>Ga0181563_10005662_pt1 | contig 11404 bp, 6 predicted proteins | sample 011ome_25_FD_133759 | JGI IMG/M metagenome (GOLD analysis project Ga0181563, IMG submission 133759) | Coastal salt marsh microbial communities from the Groves Creek Marsh, Skidaway Island, Georgia - 011512CT metaG (megahit assembly) | ecosystem: Environmental > Aquatic > Marine > Intertidal zone... | reverse complement strand
GAAGCGGAGCTCCGGTACCACTGCACTTCGCCTCGCACGAGTGCACGCACGCGCTTGTCGTCGCCCGATACCCGTACGCGTCTCGCGCGTCCCCCGCGTCTCCATGCACGGCCTCGTCGCCCGCCCCGCGACGCTCGCGCGCGTCCGTCGCGGTGCCGTGGATGACTCGAAGATCGGCACGTCGCGATGCGCGGCGCTGACCCGCACCGCGAGCCGCGCCACCACCGTGACCACGTACGCCGGCAGGACGCCCTTCCCTGTGGGTACCCCCGACGCGAACGGCATCGTTCCTGGCGTGGGCAAGGGCATGCCCAAGTGGCCGGAAGTGTGGCGGTGGCTGAACGACGAGAAGAAGATGGACACGCTGGATTCGCGCGACGCGAGCGCGCTCATGAAACGCGGCGCGGTTCTGCTGGACGTGCGCTTCGAGCCGGACTACGAGAAGTGGTCCGTCCCGGGGTCTGTGCACGTCCCGTACGTCACCGGCGGGTTCCTGGCGAAGCTGCGTCTGCCGGGATTCAAGAAGAAAAACGAGGACTTCGTGAAGCAAGTCGAAGCCGCCATCCCGAACAAAAAAACGAAGATCATCTTGGCGTGCATCTGGGGCGGGTCGCTGGTGCGCGAGCCCCCGACGAACCGGGGGCTCACGGACGACACCAAAGGCGCGGGCTCGTTGCCTGGGGCGTTCGAGCTGTACCAGGCTGGGTACACGAACCTGTACCACCTGTACGGCGGGGTCAATCAGTATTACCAAGACTGCGCGTTTGACGACTCGCTCGTCGAGGGCGTCGGGACGTGGCCCGGCGACATCGAGTGGTTCGGGTACAGACAGTTCGTGGGGAAGGACAGGCTCAAGGGCCAGAGGGACGACTGATGCTTTCGTCTTCTCGAGTCCGCCGAGGAACGGGACGCGCCGAGGCGTTCGCGGGCGCGAATGGGCCGGGTGATGCGCGCGCGTCGCGCATAGCGCGCGCGTACAATACCGAATCGAGACGGGGTCGTTTTTTTCAGGTCGCGAGAGGCAGAGAGGGTCTGTTCGGAAATCGGAAGTCGCAAATCGTGGCGCGTTCATTTTTTCGCCTCATACGAGCAAACAGTCAGGTTGGCGCCCGCGTCCAGGCGTTCTCGTCGGCGGAGGAGACGTGTCGGCGGCGACTCGGCCTCGGTCTGGCCGGCACACCCGACGGCGCGTCCGGCGGTCACTTCGCGCCCCGGAGCGCGAGCGTCGGCGCGTGTCGCATCCGCGTTTCCGCCGACTCGGGCTCGCGATGGGAGGCGGCACACCGAGGAGCGCGAAGTCCGTCGCGAAGGGGAGCGGCGGCGCGTCGAAGCGCAAGAAGGTTTCCGATGCGGGCGGCGACGGGGACGTCGCGTCCGGCTCGGGTTCGGGCGAGGCGAAGCGCGCGCGCCGGGAGAAGGACACCGTGGTGACCGTGGGCAAGCAGACGAGCGGTATCAAGAACAAGATCGCGCGTTCGGAGCTGTACGGTAAGCTCAAGCATCACAAAGCCTTGGAGCGTAAGAAGAAACGCGTTGCGAGGCAAAAGGAAGAGGAACGCGCGCTCGCCGCGGGCGAGACCCCGAAACCGAGACAGATCCCAAAAACCATCGAGAACCAGCGCGTGCGTGACGAGACGTTCGTGGAGGCTGGTGACGACGAGGTGGCTGAGGAGGATGCCGAGGATGAGTTCGCCTCTTACTTCTCCCAGAGCACGTCCCCGAAGGTGATCATCACCACGTCGCGCAAACCCAGCGGCGAGATGTTCAAGTTTCTGGAGAACCTCTTCGCCGTCGTCCCCAACGCGTACTACTACGCTCGGCGCGCGTACACCGTGCGCGAGATCCAGAAACACGCCGAGGCGCGCGGTTTCACGGACGTGCTCGTGTTCAACGAGAACAAGAAGTTCTCGCACGGCGCGCGCGTGAACGGCCTGCTGCACGTGCACCTTCCCGAGGGCCCGACGTGTCTGTACCGGCTCTCGTCGCTGGTGTTAACCAAGAAGATTAAAAACCACGGGCGCGCGACGAACCACTTCCCGGAGCTCATCTTGAACAACTTCTCGACGCGCGTGGGGCACAGGGTGGGGCGCATGTTCGCGTCCGTGTTCCCGCAGCGCCCCGAGTTCAACGGCCGCAGAGTGGTGACGTTCCACAACCAGCGCGACTTCATCTTCTTCCGGCACCACCGCTACATCTTCGAGACGCGCGCGCGGGCGCGGCGCGCGCACCAGGGGCACCTCGCCACCGCCGAGGTCCCCGCCGACGCCGCCGAGGCGCGCGGCCGCTTCGGCCGAGGCAAGAAGGCGAAGGCGCTGGAGAAGAAGCGCCGGAAGAAGACGAGCGACGACGCGAGCGAGAACGACAGCGACGACGCGAGCGAGAGCGACAGCGAGAACGACGACGCGAGCGACGACAGCGAGGAGGAGGACTTCTCGGACGCCGAGAGCGACGGCGAGGACGGCGCGGCCAAGTCGGCGGGCACGCGAAAGAAGCCGCGCGCCGCGGAGAGCGACGAGAACGCCTCCGTGCAGGCGAGGCTGCAGGAGCTCGGCCCGCGCTTCACGCTCAAGCTGATGTCCGTGCAGAAGGGCACGTTCGACAGCGAGCACGGCGAGTACGAGTACGTGCGCAACGGCGAGACGGACGGGACCAAGCACAACAGGCGCAAGTTCGTGTTGTGACGACTTTTTGGCGCGAAAGGCGCGGGACGCGGGACGCGGGACGCGGACGAAAAGTTTCTCGCGCGTCGCCGACGACGTTTCTTCCGAGCGCGACGTGCTTCGGCGTCGACGCGGGTGTATCTATCGTTCGTTGAATCACACGTGCGAATACCGTGTGCGTGCGTGCGTCTACGTCGCCCTCCCCGTGCGCATCGTCGCGCGCCGCGGTCCCTCGCTCATCCGGACTTGAACAGAAGCACGGCAACTTGCCCGAGGTAGAAGTAGATGAAGTGCTTCGTCTCGTGCGTGACGTACGACCCAAAGTTACGCCCGACGATGCAGTGCCAAGTGGGGTTATATTTCTTGTCGAACTCCTTCTTGATGAACGCGGCGATGTCCTTCTCGATGTTGTACTTCTCGAGAGCCTGTAGAGCGCGGGGGGGGACGGCGGTCAGATGCGTCGCCGCGGTGTATCGAGAGGCGCGACGGAGCCGAGACGAGGAGGCGTCTCGTCTCTTCGGCTCGGGACGATCTTCGCGAGTGTTCGGGCGCCAAAAACGGAGCGTCGCGGCGACGACCGAGCGCGGCCGTTCGCGAGCGTGAGGCGTCCAACCACGAGGACAAAGTCCGCGAATGCGGTCGCGTGTTGATCACCGCGTGACGCGCGCTCGCGGCGTCGATGCCGCGATCGGGCGTGGTCGATCGCGAGGCTCGCGATCACGCGCCCCCCGCCGGTCAAAAAAACACGCGCGGTGCGCTCGTTGGTTAATTCCAAAAGCCGACGAACTCGAGTCTTCGACGAGACGCACCTGGGTGGCGCAGTCCACGGCATCCTGCTGGAGGTCCTGTTATTCGCGAAGCAGCAGTGGGGCGGGATGAAAGCGGTGAGTCGCGCGTCCCACGGTCGGTCGAGGGCCGCGCTCGGGGCGGTCGCCGGAAGGTGTTCGATTTCCCGGGGGGAAGAGAAGACAGCCCGCAGAGGCATTCCATTTCCGCGTGCGGAAGCGACGGAAACCGCGCGGTACCGCGTGACGCGACGGACACGCACCTCGGACATGTCCGCGTTCTTGATGACAGCCTTACGCTCAGACATTTGGAATGACTTGCGTGTGTGAACGGGTTGTTTCTGAGCACGTGCGCGTGCGAGTGCTTCTTGCGCGGACCATCGGCACCTTTTCGATGTCGCGGGAAGAACGGTTTGCACTTCCAAAAGTGGAATGGAACGAATTCTCGAAAAACAGTTGCGTCTGCGTCTGCCAGTCTGCTGCGACGATTTTTCCTCGTCAGTCTCGGCCGCGCAGACAAACCATGGCGGCGGTTCGCGCCGCCGTGAGCGGTGCCTCGCGTCCCCGCGCACCCGCCCGGAGCGCCCCGCGCGCGGCGGCAGCGCCGCTGCCGTCCCTCTCGAACGCCTCGCTCGCCGTGTCCGCGACCTGGCGGCCGCGGTGCGCGGCTTCTGGTTCGTGGCGAGCCGTGGGCACCGCCGAGCGAGATCGACCGCCGCCGCGTCGGTGCTCCTCACGGACGCCGGGAACGCGCGAGCGCGCGCGCCGGCGCTCGACTCGCGCTCTCAGCTCTGTGACCAACGCGTTTTCCGTGCAGGCGCCGACGCCCCGCCACTCCAAGGCTGTGCTCGCGGCGCTGGTGCGCTGGTGCCTGAGAGTCGGGACGGGCGTCGCTTTTCTGGACCTGTACCTCCGCCTCGTGGCGTTTCTCATGTCCGCCGCGGGCGTCGCGGTCGCGCCGCTCGTCACCGCGCTCGTCGCGCTCACCGCGATCCTGCTCGCCGTGCCTCCCGGCGGGAGGCTAGACCGGGCCATCTCGCGGACGCTGAAGCCGGCGGTGGACGCCGTGGACGCGCAGATTGCGTGCGTGTTCATCCCGTACATAACCGCCGTTCCCGTGTCCAACCTCCCCGCGGGCGGCGACCTGTGGACCGCCGCCGCGGCGTGCGCGGCGGGGACGCTCGCGACCATGTTCGCGGCTGGAAAGGTGGCGCAGGCGTTCTCGTCCCCTTCGCCGGCCACCGGCGAGGACGAGAAGGATGAGGCCGCGAAGAAGGCGATGCGCGCCGCGGGGGAGGAAGAAAAACAGACGACGGAGACCGCCGACGCGCGACGTAAAAAAAGAATGAACGCCGCGGACGCGGCGCGCGCGGTGTGCGGGGACACCCCCCCGGAACTCCTGTGGCTCGCCGCGACGGTCGCGTTGGTACCTCTGGCGCTGATCCCCTGGGTCGAGCTCAGCTTCCGCACGACCGCCGCGCCCGCGTACATCTGCGCGACGGCGACGACGTACCTCCTGGCGCGCCGCGTCCCCGCGGGCGCGCAGAAAATGGGTTTGTTCCCGACCGTCACCGGCGGGGTCGCCATGGCGTGCCTCGCGTCCGCGGTGGGCTGGCTCACGGGCGCGGGCGCGGAGGCGGGCATTCGGGACTACCTCGCCGGCGCCGGCGCGTTCTACCTGTACTTCGTGCCCCCCGCCGTGCTCGGCCTGGCGTTCCGGGTCAGACAACAACGCAAGACGCTCCGGGAAAACGCGGCGCCGCTCGCGCTCGCCGTCTCCGTCGCCGTCCCGGGCGGCTTGCTGCTCGCGGCGGCGCTCGGGCGGGCGTGCGGCCTGCCCGCGGACGTCGTGCTGGCGTCGCTGCCCAAGTGCACCACCACGGGCCTGGCCGTGCACATGGCCGCCGCGCTCGGCGTGGACCCCTCGCTCGCCGCCGCGGGATGCGCGCTGAGCGGCACAATCGGGCTCGCCGCGGGGCGCGGAATCATGGACGCCATGCGGATCCGCGGCGCGACTGCGCGCGGCGCCGCCACCGGCGCGTCCTCGCACGCCGCGGGGACGGCAGCGTTGGCGGCCGCGGGGGAGGATGCCGCGGCGGCGGTCTCGGGAGTGGTGTTCGCCCTAAGTGGCGTCGTGGGCGTGCTGCTGTTGGAGGTGCCGAGCTTCCGCGCCGCGCTCTTCGCCGCGGCGGGCGCGTAGGTTTTTTGATAGTTATAGTTCTACGCTTAGGTCGTCTCCTTTTCCGCGGCGCGACCATCTTTGGGCGCCGCCGCCTCGCACAGCTCCACCTCCGCGATCGGAGGGAGCAGGGTCTCGCCGTGCCTCTCGTCTCGCGCGCGCGGCACCGAGCGTTTCCCGCCTTTCCCAGCCTCTTCGTCCTTCGCGTCCTTCGAGCGTCCCTCGCCGGCGCCGACGCGCTCCGCCGCTCTCCGCGCCTCCAGCGGCCAGTCCGTGCGCCGGACCACCGCGATGATGATCGCCGCGTGTATCATCGTGCCGACCGTGGCGCCTATCGCCAGGCCCATCGCGCCCTGGCGACGGGTAAACGCCAGGTAGTACGCCAGGGGGATGCCCACCACGTAGTAGGCGAACAGGACCACCGGCCCGGCGACCCACTGCTTGCCGCACGCCTTAACGGCGCCGGTGGCGACGCACAGCGCGCCGTCGAACGCGGTGTACACCGCCAACGGAACCAGCAACTTCGACACGAGCGACACGACCCGCTCGTCCGCTGTGTACAGACGCGCCCACGCGTCTTTCACCAGCAAGATCACGACGGAAACGACGCACTCCACCACGAGAATCATCGCGAACGCGACGTCGGACGCGAACTCGGCGCGTCGCGCGCGACCCGCGCCGAGTTCGTTGGAAGCGCGCGTCAGCGCGGCGACGGAAAAGCCGATGGGCAACATGAACGCCAACGCGTTCGTGATCTGGAAGATGCTCACCGCGGCGACGTTGCGCTCGGGGTCGGGGAGCCACCCCGCGATGAGGATGTTCAGCTCGCTCGCCCACCACTCGGCCATCATCAGCACGCCGGGCAGCGCCAGCCGCAGGAACGGCCGCCACTCGGACGTCGCGTCGTGAAGGCTCCACCCGGTCCACGTGCGCGTTTCCTCCGACGACGCCGCGTCGTCGTCGTCGTCGACGCGTTTCGCGTCTCTGTTTTTGAAGTGACAAAGGTACGCGACATTCACGCAGAGCACGACGCCGTTGCTCCAAGACGTGGCCAGCCCGGCGCCCGCGTACCCCCAGCCGAAGGTGTGGATGAACAGGTAGTTCATCGGGACGTGCGCCGCCGCCGCCACGACGCCGGCGACCGCGCTCGGTTTCGTGATGCGCTGCGACTGCATGTACGCCTGCGTGGAGATGTTCCACGCGTAGAAGAACAGGCCCGGGATCAAGCACCGCATGTACACGCCGGAGAGGCGCGCGATGTCTGGATCCTGGCCCAGCCGCAGCAACACCGCCTCCGCGTTGGTCCACGTCGCCGCGACGGGCACGGCGGCGACGGTGAGGATGAGAAGGCAACGCTGCATCACCGCACCCAGCGTGGCGTACCGCTTCGCCCCGAAGGCCTGGCCCCCGATGGTGGAGCTCGCGCTGGCCATGCCTACCATGATGGAGTTGCCGGTGACGTTCCCCAGCGTGGTCGCCAGGGCAGCCGCCGCCAGGGGGAGCGCGCCGAGATGCCCCACGAAGGCCACGGACGTGAGCGACATGACGCGGTTGCACACCATCGAAAGCGACACGGGGAGCGCGAGGCTGAGCTGGCCCCGCGCCTCGTCCCAGAAGGGATCGGGCGCATCGTCCGCGTCCTCGGCGAGCGCGCCACTCACGCTCGGCGCCTCGCCGTCATCCCCGACCTCCCCATCCTCGCGCAGCACCGCGTACCGCGTCGTGGGCGGCGCCATGCCCAGTGGTGGGAAACGTGGCCGCCGCTCCGAACACGTGAAAATATTCCGAAACATCATCACACAAACGTCGACACCACCTGGCGCACTCATCATCCGCGCGCGCGCGCGGCGTGATGATCGCCAGCCGAAGCGTCACGGCTGTCTCCCCCGTGTTCCTCTCCGCTCGCGCAGGTCGCCCCTCCGCGCGGCGCGTCGCCATGGCCTCCTCCGCGACGTCCACCCCCGCGCCGACGATCAGGCTCTCGAGTGGAAACGATATGCCATTGGTGGGGCTGGGCACGTGGCAGGCGCCCCGCGGCGTGGTGGGCGCCGCCGTCGCGGACGCGCTCCGCCTAGGATACCAGCACATCGACTGTGCCGCGGCGTACGCGAACGAGACGGAGGTTGGCGCGGCGCTGCGCGAGGCGTTCGCGAGCGGCACCGCCACCAGGGACGGGGTGTTCGTCACCAGCAAGCTGTGGAACGATCGGCGCCGTCCGGATGACGTGCGCGACGGCTTGGCGCAGACGCTGGAGGACCTGCAGCTGGAATACGTAGACCTGTACCTGATCCACTGGCCGGTGGTCTGGAAGCGAGGCACGCTCATGCAGGACGACGAGCGCGCGTCCATCGCGGAGTGCTGGCGCGCGATGGAGGGGCTGGTGCGCGACGGGAAGGCGCGCGCCATCGGCGTGTCCAACTTCACCGAGCCCGAGCTTGCGGCGTTGTTGTCGACGGCGACGATCGCTCCGGCGGTGAACCAGATCGAGCTCCACCCGCGTTTGCCCCAACGCGAGCTCGTGGCGTTTTGCCAGAGCCGGAACATCGCCGTGACCGCGTACTCGCCCCTCGCGCGGGGATCCGGGGTTCTGGACCACCCCGCGATGGCCGAAGTCGCGGCGCGGCGCGGGGTCTCCGCCGCGCAAGCCGCGCTGCGTTGGAACGTCGAGCGCGACGTGGCGGTGATCCCCAAGTCCGTCACGCCCTCGCGCATCGCCGCGAACGCCGACATCTTCGCGTTCGAGTGGGGCGCGCGGGACAATGAGGCGGTCGCGCGGGTGGAGGACGGCGTCTCGACGGCGACGTCCCCGTGGTCCACGTCCGGCCCGATCGGCGCGCGCAACAGATGGATCAAGCCCGTCATCCAGCTGCTCTTGTGGCCGGTGTTCCTCGTCGCGCGGGTGGACGTGCAGAAGATGGGACGGAAAGGGTTCCTGTCGTGGGCGTGGTCCGCCAAGAAGTAGCCGTGTGGGTTTATGACTACGTGAGACGCGATCGTGGAGTCGGCCACTGCTTGGTACCTTCTACGAAAGTATTACACAGAGCTAGCTACGGTGTGGTCTCTCTGAAGACCCGCGGCTGTCGCCGCGAAGACGAGAGACCCGAATTTGTTCACGGAAAACGAAGCCGGGCCGACGACTTCGTACGTCTCGCGTTCGAGCGTCTGTTTTTTTTTTAGTGAATCGGTCTTTGCCTCGCCCCGCGCACCGAACCGCGCCGGGCCCTTGAATTCCAGCGACGAGGGCCGTCTCGGGTCGGGGGGGACCCGGTCCCCGAGCTGACGACGCCGCGCCGGACGTTTCGGAGACGCCGCGGAGACGCGCGGCTTTTCGCCGCGCGCCTCGAAACTCCCGCGGATCGCCGCCGCCGCCGCCGCCGCTTCCGCGTCGCTCCGCGCCTCCGCGTCGGCTTTCTCGAGAATCCCGTTCAGAATGAACGTCTCCTCGTCGAACCGGGGTTGCGGACCATCCCGCTCGTCGTCGTCGCTCTCCACCCTGTCCCTGGCGACGCGGAGCCCGTCGAGGATCAACCCAAACTCGGCGTCGCTCCCGCGCGTCTCGCCCTCGAGCGCGTCGGCGGTCTGGGCGAGCATGGACTCGGCTCGCGCCGCGCGCGCCTCGTCGCGCGCCGCCGACGCGTCCACGCCGGCCGCCGCGCGCTCGGCGCGCCTGAGCGCCGCAGTCATCTCCGCCAGCGCGGCGGCCACCACCGCGGGCGACCCGCCCGCCGCCGAAGCGGCGGCGGCGGCGGCGGCTTCACGCGCCGCCGTCGCCACCGCCTCGTGCGCGGAGGTCTCCTCGGCGCCGGTCCCCTCCATGCGCTCGCGCGTCACGCGCGCCACCTCCGCGAGGTCCGCCATCGCGGACGCCAGCGAACCGGAAGACGTACCGCGTCGGATCCGTCCCGCCGCCGTCTCTGCGCCCTCCTCGACCTTCTCGTCGTACGCGCGCGCACGCCGCGTCGCGCGGTTCCGCCGCTCGCGCTCCGCCGCCGCCGCCGCCGCCTCGAAGGCGGGTCCCGGCGCCGCCTCGCTTCGCTCCGCCTCGGCGGCGAACGCCGCGGCGTCGGCGGCGCGCGAGATGGACCCGCCCCAGGCGCGCGGCGCAGAGGGCACGCCCGCAGCCTTGGCGAGCCTCGATGCGATCGCCACGAGCTGCGCGCGCTGCAGTTCGAGCTCGCGCGCTGCCGCCTCCGCCGCCGCCGCCGCCGCCTCGCGCTCGGCGGCGCGCGCTCTCTGCATCTCGAGCAGCGCCGTCTGGTACCCGCCGCGCAGCGCCTCGACGCGCGAGGACGCGTCGCCGGGCCGCATGCCCGGGCTCGCGCCGCCGCCGTACCCGTACGCCGCGAAGTCGGGCCAGAACGCCGCCGCGAAGTCGGGCGCGCTCGGGACCCGATCGCCGTTCCCGTTCCCGTTCGGGTCCCGAGAATCCCGAGGGTCCCGTTCCCGTTCCCGTTCCCGTTCGGCTCGGCCCCCGGGAGACGGCGCTCCCGCGTACACCGTCGCGCGCGGCGGAATCGCTCCCGCGTACCACGGGACGTCCCCGGCCAACACCTTCCGCCTCGCGTCCGCGCTTCGCGCGCGCGCTTCGGCGGACTCCGCCACGGCCGAAGCGTTCGGACGCGAACGCGTCTCGGACGCGAACGCGTCTCGGATCGCGGACGCGTCCCGCGCCGGCGACTTCGAGCGCGAGCGGTCGCGCCGCGCTCTCGCGCCGTCGTCGCGCGACGTGTCCAGCGCCACGCGCTTGTCCCACGGGGGGTTCGCGGACGCGCGCGCCTCGGAAGAGACCGCGCGCCGCCGCGGCGGCGAGGCCGGCGGCGAGAAGGCGAACCCCGAGAAGGCAACTTCTCGTGGTCGGCCGCGGCGAAGACCGCCGGCTTCCTTCGCGCCGGCTTCCTTCGCGTGATGATGATGATTCCTTCGCGAACGAACGACGTCGTCGTCGTTCCCTAAACCGCGCGGGGCGCCACTTTCTTTTTTTGTGAATTTCGCCGTCTTCGCCGTCTCCGCCTCCTCTTCATCTTCGGCGAACGACGGTGACGTGTCCTGCTTCTCCGCGTCGCGCGCGATGGCGTCGCACGCGTCGCGCGCGCGCGCCGCCTCTTCGCGAACCCGAAGCGCCGTGGATCCGTCGTCGAAGCCCTCGTCCGCGGCGCGGCGCAGACTCCGCTCGACATCCTCCACCAGTCGCGCGATGTGGTCGCGCCTGCGTTCCAGCGGCGCGGCCGCGCGCCGCGCGCGGTCGTCCAGCGCGCGCGCGCGCTTCTCGTGCGCGTCCGCCTTGCGCTCGGCGAGCGCGGCGAGCTCGGCGTCGACAGCCTCGGCTCGCTCGGTGAGGTCCGCCGCCACCGCGTGCAGAGACGCGACCGCGGCGTGGGTCTCGGCTCGTCGCGTTTTCGTCCCGTCGCCGGCGGGCCCGACGGAAGTCGGGTTCGTGTCCAGCGCGCGTCGAGCAGACGCACGGCCGCCGGACGTGCTCGTCGATCGTCCGACGCGCGTTCCGTCGGCCGACGCGCGCGGGCGGAGCAGCGCGTCCAGCGCGGCCGCCGCCGCGCCGGGTCGGCGTCCTTCCCCGAAGGCGTCGCCCGAAGGTCCAGCCTGACCGGATTCGGCGAGCCGGAGCGCGCGCTCACGCCAGAACCTCACGTCGTCATCGTGACTGGAGGCGCCTTCGGCACCGGCGCCCCCCGCGGATGCCCTCGGCGACAGCGGTTCGCGCTCGCGTCGCACCACCATCGCATTCGGGCGCCCCCCAATGCCGTGAGTGAGAGTCGTCAGTT
>Ga0181563_10005657_pt1 | contig 11411 bp, 16 predicted proteins | sample 011ome_25_FD_133759 | JGI IMG/M metagenome (GOLD analysis project Ga0181563, IMG submission 133759) | Coastal salt marsh microbial communities from the Groves Creek Marsh, Skidaway Island, Georgia - 011512CT metaG (megahit assembly) | ecosystem: Environmental > Aquatic > Marine > Intertidal... | reverse complement strand
AGATGCTTCCATTTCTAGCGCGAAGATTGCGTCGCTTGCGGCGGATAAGATCACAGCGACGGATCTCTCGGCTATATCAGCGAACCTCGGGTCTATTACAGCTGGGAGCCTCGCAGGGCCAAACGACCGATTCAAAATCGACCTCGCAAACAACCGACTCGAAGTCTATGACACAAGTGGGAATTTGCGTATACGGATAGGGCAACTGTAATACTCTTATGTCGTATGGTCTTGCTATATACAATTCTAGTGGGCAAGCGACGTTTGATAGCGGCCGCGGTGACAAAATACAACGCACTGTTTTTGAAACGACAACAGGGACTTCAAACGGGTCAGCGCACGTACCTCAGTTTAATAGTGATCATGGGCATATCGTTGCGTACCCCGTAAGCGGTCAACATTTCTCGGAAAATCCTAGGATCACGTGGAATAACTCGACTAAAACTCTGTCTTGGAATTTCTACGAAGCGGGGCGCGCGAGTGCAAGGGTATTTTTAGTTATGTTCGGCGGCCCGACTCCCGACAACGGCGGGTACGGGATGCTAATCAAAGACTCTGCTGGTAACTCATTGATCGATCCCACGTATGAATGCCTAGCTCAAATCCACAACTATCAGGTGTCCGGGGGCTCTAAGCCGGGTTGGCGAGAGCGAAATATTCGGGGGTTTATTTTTTGGGATCATTCGTTCCCTTATGTATCGCACAGTACGGTTCCGTCAACAGCAGATGAAGTTGACTTTGAAAATAACTATATGCTGGCAGCTAAACTTCCGACGAACGGGATCTTATTTCCCTCAGTAAAAAATCAAGACACTGTAGAGCATAGCAATACAGGGTCATCTCTCGAAGTAATGAAGTTTGGCATTCGAGAAACACTACCGAGCAATAGTGACTATGGGCTATATTTCCAAAATGCAGCGCAAAATCGAATTATAATCACGGACCAAGATAGATATCCTGAAGTTGTTCAAACATGGGAGTTTGACACTCTACCTACAGTATCTGCTATCTCAGGGGCAAAGCTGCGCTTGACTCATGAACAAGTAGATAACGCCTATTACATTATGTACTTCAACGCAACGCCGCTTCTTTACCAACCATCTTTTTCGTACGGCGGATCCGGCGGAAGCACTGTCACAACTGCGCTAGGGATTCAAAAAATTAACAACACCTCGTTTGACGTGGGTTTTTACTCATACGGGCGGTTCACGTTAACCAATACAGCTGGAAACTTTGGCAACCTCACCCAATCAGCGCGGTTTTTAATACCTACGATCCCTTTCAACTCTAGCATGGATCTGTTTTTACGTGTTTCGCTGTTGCGCTTACGAGAGTAGGCCCGAGGGGTAAGGCCAAGATGGCTAAGTATTCAGACGAAGAAGAGTGGTTCATCAACCACTGGAACGACATCCTGACATACCCGACGATCGGCGATCTGTGTGAGGCGCTCAGCGAACCGGCTGATGTACTTGCAGCTAAATACAGATCACTTAGAAAAAACGTGTTACTCCTTGATCGTCCTGATCGCAAACCCGCGCCAGTAGCAGAAGACGAGGTTATTCCTGGAGAGCAGTGGGTTTCGGCTCTCGGGTTTGATTCGGCTTATGAGGTGTCAGACCATGGCCGCGTGAGAGGCTTAACGCGCCGCGTCAAATGCGGGCCCGTTGGTAAAACACGGTTAGTGAAAGGCCGTATCTTAAAGACAATAATAACTGCGCGCGGCTACGCTGCAGTTAATTTGTCTGTTTGTAATACCTCTCGCCAAAGGCCGTTGCATCGCCTTGTTTTAGAGTCATTTACTGGCCCAAAAAGTAACATGGTTGTAAGGCATAGAGACGGCAATCCGCTTAACAATAAGCTCGATAATTTAGAGTGGGGTACGCATCAAGAAAACATGGAAGATGTCGCACAACACTACGACGAAGTAGCGTTGACATTGCTCGACCATTTCGGAGATTCCTGAGATAATAAGCACTGCTTATAGGAGTGACTATGGCAAACACAGCCTTCTCAAAAACCTTAACGGAGAAAAAGACCGTGTACGGAAAAAGCAACTCATCATCGTTCAAGCCATGCGGCGGATGCCCAAGCCCATCAAAGTGCCGCGCTGCTGGCAAGTGCATGGGTAAAACTGCGAGCCGTTCTGACCGTCGGAAGAACCGCGGCTCACGCACAATGTAATGGCTAATTCCAAACCAAGTAAGGGTAAGAAGTACGTCAAGCGGACTGCTTCTGGAAAGAAGGTTTCTTACGGCGCGAAGGGTTACACCATCGCGCCCGGAACCAAAAAGGGTGACTCATATTGCGCTCGTTCAGCGGGCCAAATGAAAAAGCACCCTAAAGCCGCTAAAGACCCAAACTCACCGCTGCGCCTGTCACGGGCTAAATGGAAGTGCTCCGGCACAAAATCTCGGAGAAAGTAGTGTTAGCCGAACTCGCTGCTTTCAATTTAGCTGTCGCCACAGTCAAAGAGGCGGCCCAACATTCAGGCGATATCATCCAGATCTTCAAAGGTATGGGCGATATGATAACCGCGAAGAACAAAGTTCAAAACATCGTCAAAGAGAAGGGGCAGTCAGACCTCGAAGCGTACGCCGCTCACGCTGAAATGAAAGAAAAAATGGACCAGATCAATACCCTGCTGAAGTGGACAGGGCATTGGGAGCCATACGTTGCATTCTGTCGCAAAAGACGCGAAGACGAAAAACAAGCGCAGATTCAAGCAACTAAAGAAAAACTTGCACGAAAAAAGAAAATTCAAGAAATTTTAATTGTGGTAGGCGTATCGATCGCGGTACTTTGTGCCGTGGGAATATTAGTAGGGCTTATATGGCTCGCTAAAACAAAGGGCAGGGGACTATGACGGTAGACGTATTCATTGGGGTGTTCGCAGCGCTTGGTTGTTACATGTGCTTAAAGGTCATCGCAACGTATGCGTCATATCAGCTATTAGGATTCGACTTGTTCGATGAAACCCCTGAAATTCATGTCCACATTGGATCAGAACTGAAACTAGAAAATGCACCGGAGGGTGCTGAAGAAGAAAAATAAGCACATAGGAGGAACCGGCGTGCTAGTAACTCTCGATTTCGAGACGTATTACGATCAGGAATACAGTCTCAGGAAACTCACGACCGCGGAATATGTTAACGATCCGCGTTTTTTTATACATATGGTTGGCGTCAAGTTAGATGATGGCCAAACGATCGTCGCAAGTGACGAAGCCGATATAGCAAATTTGCTATATTCCATCGACTGGGAAGAAGCCACTCTTAACTGTCAGAATACACATTTCGATGGGTTCATTCTGGCGTCCCACTTTTCGATTTACCCAGCGAAGTACACCGATACGCGATCAATGTCACAGGCGCTATATGTCGGTGAGAAGTCACACAGCCTAGCAGCGATCGCCGATCGTTTATTCGATGATTGGCACAAAGGCGAAGAACTGTCCGACTCAAAAGGCGTAGAACGGCTCACTGGTGATTTGCTTCTCAGCATCCGCGAGTACTGTATTAACGACGTTGAGCTCACGTATTCCGCATATCAAGAAATGGTCGAGTACATGCCTGCTCGTGAGATGGAGTTGATCGATCTGACAGCGTGTATGTTCTGCCAGCCAAAGCTGCTGTTGGATGTGGAAAGGGCAGCTTCGTCACTCTGCGATATCCAGGATTCTAAAAAAGAAATTATTAAGAATTCTGGGTTACCAAAGACTAAGCTGTCGTCAAACCTGCAGTTCGCTACGTGGATCCGCGAAAACGGGATGGAGCCGCCGAAGAAAGTATCGGCGACCACTGGCAAAGAAACGTGGGCTCTTGGTAAAAACGATCTTGCGTTTCAACAGTTGATCGCCGATCACCCCGAACACGACGTAGTGTGGCGGGCTCGTCTTGAAGCCAAATCAACGATCGCCGAAAAACGTACGGAACGATTCATCCGGCATGCCGAAGTGAACGAAGGCCGTATGCCAGTGCCACTGAACTACTACGGCGCGCATACAGGCCGTTTCTCTGGCCGCGACAAGATTAACTTTCAGAATCTACAGCGTGGCTCAGAATTGCGTAAGTGTCTGATCGCACCAGACGGATATAAGGTTCTAGTGGTCGACTCGTCAAACATTGAAGCGCGCATGCTGGCGTGGCTCGCGGGGCAGCAAGATGTGCTCGAGGTGTTCCGGTCTGGCGGTGATGTGTACGCAGATATGGCGTCTAAGATTTACGGTCGCCCAGTCAATAAGAAGGACCATCCAACTGAGCGTTTTGTTGGTAAGACAGCGGTGCTCGGTCTGGGCTACGGGATGAGCGCAGCGAAGTTTAAGATGACTTTGGCGACGGGTGCGATGGGGCCTCGCGTTGACGTAACAGACGAAGAAGCTGAGAAAATTGTACGTACATATCGTAAATCGAACGCTTTTGTGACGTCGCTTTGGAAAACTTTTCAGAAAGCGATTGAGTATATGGTAGCCCCCAAAGGAACATGGAAGGTCAAAGACTTATTATCGTTGGGGCACCGGCGGATCGAATTGCCAAACGGGCTGTATCTTCGTTATCCGAACCTGCGTTATAATATAAGCAGAGCTAATAACGAGTACGGGTTCCACGGTGAGATCGAGTACATCTACGGTGAGAACACTCGGATCTACGGCGGCAAGCTGACAGAAAACGTAATCCAAGCGTTAGCCAGAATTGTCGTTTGCGAACAGATGCTCGATATCGACGAGGTCCTCCAAGAAGTTGGAGGATCAGTTGTCTTGACAGTGCACGATGAAATCGTAGCCATTGTCCCAGACGAACACGCTGAAGCGATGTATGAAATGGCCATTGATGTAATGCGAACTGCACCACAATGGGCCAAAGGATTACCTCTCGATGCTGAAGGCGGCGTGGCTAAGGAGTATTCGAAGTAATGCGGAAGCACAACCTAATCTTGAATCGGAAGGTAGGTGAATCAGTTGTCGTGCAATGCGGCGAGGAATCACTGTCAGTACAGGTTCTTGAGCTAGACCCGAAAGAAGTTCGCCTTCTATTCAGGGCACCACAGTCAGTCAGCATCGACAGACTTGAACGGTACAAAGCCAAGAATCCAACGGAAGAGGTGGATATCTGATGGCTGACGAAGCAGATAGAGCACAGGAATTACAGGAGCAGGCGCTGGAAATTGCGCTAGGACAACAGAAAAGCAAACCGAAAATGAACGCCACAGGACGATGTTTGTGGTGCTCGGAGCCAACAGGCTCAGAAGGGTTATTTTGTGATTCTGACTGCCGGGACGACTACGAGAAAAGTAAGAAGTTCCGCGGCATTCGCTAGGAGAGAGTAATGCGGTTGACATTTATTGAAGCGGCGTCAGGCACTCCGCTTGTTAAAAAGTTCACTAACGATAAAACAATTCCATACCCAAACGTGGCTGCGGTTAATTCGTACGAATACGTTGTCACTCCAGACGATAAAGGCTTGCAGGACTTTTATGATTTATTGCAAAAAAGTGCGCCAAAGGGATGGGCAATGCTTAGAGGTCCGCTTGTTAAGGAGCTCAGTAACGAAAGCAGGAGAGGACAACATGACAAATCAGCGCTCACACAAAGAATCACCCTCGACTTCGACGGAATCGACACAGACGTCGCAAAGTACGTACAGCACGATGCGTCGGGCGTACGGACAGTGGCTGAACATCTGCTTGCAGAATTACCACAAGAATTTTCCGACGTTAGCTACATTGCATCAGCGAGCAGCTCTTTCGGCACTAAGCCTGGCTCAGTCAGCATGCATGTTGAGCTGCTCCTTGACGCAGAAGTTTCGCCGGTCGAACTCAAAAGATACCTCCAACAACTGAACTTCGATTGTCAGTTCCTAAAGGAGCGGATCACACTATCAAGTAATGCACTCGCGTTACGTTGGCCTTTAGATGTGTCAGTTGCTGATAATAGCAAGATCATCTTCATCGGGACCCCAGTCTTCGCTGGTGTACAAAACCCCTTTGAAAACGATGAAAACCGTATAATTTTTGTTCAAAAACAACGCGCTACGTTGGATTCTGCAGTGGTTCGTGCAGTTAGCGGCGCAGATGTTCGCGTAGCGCAGAACGATTTGATCAAAGAACTGCGGCGCGGCGCGGGTATGCGAGCTAAGACCCCGCGGCTCAAGCAGGTCGCCATGGGCGGGGAACCAATCGAAGTAATTACAAACCCGGAAGAAGCCGAGATTAAAATCGACTCCGACGAAGGGGATTACATTCGTGCAAATGTAAATGGTGGTGACTCAGGCGCGTACTGGTGGCCAAAGGCTAATCCAGAATACGTGTTCAACTTTAAAGGCGAGCCCGCCTTTAAGATGAAAGACGCTGCGGCAGCGTTTTACCATCAATATAAAGATACGTACCGGGATTACATTCTGCAGTCAGCTGGCTTAGACGCAGGTGATGTGCCAATTGTTTTTCGCGAGCCTGTCGAAGACGTGTATTACTCGATGATCTACAACGAATCTGATGATCAAATTAAACACTTTGCTCCGATAGGTTTAGTTAGTGTCGACAACTTTATGCGGAGCTGGGGACAGGATAAGCCCGAAGTGCTACCGGAATATACGCTGGAATTTAAGCCAACGACTAACACGCAGTTCGACGCGCAACGCCGTTGGGTTAACAAGTTCAGGCCGACTAAGTTCATGCTGGCTACAGATCTGCCGGATCAAATGAACGCGCCGACTGAGTACGGGACTATGTCCCCTTGGGTTGAGAAACTCGCGCCCTCGTTCTTCTACAACATCAAGCACGTGCTCGGTAATGCGGATTCTGAAGTAGAGCATTTCTTGAACTGGCTGGCCCACGTGCTTCAAACCAGGGAAAAGACAGGTACGGCTTGGATTCTGCTTGGGCGAACAGGCACAGGTAAGGGTCTGATGTTCGATATGTTCTTTAGAAAAGTGTTTGGTGAGTACGCAAAGACAGCAAAAACTGACACAATCGACGACGATAAGAACGGTTTTTTAGAAGACACTCTGCTTCTATTTGTCGATGAATTTAAAGAGCACGACGGGAAATCCAGCTCTCGATTGCATAACGTCATCAAAAATATGGTCACAGAAAAGAGCATGACCATCAGACATATGCGTCAGACTGCGAAGACAGTCCGCAACTATACGAACTTCGTCTTCACAACTAACGAGCTCGACATCATGACAATCACCGACGACGATCGGCGATTTAATATCGGTAGTCGGCAGGATAGATCGATCACTGAGGTCTACCCCCAGTTACCGAAAGAGTTAGATGATGACGACCAGCTAATGAAACTGTGTCAGATCTTGAACAACCACAAGGTCGATAAAGACCAAGTTCATATATTGATCGAGAACTCATGGCGCAGCTCCGTACAGATCTCATCAATGTCTGGGATGAATCAATTCTTCCACGCGCTGCAACGCGGCAATGCTGATTTCTTTGTTGAGGAAGTGTTGCAGGAAGGGCAGATGGAAGACTGGGACCCAGTCAAATACTCAGGTATGCGAGACATGGTCATTCGTTATATTGCAAACGCGAAAGAAGAAGAGCCCATGTGGGTAGGGATCAACGAGCTACGCGCGATCTATAACAGTGTTGCCAATAAGCAGCTTACATCTGCGCAGTTCAAAGCGGCTATCATGCGCAAAGGATTTAGTGTAGAAAGGCCACGTGTTGGCGAACGCCGTGTTCGAGCGATCGAAGTTAACTGGAAGATGGAGATATACGCTCCTGATGAGATTTTGAACGAAGTAGGATCGTCACAGCAGAATGTGTCCAGTCTAGAGGACAAACGCGCAGCAAGAAAAGCGGCGCATGCAGCTGCAGCGAAGAGCCAAATATAAGTAGGGGTTTTGGGAATATTTGGTAAGGGACACTTGTTAAGTGATTGATTTAACAGTGTATAAGTGTGGCTTATAAAATGCCGCCCCAGTAGGCTAATCTCCAATAAAAACAGGGGGTTAGCCTATTTCTTTACCAATTATGGCATTGTAGAGGTCGGCGGTTCGATCCCGCCTAGCTCCACCATTTCAGGAATTTTGGGAATATTTTGGGAATATTTTGGGAATATTTTCCGGATTATAAGTCAGCGTCAGTGACTGATAATTGATCGAAAGGGATATCGATCGGGGTGGCACCGAGGTACTTAATGCCTTGGTGATCGGATAGGTAGTGCTGAGTCATCTTGGCGTCTTTGTGCGCCATGAGACGTTGGACTTCTTGCTCAGAGACTCCATGTACCAAGTTGACAATGCTAGCCAAAGCGCGGACCTCGTGTGGCGTGGGAGGCGCTGCACCAGCGGAAACAAGGCCATCAACGCCACTGGCCTTAACCACTCGGGCAAACGTCTTAGTGTAGACCTCGCCTGATCTGCCAAATATGCTGCCTTTTCCTTTGCGCTTATCGACGACTCGTCTAACTTCGCTCGGCAACGTGACAGCAACATGCGAATGCGGGTGCTGCCGTGTTTTCTTTCTTGTGTAGTACCAGATTCCATCTCTGATTTGATCCTCGTGCATGGACATGAGTGTGCTTCGGTCTACGGCTGTGTATAGTTGCACGACTAGCGCGTCAGCAAACCACTCCCACTTGGGGGTGGACTTTGCTGTCTCTAGCAGCGTCAAGAACCACTCCCAGCGTAGCCGTGAGCGTTTCTTTTTAGTGTCCCCACCACGTTGTTTATACGTCAGTATTTTTTCGGCAGGGTTCTGGTCTGTGTATCCTAGCCCGATGGCGTAGGTAAACATGCGACTCCAGAATGAGCGCATACGTTCGTATCGACTCATAGACGATTCGGCGATCAACGATGTAAGTTCAGATGTATATACATCTTGTATATACATATCGCCGATCGCTGTTCGCGTGAAGGTAAACGCCGGGGCGTCATGCGTCTTGAACGTAGACTCAGCGATTTCTCCACGGGCGACTTTTGGTTTGTAATATTGATCGTGCCACTCCGTAAGGAGATCGCCGATCGTTACGTTTGAAAATTTAACGCGGCGTGTTAAGTCTTCAATGTTAACAGCGTCACGAACAGCGAACTCGTGGTTGAGACGGTTTGCTGTGATAATTGCTTCTTTCTGTGGGATAGCACCAAGGCTTACTTTCTTCTTGGTGCCAGGGTGCCTGTACTGCCAGTACTTACCGTTACGATATAAATTTGGTACGAGCTTTTTCGTATCCGCTGACTGGCGTGACTTTCCCATCGCTAACCTCGACGAACCATTTGTTGCCGATCTTACGCGCGGGGATTTCACCTTGAGTCACCCACTTATGGAGCGTATTTACGTGAGGGCGCGAACCGGGGGTGAACATACTATCAGCCCACTCAGTTAGTTTCATTAATTTCATTGCTCAGCTGACTCCACCCATTCTAAGCGCCACTCACCATCACCAACTGCAACAAAAGCGTCTCCGTCAATATTTTCTTTGACCCACAAAAGCCAATCATCTTCGGCGATATCATTAGGAACTTCGCCTATCCACTCTAAGTCTATGTATATGGTTGCTGTTGCTTTAACCTTAGCCATGGGTAACAACCTCCGACGTTGTTTCAATCCATACCTTGGCTCCGCAAGCCAAGGGATTGTCCGGTGAGTACACAAGCTCGCACGGACCGTTGATCTGTACGCGATTGCATTTGATGTTTTCTTTGTAGGTCTTAACTGTCACAACAGGCAAGTCTGCGCCTTTGGCGTTAGCGCGTATGTTGTGCTGGTTGATGTGAATGCGCTTTTTCATATACGTGCGTCCAAATCTTGCGGTTAACAATTTTGCTAACATTGGTTTTTGATATCTCGAACTTCTCAGCGATTGCTTGAAGCTTTAGTCCTTCTCGCCTTAGCTGGCGTATAAGGATCACGTCTTCAGGTTCGAGCTTACGTGTGTTGTGGTTCTGCCAATAGTTACTCATTAGTACTGCTTATATTTTCAAGACGTTGAATTTCTGCTTCTGCGTAGTACTTGATTTTCTTAGCGTCACGAAGCATCTCAGAGTGGGCGACCTCACCGTACCTGTAACAGGCACGGAAGATCTCACCGATCTGAGCGTTCATGTTTTTATGAGAGATCAAGTGCTGAAGCTCGAAAGCTTCAGCTGGCAGTTCGTAGTACTTGGCAGTACTGCCGTCTGACTTGGTCTTCACTTCGACATCCCTATTACTTTATGCGCAAACTCGATTCGACTATCGTCGATCGATGTAAGCGGCTCGCAGCCCACGCAACTTATTCGTTTTAGGCATACTAAGTTGTCCTCAGTAACTTTGGTAATACAAGACTTGCCGTCGGTCCTCATTATAAAAGCCTCATCTCCTGCTACGGGTTCCATAGCAGCGACAATAACTTTTTCGTTTTTAAAATAACGTGGTTCATATACATCGTCTGCTACTTCGATAGCATAGACATCCACATCGTCCTTAAGCGCAGCGTGATAGTGTATAAATTCACCGGTCACAGCTTTCTTCCTTGTTTTAGACGCACCTACTAAATACCTAACCTGCACGGCGCGAGTTGAAACGATATGATCAAAAAAGGGTTCAAAAAACTTGATTCCTTTGACCAAACCCTTTGGGTTGACGCCTAACTCGCTACAGATCTGAATGATCATTGCATTGCTGATTGGCGTCGTACCGTTTAGAAACTGGTTCAGAGCAGATTGTGATATTCCTAATCTGGCAGCAAACTCTGTTTGGGTAGACTTCTCCCGTTCTTTGTAGGACAGCCATTCAGCTCGTACTCTTGCCGCTAACTTTTCTACAGCTTTCTGGGGATACGCCTTGTATTTCCAGCTTGTATGCACTTCCTAATACTCCTAGCAGTCTACTAACCTCAGTAGCTGCTTCCTTGGCGGTTAAAATATTTGCCTCCTTCTTAGCGAGACCATTGTCCCACTCGTCCGGATTTCCGAATATTACAACACCATCCTGTGAGCCCAAAATAACTATTGCTAATAAATCTCTAGTTATTTTGTCCTTAAGCCAGTCGCTTTGTTGTGCCGACAAAGCTGGCTTGATTATTGTTGTTTCCCGTTTAGGGAATGAACGAACATACTTATATTCGCAAAAGCACGCAAGCCCGTTTTTACCAAAGAGCAGTGCATCTGGCACTCCGCCTTGGTAAGGGTCGTAGATTTTCCATACTTTAATGTCTTCGTGAAGCCGCTTGTGAAACGACTTCACGAAGGAATGTTCGTTCATTTACTTAGTATAAGCTGGGGTTATAAACCTGCAAACACTTTATCCGCTTCGGCATACAACTCATCAGTCGCCCAACCGTAGAAAGACACATCGTAGTTGTACCAGCTGTTATCACCCCACGTTTGGATCTTAGGACCGACGCGCCATACTGACGAGTAGCGGTCACCACCTTGAGTAGCAATCATCGTATTCCAGTTCTTGGAAATAGCGACCTT
>Ga0181563_10005651_pt1 | contig 11415 bp, 9 predicted proteins | sample 011ome_25_FD_133759 | JGI IMG/M metagenome (GOLD analysis project Ga0181563, IMG submission 133759) | Coastal salt marsh microbial communities from the Groves Creek Marsh, Skidaway Island, Georgia - 011512CT metaG (megahit assembly) | ecosystem: Environmental > Aquatic > Marine > Intertidal zone... | reverse complement strand
GTAATCGGACCTTTCCTGATGGGGAGAACTGGAAACTAAGTACCTTAGACGTCCGAACAAACATTCAGGGTTATATCTACGATGCCCTGAGATAACCCTACCTTGAACATGAAAATTGGCGTAGTTTGTTACCCTACCTATGGTGGGTCCGGTGTGGTGGCCACAGAATTAGGCATTCAAATGGCTAAAAAAGGCCACGAAGTCCATTTCATTACCTACAGCCAGCCGGTACGGTTAGATATCCTTGAGGAGAACATCTACTACCATGAGGTCAATGTGCACGATTACCCGCTATTTGAATACCAACCCTATGAGCTCGCGTTGAGTTCTAAAATGGTGGACACGGTTATTAATGAGGGATTGGATATACTTCATGTACATTACGCCATTCCGCATGCCTATGCTGCCTACATGGCGAAGAAGATCCTCCTAGAGGAGCACAACAAGTACGTTCCCGTAGTGACTACCCTACACGGCACAGATATCACGTTAGTCGGTAAGAATCCCTCGTACAAACCGGCAGTAACCTTTTCCATCAACAAGAGTGATGTAGTTACCTCGGTGAGTGAGAGTTTACGACAGGATACGTTAGACTCCTTCGATATTAAGAAAGAGATTGAAGTCATCCCAAACTTTATCGATTTAGAACTTTATCGTGGGGATAAGAATTGCCGCCGTGCACAAATTGCACCAAATGGGGAGAAAATCATCACGCACATTTCAAACATGAGAAAGGTGAAGCGAATTCCAGATATCATCAATGTTTTCGCTGGTATTCGTGCGCAGGAAAATGCGGTCCTGCTAATGATCGGTGATGGACCTGAACGGGAAAAGGCAGAGCAGCAGGTACGTGAACTTGGGCTTACAGATTGTGTGAAGTTCTTCGGCAAGACCAATGAGGTCCGTCGATTGCTTTGTATGAGTGATTTATTTCTTTTGACTTCTGAATCAGAGAGCTTTGGTTTGGTTGCCTTGGAAGCCATGGCTGCGAGAGTTCCGGTTTTGTCCACAAATGCTGGCGGGATTCCAGAGGTGAATGTGCACGGTCAGACAGGGTATTTGTCTCCTGTGGGCGATGTGGCTACCATGGTGGCATATGGTGTATCTCTCTTGCAAGATCCTCAACGATTGATGGAATTTAAAATAAACGCTTTTGAACGTGCGAAAGCGTTTGGGATTGAATCTATTGTTCCGCGATACGAGGCAGCCTATGAACGGGCGCTTGCGGAACGATATACAGTCTCATAAGAGACATAGGTGTTTTGTCTACGCTAAGCACTCAATCGAGTCAGATTAAGTATAAATACTTATTTATCCTCCAATTCTTTTAGTGCTGTATCCAAGAGATTTAAGTTTTTCCATGGCTTTGTCGCGTACATTGCCTTGAAGCAGGATTTCGCCGTTTTTGGCTGATCCACCGACCCCGCAATGTTGTTTGAGTTCTTTACTCAATTCCTTAAGTTGATCTTCCGATCCTTCGAATCCTTTAATGATTACTACCTGCTTACCACCGCGGCCTTTTTTCTCAAAATGACAAAGCAGCAGTTGCTCGGAAGGGTCCAAAAACTCATCGGTATCATCCACTGGTGGTTCGAAATCCGGATTTGTACTGAAAACAAAGCCTCCTAAGTCCTCTAAATTGATTTTCTTTGGTTCGTCCTTTTTACTCATCTATGAATGATTTAATCACAAGCACTTCGAATCCAAAAGTAAAGGAGATTGTCCAATTATTGACAAAGGCCCGCGCTCGCAAACAGAGTGGGCTCTGTGTTATTGAAGGTGCGCGTGAGATTCAGCGTGCTTTGGCTGCGGGTTGGGAAGGTGTGGAGCTCTGGTCGAAGGAGAATGCCGCACAAGCCCAATGGATGCAATCTTTTGAACGACAGTACATAGCCGGAGCTAAGGTATTTGAAAAAATCGCTTACCGCAGTGGTACTGAGGCGCACGTCGCCCTTTTTAAGCAGCGCCAGTGGAAATTAGATGAGTTAGGTGCTTTATTGAGCAAAGCACGTGGGGTATTGGTAGTAGAGGGGATTGAGAAACCAGGGAATGCTGGTGCCATTCTTCGAACGGCACAAGCTGCTGGGGTAGCTGTAGTGTTTTTTGCGGATGCAGCCTTAGATCTATATGGCCCAAATATCATGAGGAACGCAACCGGTGCAATTTTCGAGGTACCGACTGTTCTCGGTACTAGCCAACAAGTTCAGACGCTACTTGATGAGCATGGCTTTCATATATACATTACCCACATGCATAAGGATTCCGTATCTATGTTTGAACTGGATTGGCGGGGGAAATCAGCCATTGTTCTCGGTGAGGAAAGCGGTGGATTGAGTTCACATTGGTTGCGCCAAGGTTATACTAATACAATAATCCCTATGGAAGGAGAGGTTGTAGATAGTCTGAATGTAAGCGTGGCGGCAGCGGTCTTGATGTACCACTGGAAATCGAAGTTGATGTAAAGAAGTACGGCCCGCAAAGCGAGCCGTACACCAAACCAATAAACCTAAGCTACCCTTAAAAGGTAGATTGTAAAGATAAGCAGGATTTTCATATAAATGCCTCGATTGAGACTTGTTTAATTGTAAAAACAAATTATAAGTATAAAGTATTATAAGTCTCAAAATCAAATTGTCTCAATTGAGACTTTTTTATGATTAATTAGAGCGGCACCTGTTGGGCTCTTTTTAACATGAATAATCTCTTCCGGTGCACCTGCGTACAGTAAGTGTCCACCAAGCTCGCCACCCTCCGGGCCAATTTCAATTAGATAATCGGCTCTGGCGATTACATCAAGATCGTGTTCTATGACAAGAACGGTGTGCCCCATTTCTACCAATGCATCGAACGCCTTTAAAAGCTTGTTAACATCGTCAAAATGAAGCCCAGTGGTCGGCTCGTCAAAAAGGAATAGTGTGTGTCCTGCTTTCTCTCCTTTGGAAAGGAAGAACGCTAGTTTGACGCGTTGCGCTTCTCCACCGCTTAATGTCGAGCTGCTTTGTCCCACCTTTGCATAGCCTAGCCCTACATCCTGAAGCGGCTGTAGCTTCTTGACAATCTTGTGTTGCTTATGTGTTTTGAAGAAGTCGATGGCTTCATCAATGGTACTTTCCAGGATATCAGCAATGTTCTTGTCCTTGTAAGTGATCTCAAGAATTTCGGCTTTGAATCGCTTCCCGGCACACGTCTCACAAGGCAGGTGGACATCGGCCATAAATTGCATTTCAATAGTTACCTCGCCTTCGCCTTGACAGGCATCACAACGACCTCCATCAGTATTGAAACTGAAGTGTTTCGCCTTATATCCTCTAATTTTTGCTAGTTCAGTGGAGGCGTAGAGGTTTCTAATATCGTCGTAGGCCTTCAAATAGGTCACTGGGTTAGAACGGCTTGATTTTCCAATGGGATTTTGATCGACCAATTCTACTTGGTCAATACTTCCCAAATCCCCGCAAAGTTCCTTGTGAATTCCTGGGCGCTCGCTTACCTCATGGAAATGTTTCTTCAATGCTGGGTATAGAATTTTCTTGATCAAGGTGCTTTTGCCGGACCCGCTCACGCCCGCAACCACGCTGAATACCCCTAAAGGAAATTGAACGTCAAAGCCCTTGAGATTATGGTGTCGTGCACCTTTGATCTCAATCCATCTTTTTGCTGTTCTCAGCTTTATAGGACTCGTAATACTTTTACTGCCGCTCAGGTATTGTGCAGTAAGGGAATTAGGATTTGATAATACCTGATCAGAGGTACCTTCTGCGACTATGGTTCCACCCAAATTACCTGCAGCAGGACCGATGTCGATCAAATAATCGGCCGCATGCATAAAGGCTTCCTCATGTTCGACTACTACTACGGTATTGCCCTTGTCTCGCAACGCATTGATGACTTTAATGAGTTGCTCGGCATCCTTTGCGTGGAGGCCGATGCTTGGCTCATCCATAATGTAGAGCGAACCTACCAGAGAAGATCCTAGGGAGGTGGCCAATTGTATGCGCTGGCTCTCGCCACCGCTCAATGTGCTGCTTACTCGATTTAAGGTGAGGTAAGGAAGTCCTACGTCCACGAGAAATCCCAATCTACTTTCAATTTCTACCAAAAGGCGCTTAGCAATGGCCGCATCTTGTTCGCTCAAGACTAAATCTTTGAACCATTGTTGCAGCTTATTAAGTGGCATTTCTACCAACGCTTCAATAGCGGTGTTATTGATTTTTACATAGCTGGATTCCGGGCGTAATCTTTTGCCTTTACAAGTAGGGCACTTCGTTCTTCCGCGGTAACGGCTTAGCATCACGCGAAACTGAATTTTATAACTCTTGCTTTCTAAATGTTTGAAGAAGTCATTAACGCCCTTAATACCCTCGGCGCCTTCCCATAGGAGTTGCTTTTCAGCATCGTTTAAGTCGATGTAGGGCCTGTGAATGGGAAAGTCTTGAGTGGCAGCTCCGAGAATGAATTTTTCTTTCCATCGCTTCATCGTTTCACCGTGCCATGGTGCGACCACTCCCTCATAAACGCTCAAGTGCGGGTTGGGGATGACCAGGTCCTCGTCGATGCCCATGATGCTCCCAAATCCTTCACAGGAAGGGCAGGCTCCTACAGGGTTGTTGAAGCTGAACAGGTCGGTGGAGGGCTCCGTAAAGCTCATGCCATCTAATTCGAAAAGACTATTGAAAATCACGGGGTTTTCACCATTGGCGAATTCAATCCAGCATTCTCCACGGCCTTCGAAGAATGCCGTTTGGATAGAATCCTGAAGGCGGTGCTCATTTTCTTCATCGCCTGGTCGAACGACCGCGCGATCTACCACCAAGTGAATAATATTCTCGTTGTAAGTTCCCTGTTGAATGACATCTTCAATGCGTTCTGCACTCCCGTTGTGGAGGATGCGAGAAAAACCTTGTTGCGCAAGGATGTTTAGGTGCTGTTCAGCGGTTCTCTCACTAAATGTTACTGGCGCGAGGATCATGAATCGCGTTCCTTCTTCGAGCGTATTCAGGTGAGCGATGACATCTTGAACTTGGTGTCTTTTAACTTCTTCCCCGGAAATAGGAGAATAGGTGCGGCCCACACGGGCAAAGAGCAGCTTCAAGTAATCGTAAATCTCCGTGGTTGTTCCAACGGTAGATCTTGGATTTCTACTGCTCACTTTTTGTTGAATGGCGACCGCTGGAGGGATTCCTTTGATAGATTCCACTTTTGGTTTGTCCAATTTTCCTAAGAACTGGCGAGCATAGGCACTCAAGCTTTCGACATATCGTCTCTGGCCTTCTGCAAACAAGGTGTCGAAGGCAAGGGAGGATTTGCCGGAACCGCTGACCCCGGTGATGACAACCAATTGGTTACGCGGAATACTGACCGAAACTTGTTTCAGGTTGTGGACTTCAGCGCGTTTAATGTCGATGGTTGGGGTCATGAGCAAACAAGGATAAACAACAAAAGTAACCCTTTACTTGTTTGTGAAAAACCGTTAAAGCTGCGAATATTTGGAACGGTATTTGGAAGTTTAACCTATATTAGACCCTGTAAACGTTAAAAAGAAGTACTGCTTATAGAAAAACTGCTACGCTAAAATTTGATTTTATGATGTTAAATCAGAGTGAGGACCACGTTCTAGTGGAACTCTACCGTAGCGGAAACGAGCGTGCTTTAGAGGTGTTAATCCGAAGACATCAAAAGCGCATCTTTTTACAGATTTATTCCAAGGTCCAAGATCAGGACGTTGCAGATGATTTGTTCCAAGAGACCTTCATCAAGATTATCAAATCTTTGCGGAAGTCGAATTACGAGGAGAAAGGAAAATTCCTGCCTTGGGCTTTGCGTATTGCCAACAATACAACCCTAGATTATTTTCGCAGGGAAACGCGCAAAAAGGAAGTACGCTCCACTGGTGAGTATACGGTTTTTGATACCTATGGTGAATCAGATCGTCCGCTAGAAGCAAATTGGATCGAAGCCCAAATTAATGAGGACCTGCGCAAGTTGATTGATTTTTTGCCGGAAGAACAGCGCAAGGTGCTGCACCTGCGTATGTTCTGTGAATACAGTTTTAAGGACATCGCCGAAGAAACAGGGGTGAGCATAAACACTGCTTTAGGCCGTATGCGCTACGCCATCAGCAACATTCAAAAACTAATGGCTCAGCACAATATCAGCCTAGAACAATAAAAATCTAAGTGAGATATACGAAGTAGGATTAAGCGCCGTTATTGATGTATCACTAACAGATACACTATGGCGAAAACCTTACCCTACGAAAACTTGGACGTGGGAGCGTCTGAAAAAACTATCCAAAGCATTCTAGAATTCAGTAAAGTCACGGCAAACCTGCCATTATCGAGCAGCCCGCAAGATTTAGAATTCTACTTCAAAAACTAAAAAAGCCCGCATCCGCGGGCTTTTTTTCTAATTCGCTACATCTGAGAAGAATTTCAACCGGAGCAACTGCAGTTCTTGATCGTCGTAATCGTCCCCAAATTCTTCAAGGAGTTCATCCATCGAGCCATGTTCAGCTTCTTCTGTTAAAAAGTCGAAAACCTCTTCGATACTATCCTCGTCCATGATGTCTTCGAGGTAATAATCGAAGTTGATCTTGGTTCCGCTCAGGACAATCCTTTCCATTTCTTCAATGAGCTGCGCCATCTTCAATCCTTTGGCGCTGGCGATATCGTCGAGCGGAAGTTTGCGGTCCGTGCTTTGAATAATGTACACCTTCAAGGCACTCTTATTGGCCACGCTCTTAAAGACCATGTCTTGTGGACGATCGATGTCGTTTTCCTCTACATAAGCAGCAATGGCGTCGACCATGGGTTGCCCAAATTTCTTGGCTTTCCCTTCGCCGACCCCTTGAATATTCTTCAATTCATCGAGTGTGCACGGGTAGATGGTGGCCATTTCGCTCAAGGAGTTCTCGGCAAAAACGGCATACGGAGGGACACCTTTGCTATTGGCAATCTTCTTCCGCAGGTCTTTGAGAATGCTGAGCAATGCCTCGTCTATGGCGACGACCTTTTTGGTCTCGTTGGCGCCACTGTTCAAGGTGGTGTAATCTAGTTCTTTCCTAACACGGAAGGCCTTGGGTAATTTCCCTACGTTGCCTTTCTCGGTCACCTGCACCGTTCCATAGGACTCGATGTTTTTCTCGAGGTAATGGCGGATGATCCCTTGACGGATGACGGCGCGCAGGTGGGTTTCTGATTTGTCTTTATGCTTGCCCCAATTTTCTAACTGGTCCGCATTGTTCTGCGATAGGATGGCCGTCATGGAACCACGCAAAATGTTGACGACTTCCGAGGTCTTGAACTTACCGTGCGTTTCGTTGATGCATGAAATCACGTCTAGAAGCTCGCGGCTGGCATCTACTCTCTCTCTTTCGTGGCGGCAATTGTCGCACATCTTCTCACAATCATCTTCATGGAAGGATTCTCCGAAGTAGTGCAGGAGTACGCGTCGTCTACAAATGGCTGCTTCGGCATAACCAGTAGCTTCTTCGAGAAGTTGACGGCCTATTTCTTGTTCACTGACGGGCTTCTTACTCAAGAATTTCGCCAGGCGTTCGATGTCTTTGATATCAAAGTAGGTGATGCAGCTTCCTTCACCGCCGTCGCGCCCGGCACGCCCAGTTTCTTGGTAGTAGCTTTCCAAGCTTTTAGGCATGTCGTAGTGCAAAACAAACCGCACATCGGGCTTATCGATGCCCATCCCAAAGGCGATGGTAGCCACTATGACGTCGCAATCTTCATTGAGGAAGGCATCTTGGTGCTTGACGCGCTTGGCGGCTTCTAGTCCGGCATGGTAGGGAAGTGCGTTGATGCCATTCACGACCAATTGCTCGGCTAAATCCTCCACTTTCTGGCGCGATAGACAATAGACTATGGCGCTCTTGCCTTTGTTTTGACTTAAAAGCTTGATGATGTCGTGGTCGATGTCGCGTTTTGGACGTACCTCGTAATAGAGGTTGGGTCTGTTAAAGCTGCTCAGGTAAATGTCCGGCTCGTCCATGCCCATGGTCTTGATGATATCGGCCTGGACTTTTGGCGTTGCGGTCGCGGTAAGGGCGATGATGGGTTTGCGCCCAAGGGCTTTAACGCTCTCCTTGATGGTGCGGTAATCTGGGCGGAAATCGTGTCCCCACTCGGAAATACAATGCGCCTCATCAATGGCGAAAAAACTGATAGTAATCTTCTTGAGCAGCTCGATATTGCTGTTTTTATTGAGCGATTCTGGGGCGACGTAGAGCAGTTTGGTCTTTCCTGCAATGAGGTCTGCGTGTACTTGGTCCAATTCTTTTTTGGTCAAAGAACTGTTCAATACGTGTGCCACGCTATCCGCTTCAGAATGTCCGCGAATGGCGTCCACCTGGTTTTTCATCAAGGCGATCAAAGGGCTCACCACGATGGCGGTGCCTTCGGTGGCTAGTGCAGGTAGTTGGTAACAGAGGCTCTTTCCTCCTCCGGTCGGCATGATGACAAAAGTGTCTTTCCCTCCGCTAATACTTTCTATGATTGCGCGCTGGTTGCCTTTAAAATCCGAAAATCCAAAATGGTGTTTGAGTTGATGCTCCCAATTGGTAGACATGCTGCTTGTACTTTGGTTCTTTAATATACGGGATTTTTCAAAGGTTTTCGAAGGTACTAAAGATTGTTTTTCGGATTTTTGACCTCGAAAATTTTATGAACAAGCACAAAGACAAGAACAGTATGAGCTTTATGGAGCACCTCGGTGAGCTCCGTTGGCACTTGATGCGATCCTCCATTGTGGTCGTGATTTTCTCTGTCGTTGCGTTCTTGGGCAAGGCGATTATATTCGACCAAATCATTTTTGGTCCGAAACAGCCGAATTTTCCGACCTACACCTTTTTTTGTTGGTTATCTAGTTACATCGGCGGTGATGTCTTTTGCTTTGATGAAGTCCCGTTCGAACTTTTGAATATGCGCATGAGTGGCCAATTCCAAATGCACCTCTGGGTAAGTTTGGTAGCAGGTTTGATCATCGGTTTCCCGTATGTATTCTGGGAAATTTGGCGATTCATCAAGCCAGGTCTACACCAGAATGAGCAGAAAAGCAGCCACGGCGTCATCTTCCTCACAACACTTTTATTCGTGGCCGGCGTACTGTTCGGGTACTACGTGATTGTTCCTTTGAGTGTCCAATTCTTAGGGACCTACGCAGTGAGTGCGGAGGTGGTGAATAGAATTGACCTTACTTCTTACATCAGCATGGTGAGCTCGGTGACCTTGGCCACAGGAATCTTGTTCCAATTACCCATTGCAGTATACTTTCTATCCAAAGTGGGCGTTGTTACCCCAACACTGTTGAAGGATTACCGCCGTCACGCCATTGTAGGGATTCTCCTTCTAAGTGCCATTATTACGCCTCCAGATATTGCCTCACAAGTATTGGTCACATTGCCAGTGTTGATCTTATACCAAGTAAGTATTATAGTGAGCCGAAGAGTGTTAAAGAGAAAAAAGGCCGCTGAAGCTTGAAGTTAGAAGCAAGAAATATTGTCAAGAAGTACCGCTCTCGCACCGTAGTCAACGATGTGAGTTTCGAGGTGAACCAAGGTGAGATCGTAGGGCTGCTGGGTCCTAACGGTGCGGGTAAAACCACCAGCTTCTACACTGTGGTAGGACTCATTCGTCCCTACAGCGGGAACGTCCTTCTCAACGGTACACCCATAGAGAAACTTCCGATGTACAAGCGTGCGCAGATGGGCATTGGGTATTTGGCCCAAGAAGCCTCTGTCTTCCGTAAACTCAGTGTTGAAGACAACATCAAGGGCGTATTGGAAATGACTTCATTAAGCAAGGAGGAACAAGCAGAGCGCTTAGAAGAGCTGCTCAATGAGTTCGGTTTACAGCACATTCGCGAGACGCGCGGCGACTTACTCAGTGGGGGAGAGCGCCGCAGGACGGAGATTGCTCGCGCCTTGGCGACAAAGCCAAAGTTTATTCTGCTGGATGAGCCTTTTGCTGGCGTTGATCCCATCGCCGTAGAGGATATTCAGAGCATTGTCGCCGGTCTAAAGGAGAAGAACATTGGGATTCTCATTACGGATCATAACGTTCAAGAAACCTTGGCCATTACCGACCGGACGTATTTGATGTTTGAAGGAAAGATCTTGAAGAGCGGTACTGCGGAGGAATTGGCCGCAGATGAACAAGTGCGCAAGGTGTACCTCGGTCAGAACTTCGAGCTTAGAGCACGCAAATAGTTTGTAATCCTAGTTTTTAGTGGTGGTTTTGGAATTCGAGGGTTACGCCCTTCGTAGGATTTTAGAGTAGGTGCAAATCGCTCCACCGCGGCGGCATAGAGGGGCAGGTCGTAGGCATTCATCTCCGCCCAAACTGCTCCCGGTTCCACCGTTTTCTTTCCGCCCTTATTGTGGTGCTCCGCTTGGGTGTTCTTCCAATCGAGCAACTCCCCGAAGTAGGCGATGGATGCGGCGTAGTGTTCGGTGAAGCCGACAGCATCTAATCGGTCAAAGTTCTTTAACGCCTTGTCCATTACTGTGGGGTCCTTCAAGAACTCTTGCTGATTCAAATACCCGCTTAAAAACGCCGTTTGACGGTTGTTGCTTTGCACTAATCTTGTGAAGTCCTCAGGCGTATGAATGCCTTCCATGAGCTTCTCGTGCTTTTCGTTCATGCGTTTACTGTAGTGGTTGTAATGGCTCATGCTACGGGCGATGGGCTCGCGAAGCAATGTCATCACCATGGCCTCAGATTCAACCACTACGGGGCGTAGTGGAAAGTGGCCGTAGATGCATTTGATCTTGGGATCCGCCAAGGCTTCGGCCAACCTTTGGTCCAAATTTTCATGGGAATAGATGCCTATTCGCTCGTCTTCGCGGTAATTTGACTCCAACAATAATCGCAAGGAAGTCCCTGCGGTCTTTGGGATGTGGATAAAAACGAGTTTCTTTGAATTCGACATTGGCCCGAAATTACGTGTTAAAAAGCAAAGTACAACCCCCAGTTTTAATTCTAGGCATGCACCGCAGCGGTACGACTATGGTCGCTGAGGCGCTGAATAATGCGGGGGTATATACTGGGGCCATCTGCGACCACAACAGAGAATCACTTTATGCGGTCGACTTGAACGAGCGAATGTTGGAGGCTGCAGGAGGAAATTGGTGGCAGCCGCCTGCTAAGGAGGCCCTCGAGACCGCCATGGCTGAGTTTCAACCCGAACTAACTTCCACACATTTGTATGCGGCACACCTCAAGGTGAAAAGCGGGAAAATTTGGCGCCAAAAGATGCACTACAACGGGCCTTGGCTTATCAAAGATCCGCGACTCTGTCTCACCTTGCCTTGGTGGCTCAAGCGCTTCCCAGAGGCGAAAGTCATTTGGATATTACGCGACGAAACATCGGTGATTAACAGTTTGCTGCGTCGAAAGGAAAAAAGCGACG
>Ga0181563_10005650_pt1 | contig 11416 bp, 6 predicted proteins | sample 011ome_25_FD_133759 | JGI IMG/M metagenome (GOLD analysis project Ga0181563, IMG submission 133759) | Coastal salt marsh microbial communities from the Groves Creek Marsh, Skidaway Island, Georgia - 011512CT metaG (megahit assembly) | ecosystem: Environmental > Aquatic > Marine > Intertidal zone... | reverse complement strand
CAAAGCAGCCTCCAGCGCTTCACTATTGCCGACGAAGGCATAAATCGGTATCTCTCCAATATTGTCAGGAAAGTATCTGTCTAATATAGCTGTTGCTGAATTATTTCTAATTTGAGGTTGGAAATTTACCTCGTTAATCACGGCATCATTGTCGTACCAGGCTCTGGTTATGTCCGAAGAAATTAAGTCGATACCAGCAATCTCCAATCCAAATAAACTCGCAGCACGGCAAGCTAATGCTGCATTGTCAGGGTGCACTGAGTCAGTCAGTATCTCATCATAGCCGCCAGAAATTGAAGACTGAAATGGCCGGAGACTAGCTATCTGATTTCTCTCAAGCACTGTGTTGGGGCCAAGTCCCTGCATCTTCAACGCGGACAATGCCTCTGAGTCTAACAAAGGAATTGGTTTACGCTGATATGCAACCGTGTAACTTTGTTCCTTAGCATTAGCGCTTATGAGACTAGCAATATCAGACTCTCCATCTCCAACGACGGACAATGGATGTCTCGCAAAAGCGAAAATAACTTCTCCGCGAAAGACGAGCAAACGATGACAGATCCCTGAGACGTGGTTTTCTATGAGAACATTATTAGATAATTTTTGGATTTCGCTAAACGCATGATCAATCTCTTGATCAGTCTTTAGATTTACGAATACCCCCTCTCCACGATCCAGATTGGCCGGTTTCAAGACCACAGGAAATCCCAGATGTTGTTGTGCTAACTTTTTCGCTTCATCAGCATCTGTGACGCGGTATGAAACGGGAGTGGGTATACCCGCTGTCTTTAAGTGGTGGATGCACCTCAGTTTATCCTTTGTAACTTGCGCTCCCACAAAAGAGTCTTGCAACGTTGCGCTCCTCAGAAACACACGCTGCCTTTTTCCCATGCCAACCTGATATTGCCCCCCCGGTCGGCAGGCAATCGGCAAACCGCGATTAAATGCTTCTTTTAGAATGTACTGTGTTGACTGTCCCCCATTAGTGACGTACCGAAGAGACTTAACAAAATTTTCCAAGGTAGCATTAGCCTTGTTTAAAACATCAATGGAGCGCGATTTTTTCTGTGTGAACGCCCAAGCAGTCTCCAAGCCTATCAGGTAGGCTTTGCTAATCAATTCGTGGTTTTGATATTGCTCAGTAGGAATCAACAGGTCCACTACGGTTCTGCACGGGCTTTCTGTCTCTACAGCGGCGCCCACGACAACGACGCTATCATAGGAAGGGAATGAACCAAACTCCAATAGGTTTTGTGCGATCGCACTGCCGGTAGTGATTAGCTCAATCATCGCGAGATTCATAGTATTTTTAGCTCGCGCCATGAATAGGATTGAACTTGGAAGCGCAATGCAAAAGCCAAATTTCAACAGCTTTTCTGCCTCCTCATTGAAGAACTCCTCGGGGCACGCTACCGAGACTTGCAGTTTGCACTGATACTGTCTGTTGTTATGACGAATTCCACCCAATGCACGAGACGCATTTACTTCAAGTTTAGCTCGCATAAATAGTGCTTTTATTTTGCTCGTTAAGCCAGTTCATCAACATATATCTACCGCTTTTCAGTCAGTTAATGCTCTTGGGCTCTGTAAGTAAGCACATTGCCACCTTGGAAATGAAAGGTGATGCGCATGCGCCACAAGAGAATTAATGCAAAGATTATCCAGGGTGGCTAGCTAACGCGTCATGTGGCGCCATAACGAACTTTAACCCTACTGTAGAAATCCCGATTCCAGCGTCCGTGCTCTGGTATTCCCATACCCGAGCGCCCCCATCCAACAAAAGGACCATTTGATGAAAAACTGGGACGCGCTTGGTTGATCGACACCATGCCCACATTGGCGCTCACCATGAATTCGTCGACGTGGTTTTGATTGTTTGTGTAAATCACGCCAAATAATCCGTGCGGTGTAACGTTGTGTGCCGCCATGGCCTCTTCCCAACTCTGTGCACGACAAACCAACACCGCTGGCCCAAACCACTCTTCGTGCCAAGCAGGGTCAGAGGCCTTCACACCACCGTAAACGGACGGAGGGAAAAATGCTTCTTTCTCAAGACAGGAGCTTTCAAGGCCGCTCTCAACAATAAGTTTAGCACCGCGTTCCTCGAGCAACGTAACCTGACGACGAAGCCATCTAACTTTATCAGCGTTTATTAAAGGTCCGCAGTCAGTACCGATAAGCTCAGGGTCACCCACTTTCAAGCTTCGTACTTCCTTTGCTAAAGCGTCACAAAATTCAGTGTAGATTGAGTCGGCAACAACTAAGCGGCGGATAGCTGTGCACCTCTGGCCTGCATAACTGAACATCGCTACAGCGAGGTCTTTGGCTGTACTTACTAGATCTGCATCAGCGCAGACAATACAGCCATTGTTACCCCCAAGCTCGCCCTGAAAGGGTTTGAAGAGTTGACCACAGAGTTGTGCTAACGCCTCTCCGGCGGAAATCGAGCCTGTAAACGTAACGGCGGCAATACTCGGGTGCTTAACTAATTGCTGGGCGGTTTTGGCTCCTCCATTAAACGTTAAGACGTGACTCCCAAGATTAGATTTTTCCAAACAGGTCAAAATTAGCTGTGATATTTTGGTTGCCTGGTATGCTGGCTTCCATGCGACGGTGTTCCCATAAGCGAGCGCAGGTGCTAATTTTCCTACAGCAAGTGCGAAGGGGTTGTTCCACGGCGTAATTGCGAGTACGACTCCATGGGGTTCGTAGTAAATAGTGGCAGTTCCCCGAGGCTCGTGAACTTCTGTCGAGGTAATAGTAGCTCTGATAAGCGACAAGCCATACTCAACTTCAGATATGGCGTCACGCCTCGGCTTGCCAAGGCTTCGTATAAGCTCCCCTACGATTTCCTCTCTAACTAGGCTAAGCTCCTCTAACCACTCGCGCAGTGCTGAAAGCCTGCCCGAAATGTCGAGGCGTCCCCAGCTTTGAGCAACATTTTCAAGGTGAGATACGCCAGTACTTAGCTCAGCACTATTAGTAGGACTTATCTGAACTAGAGGTTTGCTCTGCTCCATCGGCGCAGCGTGCAGTAGAACTTCGTGATCACTAGATAAAACATCGGTTGAAGCTTGGCTTAGTCCAATGTCGCCAACCGCCACCTCCAGCTGCTTTGTTGTAACCACTTTCGCGACGCGATCACGCAACCAGTCGATGGTTTGCTCTCCGGCCATGGCATCGTAAGATTCGACGGCGTCTTCTACTAGAATCACGTGGTAATTGTTGCTGTACGCGCCCACAGCGGTTTCCCTGACGCACGCGTGAGTATGCACTCCGCAAATCACCACCTGATCTACTTTGAGTCGGCACAGTAAACTCAACAGCTGGGGGTTAACAAAAGGGGAGAAGAATTGCTTCTCGACGACCAAGTAATCATCGTCTAAGCCGTCTAGATCCGAAGCGAGTTCTGCTCCAGCCGTGCCCGCTATGCACTTCAAAGCCGAAGAGTTCCAATGGGGCATTGCATTTTCGCCATTTGGCTGAACCACCGTACAAATCGGAATTATTGGCCACCGGTTCTCTTTCGCCAAACGAATCAATCGATTGATGGTAGCAACCAAAACTTCACGTCTAGACATAATGTAAGGATGCGCAAGAAAATCTTCCTGGACATCGACAATGAGGAGCGCTGAGTTTCTGCTAATCAAAGACTTTGCTCTTCAAGGATACGCGCCAAGCGAATTCGCAACTGTTCACCGAAGTCCTCTGTCCCACACACAGTGCAACCAGGCATCATTATATCCGCCGTACAGTAACCTGCTCTCAAAGTCTCCCTGATGGCCTCTCGTAATGCAGCGTCAGCCTCTGGCCAGTCATAACTTTCTCGGAGCATCATGCCTAATGAAAGGATTTGCGCGATAGGATTGGCGATACCTTTTCCAGCTATATCTCGTGCAGCTCCATGGCCGGTTTGATAAACGCCTCTGCCATTTCGATCAAAATTCCCGGAGTAGGACAAACCCCGTGATGCAAGCAGCAAACCGCCGCAGTCAGCCAACACGTCGCCAAACATATTGGGCGATACAATGACATCGAATTGACTCGGGTCAGCAATAAGTTGATAGACAGCGTTATCAATCTCTTGTTCAAAGCAATCGACACCATATGCAGGCGCTAACTCCTCTGTACAATCTCGCCATAGCTTTGAGATAGACGGTGCACCCCCAGGTTTAAGCACAACGTGGAGGCGATTACGTCGCGTGGAAGCTAGTCGCATGGACACCTCCAAGATCTCTTTTACCTGCTGCTCCTCGTATTCGAAACAGTGCTTTGCAAACCGACTTCCGTCGGTGTGAACCCCTTCCTCCCAGTTGCCTTGATAGAGCCCAGCTGAATTTTCTCGAACAGCAATAATGTTGGTCTTCTGAACCGTTTCCGCTCTCACGACGCCAGCTCTCGCTAACTCAGGAAAAGGCTCCAATGGAGTAAACTTACAGAACAACGCGAACTCTTTGCGTAACTCATAGACAAATCGTTGGCCACCGGGACCGCAGAAAAGACTGCCGCCTACGTCAAGAATGCTTTTAGCAAAACCCACAACCTCATCGGTAAGGACTTTACCGTACTTATCTATAGCCGGATAACCAATTAGGCCCCCCGTAAGAATTTCAAAACGTCTTGAAGAGTGCTGCTCTAACATTTTGAGGAGCGTCAAAGCCACGGGGACAACCTCTGGACCAACTCCTTCACCCAAAAGTACACCTATCGTGTGTGTTGAAGACACGTCAAAGCAACGCTGTGAGCTGCCGAGATGGTTGGTCAGCTTCGTTACTGAATTCGCCGACTCAGTAGTTAATTTCATCATTACTTTTTCCTGATTACGCGCTCGCTTTGATTTTTGAGCTTGTCAGCAATTTGATTTCGGGGGATTTTCCCCATGGCATTACGCGGGATAGAGGAAACTCTAAGAACAGAGATGGAGCCGATATCACCAACCCTCGATCTAAATGAGTTTTGAAGCCAATTATCATCTTGGTCCGTGACTACCAATGCGTGAAGCTTTGCGCTGCGATCAGATTCCACGTTGATGAAACAGCAATCCTTAATTTCTTGAAGATCATTTAGCCGACCCTCCAAGTCGGTCAAAGATACTTTTCTTCCGCCGATGTTAACTACGTCAGCGTCACGCCCCAGGATGACGACGAGTCCGTCCTCGGCTATTGCACCAAGATCCCCCGGGTAAAACCAACCGTCACGAAAAGCTGCAGTTGTCTCAGCTTCCTTGCTAGATGAAAAATAACTGGTCGCGATAGAGGGTGACTTGACACGAACCATGCCGCGCTTACCGGGGGGTAGAGGCTGGTGTTGTGAATCAACGACCTCAACTTCGCACCCACTGCGAACATATCCACACGCGCCAGGATGTCGTAGCGTCAGCATAGCATCTCCCGTTACGACGCTGCCTGCCTCTGTGCTTCCGTAGGCGATGGTAATAGAGGATGCCACCCTCTCATAGCAATCCGTAAGAAGAGTTTTGTGTGCACGACCACCGAGCAGAATTAAGTGACGACTTTTACATCGAGGCCAAGAGTCAGCGGTACGTGAAAGTACATCGTTGATTTGCCCAGGAGCAAAAACGGCTAGAGACGATGCGCGTGCCATCTTAGAGCGTGACTGGCGGTTTGTGCCAAGCAGAACTGTCCCTCCCTGGCGCCAGGTAGCCAGGGGATAGCGGAAGCCGGCGGTGGTTTCCATGCCCAAGTCACAATAAAGAGTAGTCGACGTCGTCAGTTGTCGTGTCCCACCCACCTGTCCAATTCGTTGGCGCAGCATCTTGGCCGTCCAGAGCACCGCTTTAGGGGTCCCAGTGGTGCCTGTTGTAAATGCTACTCTCTCTGGGCCGGCACTTTCTCCGGATACTTCGGCGTTACGCCACTCAGCGGAGTTAGGCAAAACGTCTGAAGGCCAACTTCGGCTCCCATCAAAGACAATCTTTTTGCATTCCAAACCTGCAATATTTGCTACCCCGGAGTCACCCACGAATACATTCATGCCGCTTTGCTCGGCAAATTCAGCCGCATAGGGAGGTAACATGGTCAGGTGTCGGCAGGAGATCCTAATCGCAGCAAGGTGTAGCAACCACATCCAGTAAGGATTTTTGGAGTAGATACCCACAGTATCACCTGCAGAGACCCCTTGCGCACCAAGCCAGCTGGTCACCTGTAGAATATGATTGTTGAAATCTCGATACCGTATACTAAACCTGTCAACACGAACCGCTATGTGATCTGGCGCGGCGCCAGAAAAATCAGTAATTTGGGCGCTCATCGATCAAATAATTCAGAATGTCAGGGGTCGGGGGATCATATCACTTCTTGCAGCTATGGCAGAGTCCCAAAGAGGACGTATGGACCGACTGTTCAGGATGCAGACAAAACTTGCTCATAAACAGCCAATGTTTTGGCGGCGGAGTCGTGCCACGTCAGCGCTCTACCAGTTACACCCTCCGGCTGAAAGTCGCGTCTGTTCCGGCTTTTATAGCACTCAATCATTGCATCACGAATTCCAGAAGTGTCCGCTGGTTCTACAAGCCAATCAGACTCGGAAGTAAACTCGGCCATTGAGCTTTTAGCACTGATAATGACTGGAATACCTGACTTTTGCGCTTCTAAAGCAGGTAGACCAAATTCTTCATAGCTAGAGCGAAACACTAATGCGTTCGCACCTGAATATAGTAAGGGGAGTACACTAGCAGAAACGTGTCCAAAATATTTGGCGTAACCTCTGCCCTCCAACTCGCGAATGTCGGCGTGTTCAGCGGCACTGTTCCAACTTGGTCCACCAACAAAGACTAGAGGCCAGTCGCAGTCAGTTGTCTTCCTAAAAGCTCTATGTACCGCTGTGACACGCCGAACATTTTTTCTGGGCTCAATCGCCCTGGTAAATAGAAAATATCTCTTATAAGTTAGCCAGACTGCAGACAACGTGGGCCGACATTCACTTGCTGACCGTGGACGCTACTCTATAACAAAAGGTCTGTGCCGAAAATTAGGTGTGGTGTGTGAGTCAACTTCGTGATCTCCTTTATGGCACCTGCGCATCCCATCACGGCTAGACACTACTCTTTCATTATTAAAATAAGCTAACGAATAAAGAGAAGGTCAGCACTTTCCCAGAGATAACGCCATGTAAAAGTAGCCTAAACAGCGCGGTGTCATGGAGATCGTGTTAGAGCATCGGAAAGCCTCTTGGCCAGTACTATTGGGTCTCCGCCTGTAGACAACTCTAACTCCAGCCACGCTAGAACGACTTGAAACCTTGCACCTGATAATTCATTTTGAGCCTGGGTTTTTTGTGCGAGCGCAAGTAAAACATCAGTCACCCGTCCGGTTCCTGCTCGGACCGCTTTTTGGCTAGCATCTAGATTAGTAGAAGCCGCCATTACCCCCTGCTGACTAGCTTCGACGCGCTCTATCGCTGCTTCAAGACTAAACCAAGAGGACCTGGCACGACTCTCTGCTTCTCTTTTTGCGGCCTCCAGTTTTTCCTTCGCACTATAAAACTCTGCCCAAGCACCACGCAGCCGCGATGAACTGGCTCCACCCTCAAATATTGGGTAATTCACAGCAATCTGAACTGTCTCGGTCGTCCGGGGCGGACTGCTAAGATTATCAAAACCCACGTCCGAATACTGGCGAGTGAAAACCACGTCGACATCCGGAAGCCAGCTTCCTTTTTCGCGCGAAATTGCGTCTCTTGCTGCTTCGACACCGTCGAGAGCTGCGGCGATGACGGGGTTATTGGCTAAAGCGACCTCCGCAGCTTCTTGGGCAGAGTTAAATTTTGGGTCTAAAAGCAGGGTGGTAGACGCCGGCAGAGGATTAATATTCCGCTCACCGATGATCGAATATAGCTGTTCTCGAGCAATTTTAGTGCGACCCTTTGCATCAATTAACTCGGCTGATATTGAAGCAGCTCTCGTCTTAGTCTCTAGAACTTGGGTTATTGGAATGAATCCTCGTTCGAAAACAGCTTCTGCTTCCTCAACCTGCTTTCGTAGTGCAGTCGACTCCTCGAGCAACTGTTTAGCAACAGCATCGGCAAGTAAGACGTCCAAGTAGGCTTTGGTTACTGCTGCCAACACCTGAGTTTCAGCGATGTCAAGCTCGTCTTTGCTTTGTAGGTGTAACGATGTCTGTCGCTCGTACTCTTTCCAATTACCAACATTGAACAAACTCTGACGGAACTGAACTCCGTACCGCTCTCCAGGATAATCTCTGGTATCAAAGTTACTCGACACGGGGCCATCGTATTCAACTCTGTTATCTGACCATTGACCAAAAGCAGAAAGCTGGGGGAACAATTGACTTCTTGCCACACCCCGCTGCGCCAGCGCAGAGTCAACCCTATAACGTGCGATATTCAGGTCAGTAGCATTTCGCCTTGCTAGCTGGTATACGCTCTCGAGTGATAGCGCTCTCGGCTCTTCGCTCGTGTCAGAGGCCGCAGCGACGTAATCCATCGATACGAAGGCAACGATAACAACAAAAATTCGAAGGAGCATTCAGTCCTCAGTGAGGGAGTTAGCGAACAATCGATTAAGAGGCGAGGTTATATAGCCCAGCATGGTCCGCTCGCCTGTTTTGATAATTACCTCTGCTGGCATACCCGGGATGAGCTTCGCATCGCCTAGGAGCGCCAAATCTTCTGGAAGAATTTCGATATCCGCCGCGTAGTAGGGCTGATCCGAGTTCTCATCAATCAGACGATCGGCCGAGAGGTTAGCAAGGGTACCGCTCACCATATAAGCGTCCTTAAACACAGAAAAACGTATCTCCGCCGGCAGACCCAGACGTAACCTATCTATATCCATAGGCGAAACTTTCGCTTCCACGGTAAGTTGATCGACCGAGGGGACAATTTGCATGAGCTCTTGTCCACGACTGATAACAGCGCCAACAGTCGTGGTTTGTAATCCCAGTACATAGCCAGTAGCCGGTGCACGTATGATTGCCCGGTGAACTCGGTCCTGAATGGTGGTGTATTGCTGCTCAACCTCATAGAGTTCGGACAAAGCCTCATTGAGCAAATTGACCACCTCTGCTTTGAATACTTTTTCGAGCTGAAGGATCTCTAATCGAAGCTCACTAATGCGAACCTTTGCCGCCGCTATTTGAGCCTCAGTCTCTGTCAGCTCGCCCAAGACACGGCTGCGTGAGCGCTCAAGTTCTCGCAACCTCTGTTTGTCGACGTAGCCCTCTGCAAGAAGATCCTGTAAGTCATGGACTTCTTGCTCGATGGACGTGGCTACTGACTCGCTGGAGTTTTTTAACGCGGTCAAGCCGGCTATTTGCTGTAAAAGCTGGCTCTCACGCTCCACGTACACATCAACTTCACCGCGTCGACTAGCTCGACGCGCATTGAAAAGAGCGACTTCACCCGCCATAGCCGCTCTTGCACGTTCATCAGTCAAGGCTGCACGCTCAAGCGCTGGAGAGAAAGCGATGCTGTCTACGTCATCGCGCTCAGTTGTGAGGCGATCCACCAACGCCAGTAAGGTATAGCGTCTACCCTCAGAAACCAAAAGCTCTGCACCGGCCTGCGTGGTGTCCATCAGCACCAGCTCTTGGCCCTGGGTAACCTTATCGCCATTGTTCACCAGAATGCTGGCTACAATGCCGCCCTCAAGGTGTTGCACAGCCTTGCGTTTGCCCTTGACCTGGACAACGCCCGGTGCCAAAGCGGCGCTCTCCAAGGGGGCCACGCCGCCCCAGAAAATGAATACAACAACAAAGATGGCCACCACAGAATAGCCAAAGCGCTGGATGTGGCGGTCATTGTGCAGCCAATCTGGGCCAGACAACTCATTCGAGGGACCCAAAAGACCGTTGTTTAATTTAGTTTTAATAAACGATGATAATTTCAAGGTTGCCACGCTGGGGGAGTTTATTGATGTCCCTGGGCCGCCAACGATGGCGTCCGAGTTACTTCCATGCCACTTTGGCCCGTATTAGTTTTGAGCATTTCTATTACATCGGCAACAGGACCAGAGTGGAGAACTTTACCCCCTCTGACCGCCACCAACGTATCCACTAGCTTCATGATGCCTTTGCGATGGCTGACAATAATTACCGTGGAACCCAAGCTTTTCAGGGTACGAATGGCGACAGCTAAGGCTCGCTCACCAGCTTCATCAAGGTTGGAGTTAGGTTCGTCCAGTACTACAAATTTCGGTCGGCCGTATAACGCCCTCGCCAACGCAATCCGCTGACGCTGTCCTGGTGATAACAATCCACCAGCACCACCTATGACGGTTTCATAACCCTCCTGGAGCGACAGAATAAATTCGTGAACCCCCGCGTCTTTAGCAGCCTGAACCACGCAATCAGCATCTACGACGCCAAATCGCGCTATATTGTCACTCACAGAACCATTCAGAAGCTCTATGTCTTGTGGAAGGTACCCCAACTGAGGGCCCAATTGCTCTCGTTGGTAGTGGGAGGTCTCGGCCCCGTCTAGCCTTATCGCTCCTTCTGATGTGGGCCAGAGGCCCAATATCGCTTTTACTAGCGAGCTCTTGCCGGCGCCGCTTGGACCAATCAACATGCAAACATCACCAGCGGCTACTCGAAAGGTCGCCCCGGACACGACTGGCTTATCTGCACCAGGCGGTATTATAGTGGCGGCCTGAACCGCCAAGCTGCCTGTAATTGGTGGCAGCGACATGCGATCCCCCTGATCAGGCCAAGCCTTGAGCAGTTTATCAAGTCTGGCATACTGCTCGCGTGCATCGTTGAACCCTCGCCATGCATTAACCGCCTGCTCTACTGGTTGTAGCGCCCTACTCATCAGGATTGAACCCGCGATAATCATGCCTGGGGAGATTTCCTGTGCTAACACCAAATAGGCACCAGCGCCGATTGCGGCGGACTGTACAGCTAAACGTAATGTCTTAATGACGGCTGAAAATGTGCCGGCTGCATTACTAGCCTCTTCCTGTTTGGCAAGCATTTCATCTTGCTTGACGCGCCAGCGCTGCATGAGCTCGCCCATCATACCCATGGATGCTGCAACTTCTGCATTACGCAGGTTCTGAACAGTATCGCTGTTATTTTCCCGCGCCAATTTGTTCGCCGCCTGTAAAACCGGGGCGGTACGCTTTTGGTTCAGGAGAGCTAAGCTCAGGAACAACAAAGCTGCTGCCACCCCCATCCACCCCAGTAGTGGGTGAAACATAAACAGCACCAGCAAGTAGATCGGAAGCCAAGGCGCATCAAAAAAACCGAAAATTTGCGCGCCGGTTAGGAACTGGCGTAATCCGTGTAGGTCGAGCAATGGTTGGGTGGCCCCTTTTCCGCCTCCGCGCACAGCCACATCGAAGCTAAGCTCGTAAAGGCGTGGTGCGATGGCTTTATCGATGCGCGATGAAACCGCCACTAACACGCGCGACCTAACGGACTCCATTATTCCCAGT
>Ga0181563_10005648_pt1 | contig 11419 bp, 9 predicted proteins | sample 011ome_25_FD_133759 | JGI IMG/M metagenome (GOLD analysis project Ga0181563, IMG submission 133759) | Coastal salt marsh microbial communities from the Groves Creek Marsh, Skidaway Island, Georgia - 011512CT metaG (megahit assembly) | ecosystem: Environmental > Aquatic > Marine > Intertidal zone... | reverse complement strand
TATGTTATTTTAGAAGAATTAGAAAAGCGTAAACGCTTTGATGTAAGATTAATCTACAATACAAACTTTACTAAAACAAAACTAAAAGATCGTTATGTGTTTGACTATTGGCGTAAGTTTGATTCAGTAGCAGTAGGTGCTAGTTTAGATGCTATGGGACCACGTGCTGAATATATTAGAGCAGGCACAGACTGGGCAGAGGTAGAAAAGAATAGACAGTTGATGTTAGAACAATGTCCTAATGTTGACTTTTATATTAGTCCTACATTGAGTATACAAAATGCACTACATTTGCCTGACTTTCATAGAGAGTGGGTAGAACGTGGATTTATTAAACCTCAGGACTTAAATGTTAATATCTTGCAAGACCCTGCGTGGTTACGTATTGATATTGCACCTGAACAATATAAAGAAAAGATACGTGCTAAGTATGAACAACACTTAGAATGGCTACGACCTTTAGACAAGTTAAATAGAGCAACAGTGGGATTTGAATCTGCACTAAACTTTTTAGAAACAGACAACACTAAGTTACTGCCTAAGTTTTGGGAACGAATGACAGAGTTAGACAAGATTAGAAACGAAAACATATCAGAAGTAATACCGGAGTTAGATGAAATACGAATCAATAATTAAACTGTTGTCTATACAGTATACGGTGCACTCAGTTGACGGAACAAAAGATTTAGTCAAACAATTACGCACAATACAAAAAGAAAAATACGAAGATAATGAACGTATCGTTATTAGTATGCCTGACATTTCAACTTTAAATGATCTACAGAACATTATTAATAGTTTAGATATATCAAATTTCTTTGTTATGATTGTTACAGAAGACAAAAATGTTGTTAATGAAATTGAACGTGTTACACGTGAGTTTAGCTACGACCCTATTCCTTTTACAGCAGTGTTAGTTAACGGAGATCAATATAAGATAATTAATCAAGCACAGCAGGAAACAGATCACTCAACATTAGAATCTAGAATTAAGAGTTTAAATTTACCCAATGAAAACTTTTGTGTGCTACCTTGGGTAGCATTAGAAATACAACCAAGTGGTGAACATGCTGTTTGTTGTCTAGCAGAAGAAACAATCAAAGATGAAAAGGGTGATATTTTAACAGTAACAAAAAACTCTTTAGATGATGTGTTAGATGCTCATTCAATGAAGCAACTTAGACGTGACTTTTTAGCAAATAAAAAACCAAAGACCTGTGCTAAATGTTGGAGAGTAGAGGACAGTGGCGGAGTCAGTAAACGATTAAACACACTAGACAGATTAAAACACTTAGGTATTGCGAACCAAACCTGGACGGAAGATCGTAAAGAATTATTAATGTATGATCTTAAAGTAGGTAACATCTGTAACTTAAAATGTCGTATATGTGGCAGTTATTCATCCAGTCAAATTGCAACAGAAGAGTTACCAAAAGAAAATAAAAAATCTAGTTATGCTTACAAAACAATAGAATTAGGAAGATGGCCAAGAGAACAACTCCACTTCTGGGAGAAGTTAATCGAACATAGTCATGAAATACGTTATCTAGAATTTACAGGTGGTGAACCTTTTTTAATTAAAGAACACTTTGAGTTTTTAGAAAAGTTAGTTGACCTGGGTATTGCAGGCAATGTTGAAATACATTACAACACTAACGGCACACAATACCCAGAGAACGCTATTAATATATGGAAACATTTTAAGTTAGTTGAAATAGCATTTAGTATTGATGATGTTAAAGAACGTTTTGAGTACCAACGTAAGAATGCCAAGTGGGACGAGGTTACGGAAAATGTTAATAAGTTTAAACAATTAAAAAAGGAATTAGGTAATATTCATTTACAGGTATGTTCAACTATTAATGTGTTTAATGTAATGTATCTTGAAGGACTAGCAAACTGGATTGACGAGCAAAAGTTTGATAATGTATACTGGAATATGTTACACGAAGAAGAGTCGGTTAGTATACGAAGTCTACACCCATTGGCTAAAATACGTGCTATTGCAAAGCTATCATTAGCAAAGGTAAGCAGTCAACATAAGAAAGAGTTTGAAAATGCTATTAATTTTATGGAGCAAGGTGCTAGTAGCAATGGAGAAACATTGTTGAAAAAAATTAAGCAAAAAGATGAAATAAGAAATGAAAACCTTTGGGATCATCATCCTGAACTAGCAGACGCAATAGGCTATGAACGAACCTAAGAACAGACCTGCTACCTTGTGTATGGCTCCTTGGACACATACATATCTAAGTCCACAAACAGAAAGACGTATGTGCTGTGCTAGTCGTGAAGAAGCACAAAACTTTGAACAATACATAGATACCAAAGCCGGAACAGGCAAGTACATTCCTATTACCTTAGAAGAACACTGGAATTCAGACCATATGAAGTCAGTGCGTAAGCGTATGATGGCAGGCGAAACCTTGCCAGAGTGTGACGTGTGTAATAGTAAGTTATTAAACACAGACGTTTACCGTAGTTATTTTGACCACTTGTTTTCCAGTAAATACTATGCAAAGATATGGGAAACCACAGACGAGGATGGGTTTACAACAATGCAACCTGTGTCGTGGGACTACCGTTTTAGTAACCTTTGTAACTTCAAGTGCCGTACTTGTGGAGATATGTTGTCCAGTGCTTGGGAATCAGAACAAAGACAACATAATATGATTAACTGGCATAATCCTAAAAACAATTGGATGAAGCCAGAAATCAAAAAGGATATCGAAAAGTTTCAAGACACGCAAATTGAGCAAGAGTTTGCTCAAGCAGTAGAAGAACATAGAGTTGAAGAAGTCTACTGGGTAGGTGGGGAACCTTTAATGTACGAACAACACTGGACGTATATGAATCGAATTATCCAACTCGGTGATGGAGCAAATGTATATGCAAGGTACAATACAAACCTCAGTCGTGTGGCTCATCGTGGCATTAGCCTCTTCAATGATATTTTACCTAATCTACGTGATTGGCAAATCTGTGCGTCAATTGATGGAACAAAGGAAATTGGAGAATACATTAGAACAGGTCTCAAATATAATCAATGGGTTGAAAATTATGATCAAGCGGTTGAGACAGCAAATAAGAGCCGCCAAGTTCGTGTCGATTTTACTGCGACACTACCAGGACTCTTCGAAGTCAGAAACATCCAAGACTTCGCAGAAAGCCGCGGGACAGAAGTCCTCGCAAAAGTAATTTTTAGTTTTACACCGGACATTATTCTAAGTCCACTAGCACTTCCAAAAGAATTATTACATCCATGGGTAGACGAAATTGTAAATACTCTACCCAATGGTGCTATGAAAGATGTAATGTTACAACTTAAAAATAGACCTACGTTTGCTGAACAATGGCCAGATCATTATGAACAAGGTCTACGTAAAGGCAAACAAAGAATATTACAACTAGAACAAATTAGAAACGATAAACTTACACTGCGTGATATACTATCAAATAGACAAGCAGTATTAGAATGGTGGGATTCAATTGGAAGTTAAAGTTACTCTACGCAATCCGTTAAACAAGCAAGATACCTTAGACTATTACATAGTTCCTAATGATACACAGTTAGCACAGGACTGGGTATCTAGTCTAGAAGAAATAGTCAAAGACAATCTACATTTAGAAAAAAATTATTGCTTTCTAGGATTTCCAAAAACACAAAGAACACTTGATTTGTTGTGTGATGAACTTAATAAACATGTTATGACAATTAACATGTTTAACTACTCAGGTCTTTGGCAAAGTAAGGGGCTAGAACCTTACATAATTTTCACACATTACACTCCAGATCAGGTAAGATGGCCTGCAGAGTACGGTGTTAAGAACGGATACGTATACGAGGAATCAAGAGTAAACACAAGGGTCGGCCTCTTTATTAAAGATGAAGTAATGAATGAGTTACATAACCACTTTGAAGTACTTCAAGGCACAGTAGAACACCCAAGTCCGTATTATGATTTAGCTAACGACGAAACAAAGTATGCAATAAGACAGTTAAACAATTTATGTCACGAGATAGAAAGTTTAATATTAAGTCAGAGACAGGATTATCTAGAACCTGAGTGGGTTAGACCTAGTCAAATTACAACATTCTTTAACGTAAATAGAAAGCATTTAACAGACGAACACAGACAAGGCTTTTTAACAAATGGTTATGATCGTAAGTTTGGGCATGTCTACATGCACTGGACGCAAATAGGTAAAACACTGTTTGAAGTATTTCGTGATGAAGGTGCGCCAGATCTAGATGAAGCAACCTGTGAAGCAATAACACACCTACAATATTATTCGGGAGAGTTTGACGTAGAGTGGGCAAAGGATGTTGTAAGAAATAATAATTGTCCTTGGCATGATGAAGAACAATTACTATTTGAAAACTGGTTATTAAAAAACAGCTTTGACCCTCGAGATACAAAATTAAGTTTAGGGTATTTGCATCTAGGACAGATTGATTTAGAACGTAGTTTCGGTACACAAGATCAACAGGCTATTTGGAACAGGCTAAGTAATTATCTAGACATATATAAAATTGAAGTTAACGGATACACAGCAACATATGACTATTGTTGGAGTGACGAAGATTTTAAACAACAACAAATGAAGAGATTAGGTTATGAAGTGGATTAAAAATTTAATAAACAAGATTAAGTTAGAATTACGTTATCGTAAAAAACTGAAAGAGCTAAGGAAGAAGGATCCTTTCATCTACAAATGAGTGAAGAAATCAAAAGTCCATGTATAGGTGTTTGCAGTCAAAACCCAGTAACTAAACAGTGCTTTGGTTGCCAACGTACACCAGAAGAAATAGAAAAGTGGTGGGATTATACAGAGGAAGAAAAACTTGCATTATTAGAAGAATTAGAAAAGAGATCAGATGAGTTATTTGGGGATTAGTTCAGGCTTTCATGATGCTGGTATAACTGTTATTGATGATAACGGCGATATTGTATTGGCCAGTCACAGCGAACGTTATTCAAAAAAGAAAAACGATTCGTTACTAAGTGGCGAGCAGTTCCGTGAGTTTGACTACGGACAACTAAAAAAGATTAGTTACTATGAACGTCCTTGGTTAAAGCAACTACGTCAATTAAGAACAGGACAAGGTATAGAGTGGGATAAACTCACTGTACGACAAATACTCGAACAGCAAATTCCTAAAAACATTTTTAATAAAATAAAATCAGTTCCTGTGCAAACAAACAATCATCATTTATCACATGCGGCCGCTGGTTTTCAAACTAGCCCTTATAACGATGCTACTGTTGTAGTTATTGATGCTATAGGCGAGTTTGATACTATTAGTATATGGTCAGCAGAATATGATAGTAAAGGTTATGCCAAATACAAAAAGTTATGGACACAGAAGTATCCTCATTCAATGGGCTTGTTTTATTCAGCGATGACTAAACGTGCAGGACTTAGACCTTTAGATGAAGAATATATTTTAATGGGTATGGCCGCTTATAGTTTACCTAAGTTTGATATGATCAATGACTTTGTAGAAGATCGTGCTGAAATTAAATTCAAAGAGAACCTGCACCTAGGTTGTGATGACTATGATCCTAAAATGTCTGACTATCAAGTTGCCGCTTCAGCACAAAGCGTACTAGAAACTTTACTACATGAAGTTATGGCACGTGCTAGAAAAATAGGACGTAGTAACAATTTAGTTTATATGGGCGGTGTTGCTCTTAACTGTCTAGCCAATGAACACATAGGAGCATACTTTAAAAATATTTGGATTATGCCTAACCCTGGCGACTGTGGATCTAGTCTAGGAGCCGCGGCTTTGGCTTATGGTCGTAAGGTTAATTGGGTGCATCCTTACCTAGGCACAAACATCAAGGGCAAGTATCCTGTTAATGCTGTATTAGACGAATTGTTTAATCGTAAGATAGTAGGAGTAGCAAGTGGTCGTGCAGAGTTTGGCCCAAGAGCTCTAGGCAACAGATCATTACTAGCAGACCCAAGAGGTCCAGAAATAAAAGATCAAGTAAATGAAATTAAACGTAGACAAAAGTTTAGACCTTTTGCACCTATCATCTTAGAAGAGTTTGTTGATGAGTATTTTGAAATGCCTACAGGATTTCCAACAAGTCCTTATATGCAGACAGTGGCTCGTTGTAAAAAGCCAGGAGAGTTTCCTGCTATTATACACAAAGATGGAACCAGTCGTGTACAAACAGTTCCTAAAGATAGTAACTCAGGTGTAAGACAACTGTTAGAAAAATGGTTTACCTTAACAGGTTGTCCTATGTTACTTAATACAAGTTTGAATATCAGAGGTGAGCCGATGGTTAATGATCGTAGTGATGCTGATCGGTTTGAAAAACTCTACGGAGTTAAGGTCTGTAGTTAGTTACTGATAGTATCAATTAACGCACCAAGTCTATGACTAAGATCACTTTCTAACACAGATCTATTGTGTAATAAAGTTGGTTCAGCCTCAAGATACATATCGTGTAATTTATCTAAAGGCATACGAGCAAGTTCCTCACTCAACTTCATAACAGCCCGAAAGCGTTCGTTAGTATCTTCGATCTCATCATAACTTTCGTCCCAGATATGACCAAACGTAGCATAACCTAGTTCACGTAGATGTTTTAAATGTTGATGTTCTGCTACACAGATAAATGGCTGACAGTGTAGGATAGGTTTAAGAGTTTTTTCAGTAATAAACTGACCTTCACTAGAGTCAACATCAATAAATGTTTCTAGCACAATATTAAAGTAACTGTCCTCATAAAGTTCTATAGGTGTTACTGCATAGTTGTTTCTTTCATCACTGCTAAGTTCGTCAACAAAGAATGGTCCTGCTTGAATAAAGTCGTTAACTCTAGGCTGTTGTTCTGCTAACCACTCATTGTATAATGGTAAACCATCATAGTCGTCCTGTTCGCCTAGTTGTTCTTGACAATAACTAAAATAACCGTTTTTATGTAGCCCTTTTGCCCATAGATTACTCATAAAAACTTTACGCCAGAGCTTGTCAATACGCACAAGAGCAGTAAAATGCTTACTACGACGCTTAAAATGCGTCTTAGGCACCGTTGTAAAGTCTACAGAACGTCTATACATATACTCTAACTCTGGCCAATAATGTGTATATTTGTAGTCTGTGGCCGCACTGTTACCACTAACAACTGCCACATTGTGATAGTCATATTGCTTACACAGTTCGGTGATTCTACGACTTATCATTTTTGGATTGTCTGCTTCGTGATAAAAGAAAACTATTTTGAATCCTTTTTTAAATGCTTTAGGATTGATCAATTTAAAATAATCAAAAGTAAAATCAAACCAACCAATGTTCATAGGATACCAAGCACCGTTGGGTGCATTAGGTGTGTGATAAATGTCTATGTCTATAGAACTTTCTTTAGCATAATAAAAAATTCTAGGATAGTCTAAGTAAGGAGAGGATGTATCCCAGCCGCCTTCACGATAGTGTTCTCTGGTGATGCCATTTGGTATTGGCCTGCCAGTGCCTTCTTCAAAGTTATCAATTGCTAAAGTAATCATTGATTTGTCCTAACATATTTTCAAGCTCTTGCCACAACAGTTTTTCAAAGTTACCTTTGTAAAAATGCTCATAGTTGTATTTTATAATAGGTAAACAGTCTAGCCATAACTTATGTTTTTCGGCCGAGGTATAACTGTCTAACTGTTTCATTAGTTTACCAATGGCAGTATACCGCTCAAAGTCATCTTCTATAAAGTCATAACTTTCGTCCCATATACTGCCAAAAGTCATAAAGCCGTATTGTTTCAAATATGCTAAACTATAAGCAGGTGCTGTTAGTATAAAAGGCATTTGTAGTGCAATAGGTTTAAATGTTTTTTCAGTAATATGATGTCGTTTCCCTGTAGCCACAGTTTCAGTTACGTGATAAAATAAACTTTCGCAAGATTCTTTTATCTGTGTTAACTTATAACTTGACATCTCCTGTGTTTCTTCGTTACGAAATGTTCTTGGCAAGTCAGCTTCTTTTAATACATGTACAATGTCTGGATAGTTTTTTGACATTGATCCGGCAATATCTAATATATCTTCGCCTTCTACAGGACATACTTGTGGTGCTGATATGTGATTATGCCATAGATCATTCTTAAGCATGTGATATAACATAGCCACACGATGTTTGCGTTTACCGCCAATGATGCGATTAGGTGATATAAATGTTTTCTTTATAGTACGATCAGCAGGGGGTGTAATATTAAATGTCCTATTAAATCCTCGAAACCAATCTAAGGCGGCCCACCCGTGAAAAAAATAATAAAATTGCTCCCCACCGAGATATTCTTGAGCCCAATTAGCATTTTCACTATCACGCTCACTGGTAACCATAGCAAACTTTTTTGTTCCACAATATTCTTTTATTTTACTAAATGTTGATTTGTGTAAGTTGGGCTGGATAGGTTCTTGATCAAATAGATACAAATAATTTCCACGGTTCTCGTTTCCGTTAATATATACTACGATACTATCAGGATCACTAGACCCAAACGGATCATGAACTGCTAGTTCAAAATTTCTATTTTTACTATTAGAAGCAAAGTATGGAAAAAACACAGTTTGATAAATTTCGTCTATTCTAATCATGTTTGATGTTTTTTATATTGGTAACAAACCAAATATCGTTCCTCATGAACGCGAAGTTTCATCTATTCAACAAGCACAAGAACTAAGTCGTACTCGCTATTGTTGGCTCATCAATACTTATACTGATTATTCAACCTGGGACTTTCTTTGGGAACCTGTTCCTTGGGAGTCTAACCAACGTCATGCGTTTCCTAGTCAATGGCAACGTGATTCAGAAACATACCTAATACCTAAACAAGATCACACAGACGTAAACTATAGAACAGACATTAAAGTAGAACGTAATTCAGCATCAGCAGACGTTGTAGTTATAGATCATATGGATAATAATGTAAATCTTACAACTTCTAGTATAGAATCTAAAGCAAATATTGTAAAATATACAAAATTTGTAGATAATTATTTAGATACGCTGTTAAGAATTGCACGTACTACAGATTCTGAACACTTATGGATATGTTCAAGTGTCTGCGACTACACAAACTTTGACTTTACCTGGCATCCAGATCCTTGGCAGAGCGAAATGCTACATGTATTCCCTAGTGGCGATCAAAAGTTTGGTGATACATTCTATATGCACGTTCCTAGTTTTAAAGAAAACGCAGACAAGTGTGAACTGTTAGACTGGTACAACAATAACTTTACTCAAGACCAAATAGTGCCAAGACATAAACTACCGTTGGTCAAACACTTAGAAGACAGCCACGTTGATGCACTACCAGAAAGTCAACAAGAGCCATTGGTAGTATACACTAACGAAAACTTATGGTTTACTCCTGTACCTAATATACCATTATGGCGTAAGAAAACAAGAACAATAACTCCTCTTGACACTAGAGGGTGCAGTGTTATAGTTCCACGTGATGCTCTAGGTGATATTAAAACACAGTTATGGGACTACGAATATGTTGATCGCAGTTACCAAACACAGAGGAAGTCTGATCCATTAGATGTTGTGTTTATAGAAAACGGTGAAGTAAATGCTGAAGAAAACTTCTTACATCTAGAGAGTTGCCTCATGCAAAAACCTAACAAATTGAAGCGTGTAACGAACGTAAAGGGCCGTGTAGCCGCTTATCAGGCCGCGGCTAAGGTCAGTAGTACCCCGTGGTTTTTTGCTGTGTTTGCGAAGCTTAAAGTAGACGAATCGTTTGATTGGTCTTGGCAACCAGACTGCTTACAGCAACCAAAACATTATATATTCCATGCCCGTAATCCTATCAATGGATTAGAGTATGGACACATGGCCATGATTGCTTACAATAGAAAACTAGTATTAAGTAACACTGCCCCAGGTTTAGACTTTACCTTAGACCAACTACATGAAGTAGTTCCAATACTATCAGGTGTGGCTAACTATGCTGATGATGAGTTTATGGCTTGGCGTTCGGCATTCCGTGAAGTAATTAAACTTAAACATGCACTTGCAGAACAGCCTGATGTTGAAACAGAATATAGATTAAGATCCTGGTTAACAAAAGGTGAAGGTGTTAAAGGCAAGTATTCTATTCAGGGTGCTGTTGATGCTGTTGAATACTATGAAGAAGTTAACGGTGACTTTGATAAACTTAAACTAAGTTATGATTGGGCGTGGCTTAATGAACGATTTGATCTTCTACATGCTTGATAACTCTATCAGCAACGTATTTTATTTCACTGTCAGTTAGTTCAGGATAAAAAGGTAAACTCAGCACACGTCTAGACAGCATACTAGCATTGTTGATCATTGTTAGATTACTATATCCTTCATAAGGTTCCATTTCATGTAAAGGTCTTTCGTAGTGTACTTTACATTCGACGCCATCTTGATACAATAAATCTTTTACACGATCTCTATGATCTATTTCAATAACAAACTTTTGTAGGCCGTGCATGGCTCTATTACGCATGTCACTCATAAATGTTCTAATTCTAGGTGCTTCGTCTTTAAATCTTTGTATGTAGTATTCGGCAATTTCTAATCTACGTTCTTGCCAATCATCAATATATTTTAATTTCACTAACATCTGTGCGGCGTCTACTTCACTCATTCTAGAGTTAGTGCCGTATGAGTTTGTGTGTGGCTTACCGTTGTCCCTATACATCCTATACCACTGATCAGTGTACTCATCCCAACAGGCAATAGCACCACCATTACCATAATTAGGTAAGTTTTTAGTAGGATCAAAACTAATTGCTTTCATAATAGGACGTTGTGAATAGTCACTAGCTAGCCAATGTTGAGCCGCATCTTCTATTACAATTTTACCTGCTAGTTTATTGTGTCCTTCTTGTCTACGTAAAAACCAATCATCAAACACAGGATGTCCATATAATCCAACAACACAGACAGCATCAAAGTCTTTGGCTTCGTGTTTACTAAGATCTAGTATTCCTGTGTCGGGCGTAACATCGCCTATAATAACGTCCCAACCTGTTGTAATAAAAGCATTGATGGTTGCAGGATATGTTAATGCAGGAACTATAACTCTAGGATTTTTTTCAGTGACACCATAAAAACTTTCACGATGGAAACGAGCAATCATTTCTAATGCCTGTGTACCTGACCCTACACAGACAACCTTAGGCATGTCCATGCGTCTAGCAATCTGTTCTTCTAGACTTTGTGTGTAAGGACCATTCATAAGAACACCAGACTTTAATACCATGTCTGTAGCATCAAGTATTTCTTTGCGTATACCTTCGTATTGTAGTCTAAGATTTATAAATGGAATCATAATGTTTTAACATCCAATCTACATATTGCTTACACCCATCTCTAAAGTCAACTGTAGGATGATACCCTAGGTCTTGTTGAGCTCTTGAGATATC
>Ga0181563_10005646_pt1 | contig 11423 bp, 2 predicted proteins | sample 011ome_25_FD_133759 | JGI IMG/M metagenome (GOLD analysis project Ga0181563, IMG submission 133759) | Coastal salt marsh microbial communities from the Groves Creek Marsh, Skidaway Island, Georgia - 011512CT metaG (megahit assembly) | ecosystem: Environmental > Aquatic > Marine > Intertidal zone... | reverse complement strand
GCGCGCCCCCCGGAACCCGGCCGGGGAGGGCGCGCGGGGCGGGCGGGGGGGGGGGGGGGGGGGGGGGGGGGGGTCCACGTCCGCGGCCGGGACGTATCGAGACGCGCCGGCGCGAGACGCGGCGTCGCCGTGGGTTCGACGTGGAAGCGCGAGGCTTCGCGGCGTACTCGAAGCGTTTTTTTTTTGCGCGCGCTCGTCCGAGCGCGCCACCGACGATCCCGCGGCGAACCCGCGGCGGAACACGGGCGCCACCGCCGACGCGACGCGCGTCGGGTGCCAACCGAGTGCGAGATCTTTCGTCGGGACGTTCTGTGTTCTGTGTTCTGTGTTCCCGACGTTCTGTGAATGGATCCCGCGCGAAGACGTCGTCACCGCGACGCCGTCGTCCACGGAAGGCTCGGAAGGCGCCGCGCGTCTCGCGCGCTCGGCGACGGCGAGTCGCGCGATTCGCTTCCGGGCGCCGAGCGTGGCGACGCCCATCGCGCGCAGGTCGGCGTCCGACGCGCGCGCGAGGCCCTCGAAGGTGACCCGGCACCGCACGAGTGCCTCGGCGAACGCGGGAGGGGCCCCCTCCACGGCGTGCGCCCACGCGGCGACGTCGTGCCACTCGCCGCACTCATCGCCGGACGAGCGGGGGGGGCCGTCGGCGAGCGCGTCGGCGCCGCCGACTGAATGTCCGTACGTCGCGCCGTCGAGGCACGCGTTGACGTGCGCGACGCGCGCGAGCGGCGTGTCCGCGACGTCCGCGAGGCGCAGCGCGCACACGGGACACACGGGATGCGCCTCGGGCGGCGCGTTCGAGGCGTCCAAGTTCGACGAGGCAGACTCGTATTGCCTGACTGACTCGTCGCGTGACTCTCGCGCCGGACGCGCATCTTCGTCGTCTTCGTGGTACAGCTCCGCCACAGACAGGGGGACCGCGTCGTCGTCGTCGTCGCGGAGCGCGTCTTCGTCGCCGCCGGAGGGCTCGTCGCCGCTGCCGTCGCGGTCGGGCTCCGCCGCGGCCCCGCGGCCCTCCGCGAGGGGCCGCTTCTGGCCCACCCCCTCGAACGAAGGCACCCAGCCGGGTGCCTGGACCCGCGCCGTCGCCGGACCCGCACCGAAGTTGGTGCGGTCCGCGAGCGGCGCCTCCGCGGGAGCGCCGCCGCCGCGATCCGCGTCCATGCCGCGTCCCGCGCCCGCGCGCCGACGACCACCGGAGCGCGCCCGCCGCTCTGACGCGCGTCGGCCTGTCCGAGCGGATTTTAAATCTGGGAGAACCCGTGGCCGACACGAAGTGGATCCATCGAGACAGTCTTCCGACTCCGATTCGCGCGCGTCTGACGGGAAACAGCGTGATGAAAGAAAGGGGTCTTCTTTTCACAGCACGGAAGGTACCTCGTCCCTCTCGTTCATCGCTCGTCGTCCTCCTCCTGGTCCAGCAGCGCCTTCCCCCTGGCCATGACCCCCCGGAACGTGCACTGGTGGCTCTTCCTCTGCGCCTCGAAAAGCCTCGCCTTCAGCTCCCTGTCCGCGTCCGTGTGCGCCTCGAAGTCCTCGGGCTCGCCGCGCTCGTCGCGGGAACCGGCGCTCGGCCCGGGATCCGGAAACGCCAACCGCGACGCGCCGCCGGAGGCGCCGGCGTCCGCCTCGTCGTCGGACTCGTCCCACTCGCTCTTCTCGTTCTTCTCGTTCGCGTCGCGCTGGTTCCGCTCCATCTCGGCGGAGCCTCCCGCGAGAGAAGAAGAGGCCGACCCCGCGTTCGCGGCGGACGACGTGTCGATGTCCCGCAGCCGATGGGCGACGTCGTCCATGTCCGCCGCGCGCTCGCGCTCGTTTTCTCGACCGGCGTTGTCGAAATCATCACGCGCATCATCTTCTTTGGGGTCCTCGAAGAGCTCGCGCGGAGGGGACGCCCAGGGCGTGTCCGGCTCGTCGATGGTCATCTTCGCGCTCTTATTCTGCTCGTTATACATCAAGTTCTGCTCGTTCCACACGATGTGCTTGCGCTTGTTCGGGGACACCGGGGGATCCCCGTGATGGTCCGCCATCGCGGGGATCCCCCGTGTTTCGCCCTTTTCGCGGACCGCTTAGGTTTCGGTCGGACGCGGGTCCCGACAGCGCTCGAGGCGCGGAAGGGCGACGGGCGCGTGGCGCGGGGCTTCGCGTCGTGGTGCCGACCGGATCGCGCGCGACGCGTCCCGTCGTGCGGTGGCGCGTGCGTTGTGACTCCCGGGACACAGATCCCCCGGTGCGTCACGCGAGCGTCGTGTTGTCGGTGAAAAGCCGATCACCAATTTCGCATGCGAGCGTCGTTCGGGCAAGCGACACGTTCGCTGCTTTTCCCGAAATCAGGTCCACATTGGGGCGATGTGTTCTTTGAAAACGCTCGCGCCGGAAGCTACGTAGCTACGTACGGTAGTCTGCGCTTCGCTTCGCTTCCCCCTCATCACGCCACGCCCTCCCATTCGAGCCGCGCCTCCGCGGGACGTCTCACGTCCGCGTCGAGGCCGCCGCTTCCCGCGGGCGCCACGCCAGCGCTCCCCCCCCGCTTCCATACGCGGTCCACCGTGTCGAAGAGGTGCGACGTCGCGCTGTCCGCCTGCGACGTGAGCAACACGGTGCCCCGGGGCATGGCGCGCAGCGCCGCCGCCACGCGCGCGATGCCCTCGGCGTCCAGGTGCTGCAGCACCTCGTCCAGCACCAGCAGATCGCAGTGCACGCCACCGCGCGACGCCGCGAGGTCCGCGTGCGCCAGCGCCAGAGCCAGCGCGGCGCGACGCCGCTCGCCGCCGCTCAACTGCCGCAGAGACCGTCGCGCGCGCGCGCCATCCGCGCCGTGCGCGTGCACGATCTTCTCGATCTTCTCGGCGGACGCGCCGCCGAAGGCGCTCCCGCTCCGTGATTCGGCGTCGTCGGACGACGCGCTATCGTCGGCGTCGGCGTCGAATGACCCTTCCCCCACGGCGTTCACGGCGTGAACGTCGTTCGAACTGGCGACTTCGAACGAGTCGTTCGAAGTCGTTCGAACGACCGGTTTCTTAGAAACGCGCGTTTTTCGCGCGTTTTTCTGCCCTTCGCCGACGGCGGCGGGCGCCAGCGCGAGCGTGAGCGCCCCCCCTGTGAGCGCGTCCATGTACGCCGCGACGCGCGCCGAGAGCTCGGCGAGCGCGCCCTCGAACAGGTAGCTCTGTATGCCGCGTGACCCGAACGCGACGTCCGCGCGGCGCAGCGCCTGCAGGGTCTCCTCCGCGTCCGCGGCGTCGCCGCGGCGCCCGAAAAGCGAAGCCGTCTCCGCCTCCACCTGCGCGCGCAGGGACGCGACTTCCGCGTCGCGCGGGTTCGTGGAGGACGCGGCGGCGGCGGCGCGCAGGTCCGCCCGGCGTTCGTCGGCGAAGCGGAGCAGGCGCTCCGCCTCGGCGGCGGCGTCCTCGGCGGCGGCGACGGCGCTCGAGCCGCCGTCGGGCTCGAGCGACGTAGTACGCGAACCGAAAGTCGAGACTAAAGTCTCGAAAGTCTCCTCCTCAGCCTCCTCCTCAGCCCCTTCCCCGCCCGCGCCGGCGGCGGCGGCGCACGCCGCGTCCAGACGCGCGAGCGCCGCCGCCACCACCACCGGGTTGACGCGCCGCGCGCGCACCGAAGCCAGATGCTCGCCTGCGTCGCGCGCCTCCCGCGCGACAGCCTCGCTGGCGCGCCGCGCGGCCTCGCGCGCCGCCGCCGCGTCTGCGGCGTGCGCGCGCACCAGGGACGTGGCCCTGGCGGCTTCCGCGTCCGCGGCGCGCGACGCCGCCGCCGCCGCGACGTGCGCCCGCCGCGCCGCCTCCGCCTCGGCGACGAGCCGCGCCGCCGCCTCCGCGTGCGCCGCCGGGTCTATGGGCTGCAGGCACCGGTCGCACGTTCCCAAGGACCCGGCGCTCGTCTCTGTGGTCTCTTCGGTCTCCGTCGCTTCACCGCGCGCTTCACCGTGGGAGGCGTCCGCGCACGAAGCGGAAGAAGCTGACGAAGCGGAGGCGGGCGGACGCCTCGAGAAGCTCTTCAGGCCCTGGAAGGCGCCGACGGCGCCGTGCGCGGCGGCGGCGACGGTGCGCGCCGCCGCCTCCGCGCCGCGCGCGTCGGCGGCGACGGCGCGGAGGCGCTCGGCGTCCGCCTCGAGCGCAGCCGCGCGCTCCGCGACCGCGCGCTCGGTATCACCGGTTCTTCCACCGAGAAGCTCTTCATCGCGCCTCTCCGCCTCGTCGCCGATACCAGCGCCGTCCGGAACGCTCGCTCGCTCGCGGTCCCACATCCTCCGCTCCGTCTCCGCGGCGGTGGCCGCCGCCGCGCGCTCCTCGGCGTCCCAGGCGGCGGAGACGGCGCGGAGCCGGTCCCGCGCCGCCGCGCACTTTTCCGCGCCGGCGCGCGCGTCCGCCTCGGCGTCCGCCGCGGCGCGTTCCAGCCGGGCCGACTTCGCGCGCACGTCGTCGTCCCACGCGTCCCTGGCCTCGGTCGCGCCCTTCAGGCGCTCTTCCGCGCGTCGCACGTACGCCTCACGCGCCTCGACGTCCGCGCGCGCGGCGGCGAGCGTTTTCCTCTGCTCGCTGACGCGTTTCCTGCTCGTCTCCTTGGCGGCGGCCCAGGTGTCCGCCTCGACGAGCTCGCCCAGCGCCGCCTTGAGCGCCGCGTCGTTGGCGTCCAGGAGCGCCCCCACGGTGTGCTGCCCGTGGAACGCGACGCGCGCGACCGTCTGGGCGCCCAGGTCGCGGTCCATTTGCGCCTGCGTCATGCGCGCGTCCGCCAGGGTCATGTCCTCGCCTCCGATCGAATACGCCAGGCGCGTGACGCGCGCGCGGGTCACCGCGCGCTCGACGAGGAAAGCGACGCCGTTCACCTCGCCGCGCAGCGCGACGCGCGCGGTTTTCGAACCATCAGAAACCACGTCCGTTTTGCCCAGGCTTTTGCTGGCGCCGTCCTCGACGCGCGCGTCGGTGCGGCCCGTCAGCGCCCACATGGGCGCCATCACCAGCGTGGTCTTCCCGGCGCCGTTGCTGTCGCTGCACCGGTCGTCGCCGTTGTCGCCCACCACCGCGCACACGCCTCTGCCGAACAGGGGGTACACCGCGCGCTCGGCGAAGGCGCCGAAGCCCTCCACCTCCACGCTGTGCAGCGAGACGTTCGTGTGCGACGCGCGCGACCCGGAGGCCATCTGCAGCGACGCGACGCTCGTGCCGTCGGCGTCCGCGCGGCGCGCGGCGGCAGCGGCGACGTCCGCGAGAACCTCCCTCCCCAAGTCGGCAACCTCGGCGGGCAGGCCGACGGCGGAGGCGTACGCGTCGTAGAGGCCGGCGGGGCCCATCTCCTCCGCTTGCGGGATGCGGGGGGGAGCGGACACGGCCTCGTAGGTGATCTCCACCTCCACGCCGCGGGCGCGCGCGGACGCGATGGCGCGAGACGCGGCGTCCGCGGCGGACTCGGGCTCGCCCTTTTTCTTCTTCTTCGTCTGCGCGGACACGGACACCTCCGAGGAGAGCGGGAGCGTCCAGCGCACGAGGTCACCCGCGCGCGCCTCCGCCGGGATCGCGCCGTCCTCGCCCCGGATGGAGAAGTGTCTCGGCCCTATGTTGAGCGGGATCAGGGAACGAGCGGGCAGGTCCGTCACCGCGGCGTCGCCGCCGAATTCCGCGCCGACGACGCCGTCGCCGCGCGCCGTTCGCGCCGCGCCGTCGGCGAAATCCTTCGTCGTCGTCTCCTCGAAAAAGCGCTCCTCGCACCCGAGCCATCCTTTCTCGGCGTCCAGCACGACCAGCGCCTTGGTCTGGCCCGCCTCGGCGCGGCTCACCTGGTACGGCGAGCCGACGTAGGTGATGCGCGTCCCGGGGACCGTGTGCGGCTTGTGGTAGTGGCCCGTGTACGTGGGGACGGTTTTCCGTTCCGGCGCGTAGCCGGCGCCGCCGCCTCGGCTTTCGGCGACGCCGAACACGGAGGGGTCGATCCCGTCGCGCGCCTGGAACGACTCGTTCATGGACGCGCCGACCACATCCGCGTGACACATGATCGCGCGAAGCCCTCTCGCGTCGTGTCGAAGCCCTCTAAACTCGCCATCGATGGCGCCATCCGCGCCATCCGCGGAAAACGCCTTCGCGGCGTCGACGGCTTCGCGCAGCGTCTTCGCGTCCCTCCGGTACGGGAGCCAGAGAGCGCCGCGCCAGAGCGTGGGTCGGCTGAGCACGCGCACGTACTCGGGGTTCGCCGCCTGCAGCGGCGTGAGCGCGTGCGTCTCGCCGCCCGCGGTGACCTGGTCGTGGTTCCCGGGGATCATCACCGCCGGGACGCGCCACTTGGCGATCTCGGCGAGCGCATCCACGAGCGGCTCCACCGGGATGGCGCCGCGCGCGTGCCAGAAGTCGCCCAGGAAGACGATCCCCGCGTCGCGCTCGATCGCAGCCTCGTGCACGGCGCGGAGCACCTGCATCGCGACCGGCGCGGTCTTGCGGTTGACGTGCAGGTCGCTGAACACCACCCACCGCGCGCACAGCGCGTGCTTCTCGCCGAGCGCGCCGTCGGCGAGGCGATCGAGAACCGCCTCCGTCTCCGACGCGATCGCCGATCCGCCAGCCTTCGCGCCCGCCTTCGCACCCGCCTTCGCGCCTGCCTTCTCGGCCCCCGAGGAGGAGCGCGAGTCGGTTGCGACCGCGCGGGTCAGCGGCCGGGCGCCTCGCGCCGATCGCGGGGACGGCCGGGCCCTCGACCGGTGGCGCGCGGCGTGATCGGCACCCGAAACACCGCCACCGCGAACGCGCGCGAAGAAGGCGCTCGAAACGGCGTCCGAGCCGGTGGCCGTCCGCGTGGGCCGGGCGAACGGCGCCGCCCCGGTCGCCATCGCCCCCATCGTTCGCACGCTCGTGGCACTCGCTAAACGTCGCAGGCTCAGAAGCATGCGCGGCCGCGGCGCGTCCACGGCCCGCACGTCGCGTGCGCGTCTCGGTGTGTTCACTATGAGGACTTTCGCGCGTTTTCCGAGGGGTGTCGAGAAAACGTGAAACAACGCGCGCCATTTGGCGTTACCGTTTGAACTCGGATTGACGCCCTCGGACGAGACGGTTCCTGCCCCGACGGCCCCGCGGGCTCCACACGTCGACGCGTCCTCCGAGGGAGGACGCGGTCGCGATGGCGGAGGATGTCGTCGACCTGACCGAGGTGGGAGGGTACGCCCAGATCCACGACAGGGAGCGGGCGGCGCTGAGGAGTTCCAGCGCGGGCTTCGTTAAACGGCACGTCCGATGGGACGAGGCTTGGTCCGGCCGAGTGCCTTCTCGCGAGATGTCGCGAGGGGACGCTGCGGAGCGGTCGGACGGTCGGAGGCGCGAGAGGGCGCCTTCCGCACGTCGCGTGCGCGCCTCGTCGCCGGAACGGCTGCAGCGTCCGTGGGTGGGCCCGAGGTCGCGCGTTCCCGGCCCACCTGCCGCGGACGTGCATCGCAGAGCGTCGTCGCAGCCGCGTTCGGGGCGACTCTCCAGGGACGAGGAGCTGTTCCGCCGCGACCGCGGAGCGCCGGGCGCGCGATTGGACGATGACCTGGACGCGCCGCGTCCGCGGTCGCGTCACGACGCCCCCACCGCGCACGCGCGTCCCTCGATGACGCGCGCGCGTCCGGTGGGCGACCGCGTCGACCGCGCGTCCGCTTCGCGTTCGAGCCACCTCGACCAGTCGACGCGCGAGCAGATTCGGGCTCGGCTCGCGCGCCCGGTCACGTTGAGCGCCGTTCTCAAGGCGACGCCCACGGCGCACGACGCGTCCAAGCGGCGCATCAGCGTCGTGGAGACCCGGCTGTCCGTCCTGGACGCCGTGCCGACGAACGTCGCGCACGCCCTCGAGCGTCTCTACGCGTCGCGCAACCGCCTCTCGAGCCTACGCGGGATCGAGCGGTTCCCCAACCTGCGCCTGCTGAGCGCCGGGGACAACCTGTTTCGCGACGTCTCGGACCTGGACGCCCTGAGTCGGTGCCCCAACCTGGAGGTGCTCTCGCTCGAACGCACGCCCGTCTCCAAACTGCCCTTCTACCGCGAGCACGTCATCGCGCGCTGCTCCGAGACGCTGCGCTCGCTGGACGGCGAGCCGGTGGACGACGACGCGCGGCGGCGCGCCGCGTCGGCGGTGCGCCGCGACGTGGCGCACCTGGAAAACCTGATGCGCGCGGCGGCCACCGCGGACAAGCTGCGGCGCGCCTACCGACTGAGTCTGGTGCACGAGGAGCTAAGGCAGGTGGTGTTCGCAGCCAGGGGACCCGTGGCGCCCGCGAGCCTGCCCGCGCGCCACGAAACCGCAGGCGGCGTGGACGTGCGCGTGTGGACGCGGCTGTGCGCGCCGGAGCGCGCCATGTCGCGCGCGGAGGTTGCCGAGTGCGCGCGAAGGCTGCGCGCGCTTGTCGCCGCCGAGGCGCCGGAGATCCGGCGCGCGGTGCGCGCGCGCGGCGGCGAGCCCCTCGCGGACGACCAGGTGTGGGAGAGCGCGTACGCGGCGCGCGCGCAGAGGGAGCAGAGCGACGCGGCGGCGCTGGCGGCGTACCTCGAGGACAGGGAAGCCGCCGCGTCCGAGGCTGCGGCGGCGTCGCTGGACCCCTTCGCCGCGGCGCTGCGCTGGGGCTTCGAGGCGGCGGCCGCGCGCGAGGCGGAGATGCGCGCGGACAGGGAGGCGGCGCTCACGGACATGATCGACGCGGAGGTGGCGGCGGCGCACTCCGAGTACGCCGAGCGCCCGGGGCCCGACAGACACGCGGCGCGAGCGTGGGAGTTTGGGGACGGTTTCGCCACCGTCTCGGGAAGAAACGACGCGGAAGAAACGACGGAAGAAACGCGCGAAGACCGGCGCGAAGACGAGCCTCCTCGGGACGACGACGCGCGAAACTGGGAGGACGACGTACCACACGCTATGGACCGGTGGGTCGCATCGGAGCGGGAGTACATCTCTCGTTCCCGCGTTCTTCGGTCCGGGAGGGACCGAACGCGGGAAGAGAAGGAAACCGCCGCGCGCGTCGACGTCGACGTCGACGCGCCGACTGGCAAAAAAAAGGTTCCGTGGGGGCACGGGCCGGGGAGCAAAGCGGAGGAGGCGCGCGCGCGCGAAGCCGCCGAGCGCCGGACGGGTGAGTCCGGCAAAGCCGAGAGACGCTTCGGGAGGGTACTCTCGCGATCGCGCTCGGCGTCTCCCTCGCGCGACCGCGGCGAGACCCGTGCGCCGCGTACGCCCGCGCACTCGCCTCCCGGCTCCCCTCGCGTTGGCGCCTCCGAGCCTCCGAGGCAAAGCTCCTCTCGGCGAAGCTTCTCTCGGCGGAGCTCTGTCTCCGAGGGAGACGCCGCGTTCGGCCCCGTGGACCCCGCGGCTTTCGCGCGCGGCGGCGTGTATGACACGCTGGGCGCGGAGGTGGACGCGCTGCGCGCCGCGCTCGAGTCGCAGACCCGCGGCGAGGCGGAGCTCCTCGCCGCCAACGCGGCGCTGCTGCGGCGCTGCGAAGAGGCGGAGGCGAGCGCGGAGGCGTCGCGGGGCGCGGGCGCGGCGGCGGCGGCGCGGCACGCCGAGGCGCTCCGCGACGCGCGCGCCGACGCGGAGGCTGCCGAGTCGCACGCGCGCGAGCTTGCGGCCGCGCTGGACGAGACCGCGGCGAGCGCGGACGCCGCGGACGCCAGAGACGCGGCGTCCAGGCTCGCCCGGGAGACGGCTGAGCGCGCGTCGGCGGAGGCGCAGGCGCTGCTCCTCGCCGAACGCGCCGAGTGCGCGTCGCTTCGCGAGGCGCTGGCGTCTAAGCTGCGCGACGAGGAGCGCGCCGCCGACGCCGACGCGCTGGCTTCGCGAGGCGCGGGCAGGCGCGCGCTTCGCGTCTGGGCGAGCCGGACGAAGCGGAACAAACGCGCGCGCGTGCTTCGCGCCGTGCACACGCGGCGGTGCGCGGCTTCGCGATTCAACGCGTGGCGCGCGCGCGCGCGCGCGCAGACGCAGTTGCGGACACTGTACAAACGCCGCGCCGCCGCCGCCGCGGTCGCCGCGCTCCGCGCCTGGCGCCTGGCGCGGCTGGTCTCGGAGGTGGCGGCCTACCTGGCGCGCCGCCGCGCGCTCAGGCGCTGGGCGCGCGAGACGGCGCGGCGCGCGAAGGTGCGCGCGGCGTTCGCCGAGGCGGGCGCCGCCGCCGCCAACGACGCCGCCGAGCCGGGCGAGGCGTTTGAGGCGGCTCCGACGTCGCGCGAGAGCCCGAGAGAGAGCTTCTCACTGAAGGAAAAGGAAAAGGAAAAGGAGACGCGACGCCTGGTCGAGGCTGGCCTGGCGGACTCTGCGCGCGAGGGCGCGGCGGACGTCCTGCTTGCGTGGCGCGAGCGCGCGTCCTCCGCGGCGATGTCCCCGCGAAAACGCAGGGCGGCGCTGGACGAGTACGCAGACGCCGTGCTTTCTGCGGCGCGGCCGGCGGCGGAGCGTGGCGCGCGGCGCGCGCGCGCGGCGGCGGCGCTGTCCGCCTGGCACCTCGCCGTGACCCGCGCGCAGCAGACGCGCCTGGAGACGCTCGTGCAGACGTGCGACGCGCTGGGCGGCGCCGCCGCCGCCGCCGCGGAGGAGGCGCGGGGGGTCGAGGCGGCGAACCAGGAGCTCAGGGGGGCGCTGGAGCGGGCGCGGCTGGCGGCCAACGCCGAGTCCTGGACGCTCGACGGGAAAGAGGATGGGAAAGAAACCGCGGTTAAAGAAACCGCGGTGGTCCAAGAAACCGCGGTCGATCAGCTGGCGGTCGTGGAGTCCAACGCCTCGAAGGCGCGCGCGGACCTGACCGCGCAGCTCGAGCGCGAGCGCGCGGCGCGGCGCGGCGCGGAGGACGAAGTCAAGCTGCTCCGAGTGCGCGTCGGCGGCGAGAGCGGCGAGACGCGTCGCGCCGAGGCTGTGGCCGCCGCCGCCGCCGGCGAGGCGGCGGCTTGGCGGAGCGCGGCGGTGACCAACGAGGCGGCCGTGCGGCGCGCGCTCGAGTCTTTCCTGCGGTGGGGCGCCGAGATGGAGACCGAGCGCGAGGCGTTCGGGCGCGACGTCGGGCTCAGTACGGGGAAGAAGGCGAGTCTCCCGCGGAGACGCGCTAAACTCTCCGACAGGTTCCGGTCCTTCGCGTTCGACGCCCCGGAGCAACTCGCGGAGACGACGAACGCGGACTCGCCCGCGGACGCTTCGGGTTCGTCCGGAACCCCACACTCGTCGAGCTCCTCCGTGAAAACGCCCGCGAGCGGGTCCCGCTCTTCCTTCGGGTCCCTGGATCGAGCCCTGCGCGTGTTCGGGCTGGCGGGGTCCGGGGCGGGAAGCGAATCCGGGGGAGGCTCCGCCCACCGGAAAAGCTTTTCGGAAAAGCTCGCCGAGGAGAAGCGCCTCGCGCGGCTGCCGAAACCGGCGCGGGCGTCCTTCGCCGTCCTCAAGACGCACGCGCGCCTGGCGGCGGCGCTGCGTCG
>Ga0181563_10005635_pt1 | contig 11435 bp, 7 predicted proteins | sample 011ome_25_FD_133759 | JGI IMG/M metagenome (GOLD analysis project Ga0181563, IMG submission 133759) | Coastal salt marsh microbial communities from the Groves Creek Marsh, Skidaway Island, Georgia - 011512CT metaG (megahit assembly) | ecosystem: Environmental > Aquatic > Marine > Intertidal zone... | reverse complement strand
GTCTCCTTGAGGCCATCCGTGTCAATATCGCCGATGACAACAGAAGCGCCCGCTTCGGCAAAACCTGTTGCCATCATGGCGCCCAAGCCCCCACCTGCCCCTGTAATGACGGCCACCTGGCCATGAAGACTGAAAATATCCGGATATTTTTGCATTAAAGTTTCCCTAGCTGATCTTGTTATTTTTAGTAACAGTTTGGGGGAAGGACCGGGTTGATGCAACCGGGAATCGGCTGCATGCGTTTTGTTTACCAGGACTCCGCGCTGTTGCGCAGGTCTACTTCGAAGGTCCAGGCTGAAGGATGCTGTTTCGACAGGTTGAAATAGGTTTCGGCAATGGCATCGGCTTGTAGAAAGAAGCTATCAGGCTTATCTGGAAAGCGGGACCTGGCCAAGTCACTGTCGATAATTCCGTCAATGATCACTAGTGCCACATGAATTCCTTGAGTGCCCAGAGAGCGCGCCAGGGACTGGGCGAGGTGGCGTTGTGCCCCTTTGGCTGAACTGAAGGCGGCAAAGTTGGCGCCACCTCGCAGGGAAGCCGTGGCGCCTGTTACCAGCAGGCTACCACCCCCATTTTTAACCATGACCGGGGCTGTCTCCTGCGCAACCGTGAGCAGACCCAGGGTGTTGAGTCGCCAGGCTTCCTCAAAATCCCCGACTGTCGCATCCATTGCTGTGCCGAAAACACCTTTGCCGGCGTTATAGATTACAACGGTGGGTGGGCCCAACGATTCATGAATGGAGGCAAAGGTGGATTGGATGGATTCCGGGTCAGACAGGTCGCAGGTAAAGGGAACAATATCCTGATTGTCCGCAGCATAATCCTGCAGACGCTCAAGATTCCTGGCCAGAATGGCTACCTGGTAGCCTTGAGTGAGAAATTTCCTGGTAAATGCCATACCGTTACCGGGGCCGACACCGGCAACAATGCACAAAGGTTTATTTGCCATGGTTAGGGTTTCTCCTGTTTGTCATACACCAGGCTGAAAGTATCAGGATTACCTTTTTCGTTGGTTATATTGATATTTATTGTCATTCGGCTACCGTTCTCGGAGTAAACCCGGGTACCGGAACCCAGCACTTCCCCATCAGAGAGATTGGCCCATTGAGTGGTATTGTTATCGATAATGGTTTCAGTGAATTCACGGGACGAAAGAGTGCCCGTGGCCTGCAGTTCTGCCAGTAAAGGCGAGTCGTATTCAGGGTAGCGTTGGCCATCGGTCCTGCCAGTAAACTGAAGGAAATCCGGAGAGCCATCAGCATTTACCCATACTGCAAGGCCAAGGATCAGGCCATCGTCACGCAGGCTGTATTGACGTACGTCCATCCGGGGCGGGTTCATTCTGGTGTCGGAGGCCTCAGCGTTAAGGGTCCAGGTGCCAAGAATGGGATGATCTTCCTGGGCGAATATACCGGAACAGGCGAAAAGAAGAATACAGGCTGAAATACCTTTCATGTTTTAACAGTTCCTACATTGGTGAAGAGAAGTCCAAGTGTAAGGACAAATTGAGGCCAGGGTAACCCGCTTACTGGTCCAGCAGCCGATACATCAGGACCGCAGCCCGTTTAGCCTGGTTTGGGAGTGCTGCCAGTACACCGGTTTCCTCTATGGTGTGACCTGCCGTGCCTGACATCCCCAGACCATCGATTGCCATGTCTACATGGGCGGCTGTGAAAGAGATATCGGCGGCACCGGCATTGAGTGGATTCACCGCTTCCACAGCACCAAGGCCAAGGTCCTGGCTGGCCTGGCTGTACAGTGACAGCAGTTGCCGGTTTCCAGCAGTCGGGGCCAGGGGCGGGTAGCCCTCATCAAAACTGATGCTGGCAGAGGTATGGGGTAAATTATCGGTAATCAGGCCGCGCATAGTCTCTTGCACACGGCTCAGTTGTTCAGGTGATATGGCACGGATGTCACCGGTAATTATGGCTTTTTCTGCCACCACATTATTCTTGCCAAAGGTTGTGCCACTATTGCTGGCCCTGTCATGGGTCACTGTAGTACCCCCCATGATACGGCCGGGATTGAAAGTGAGCAGTTCCTCACGACGAAGAGTTGTGTAGAAATCCATGAGAATACGTGATGCTTCGTAAATGGCACCAGCACCCACGTGCTCCTGGAACACCTGGGATGAATGGGCTGGTTTTCCGATGACCTCCAGCGTCCAACCGCTGGAAGAGCGTCGTGAAATATTGGCGGTTTCAGGCTTGCCGTCACCATTTTCAAAACCCAGGGCGATATCAGCCCATTGCGCAGCCTCTATGAGGTGGCCCTTGGACAGTGACAGTGGTCGTCCGCTCAACTCCTCATCACCGGTCATAATCACGGTGATATCCATGTCGGCCAAAAGACCCACACCATCAAGTGCCCTGAGAGCCTGTAGCATGATTATGTTACCGCCTTTCATGTCCGAGATACCCGGCCCTCTTGCCAGGCCGCCGCCAAGGTCTTCATAGGTCTGGAAGGGGCTGTCCGGCTCAAAGACAGTATCCAGGTGGCCTATGAGCAGCAGCTTTGGTTCATCACCTTCCACATGGTGGTCTGCGACCAGGTGACCTGCCCGTTCCCAGGAGGCACCGTCTTCAAATCGGGCGTCAAAACCCAGTGCCGTGAACTCAGGAATCAATGCATCTGCAACCGCTTTTACACCATCAAAATTCATGGTGCCGCTGTTGATATTGACTATATCAACGAGCAGCTCCATGGCAGAGGCATTAGTCCGATCGATATGTGACACCATAGCCTGCTCGGTAGTATCGAGTTCCGCCACGGAGGCTGCCGGCAACAATGCCACAAACAGGCTAATGGAAAAAATGCATTTATAAATCATGGGATCAGGCACCTGTAATAGGATGAAGGTCTTCTGCCCCCACTATTGATGGCGGTAGACAGCCCGTTCATGAGAAAAAGCCTTGAAGCCGAAGTGGCCGTGATAGCTGCCCATGCCACTGCCATTGACACCACCAAAGGGTAAATTGTTTTCCAGGTAGTGGGAGAATACACCATTGACTGTTACACCCCCGGAGGATGTACGTTTGAGCACTGCATCAACGTTGCCCGGGTTGGGGGAATATACATAAAGTGCCAGGGGCTTGTCCCTGCTCTCGATGTATTCGATGGCCTCGTCCAGGTTTTTGTAGGTCATTACCGGCAATACAGGCCCGAATATTTCCTCTTGCAGGATAGCCATATCCGGGGTCGCGTCTGTAAGCAGGGTCGGGTGCACAGTAAGGTCGCTGTCTTCCAGCTCGCCGCCAACGGCCACGGTTGCCCCCTTGGATACGGCATCATCGAACAGGCCTTTTACCCGGGCGAAATTTTGTGGATTTACGATCTGTGCAATACCTTCCTTGTTGATCTGACCGTTCTCGTCATAGAGATTTTCCTGCACTTTGGCCTTGAACGTATTGATCAGTGTCTCCTTCTGGTCCTCTTTCACGAACACATAGTCCGGGCAGATACAGGCCTGGCCACCATTAAACTGCTTGGCACCGGCAAGATCTGTGGCGACTTTTTCCACATCAGCCCCGTCATCGATAATCACAGGTGACTTGCCGCCCAGTTCCAGTGTGACGGTGGCCAGGTGCCGCGCCGCTGCCGCCATAACCAGTTTGCCCACACGGGTGCTGCCGGTAAAAAAGATATGGTTGAAGGGCAGCTCCAGCAGTGCAGTGGCCACATCCACTTCGCCTTCGAACAGAGCTACCTCATATTCCTCAAACGCTTCATCAATGATTTTGGCGGCTACGCTGGCCGTCGCGGGGCACAGGTCTGTCAGTTTAACCATGCAGCAATTGCCGGCAGCTATCGCAGCGGCCAATGGGCCCAGTACCAGACCCAAGGGAAAGTTCCATGGGCCGAGGATGAGGCACACGCCGCGCGCTTCATAGACAATCTCTGCCTTGTCATCCGGATTCATCGAAGTGGGCACTTCCACCGGGCTCATCCAGGCATCGAGGTTATCGATATTGCGTTGGATATTACCCGTCACGTTAAGGACTTCAGTGATGCGGATTTCCTGTTCCGGTTTGCGTGTGTCCTGACGCACGGCCGCGACGATGTCGTCAGCATGCTTTTCTACCGCATCTTTCAGCTTCTGGAGGAGCGCCCTGCGGTCTTCAGCAGAGGAAGCCTTCATGGTCCACTGGTGTTTCTGTTGAAGGGCAAAGATGCGATTGATTTGGGCGTTTACATCGGAGAAGTTAGGGGTAGCAGGGGCAGACATCAGGGCTCCTCAGGAGTTTGGTGATAATTAGGTGAATGAACTGGTGAATTATACGTTATTGGCAGAAGAGAAGTTTTCTGTTTCAGTTATGGATCAGTTCCAAAAAAGACAGCCTAACAGTCTTTCCCGATTAAACCGGGGATACCAGTTTCAGTTCTACGATACCTGAAACAATTAGTAGCAGGCAAAAGACCCTCAGGAGTTCCCGGGATTCCCCAAGAAACAGCATACCCAGTATTGCGACGCCAACAGCGCCGATGCCTGTCCAGACAGCATAAGCAGTTCCGACGGGAATAGTTTTCATGGCGACTGATAGCAGCCAGAAGCTGGCCGCCATAGCGATGATTGTCAGCACCGATGGTACAAGCCTGGAAAAGCCCTCCGTATATTTCAGCCCTATCGCCCAGCCGCACTCAAACAATCCGGCGACGACTAAATACATCCAAGCGATAGTGTATGTCCTGTAATTGGTAAAAATATAAAGTGATGTTGAAGAATGTACTGCTTAAACATGCCCGTATTGCTCACTTCCTGCCAGCCAGCGCTTGATGAGTAGTTCTATCAGTTCTGGTTGTTCAGCCTTTATTTTCTCTGACCAAAGCTTGATCTTCGGTTGCAAGTGGGCATCGCGCATCAGGTCTGCAAGCTTGAACTCCATCAGACCCGTCTGCCTTGTACCGAGCACTTCACCAGGTCCCCTTATTTTAAGGTCCTGCTCTGCAATAAAGAATCCATCATTACTCTGGCGCATGATCGACAATCTTTCCCTGGCGACATCGGACAACGGAGTTTTATATAAAAGGACGCAATGACTCTCCTGGCTGCCGCGACCGACCCGGCCGCGTAACTGGTGCAATTGGGCCAGGCCGAGGCGCTCCGGATTTTCTATGACCATGAGGCTGGCGTTGGGTACATCTACGCCAACTTCAATGACGGTGGTCGCAATCAGCAACTGCATGTCGTTGTTTTTGAATGCCTGCATAATATCCGCCTTGTCCTTTGGTTTCTGGCGCCCATGAATTAGCCCGATGCGGATATCACTGAGTGCTTCCTGCAATTCTGCATATGTCGCTTCGGCAGCCTGGGCCTGCACGGTTTCACTCTCTTCTATCAACGTACAAACCCAGTATGCTTGTTTGCCCTCTCGGCAGGCGATATGGATGCGCTCAATGATCTCCCCACGGCGAGTATCCTGGCTGAGGATGGTGTTGATGGGTGTGCGGCCCGGTGGCAATTCATCAATGATTGAGCAGTCCAGATCCGCATATGCACTCATGGTCAGTGTTCGTGGTATGGGGGTGGCGGTCATGATGAGCTGGTGGGGATAAGTCCCCTCTTTGTTGCCTTTCTCACGAAGCGCCAGGCGCTGATGGACACCAAAGCGATGTTGTTCATCCACCACGATCAGGCCCAGTTTCCCGAAACTGATTTCATCCTGGAACAGGGCATGCGTGCCGACAATCAGCTGGGCCTGCCCACTTTCCATGGACAGCATTACTTGGGTCCGGGCCTTACCCTTGATCTTGCCGCTCAAGTACACCACATTGAGTCCAAGCGGTTGTAGCAGGGCATCCAGGTTCAGGTAATGCTGCTCGGCGAGGATTTCTGTCGGTGCCATGATAGCGGCCTGGTAGCCATGTTCCACTGCCTGTAAGGCAGCCAGAACAGCCACCAGGGTTTTCCCGGACCCGACATCGCCCTGTACCAGTCGCAACATGGGAGTGGGTGCCGCCATGTCGCGAGCGATTTCCTGGCCGACCCGTAATTGGGCTTTTGTTAGCTTGAAAGGCAGGGCCTCCAGCAGTTGTCGAACCAGCGTGCTCTTGTTGGTGAATGCCGGAGCGGCATGCTGATCAGCCTGTTCACGTAAGCGTCTCAGGCAGAGATAGTTGGCCAGAAGCTCCTCAAATGCCAGACGGCTTTGGGCAGGATGAGTGCCCTCCTCCAGCTCCTTCAAGGAAGCATCCACTGGTGGATGATGGAGATAATCCAGCGCATTTTCCAGGGAGATGAATTGCAGTTCCCGACTCAGGCTTTCAGGAAGTAGATCTGGCAGGGCCTTCGATTTTGCCAGCAAGGCCAGGGCCTGTTCTGCCATTGATCTAAGGCGTGCCTGGTGAAGGCCGTCGGTGATCGGATAGATAGGGGTTAAGCGATCAGCGAGATCTTTATTGCCGGCCTGGATGATTTCATATTCAGGGTGATACAGTTCCACACCGCTCTTGCCCCAACGCCCTTCCCCGAAACAACGAATGCGTGCGCCGTCTTTCAGGGCATTCTTCTGTGCAGCACTAAAATGAAAAAAGCGCAGACTGATGATGCCGGTTTTGTCCGCCACTTTAACCAGCAGGGAACGGCGGCGACTAAACACAATGGCGCTGCCCATGATCTCCCCTTCTATGACGACTTCCATGCCATGCTGCACAGAGCGGATGGGCGTGATACGGGTGCGGTCCTGGTAACGGAATGGTAAATGGAATAGCAGATCAAGGACGGTATGAATGTGGATATTGGCGAGCTTCTCCGCCAGCTTGGGACCGACACCTTTCAAATCGGTGACGGGCAGAGTGCTTAGGTCAGGCGTTATGGGTGGGGAGCTCATGCAGTGATTCTAGGTGGAAATTCTGCTGGTCGCCAGAAGGGATGTTACAGATTGACGGATAAAAGGTAAGTGGTTCAGGTCATTCGATGACTACGAAAAGCTACTAAAGGGCTGGTTTTGACCCATTGTTCGCAATAGCCGCGTATGTACCCTTATACAGTAAGGCAGAATCGATGATGAGCACTAATACATGCCTGGAAATATACCTGAACTGCTTACCTGTTATCCCATTATCGGGCTCCTTCCAGAACCTCTACAAGAATGTAGCTTGCCACATCATGAAGCTGCTCTGTTGTATATGCAAAACCGAAGGCCGGCATGGTGTTCTTTCCGTAGTTTGCGACTGTCATGATGTCTGAGGGTGTAAAGGTTTTACCGATGAGTTCAACACCCTTTTCGCCACCTTCACCATTTGAACCATGACAAGTAGAGCAAAGCTGCCTGAAGATGGTACGACCTGAGGCCATATCCGGGTTGCGTCCTTCCGGTGGTGTGATGGGCTCCAGATCCATGGGTGTGGCTGCAGCGGCAATACCGCCACCACCTGCTGAGGTTTCAACTTGCTGTTCCTGTTCACCTTCCAGGGAAAACAGCCAGAGGCTGTCTCCATGTTTGCCGGCGGCATAGATAGTGCCGGCAGAGAGAATAGCCACGTATTGTGTACCCTCATGCATAAAGGTAGCTGCAGTGCCATTGACACCGGCATCTGTCTGGTATTCCCAGAGCAGCGCGCCGTTATCCTTGTCCATGGCGGTAACGCGGCCATCGTTTCGCCCATGGAAGACCAGACCACCTGCGGTAACCAGCGAGCCAGATGAGCAGCCGCCGTTCCATTGCTGGCGCCAGGCGATCGTGTTGGTGGTCACATCCATGGCAGCAAAGATTCCCCTTGACGGCATATCCGTCAGACGGAAGCCACCGCCAAGCCAGGAAGCATCATGGGTAGGGTCGGAGTTTTCCGCTTCCTGCATGGCGCCGCCGATGCGGTCATTGGCGCAGATATAAAGCCAGCCGTTTTCACGATCATAGGCTTTTGGTGGCCAGTTTACGCCTGCCAGCGGTTTGTAGAGCACCGGATCTGTATCAAACGGGGTAAAGGTGCGCCCCTGGTTGACCAGCGACCAGCCTTCCGGAGCGATATCGATGAAATGGGGAATGAAGTCATCGCCCACCGGGATAGGTTGGGTTGGCGAGGTTTTCTGGCTCTCCATCTGTGGTACTTCTGTTTCGATAATGCCTACCAGCGGTTCACCAGTGATACGGTCCAGAATATACAGGTAACCGGACTTGCTCGCTTCTGCCAGGCCCTTGCGCATAACGCCGTCTTTTTCCACGTCAAATAGCACAACCGGACTCGGAGAATCGTAGTCCCAGATATCATGGTGTACCTGCTGATAGTGCCAACGGTATTCGCCTGTCATGACATCGAGGGCAACAACAGAAACGGTGAACAGGTTGTCCCCCTCCCGCTCATTCCCGTTCAGGTCGGGTCCGGCATTACCGGTCGTGAAATAGAGCATGCCCAGTTCAGGATCCAGAGCCGGTGTCTGCCAGACCGGCGCACCGCCGGTACGCCAGGCGTCATTGTCCTGGGGCCAGGAATCATGACCGACTTCACCGGGTCCGGGAATGGTATAGAAAGTCCATAGCAGGGAGCCGTCTTTCGCATCATAGGCTTTCACGCGTCCTCTGATGGCACGCTCTCCGCCCGCAAAACCCGTGATTACCATGCCGTTGTAATAGAGGGGCGCGGAGGTGATCGCATAACCCATATGAGGATCTTCTGCCTGAATTTCCCAGTTTATCTCACCGGTTTCCTGATCCAGGGCGACGATTTTCGCATCGAGCTGGCCCACGTAGATCTGGCCTTCACCCATGCCCAGTCCGCGACTTACCCAGCCGCAACAGACATTGACCCGTTCCGGATCCAGATTGGCCTGGTACGTCCAGAGAAATTCGCCCGTTTCCACGTCAATGGCGAACACGTCATTCTCTCCGGTACCTATATAAAGTGCCCCGTTATAAAACAGAGGCTCTCCCTGGCCGGAATGATTGGGACCTGCGCCGGAGCCATTAAGGTGTATGCGCCATTCCGCCTTCATGCTTCCTACATTGCCCTTGTTAATCTGGGTCAGCGGGGAGTATCGCTGGTTGCCCAGGTTACCGCCGTTGGTATACCAGCCTACGGTGGGTGGTGCTGCCAGCTCTTCCGGTGAAAACGCCGGTGAGACTGGCGCCTGGGCCTGTACGGCTGACACTGACATCATAATGATTGCGCAAAGGGTTGCGACAATTCGAGGTAAACATACAGAAACTGGATAATGAGTAGCAGGTGTCATTTCTTCCCCCTTGAATGACAGGACCATGGCAGATAGTCAAGCATACACGCTTTGCAACCCTGCCAAAACAGGGGATATTTTCCCGATGCCATCGCTATGCAACAAGGATACTATAGCGGCATATATTGATTTTCCCTTTTCTAGCCATGCAGGGAAAACAAGGGAGGCATCACATAAGTGCCTGAAAAAAAGAAATAATACCAGGTAAGGCGCATCAGAAAAGAACCCAGTTCCTGACTTTACTGTATTTCGTAAGGGAAGCCCTCAATCGGGCTGGCCCAGTGATAAACCCCAGGAATGGTGATACGAGCGCCAATAATTTTCAAATTGGTCTTCACGTTAAGTTGAAAGAAGATTACTGCCAGGCTGTATTCGCGATACTCTCAAATTCGACACCACCATTATGCCGCAAGGAAGGAGGGGCTTGATGGCAGACCTTTCTTCAGGACATAGCATTCTGCTGGTTAATGATGACGTTGACCTGCTCGATAGCATGCAGGCCCGACTTAATGATGCTGGTTATACGGTCACTACAGCCAAAGGCGGCGATGTGGCAATTGGGCTGCTCGCTCAGAATGTATTCGAGGTCGTTCTTCTGGATATCCAAATGTCAAACGGCCATAGACTCCAGGTTATGGATTACATTAATGATCATCACCTGAAAACTGTTGTTATAGTCCTTAGCCCTGATACCGATTTCCATAGCGTCTCCTCTGCCTACCAGAAAGGAGCTTTTGATTTTCTCAGACAGCCCTGTGATCACGATACCCTTGTGGCCACACTGAAAAAAGCCTTTGAGAAGCAGGAGTCAGACAGAAGCCTGCTTGATCTGCGTAAACAGCTGGAACGCTCGGAACGTCTGCATCGGTTCATGATCGACAGTTCTCCGGATATTATTTTTATTGTTGATAAAAATGGCCATTTCGCTTTTGCCAATGACCGGGCAGAAGATCTGCTCAACTACAGAAAAGATGAGCTTATTGGCGAACATTTTTCCACGATTGTCGATCCGGAATTTCTCGAACCCGCTTCTCACTGTTTCAATGAACGACGGGCCGGTCCGAGAGCAACTCGGGATGCAGAAATCTGGTTGATGTGTAAACCTGCATCACAGTCTGGCTGGGACCGGAACAGGATCGCTATCGAAATGAACTCTCTGGGCGTTTATGAAAATGAACTCCAGGATGATGAAGGCAATATCATTCGCGGCGACTATTCAGGTACCTATGTTGTGGCACGGGATATCACTGAACGGCTGGCCTCGGAAAAACTTATTCATTATCAGGCTTATCATGACCTTCTGACAGGTCTGCCAAACCGTGCCCTTTTCCATGATCGTCTCTCCAATACGATCAGCAGTGCCCGGCGTCAGGATGACAAACTGGCTGTATTATTCCTGGACCTGGACCGTTTCAAGGTGGTCAACGATACCGTGGGTCATTCGGTTGGCGACAGCCTCTTGAAACAGGTCGCTGATCGTCTTAAATCCTGCTTGCGTGAGGGAGATACAGTAGCTCGTCTCGGAGGGGATGAATTCATTGTTCTGCTGCCCAACATGGAATGTGAAGATGTCGCACATGTTGTTGGAAGTAAGCTCGTCAACTGTATCAAGAAGCCTTTTATTGTTGATGGCAAGGAACTGTTTATCACGGCAAGCATTGGTATCTCTATCTATCCAGAAGATGGCACTACGGCGGACTTATTGATCAAGCATTCCGATACTGCAATGTACTATACCAAGAAACAGGGTAAGAACAGCTATAATCTGTATGACAGCAATATGACCGTTGCGCATAGTCGTATGCTCAATCTGGAAGCGGATATTCGACGAGGATTTAACGAGTCCCAGTTTGAACTGTATTACCAGCCACAGATTAGTTCCGAAAATAGCCGTATTTGCGGTGTTGAAGCTCTTCTGCGCTGGAACCATCCGGAAAAAGGATTGTTAACGCCCATGTATTTTCTGTCGATTGCTGAGGAAGCTGGCACAATTATTGACCTAGGAGACTGGGTTCTCGAAACAGCTGTAGCAGAAGTTAAGCGATGGCTTGATGACGGTCTGGATGTTCCCAAGCTGGCGATTAACTGTTCCAGCAAACAAATTGAAAAACCGGACTTTGTCAGAAAAATAATTAACACACTAAAAAAATATAATTTTCCGGGTTCCCGTCTTGAAATAGAAATTACGGAAAGTATGTTGATGAATAATCTGGAACAAACAGTAGACAAACTCAGTGAGCTGCATAAATTCGGTGTCAATGTTGCC
>Ga0181563_10005634_pt1 | contig 11437 bp, 5 predicted proteins | sample 011ome_25_FD_133759 | JGI IMG/M metagenome (GOLD analysis project Ga0181563, IMG submission 133759) | Coastal salt marsh microbial communities from the Groves Creek Marsh, Skidaway Island, Georgia - 011512CT metaG (megahit assembly) | ecosystem: Environmental > Aquatic > Marine > Intertidal zone... | reverse complement strand
GGGGGTTCGACTGGAGAACATTGCCGTTTTTGATAGCAAGGGACACATCCACAGTGGAAGGGAGGGCCTCGGCGAGCGGAAGCGCAACTTGGCCCATGCCGCAGTGGAGATTCCGTCATTGGCTGATGCGATGAAAGGCGCGGATGTGTTCATTGGTTTGAGTCGAGGAGGGCTGGTGGACAGTGACATGGTGGCGGGCATGGCCGACAACCCCATTGTTTTTGCATTGGCGAATCCCGACCCCGAGATCCCCTATGCAGAGGCCAAGCGCGCCCGCCCTGACGTCATCATGGCAACGGGTCGGAGCGACCACCCCAATCAAGTCAACAACGTATTGGGTTTCCCCTTCATTTTCCGGGGGGCCATGGACGTGCGTGCCACGGCCATCAACGATGAGATGAAGATGGCCGCGGTGTACGCCATCGCTGCGTTGGCCAAGGAAAATGTTCCGGATGAGGTGAACGAGGCATATGATCAGCGCGGCCTGGGCTTTGGTGTGGACTTCATTATCCCCAAGCCCATGGATCCGCGGCTCATCACCACGGTTCCCCCTGCGGTGGCCAAGGCTGCCATGGAGAGCGGTGTGGCCCGTGAACCCATCCGTGATTGGGACGACTACAAGCGTGTTTTGGCGAGCAGACTGGGCCAGGACAACACCTTGGTTCGAAACCTCAGCATCCGGGCAAAGCGCCACCCCAAACGCATCGTTTTTGCAGAAGCCGATCATTACAAGGTGTTGAAAGCGGTCGAGACCGCGCGGGATGAAGGCATTGTGCACCCCGTGTTGCTCGGATCTCGGGAGAGGATTGCGGACTTGATTGAAGAGCACCGCATTGAATTGCCGGAGGTGGAAATCATCGACCCGGCGGACCCGATGGAAGCCGCACGGGTGGAAGCTTTCGCGGGACACCTGCTGGCCAAACGCCAGCGCAAGGGGTTGACGCGATCCGAGGCGATGGGCTTGATGCGCCGCAGGACATACTTCGGTTCCATGTTGGTGGAGTCCGGAGAGGCGGACGCGGTCATCAGCGGATTGACCCGCAACTACCGGGAAAGCTTGCTTCCCGCCCTCCAGACCTTGGGGCTTGCAGAAGGGGTTAGCAAGGTCGCAGGGATGTACATCATCCAGGCCAAGAGCGGCCCCATGTTCTTTGCTGACACCACGGTCAACCGCGATCCAACTGCGAGAGAACTGGTGGACATTACCCTTTTGACGGCGGATGCGGTGCGTGCAATGCGCATCGTTCCCCGGATCGCCATGTTGAGCTACTCCAACTTCGGATCTGCCAATGGGCGTGATGCCGAAAAGGTCCGGGAAGCGGTTTCCATCCTGCACTCGGAGCATCCCGACCTCATTGTGGACGGAGAGATGCAGGCCAATGTGGCACTCAACGGCGAGCTTTCCAGCGAGCTGTTTCCCTTCAGCAATTTGCGGGGACGTCGCGTGAACACCTTGATTTTTCCGAACCTCGCTGCAGGCAACATTTCTTACAAGCTGATGCAGGAAATGGGAGGATTCGAAGTGGTGGGGCCGGTCTTGCTGGGCTTGAGGAAGCCCTTCCACATTCTTCAGATGGGGTCGAGTGTCCGTGAAATCGTGAATATGGTCCGCATTGCTGCGGTCGATGCCCAGAGCAACGCATGATCCACCACCTCTCAGGCAGATTTGTCGAATTGACGCCGACCCACATGGTGGTAGAGTGCGCCGGTGTGGGCTATATGGTGCACATCAGTTTGCACACGTCTTCTGCTTTGGCGGGTCAGACGGAGGGCAAGGTGCTCATTCATGCGGTGTACCGCGAGGATGCGCAGTTGCTTTTCGGTTTCTCGGAAGCGACAGAACGCAGTCTGTTCGTGATGCTCACCAGCGTCAGTGGTGTGGGTGCCCAGACCGCCCGTATGATTCTCAGTGGCCTCGGCCCGGCAGAGTTGGTGGAAGTCATCAGCCGCGGGGACGTTACGGCTTTGAAGGCGGTCAAGGGAATTGGCGCCAAAACGGCCCAGCGGATTCTCGTCGATCTGCAGGACAAAATGGGCAAGGACCCCTCTTTCTCGGCCATGCCCGCATCAGGTATGTTGGGAGGTGAAGGAAAAGAAATGAAGGTGGGAGGCAATACACAGCGTTCTGATGCGTTGGGCGCCTTGTGCAACCTTGGATTCGACCGGAAACGCGTGGAAAATGTGCTCGATCAGTTATTGGCAGAGGGCATTGAAACCGTGGAGGAAATGGTTCGGGCAGCATTGAAACGACTTTGACCAGATTGGGGATGACCACGTGGGGTGACATACCGAAGGGCGGGCAGGATGCCGTGAAACGCGGCAGCGTGCGTTTCTGGTTGGGCATGCTTTTGTGGGTTTGGGCTCCCTTGGCAGGTTGGTCCCAGAATGCGGACACTTTGGAACTTCCCTTGCCCCATGGCAATGACGTACCCAACCCTGTCGAGACCCCGGGTGGAGTCAGTTTGGGATATCCGGATGTCATCCAGTACGGGGTGGACTACGATGAGTCTACCGGGCAGTACATCGTTCGACAACGGTTGGGTGACACGCTGAATTTTCGAAACCCCACCTTCCTGACCCTCGACGAATTTCTCGAATACAACATCGACGAGAACATCAGCGAGTTCTGGACGGATATGCAGCAGGAGGTGGACGATGAGGAGCGCGGATTTGCTCCTAAACTCACGGTGGATTCGGAGATTTTCGAAACGATTTTCGGTTCGAATGAAATTGAAATCAGACCACAGGGCTCAGCGGAATTGAATTTCGGTGTGCGGTACAGCAGGACGGAGAACCCGAGACTTGCAGAGCGTGACCGTGCCATCACCACGTTTGACTTCGATCAGCGCATCCAGTTGTCCATTGATGGAAGCATCGGGGACAAGATCAACCTCGGGACGAACTACAATACGGAAGCCACGTTCGATTTTGAGAACCAGATGAACATCGGGTTCCAAGGGGAGGAGGATGACATCTTGAAGAACATCGAGGCGGGCAACATCACGATGCCTTTGCAGAGCACGCTCATACAAGGCAGTCAGTCGCTCTTTGGAACGAAGCTGGAGACGCAGTGGGGCAAGGTGTACAACACGACGGTGTTCAGCCAGCAGAAGGGGGAGCGCAAGGAAATTGAAATTGAAGGGGGAGCGCAGACGCAGGAGTTTGACATCCGCGCCGACGATTACGAGGCGAACCGCCACTACTTCCTGTCGCAGTATTTCCGAGATCAATACGACAATGCGCTCAGGAGCCTTCCGGTTGTCAATTCTGGAGCGCGCATCACGCGGATCGAGGTTTACGTGGTAAACACGCAGGCCAATACACAGGATGTGCGGAACATCCTGGCCTTCACGGACATCGGCGAGCATCCGGACTACATCTCCACCGACCTGCCCATCGGTGAACTCACGGACAGTCCCGATTTGGGCATTACCCTCAACCGGGCGCCGAACAACGCCAACAACGAGATTTTCCTGGACATGACCGGCGACCCCAATGTGATGGGGTTCAGTGGAGCGGGAGCGGCCATTGCCGCTTACACCGGACCGGATGGTTCTCCCATTTACGACCAGGGCATTCACTATGAACGGGTGGGCAATGCCCGGCGATTGGCCCAGACAGAGTTCACCTACAACGATCGATTGGGCTTCATCAGCCTGCGGCAGTCGCTCAACAACGCGGAAGTGTTGGCCGTGGCCTACGAATACACCTTGGACGGAGAGACATACCAAGTCGGTACGTTGAGTCAGGATGGCTATGCAGCTCCGGGTGCGCTCGTGCTGAAGATGCTCAAGAGTTCCGTTACCAGGGTCAGCCTGGAGAATGGGGACGTGGCCCCTTTGTGGGACCTGATGATGAAGAACGTCTATTCGCTGGGCGCCTTTGGATTGAGCCCGGAGGACTTCCGCATTGGCATCTGGTACAACGATCCTGCCACAGGTGTGGACCTCAACTACATCCCGCGAGACCCGCTCGACGGTGAGATGTTGATCCAGGTCCTCGGCATGGACCGCATCGATGTCAACGGGCAACTTCAGCCAGATGGGGTGTACGATTTCGTGGACAATGCGGCGACGCAAGGTGGTACGATGAATAGCCAGAACGGCCGGGTCTTCCTCCCTTCGGTGGAGCCGTTCGGAAAATCACTGCGGGATCAGATCGAAGCCAGGGTGACGGACCCAGACCAGGCCCAGTCGCTGATTCAGACCATTGTATTCCAGCCGTTGTACGACAGCACCAAGACGGCGGCCCAGCAGATTCCCTCATTGAACCGCTTCCGCATCAAAGGCCAGTACCAAAGCCAGGTGAGCTCGGAGATCATGTTGAATGCACTCAACATCCCGGAGGGTTCGGTGACCGTCACATCAGGCGGTGTGAGGCTGATCGAAAACCAGGACTACACCGTGGACTACAACCTCGGCCGGGTGCGCATCATCAATGACGGTTTGTTGGAGAGCGGTCAACCCATCCGGGTGTCGCTGGAGAGCAACAGCCTCTTCAACATCCAGACCAAGACCATGATCGGAACGCGCTTTGATTACGCGCCGAGCGAGGAACTGGCGATGGGAGCGACGTTCCTCAATCTGCGCGAGCGCCCCTTGACCCAAAAGGTCAACATTGGAGATGAGCCGGTGAACAACACCATCATGGGGGCGGATTTTACCTATTCCAGGTCGAGTCAATTCCTGACGGACCTGATCGACAAGCTGCCACTCATCAAGGCTTCGTCGCCTTCGAGCATCAATCTCAGTGCCGAAGCGGCCTACCTGATTCCCGGGCACAGCCGCGCCGTGGGAAAGGAGGGCAACGCCTACATCGATGACTTCGAGGGTTCCCAGAGTGCGATTGACATCCGCTCCTGGACGCAGTGGAGCTTGGCGAGTACGCCCAAGCTGCAGCCCAACCTTTTTCCGGAAGGCGATGTCGAGGACAGCCTGTTCTTCAACTACAACCGGGCGCGTCTCAATTGGTATACCATCGACCCGAGCTTCTTCGGAGGCGGATTGCAGGATGGCGAAGTGGACCTCGATGTCCGCTCGAACCACTTGATGCGCTTGGTGGAGAACAAAGAGGTGTTCCCGAACCGACAGTTGCCGCTGGGAACGCCCGAAAACCTGCCCACCTTCGATCTGACCTTCGACCCATCTGTGAGGGGGCCCTACAATTATTTGCCCGCCGAGGGCATCGGACCCGTTCCGGGCTTGAATGCCGATGGTTCCCTGCAAGCTCCCGAGGAGCGATGGGGTGGCATACAGCGCGCCCTGCTTACCACTGACTTCGAGCTCTCCAACGTGGAGTACATCCAATTCTGGGTGATGGACCCGTTCAATGAGGACAGCCCCAACGATACGGGAGGTGACCTTTACATGAACCTCGGTTCGGTGAGTGAGGACCTCTTGAACGACGGTCAGCTGGCTTTCGAGAACGGTTTGCCCTCTGCGAACCAGCCGGCACCTACCGTGGAGTCGACGTGGGGGGTGGTGGCTGACCCTTCCACCTTCAACGTGGTCAACGCTTTTGACAACTCAACCGGCGATTACAGCCAGCAGGATGTGGGCTTGGATGGATTGAATTCTGATGAAGAGCAGGTCTTTTTCTCGGATTGGTTGGATGGTTTGCAGAACGCTTTGGAACCCGATGCTTACGATGCCATCCGCCAGGACCCATCGGCCGATGACTTCCGCTATTTCAGGGACCCCGAGGCCCAGGCAAACGAGGAGGATGTCCTGGAGCGCTACCGCTTTTTCAACGGCTACGAGGGCAATTCGAGCACGGCGCAACCTGCCGGGTATCCGATTGCTTCAACCACCCTTCCGAACACGGAGGACCTCAACGAGGACCTGACCCTCAGTTCGATTGAGAGTTATTTCCAATACCGCATTCCCCTGCGTCCCGGCCAGTTGAACGAGACCAACATCGGCCGCAACTACCTCTCCGATGTGCTCGTGGCCGACAAGACCATGCCCAATGGGGAGACCCGACAGGTCAAGTGGTTTCAGTTCAAAGTGCCCATCCGGGATTTTGAGGCGCGCATTGGAGGCATCAGCGATTTCCGGAGCATCCGCTTCATGCGGATTTTCATGAAGGGATGGAGACAGCCCGTCACCCTGCGATTTGCCCGTCTGGAGTTGATCCGAGGAGAGTGGCGGAAGTTTGAGCAATCGCTGGCGGGCCCGCAGGAAATCGAGCCGGATGACCCCTCCGACACGCAGTTTGCCATCAGTGCCGTCAACATTGAGGAGAACGGTTATCGCCAGCCCATCAATTACGTGACGCCACCCGGCATCATTCGAGAAATCAACGTAGCCACAGCCAACCAAGCGCAGCTCAATGAGCAATCGCTTCAGTTGGAGGTATGCGGTCTGGAAGACGGTGACGCTCGGGCGGCTTATCGGAACATCAACTTCGACATGCGGATGTACAAGCGGTTGCGCATGTTTGTCCACGCCGAGCAAGCCCGCTCAGACGAGCCGTTGGAAACGGGTGATTTGACGGCCTTCATTCGATTGGGTTCGGACTTCGTCGACAACTATTACGAATACGAGATCCCCTTGGAAGTCACGCCATGGGGCACTTCGGAGGAGACCGAGATTTGGCCCCAGGCCAATGAAATTGACCTGCGTTTCCAGGACCTGCAGACCTTGAAGGTTTCACGTCCTGTGGGATACCCGTTGTTTCAGGAGTTCGAGCGCATCGAGGGGGCGGAACGCTATGTCGTCAAGGGAAACCCCAACCTCGCCAATGTGGTGACGGTGATGATTGGCATCCGCAATTCGGATAAGGACGAGGGCCCCTTTGGATACGATGATGATGGCTTGGAGAAGTGCGCTGTCGTATGGGCCAATGAGTTGAGGCTCGCGGACTTCAACGAAGAGGGTGGATGGGCTGCGACAGCTCAGCTTCAGGCTACGTTGAGTGACCTTGGAAACCTCAATGTTGCAGCGAACATGTCGACCCCGGGGTGGGGCGGATTGGAGCAGCGGGTCCAGGAGCGTCAGCGTGAGACCATCCAAGGGGTGGATGCCAATACCACCTTGCAGCTCGGCAAGTTCCTCCCGGACTTCTTGGGGGTGCAACTGCCCATGTATTTGGGATACAGTGAGACGGTGTCCACTCCGCAGTTCGATCCGCTTTCGCCGGACGTGGAAATTGCGGATGCTGGATTGTCTACCGAGCGGCAGAAGAAGTCACAGCAGATCAACCGCATACGAAGCATCAACTTCTCCAACATCAAAATCGACCCACAGCTCGGAGGGCGGGACAAGAAGGACAAGAAAGACAAGAAGAAATCAGGGAAGGAGACAGAGGAGGAGACGGCCAAACGGCTGGCTGGCGCAGACGATGTCACGAAGGAACGCGAGCTCATGGCGCAACGCGGAGCGGCAGGCAAGCCATCGGGTGGTGGCGGAAAGAACAGCGGTGGGCCCTTGGCCTTCCTCGATCCGGGCAACCTGAGTGCCAACTTCGCCTACACCGAGAACTACCAGCGCGACATCAATACCGAGTTCAACATCCGCAGGAATTATCGCGGGGGCATTCGCTATGACTTTACAAACCGCCCCAAGGAGGTGAAGCCCTTTGCTTGGTTGGGTCGGGGCAAGGCGATTCGCTGGTTGACGGACTTCAATTTCTACACGGGACTCAAGCAGGTCTCGGTCAATATGTCCATGGACAAGACCTATGAGGCCAACCGCATTCGCAACAACACGGCAGACCTTCTGGGTGTGGAGACGGCTGTGCTGGTGAATACACAGGTGTTGAAGCAATGGAATTGGAACCGCGATTACGTGGTCAAATGGGACCTGACCAAGAGCCTGAGGCTGGACTACAACGGCCGGGCGACTGCCTTGGTGGGCGAGCCGGCCGGGGTCATCGACCGGAACGATGCAGAGGGTTACGCGCGCTACCGTGATACGGTGCTGACCAACATCCAGAATTTTGGAGAGGTCACTACCTACGACCACAACATCTCTGCGAGCTACAAGCTTCCGTTGGACAAGCTTCCGCTGTTGGACTTCACCTCTGCGGATGTGCGGTACCAAAGTACCTACCGTTGGGACCGCGCCCCCTTCTCTCAAGACAGCTTGGGACACACCATCCAAAACAGCAGGAACATTACCCTCAATGCGCAGGCCAGTTTGAAGACCCTCTACGACAAGGTCCCCTTCCTGAAGGACATCAGTTCAGGGAAGCGCAAGCGGGATTTCATGAAGGAGAAGGAGAAGCGAAAGAAGGAAATCGAGAACGAGGACCGGGATGGATTCGGCAACTACGAAGACGATGAAAAGCCGCCGCTTTACATCGACCCCCTCTCCTTTGTGCTCAAGGCCATGATGTCCGTGAAGAGCTTGAACATGAGCTATTCACGCAACGAGGGCATCCTGCTTCCGGGCCTCGCCGTGGACCGGAAGGCGCGATACGCCGGCTTTGATGAGACTTTTGAGTCGCCTGGCCTGCCTTTCTTGCTCGGGCACCAGAACACCGACTTGCAGGGCAACCGCACGGGAGATTACGCGGTGGAGGCAGCCAACAATGGCTGGCTGACCGCGAGTCCTTATCAGAACCAGACCTACCAGGAGAACTACACCTCCAACCTCAACCTTCGGGCGCAGGTGGAGCCGATCGATGATTTGAAGATTGACCTCGATGCCAGCCGCACCGAAAGCCGGAACCAGCAGAGTTTCTTCCGTTTCGATGATGCCATAGGGGATTGGCAGTTCGAATCGCCCCAGGACGGCGGCAATTTCACTTCTACGATCATGACGTGGGGCACGGCTTTTGTGGAGGATGACGAGACATTTGACAGTGACACGTGGCGTCAGTTCAAGCTGAACCGCCTCGACATGAGCGAGCGGTTGAACGCTGCGAACTACAACCTACCTGACAGTGAGCCGACCGGCTATTATTCCGGTTGGGGCCCTACAAACCCGGCTGTGACCATTCCCGCTTTCATCGCGGCCTACACAGGAGAAGAGACGGACAAAGTTTCGTTGGACCCTTTCAAGACGGCCTTGGCTCCGAATTGGCGTGTGAGTTACGATGGATTGTCCAAGGGCAACCTCCTCAAGAACCGCGTCAAGCGCTTCACCTTGAACCACAGCTACCGGTCTACCATGACCACTTCCTACGTCACGAACTTGAGCTACCAGCAGAATGACCTGGGTCTGCCATCGGGTACGGATGTGGTGGGCAACTGGATCAACGAGCGCCAGTACAATCAGATCACCATCTCGGAGCAGATGTCGCCGTTGATCGGGGTGGACATGACCTTGAAGGCCAAAGGCAAGAACGAGCCGCAGATCAAGGTGGAGATGCGCCGTGACCGCACCATCAACTTCGGACTGACGAACAACCAGATCACCGAGACCAAGAGCAGCGCGCTCGTGATTGGAACGGGTTACCGCATCGCCAATGTCCCGAATCCCTTCTTGCGCACACGTGGCAAGCTGCCGATTCAGATGCTGAAGGAAACCGATGTGGTGCTGCGCCTCGACATCACGGTGCGCGACAACGCGACCATCATCCGGAAACTGGATCCACTGGCGGCCGTGCAGGGCGGCGCCGGGGGCGTGGACAACCGAGAGAACCAAGTGACGGCGGGCCAGAAAGTGGCCAGCATCAAGTTCAGCGCGGACCTCGAGGTTTCGCGGAAGTTGATTCTGCAGGCCTTCTTCGACGAGCAATTGACGCGCCCGAAGGTGTCCACGAGTTTCGCCACGACGAACGTCAAGAGCGGCATCGCGTTGCGCTTCAACCTCACGCAATAATTCGTGCGGCGCATGGTGCGCCTGCGCTACATTGCACCCCATGAACATTCCCCAGGACCTTCGCTATTCCAAGGACCACGAATGGGTGCGCGTCGAGGGAGACGTGGCCACCGTGGGCATCACTGATTTCGCTCAGTCGGAATTGGGAGACATCGTGTTTGTTGAGGTCGAGACCGAAGACGAGGAACTGGATGTGGACGCCGTGTTCGGCACGATCGAGGCCGTCAAGACGGTCAGCGATATGTTCATGCCCGTGTCCGGCACAGTGGCGGAGTTGAACGTCGCATTGGAGGACAATCCCGCTCTCATCAATGAGGACCCCTATGGCGCGGGATGGATCATCAAGATCAGGCTCGATGGAACGCCGGATCTGGACCATTTGATGTCGGCCGAGGCATATGCCGCGGAAGTCGGCTGAGACCCGCGGACAGGGCCGCTGGCGTCGGCTCCAGCCCGCACTCTGGATGGGGTTGGCCGTTGTGGCCCTCCATGCCATGCCTGGTGGCGAGCTGGGTGCACACGATTGGTGGATGAACTGGCGGCTGGACATCCTGCTGCACATGGTACTGTTCGGTATGTTCGGATTGTCGGCGCTCATTGCCTTGCGAAAGGGACGTGACGGAGGCTTGGCGTGCCGTCAAGCTTGGTGGTGGGTCATCGGTGGTGGGATGCTTTTGGCCCTGATTCTGGAGGGGGCACAAGGACTTGTTTTTCCCGGTCGGGGCAGTGATCCGTGGGATTTGCTGGCCGATTTCATGGGGCTCACGCTGGCTGGACTCGCATTTCGGGCATTGTATTTGATGTGGCCTGTGGGTAAGCGACCCCATTGATTAATTTGGCCCTCCCAAAAGGGAAGGCCCAGCAACACTTCATCCATGCAGCCACGCAAGACACCCCAAGCCGACCTCGAGAACAAGAGGGGCACCTGGAGGTCCATCGGATTCGTTTCGGTGCTCTCCCTGCTTCTCGCCGCACTGGCCTGGACCAGCTACGACGTGAACATCATCCGGGCCCTCGATTTTGAGGTCGACCTCCTCGAGGACGAGGTCATTCCGGTGAACGTCATCCCGCCACCGCCACCGCCACCGCCTCCCCAGCAGACGACGGTGATTGAAATCGTGGATGACGAGGAGGAAATCGAAGAGGAACTGGTCATCGAGGACATTGAAATCGATGAGGACACCGAAATCGAAATCATCGAGGTCGAGGAAGAAGAGGTTGTGGAGGAGGACATCCCCTTCATGATTGTAGAGGACATGCCTGGATTCGGTCCTTGCAAAAGCAAGACCGGACCGGAGCGTGACCAGTGCACCCAGCTCGAGATCATCAAATACGTCAGCTCCAACACCAAGTACCCCCCCATCGCCAAGGATGCAGGCATCCAGGGCACGGTCTTCGTGTACTTCGTTGTCGGAAAGGACGGAAAGGTGCGGGACAGCCGGGTATTGCGTCCGGTCGACCCTCGATTGGACGAGGAAGCCCTCCGCGTTGTCAGCTCGTTGCCCGATTTCGAGCCCGGACGCCAGCAGGGTAAGCCTGTGAGCGTTCAGTATACCATTCCGGTGAAGTTCATCATTCGCTGAGGCGAAGGGATTACTGTCCGAACCACCCCATCAAGGCCATCACCAGATAGATGGCGTAGAGCGCGGCCCCGAGAGGAAGGCCGCGCT
>Ga0181563_10005633_pt1 | contig 11438 bp, 16 predicted proteins | sample 011ome_25_FD_133759 | JGI IMG/M metagenome (GOLD analysis project Ga0181563, IMG submission 133759) | Coastal salt marsh microbial communities from the Groves Creek Marsh, Skidaway Island, Georgia - 011512CT metaG (megahit assembly) | ecosystem: Environmental > Aquatic > Marine > Intertidal... | reverse complement strand
TAACAATCTTGCGATAACCTGAACAGATACATTCGTGGCCGACTCCAAAACCTTGGTTCCTGTTGGTGGCATTTGTAACCTTTTGCAACTTAATGAAACGAAATGAACATTTTTAGTCTGTCGCTAGTCGCGCAGCGCGATCGCGAATGACCCATGAGCAGATGGCGTGGGAGTACCTTGATGCCCCCCCTACTTAGCAGACGCAAGCGCCAGCTCCAGGTTGCGAATAAAAATTGGAGTAAACCCGTCTGCTCTGCTGAACACTGCTATCTTGCCAAATGTTCCGAATGGAAACAGTGGCCTATATTGTGCTTCTTTTTTATACATCGCCACCATGCGAATTCTCGGTGAGGTCTTGCGCCCATATCTTTCCCAGATACCTTCGCCAGCAGATGGTTGCCCCTTGGGCACGCCTTTAAAGTATTTCTTCTTGTCGTTGATCATCTTCTGAAGCGTTGCTCTTGGTATGTTCCCATACCTATTGAGCTTGCTATGTCGAGTGCTTACAAGTATCGATCGGTTCTCTGGGAATCGCGTGCCACCTGACACCATGAACGTCATATACTTATGCTGGATTGAATCAACGAATACAGATGAGACGAGGTCGCGCTTGGTTGACTTTCTGTACTTGAACCCTCGCTTGGTGAACGGAACTGCGCCACCCTCAAATGTCTTATCAGCCTTTTCTGGCATTACTTTGCGCGATATGTTTTGAGCCAGCTGATTCAGAGTTTTGCTTGCGGCAAATGGGATCTGCTTCTTTTGAATATCGCTCAATCCCTTGGTAACTTGGTCGATGTTAGACTTTATGCTGATCTGCATCAGTTGATCCTTGAATTGGCTGAAACCCACATTGGTCAGTCTTATAGTTTAAAAGGATAATCGCCTCATTGGTATCGTGATCAAAGTCTATCCAATACTCACACCATCTTACAGCGCATTGGTCGCTGTTTGAACAAAAAGATTTATTTTTATACACCATTGGTAAACGCCTTATCCAGTGAGTGACTTATCCTTTTGATATTTAAAAGATTTATTCCACATTTGTCTAGCCATGCACATTCTTGGGACAAAGTCTTCTAGGAAGTCTTTGATTGTGCTGTTGTTTGTTGATTTACTTTTAAGTGGATCGACGACCCTTCTTCTGTCAAATCGAGTTTGATTCAGGCTTTTGGATGAAACAATTGCACACTTTCTTGAGCAATTTTTGGCTCTATTGTTTTTTGCCAAGAATTCCTGTTTGCAGATGGGGCATGTTTTAGTGATCATTTTTAATCCCACTCCTCAAGTATTTCTATTAATTTGCCGCTTTTAATTATCTAATCTCCACAAAAGCATGGGATGGATTCGTCATCAAACAAGCTGCCTTGATCGCTGGCAAAAACGCGCATCTGCTCATAACTGGGCTGGTCTGACCGGAATCGTGCGCCGATCTTTTTCTCCTGGTCTGCCCACCAGTCAACTAGATGTGGCTGGGCATTGATGATCGACAACTTAATTGATCCGCCTTTGAGAAAACACAGGTCACAGTTTCCCCAGTCGGTCACGCCGCCAATCATCGGCAGATCCAGATTGAAGTTCTGCGTCAGCCAGAAAGCATGGATGTCCGCCTTTGTAATGTTGTCATCAGCAAGTGGGAGGATGTAGCCATCTTTGCCTCGCTGCTTTGCCACCCGTCGCGGCTCATCTGCCCTGATGCCAATTATTGATGCAGGCTCATACATCCCAATGTCTGCCAGGTAGCGATTGATCGGGATCACCTTTAGTTCGGAAGTACAGAATCGCGCCACCATGTTGGGCAGATAGTTTTTGTCAGTTGTCAGTTGATCGAACGGCTCGCCCTCTCTGCTGGCAGTGGTGTGGTCAACCACCCGATACTTCTTCTTCCCAGCATACTCAACCCAAGCAATATCCACCCCCCACTGCTCCCCACAGTCCCGCACGAAGTCCAATGTCTGCGGCATTTCCTTGCCCGTATTAGCAAACACCACCTTGATATGATTAGGCAGGGTGCCACCGTGTGCCTGCAAGACACGCCACAGCATGTATGCTGATGTTCTGCCGCCGCTGAACGAGATTGCAGCTGGCTCTTTAATAAAATATGGATTGTTCATTTTTGTTTCTCAATATTCATTAACTCCATTCCTCAAGTATTTCTATGAGTTTACCTCGCTTTTTAATTGGCATTCCATTTTCGTCATGTAACTCAACGGTTACCCTTGCACCGATCATGTCGCTGCTTTTCATGTAACTTGGCAACTCAAAGCTGCCGACTGTTCCACCCGAGCAGTGGTCAATAACACCAATGTATCTTGTTGTGCTGATCATTTACTTACCCTCCTCGTTGCCATTGGTTTTTTGCGCCTCGGAAGGCTTTCGACGATGGCAGCGCCGAGGCCAAAGAAACAAAATAAAAACAGAAATGTGATAAACAGCTCTTCGCAAGTCATTTCGATTTACCTTTTAATTTTTTAGTGAAAAGTGAATTGGCTTCGGCCATAGACAAACCGTTGCGGCACATTGCTTGAAATTCTGGGTTGGTCATGCGCTGACGAGGAGTAACTACGCGCCAGGTATAGCTGACACGGCCTAGTGAGTAATTGGCGCAACGAATACAAACCAGGGCAGTGCCATTTTCCGTTTCATCAAGCTTGAACCAAGTGCCGACTGTGTTTTGCGCGGTGGTTGTTCTCATTTTCTGTATTCCCTTTCCCGTTGTTGTTGTGATCATTAAACTATAATGATTATTCATCGTCAACAACTTTATTAACTTTTTTGTTTATTTATTTTGGTACACCTTTCTGCCGCACACCGAGGATCACTTTAGTACCCCTCCTAAAGGAGGGGGGTACTTTCGTGACCCTATTTCGGTGCTTTTTGCCCCAAGTGGGTCACTGGGTCACTGTGACCCAAAAGTGACCTTTTGTGACCCTAAATAATGGCAAGAGTTAGCGCCGCAGACCAAGCTGGATCTGTGCAAACCCAGCCGCCAGAATCCTTGACCAGAAGACCTTTATCTCTCAAGTTGGCCAGTGGTCCCTTGTCTTCAATTCCGAGCGAATATTTCTTGGCAGTGCTGTCAGAATGTTTCTGCTCAAAAACTGATCGAGCAAAAGCATTGCTGACGTATGGATTGCCGCAAAAAACCTCACGCCCCGATTCGTGCCACATATTCTCGAACAGCTTTTTATTCGCAGAACTCGCATGATCAATTTTTTCAATCTGCTGGCCAATTTGCAAAACTGCACTTGTGACGGGTTCGCCGTCCTCATCAAGCCAGCCATCAATAGCCTGGCTTTGAAGCTCAACATAAACAGTTGGCGCAATCTCTGCGTCTTTGCTTTTGCGCTGCACAATTTCTATTGGCTTATCCTTTTTGCCTGGCACGATGCTGATCTCTATATCAAGAGCCCCTCGCCATGCGCTTGAGCCCCTCGCTCTATGCTGGGCTTCGTCGCTGACACCAGTGTGATGCACCAGCAAAACAGTGCAGTCAAACTCGGCCATGAGCGCATTACAAGCGTCAAGCATCGTCTTGGCATCCTGTGCGCTGTTCTCATCGCCAGCCAGAAATCTGTGCAAGGTATCAACCACAATCAATTTTGGCGGTATGCTGAGTTGCCGTATGTTTTCGCGCACTCGATTGAAACCCTCTGGCGTGTTCAAATCGCATCCGCTGGAGCTTATCCACATGTCATCAATTTTGGTCGCGTGGTGTTGGGACCAAGCAGCAATTCTTGACCTTAGACCATGATGGCCCTCGCCAGCCAGGTAGACAACTGGGCCGCCATGCACTTTATTGCCAAACCAGCTATCTTTTTTAGTAGCTATGTGTAAGCACCAATCAAGCACCACAAAGGTTTTGCCACCACCGCTGGGGCCATGCACCATAATCAGCGCCCTGTCCTGAATATGGCCTTTGACGATCCAAGAGATTGGCGCTGCTTTTGAGCAATACTGGCTCGCTGGAATTAGCCACTCTGACTTTGGAGGTTGCAGTAAAGCCATCAGATCGTGGCCAGCCTGAGCAAAATCATTCGCGTCCATACCGACGATCGGCGGGTAAACGATAGTTCCGCCATATTTTGCAACGGCCTGCTCTGCATATGACCTACCAACCCCGCTAGCATCGTTGTCTGCCACGATTATAATTGAAGCCGCATCATGCTTTGCTCTGATTAGCTCCGTCACTGGGACCAGATTGGAGGCACTATAGGAGACATATACCATCGCGCCTGTTGCTTCATGAATCGTTGCCGCAGTTGCAAACCCTTCTGCCAGGTAAATTGTGCTGGTCGGTTCTCCCAAGGACCAATAACAGCCGCCGGTTTTTCCGCCTTGGTGATATCTTTTCTCGCCATCTCTGTCTATGTACTGCAAGCTGGCTATCTCTCCATCGCTATACAGTGGGACCATTAGACGGCCATCGCCGGTAATCCTAGCGCCATGCACCTGGATGCCTTTGCGGGCGATATAATCATGCTCAATCGATGCCAGCCCTGCTTGGTCCCATATGGTCTGAACGGTATTTGATGCAACTTCTTGCTTTTTCTTCTTTTCTTGATCTCGAGCAATTTTTGCGTCTGCCATGCGTCGAGTTAACGCCATATTTTCCGCAATTGTTAACTCTCTATCAAGTTCAGCTCTAAAGATGCAATCGATGTCCTGCTTCCAGTCTCCAAAACGCCCCGCCGGTATTCCATCGTTATAAGCTATATACCATGAGGTCTTTTTATGACCAAAACGATGGATGACACCGTCAAGCACCACATGATCAGGAGGCGCTAATCCTGCGTTTGCTATCGCATCAAGCAACTGCTGTTCTGGCGGTAAAGCCTTGATTGTTGTGGGCTTCCATGGTCCGCCCAGAATATTTGTTAAATCTGCCATTAAATTTCCCCTGAAAAAGGCTTGCAATTAAGCACAAAAGTTTAGCATAATGCAAGCATCATCAAACACGAATTGGTCGGACCTGATGAAAACACGAGAAAACATTATGGCTATACAGTTAAAAAGTACCAAAGGTTTGCACGCGCATGGCGTTAAGTTATTGGTTTATGGCCAAGCTGGTGCTGGCAAAACATCACTAATAAAAACTTTGCCGTCACCAGTTGTGCTTTCCGCAGAAGGCGGATTGCTAAGCATAGCTGATGCGGACATTCCTTTCATCGAAATCAACTCGATGCAGACTATTGAGGAAGCTCTCAATTGGTGCGCCAGCTCTGAAGCAAAAGCCTTTCAAAGCGTTGCGCTTGATAGCATCAGCGAAATCGCGGAGGTAATCTTGGGCCACGAAAAGCGAGTAGCAAAAGATCCACGCCAAGCATATGGCGCAATGCAAGATGCGATGGCATATATCATCAGAGCGTTTCGAGACCTGCCAGAGAAACATGTTTTTTTCAGCGCAAAGCTAGAAAAGACGCAGGATGAAATGGGGCGCATTTTATATAGCCCATCGATGCCTGGTAACAAAACTGGCCAGGCTCTGCCGTATTTCTTTGACGAGGTGCTTGCCCTTCGTGTTGAGAAAGATGCTGACGGTCAAACTCAGCGTGCGCTGATGTGCGACTCAGATGGCCTCTGGCTTGCCAAGGATAGATCTGGTCGGCTTGATGCTTGGGAGGCTCCAGATCTTGGAGCGATCATTGCCAAAATCGGTGGCGAATTATGAGTCTTTATGTTGATTGGATTGCTGCCAAAGAAATAGAGCGCGAAGCTGTCGAAAGACGCAGAATCATCGAAGATAAGCTCACTGATGAACTGGCGTTGCTTGAAGCTGAGGGATCAAAAACTATCCGTAAATCAGGATTCTGCATAAAAGTTACGCAAAGATTTAATCGCAGGATCGATTCGGATATTTTGCAAGAAATTGCCGCAGAAAATGGCATCGAGCATTTGCTTGGAAATCTTTTTAGATGGAAGCCGGAGATTGATTTGAAGGCTTGGAAGTCAACGGATGAATCTCTAACCAAACCGCTGCTTAATGCAATAATTACAACCCCTGGAAGACCTTCTTACTTAATTACAAAGGATGAAAAATAATGGCATTATTAGGATACACCATCAGCACGCAAGATATCGTCGAAGACATCAGAAGTTCAGATCCAGTGCCAGTTGGCTGGTATGATGCAAAGATTACTGAGGCTGACGTTAAAGACACAAAGGCCGGCACTGGTCGATACATCAAAGTTAGATTTGATATTATGGGACCGTCTCACCAGGGACGCGTAGTTTTTACCAACATAAACATTCAAAACCAAAACCCAAAAGCTGAGGAGATTGGTCACCAGCAGCTTGGTCAGCTGATGAAGGCAATTGGCATAGATTCTTTGTCTGATACTGATCAACTTATCGGCACTGACCTTGGAATAAAAGTTGCGATCCGCAAATCCGAAGAATACGGCGATCAAAATGAGATAAAAGGTTATAAATCCTTAACTGGATCAAAGCCGCCAGCCCCAGATGTATCCGCTCCATCTCGAGCCACTCCGCCCTGGAAAAAATAATGGCCGAGATTCCTAAACCACTGCACGACATCTGCGCCCTGATTGATAGGGCGCACGAATCTACTACGGAAAAGCCGAGACCCCATCTCGGCTGCTCTGTGGTTGGTCACCATTGTGAGCGATGGATCTGGCTTCTATTTAGATGGTCTGTTATTCCGTCTTTTCCTGGCAGAGTGCTTCGACTATTCAGGCGAGGTCATCTGGAGGAACAGCAAATAATTGGCGATCTCAAAAGAATCGGGATCAAGATTGGCGGAGATCAAACGCGAGTTGATTTTGGCTCCCACTTGTCTGGATCAGTTGATGGCATCATAGAATCTGGAGTTCCTCAAGCACCAAATAAACGCCATGTGGCTGAATTCAAAACGCACTCAAAAAAATCATTTGATGATTTGGTGAAAAATGGCGTTAAAAAATCAAAGCCCCAGCATTGGGCTCAAATGCAAACTTATATGCTTGGCTTGGACATCGATCGTGCGCTTTATGTGGCGATCTGCAAAGATAACGATGCCTACTATACCGAGCGGGTCAAACTTGACCAAGACGCAGCAAAGACTCTTATTGATAAAGGTAGACGTTTAGCATTAGCCGATAGAATGCCGCCGCCAATCAGCACTGACCCATCGTGGTACCAGTGCAAATTTTGCGATGCTCATGACTTTTGCCATGAAACAAAGCTGACAAAAGAAGTTAACTGCCGCACATGCGCCCACTCTACAGCCAAATCAGACAGCACCTTTTATTGTGAGCGTTGGAGCGATTCAATTCCATACGAGGTTCAACTTAGCGGCTGCGAGTCCCATGTCTTGCATCCTGATCTAGTTCCTTGGAAATTGGTCCCAGATGAATCGACAGATATCGTCGCCGTCTTTGACGTTAATGGCACAAGAGTAAAAAATGGCGAAGATCATTTCGCATCAAGCGAACTTATTGCCGGAGGAGATATGTGCGCTGATCCTGGAGTGCAGAAATTGCGCGAGAAATTCAATGGGAGAATCTCTTGAGCTTGAGATCATACCAGCAAAAAGCTCTTGATGAGCTTTACCTGTGGATATCAAAAAACACTGGCAATCCTTGCCTGGTGCTTCCAACTGGATCTGGCAAAAGCCACATCATTGCGCACTTTTGCAAAGATGCTGTGCAAAGATGGCCGGAGACTAGAATTTTGATGGCAACCCACGTCAAAGAACTTATCGAGCAAAATGCTCAAAAGTTGCTGCAAGTTTGGCCTAATGCACCGCTTGGAATTTATTCAGCAGGGCTTGGATCAAAAAACTTGGACATAATCACTTTCGCTGGTATTCAATCGATCAAAAATAAAGGTTCAGAAATTGGCTTCATAGATTGCATGTTAGTAGATGAAGCCCATTTGATTTCCCACAAAGCTGCTGGAGGGTATCGAGAGCTAATCAGTGACCTAAAAATGATCAACCCAAATTTGATCGTTGTAGGCTTAACAGCCACCCCCTACCGCCTAGGTCATGGATATATTACAGACGGCGATGCAATCTTTGATGCCCTCATTGAGCCAGTCACTATTGCTGAACTAGTGGCCGATAAGTACCTAGCGCCATTGCGATCAAAACTAACTGAGCTTTCCTTTGACGTTTCAAGCGTTAAAAAGAGAGGCGGAGAATATGTTGAAAAAGACCTACAGGCAGCGGTTGATACCAAAGACATCAATGAAAAAGTGGTTCGCGAGGTTATCGACTTGGCAGGAGACAGGAGGGCTTGGCTGTTCTTTTGTGCTGGCGTTGATCATGCGTTTCACGTTAGAGACATTTTGCTTGAAAATGGAATTCATGCCGAAACAGTCACTGGAGACACGCCAAAAAGTGAGCGCCGAGAGATTTTGGAAGCATTCAAGCGAGGCGATATCAAGGCGATAACAAACGCAAACGTACTCACCACCGGCTTTGATTATCCAGACATCGATTTAATTGCTATGTTACGGCCAACCATGTCCCCAGGCTTGTATGTTCAAATGGCTGGCCGTGGCATGAGACTAAAAAGCCAGACAGATCATTGTCTAGTTTTGGATTTTGCTGGCGTAGTTTCGGCGCATGGCCCGATCACTTATATAACTCCGCCAGAATCAAAAGAATCAAATGGCGCGGGCCCCAAGGAGGCACCAGTAAAAGTTTGTGACAATTGTCATGAGCTGGTTCATCCATCAACTCGGCAGTGCCCTAGTTGCGGCGCAATGTTTCCAGAGCCAGAAGAAAAAAAACTGGTATTGCGTAATGATGACATCATGGGCCTTTCAAACAATTCGATGAAGATAACGGCCTGGCGTTGGAGCTGTCATGAAAGTCAATCCTCTGGGAAGATGATGATCAAGGTCACATACTATGGTCAACTTTCAGATCGCCCTGTTACCGAGTATATACCACTGCTACACGAGGGATATGCTGGGAAAAAATCGATGGCGTTGATTGCGACCATTTCAAAAAGCATTAAAGTCGAAATTCCAAATACTGGCAATTTGCTTGATTTGTGCAGCGCATTTAATTCTGGGCAACACCCATCTCTTGTTGAGTTTACGAGAGATGGTCGATTTTATAGAGTAACCAGGAGGTCTTGGGATGAGTAGACATGCACCGCCAGCGATCGTGATAGAATGGCGAAAAGAACGGCTAATACCTAAATGCTGCCACACTTGTGAAAATTACACTCAGGATGGAATGTGCCAACAACACCAAGAAAGCCCCCCAGCAGAATTCGCGGCCAGTTTAAATCAGTGCCAAGACTGGTTGATGGAAATACCGTTTTAATGACAGAGCATGAAGTTCAACGAGAATTTATCAAATGGTTTAGGCAAAATTTCATAAACATTCGCATTTTTGCAATACCAAATGGCGGATATCGTAGCAAGATTCAAGCGATGAAATTAAAAGCAGAAGGAGTATCAAAAGGAGTGCCGGATCTTTTTTGTCCAGAGCTTTATCTTTGGATCGAAATGAAGCGAGAAAAAGGCGGCATTGTATCTCCAGAGCAGCGTGATTGGCTCAATTATCTTGCCGAAATAGGTTATGCAACTATTATTGGTCGCGGCCTTGATGATGCCAAAAAACAGGTTATTGAGTATATGCAATCTTGCGATCACATCAAAAAATAATTACCTGTTCCTATCTTGAGATTCTTTTTTCAGCTCAGACTCAATCAGCATGTCAATGTAATGCCGAGCTTTTCTTAGATCTTCGATGCCATTTTTAAACTTGTAACGGCAAACATACTTAATAATATTTCCAACAATGTAACCCAAGTCATTGATTGTTATAAACTCGACTGGTTGGATTGCCATATTTTTATAATGATTTCCGCCGACTTGATCATCTAATGCGCTCATTTTCGCTCCTAACTATTGAAATGTCGCAAGTAGCTCTTGCCACCTCGCCATGATCATGATGATGAACTATCGCCACCATATCCCTGCCTGATCGATATCCTTGGCCTTGGTGCCAAGAATCGTTTCCAGCCAAATTTCTAAAGGATTCCCAGGTTGCGCCAGTCAACTCAGCCCGATTGGTTGAATGTATGTGACCCGTATACCAATAACGCTTTGTTGATTTTCCCCAGTCTTCAGGTTTGTCAGCCGCCATTAAAGCATCTAACCCAGACCCTCCTCGCTTGATAGTGTCGCCATGAGTAATGCCGATCAGAACCTTACCAAAACGAATGTAATGATGTTTTGCTGCCGTGTCCATTATGTTGACTCGAGGCTCGTTTCGATACCAGGCTTTCAAGCATAGCGCTAACATAATGCTTGAATGCTCATCGTGGTTGCCGATTGCATTATAAACGTCAACGTGCTTGTGCTTTTTTCTAGCGATGTCTATACAGTCAACCATCGCTAAGATACCAAGCTCAAGAACTCTCGCCCATCTCGTGTCAGTATCAAGCACATTTCCAGATTTTGTTCGACTGTTGGCGTTATCTGCATGGAAAAAATCGCCAAGATTTACAATTATGGCTCGCTCGCTTGCTGGAGTATTATCGCTCAAATATTGCATTGCGCTTTTTAAGTCACTGCGGGCAATATCCACGTCAAAATCTTCTCCAGATTCCTCAGCCCAAGCATACATACCGACATGCGGATCTCCCATTGGATAGACGCACAATAACTGATCGTTTGAAAAAATTGGCGGCTTAACTGGATTAACTGGCTTTATATCGTCGGCAATTGTTGTTATTGCTTCTCGCAGCATTTCAAGTTGCGCATTCTTGTCTGCGTTAGTCTTTACCCATTGGAGTCGCTGGGCTCCATCAGCGTCATACAACGTGCTGGTGCCTTTTAAAACCTGACCTGGTGCTGTCGCATGGGTTAGATCATACTCTGGAGCGTAGCCATTTAAAGCCGCATATTTTCTGATCCTGGCACATATATTCCGAATATTTCGTTCTGTGATTTTTAATTCTTGAGCGATTGATTCGACTGTTATGCCTTCGATCCGCATTTGACAAACTACGGTCTGCTTTTCAGTTATGCAAAATTGTAATAACGATTTCCAGTCGTGCATTTTATTGCCCTGCTAGAATAAACTCATCGATTTTTATTTTGAATATTTCGCAAAAACTCAAAACTATAGATAATTTCAAATCTTGAGATTTGCGCCATCGGCTTAACTGCTGCGGAACAACCCCAAGCATTGCAGACAATTCATTGCAGCTTATTGATTGTTCGGTTTGGAATTTTTTTATGGCTTTGCCAGTGTTCATAAACAACCCCCTCAACTAAAAAGTTGATTGTACGGGATTATTTCTTTTGATACAATGTAATTGAGGTATCCCCTGCCTTGCCCGATTCGTCGGGCTTTTTAATTAAGGCATCCATCCCTGATAATGATCTCTTCTTTTTCAAGCCCAGCCGTCATCAGGTAAAAGTTTTCAATCGCTTGCTTGCTGCTTGATACGCCTTGCAGCTGAGGAAAT
>Ga0181563_10005630_pt1 | contig 11442 bp, 9 predicted proteins | sample 011ome_25_FD_133759 | JGI IMG/M metagenome (GOLD analysis project Ga0181563, IMG submission 133759) | Coastal salt marsh microbial communities from the Groves Creek Marsh, Skidaway Island, Georgia - 011512CT metaG (megahit assembly) | ecosystem: Environmental > Aquatic > Marine > Intertidal zone... | reverse complement strand
TACGTGAACCGCCATCTGGTCACCGTCAAAGTCAGCGTTAAAACCAGAACAAACCAAAGGATGCAACTGAATTGCTTTTCCTTCAACTAATTTTGGTTGGAAAGACTGTATACCCAATCTGTGTAGCGTAGGAGCACGGTTAAGCAATACTGGATGTCCTTTAAGTATGTTCTCAAGAATATCCCAAATTACAGGATCCTTCTTTTCTACAATTTTCTTAGCAGTTTTAACGGTCTTAACAATACCTCTTTCTATCAATTTACGGATAATAAAAGGCTTGAAAAGTTCTGCTGCCATGTTTTTTGGCAATCCACACTCGTTCAATTTAAGAGTAGGACCAACAACGATTACAGAACGACCTGAATAGTCAACACGTTTACCTAAAAGATTCTGACGGAAACGACCTTGCTTACCTTTAAGCATATCGCTCAAAGACTTCAATGGACGGTTACCTTCGCTCTTTACGGCACTTGCACGACGGGTATTATCCAGTAAGGAATCTACCGCTTCTTGCAACATACGCTTCTCGTTACGTAAAATCACATCTGGAGCTTTGATCTCAATCAAACGCTTCAAACGGTTATTACGAATGATTACACGACGGTAAAGATCGTTCAAATCTGAAGTCGCGAAACGACCACCTTCCAAAGGAACCAATGGACGTAATTCTGGTGGAATTACAGGCAACATGCGCAACACCATCCATTCTGGGCGGTTTTCACCTGTTGTTTGAGCGCTACGGAAGCTTTCGATTACTTTCAAACGCTTCAAGGCCTCTTGCTTACGTTGCTGAGAGGTTTCGGTAGCTGCTTGAAGACGTAAATCGTAACTCAATTTATCCAATTGAACGCGCTGCAATAGATCTTCTAATGCATCTGCACCCATTTTTGCGATAAACTTATTAGGATCGTTGTCCTCTAGCATTTGGTTCTCTTTTGGTAGAGAATCTAGAATGTCAAGGTACTCTTCCTCTGTTAATAGATCAAGATTATTCACGCTATCAACGGTACCTGGTTGAATAACCACATAACGCTCATAATAAATAACCATATCCAATTTCTTGGTAGGAATACCTAACAAATAACCGATTTTGTTTGGTAAAGAACGGAAGTACCAAATATGAGCTACAGGAACAACCAAATGGATGTGCCCCATACGCTCACGACGTACTTTCTTTTCTGTTACTTCAACACCACAGCGGTCACAAACGATACCCTTGTAGCGGATACGCTTGTATTTACCACAATGACATTCGTAGTCTTTGATTGGACCAAAAATCCGCTCGCAGAACAAACCACCCATTTCGGGCTTGTAACTACGGTAGTTGATAGTTTCAGGTTTGGTTACTTCACCAAAACTGCGACGTAATATTATTTCTGGAGATGCCAGTGAGATACGGATCTTACTGAAGTTACTCCCAATTTTTTGACTTTTCTTCTGAATTTGCATGTTCTTTTTTTATGCGGGTTAATCCAAAAAGGAAACTTCCAATCCCAAACCGCGAAGTTCGTGGATCAATACATTAAACGACTCTGGGGTACCAACTTGTGTGATGTTATCACCTTTAACGATTGCTTCATAAGCTTTCGCACGACCAGCGATATCATCCGACTTGATGGTAAGGATTTCACGAAGTATGTTCGACGCACCGAATGCTTCCAATGCCCAAACCTCCATCTCACCAAAACGCTGTCCACCGAACTGAGCTTTACCACCCAATGGTTGCTGCGTAATAAGAGAGTAAGGTCCGATAGAACGCGCGTGCATCTTATCATCAACCATGTGACCCAATTTCAACATATAACTTACCCCAACGGTTGTAGGTTGATCAAATTTCTCACCTGTTAATCCGTTATTTAGGTAAACCAAACCGTTTTTAGGTACACCGGCTTTATCTGTATACTCTTGAATTTCATCAAGTGAAGCACCGTCAAAAATTGGGGTTGCAAATTTCACACCCAACTCCATTCCGGCCCATCCAAGTACAGTTTCGTATATCTGACCCAAGTTCATACGAGAAGGTACACCAAGTGGATTCAAAACGATATCCATTGGAGTTCCATCATCCAAGAAAGGCATATCTTCCGGACGTACGATACGAGCAACAATACCCTTGTTTCCGTGACGACCCGCCATCTTATCACCTACCTTCAATTTACGCTTGTTTGCAACATAAACCTTAGCAAGTTGTAAGATACCTGTTGGTAACTCATCACCTACACTGATTGCATACTGCTCGCGCTTGAAATTGGTAACTTTCTCGTTATAAACATTGATATAGTTGGTTAATAGACGAACTATCAAACCAGACTTTTCATCATCAGCCAACCAATTGTAATAGTTAACATTGGTAAAGTCAATTGATAAAAGGCTCTTTTGAGAGAATTTGCTTCCTTTAGGAATCAACTCCTCGCTGTACATATTGTAAACACCCTGACTGGTTTTTCCGTTTACGATATTGAAAAGCTTCTTAACCAATTCATCTTTCAAACGAGCTAGATCTTTGTTGTGGTCATCCTCCATTTTCTGAAGTTTAGCCTTATCACTAGCACGTGTGGTTTTATCTTTTTTGATTTTGCTGAATAATTTCTTTTCGATAACAACACCTTGAGCACCAGGAGAAGCTTTCAAAGAAGCATCCTTAACATCACCCGCTTTGTCACCAAAGATTGCACGAAGAAGTTTTTCTTCTGGGGATGGTTCTGTTTCACCTTTAGGTGTAATTTTACCGATTAAGATATCACCCTCTTTAACTTCAGCACCTACGCGAATCAAACCGTGCTCATCTAAGTTACGCGTCATTTCCTCACTAACGTTTGGAATGTCGTTCGTTAACTCTTCTTCACCACGTTTTGTATCACGCACCTCAAGTTCGTATTCGGTGATATAGATTGTGGTGTACATATCTTCACGTACAACACGCTCTGAAATCACGATAGCATCCTCAAAGTTATAACCCTGCCATGGCATGTAAGCCACACGTAGGTTACGTCCTAAAGCCAATTCTCCGTTGTGAGTTGCATAGCCCTCAGACAAAACCTGTCCTTTTACTACGCGATCACCACGCTTAACAATTGGTTTTAAGTTGATACATGAGTTTTGGTTGGTACGACGGAATTTAATCAATGAATACGTTTTTGTATCACCAGTAAAACTTACCAAATGATCGTCTTCATTGTAATCGTATCGTACTGTTATTTGATTGGCATCTACGAATACCACTTCACCGTTACCTTCGGCATTGATCATAGAGCGGCTATCTCTAGCTACTTTTTCTTCTAATCCCGTTCCAACGATTGGTGAATCTGGTACCAATAAAGGCACTGCCTGACGTTGCATGTTAGATCCCATCAACGCACGGTTAGCGTCATCGTGTTCCAAGAATGGAATTAATGAAGCTGCGATAGATACAATCTGATTCGGAGCAACGTCCATATAATCTAATTGTGCAGGATCCATCAACGGGAAGTCACCTTCCTTACGACTCTTTACCAACTCGGTTCTAAAGTTTCCTTTATCATCAAGCTCAGCATTCGCCTGTGCAATGGTTTTACCGTCTTCTTCTTCTGCACTTAAATAAATGATCTCTCCGGTAACCTTACCTTCTTTTACTTCACGATACGGGGTTTCAAGGAATCCCATGCCGTTGATCTTGGCGTGTACACAAAGAGAAGAAATCAAACCAATGTTTGGTCCTTCCGGTGTTTCAATGGTACACAAACGACCGTAGTGCGTGTAGTGAACGTCACGAACCTCAAATCCGGCACGCTCACGACTCAAACCACCTGGACCTAATGCACTCAAACGACGTTTGTGTGTAATTTCCGCCAAAGGATTGATTTGATCCAAGAACTGAGAAAGCTGATTGGTTCCAAAGAAAGAATTGATAACTGATGATAACGTACGTGCATTCACCAAATCCTGTGGGGTGAATACTTCGTTATCACGAATATTCATTTTTTCACGAATCGTACGCGCCATACGAGCCAAACCTACACCAAACTGAGCGTAGAGTTGTTCTCCTACAGTACGAACACGACGATTTGAAAGGTGATCGATATCGTCTAGGATTTCCGAACCGTTGTAAAGATGAATCAGATACTTAATGATTGAAATGATATCTTCTTTGGTAAGTACGCGAACATCCATAGAGGCGTCAAGTTTCAATTTTTGATTGATTCTGTAACGACCTACTTCACCCAAATCGTAACGCTTATCCGAGAAGAATAAACGCTCAATGATACCACGAGCTGTCTCTTCATCTGGTGGATCTGCATTCCTCAACTGACGATAAATAACTTCAAGGGCTTCTTTACCGTTGTTTGATGTATCTTTTTGAAGTGTGTTGTAGATAACGCTGTAATCGATATCTCCTTCACCTTGAGTACTCAAGATGATAGATTTAACACCCGCATCAACGATAACATCAATATGATCTTCTAAAAGTTCGGTATCACGCTCAAGGATAACCTCGTTTCTTTCGATAGAAACTACCTCACCGGTATCTTCGTCTACGAAATCTTCGATCCAAGTACGCAACACACGAGCTGCTAATTTACGTCCTAAAACACGCTTTAAACCAGCCTTAGATACTTTAACCTCTTCACTTAAACCAAAAATATCTAGGATGTCTTTATCGCTTTCAAAACCAATTGCACGCAATAAAGTAGTAACTGGGAACTTCTTCTTTCTGTCGATGTATGCATACATCACAGCGTTAACGTCAGTCGCAAATTCAATCCAACTTCCCTTGAAAGGAATTACACGGGCAGAAAATAATTTTGTCCCGTTGGAGTGAATGCTTTGACCGAAGAATACACCAGGAGAACGGTGCAATTGACTTACAATTACACGTTCAGCACCATTGATTACGAAAGTACCATTAGGCGTCATGTAAGGAAGTGTACCAAGGTATACATCCTGTACGATGGTTTCAAAATCTTCGTGCTCTGGGTCGTTACAACTTAAACGCAACTTAGCTTTTAAGGGCACTGCATAGGTCAATCCGCGGTCGATACATTCTTGAATGGTGTAGCGCGGAGGATCTACGAAGTAATCCAAAAATTCCAAATTGAAAATATTCCGAGTATCGTTAATCGGAAAATTTTCACGGAAAACTTTGAACAAACCTTCACCTTCCCTTAAATCGGAAGGGGTATCTAATTGGAAAAACTCTTGGAAAGATTTCAACTGAACATCCAAGAAGTCTGGGTATTCGATGGCATGTTTTACCTTACCGAATGCTACCCTTTTATTTTGAAGTGTACTCAATGTTGTGTGTTTTTTATTTGACAATGGAGCATTTTGGGGGCGTTAAACGCCCAAAAGCCCCTCGGGTTTACCGGGGGCTTTGGAGTTGTGTTGGGGTCGGTTTACTTGATTTCAACTTCAGCACCGGCTTCCTTCAATTTAGCTGCGATATCTTCTGCTTCCGCTTTAGATACTTTTTCTTTCACAGCTTTAGGAGCACCGTCTACTACTTCTTTAGCTTCTTTCAAGCCAAGACCTGTAAGATCTTTTACTACCTTCACTACTTGAAGTTTACCTGCACCTGCACTAGTCAAGATTACATCAAACTCGGTTTGTTCAGCAGCAGCAGCTCCACCATCACCACCCGCAGGGGCAGCAACAGCTACAGCAGCAGCAGCAGGCTCAATACCGTGCTCTTCTTTCAAGATTTGAGCAAGCTCATTTACTTCTTTTACAGTGAGATTTACCAACTGGTTCGCGAATTCTTTTAAATCTACCATTGTTATACGTGTTTAAGTGTTGTTTTATTTTTTGTTTGTTAATTTTTTATCTTTCGGAAAGGGCTTTCACCAATCCAGCAACTTTTTGACCGGCATTTGCCTGCAATCCGCTAATAACATTCTTAGCAGGAGATTGCAACAATCCGATGATTTCACCAATAAGATCTTCTTTGCTCTTCAAGTCAATCAAAGCACCTAGTTGATCATCACCAATGAAAACACTGCTATCAACCCAAGCACCTTTTAAAAGAGGCTTGTCTGATTTAGCACGGAACTTCTTGATGCTTTTAGCAGGAGCTTTAACATTTTCCGCAAACATTACGCAGGTAGTTCCCGTTAAAACTGAAACTAGATCTCCGAAATCTTTGTCGCTATCCTCCATTGCTTTTCTCACCAATGTGTTCTTTACCATACGCATCGACACACCGTTTTCAAATAATAAACGACGGAACGCGTTAGTATCTCCAGCTGATAAACCTTCGGTGTCAGCTAGGTATACGAAAGGGTTGTTATTTAAAGTTTCAACCAATTCCGCAACGATTTGTTGTTTTTCTAATTTGTTCATCGCTATTAAATTCCGGGGATTGATTTTATGTCTATAGAAACGCTAGGGCTCATTGTGCTACTAACGAAAATACTCTTGAAATAAGTACCTTTTGCAGCTGATGGCTTTAACTTGTATAAAACCTGGATCAATTCAATTGCATTCTCTGACAATTTCTGAGAATCAAAAGAAACTTTTCCAACAGATGCGTGAATGATACCTGTTTTATCAACTTTAAAGTCAATTTTACCTGCTTTTACCTCGGTAACTGCTTTACCTACATCCGTAGTAACAGTTCCACTCTTAGGATTAGGCATTAAGTTACGAGGACCTAATACTTTACCCAAACGACCGATTTTAGCCATAACTGCAGGAACTGCAACAATGATGTCAATATCGGTCCAACCACCACTGATTTTCTCAATATAGTCATCCAAACCAACGTGGTCTGCACCAGCAGCACGAGCTTCTTCTTCTTTATCTGGTGTAACCAATGCCAAAACACGTACAGTTTTACCCAAACCGTGCGGCAAAGAGGCAACACCACGAACCATTTGATTCGCTTGACGAGGATCTACTCCAAGACGAACATCTACGTCGAAAGATGAATCGAATTTAGTAGAAGAAATCTTCTTAATAATATCGGCAGCTTCCAAAAGAGTGTACGATTTAGTTGCATCGTATGCCTCCATGGCAACTTTTCTTTTCTTTGTGATTTTCATACTTAGAATGGAGAATCTCCGTTAATGGTTAAACCCATACTTCTAGCTGTACCTGCAACCATTTTCATAGCTGATTCTACAGTGAAGCAATTTAAATCTGGCATCTTGTCGGTGGCGATCTGACGAACTTGATCCCAAGTTACTGAACCCACCTTCTTACGGTTAGACTCGGCAGAACCTTTTTTAATTTTACTCGCATCAACCAACTGAACTGCTACAGGAGGCGTTTTGATGATAAAATCAAAAGATTTGTCAGAGTACACCGTGATTACTACCGGTAATACCTTACCCATTGAATCTTGGGTACGCGCATTGAACTGTTTGCAAAAGTCCATGATATTGACCCCTTTTGCACCCAGTGCAGGACCAATTGGGGGTGAAGGATTAGCCTGCCCACCTTTTACTTGGAGTTTTACAAAACCTGAAATTTCCTTTGCCATGTTATACTGTTACTTACTTTTACGTTTATTTACAATTTTTGTACTTGGTTGTAGTTAAGCTCTAAAGGCGTTCTACGACCAAATATTTTCACCATTACTTTCAACTTCCGCTTGTCTTCTTGAACTTCTTCAATCACACCATCGAAGTCATTGAAAGGCCCATCAACAACTTTAACCGCCTCTCCTACTAAGTAGTGCTCATCTGGTCCAGTTTCTTCTGTACTCAAATCATCTGCAGTACCTAAAATGCGATTCAACTCTGATTGTCTCAAGGGAACCGGACTATCTTTTGAACCCAAGAAGCCTACAACACCAGAAACACCCTTGATTAAAGGCATAACTTCTGGATCACTAAAATCTGCTTGAATCAAAATATAACCAGGGAATGCGTTGCGCTCCTTGATAACTTTCTTACCGTCCTTAACTTGATATATTTTCTCCGTTGGGATCAATATTTCAGGCACAAACACAAGCTTCTTGTCGCGTTCGAGTTCAACCTCAATGCTGTGCTTTACCTTCTTTTCTTGTCCGGTAATTGCACGCACAACGTACCACTTATATTTGTCTTCTGTTGTTGTCATTTAGAACGTTTATTTAAACAGCTTGTAAAACTGTGTTGTAGAAAATCCTAAAGCGCTATCAAGTCCCCAAATAACCAATGAGAACAACAAGGATGCTACGATAACAATCCAAGTACTTTCACGAAGTTCGGACCAAGTGGGCCAAGAAACCTTGTTCACCAATTCGTCTTTCACTTCCCGGATATAATGGGTAATGCGATTTGCCATTTTATTTATTTTTTTGTTGCACGGGCACCAGGATTCGAACCCAGATCAAAGGTTTTGGAGACCTCTATTCTACCATTGAACTATGCCCGTATAAAAAGGAGCGCAAGGCTCCTTTTTATTGTATAGCTTTAAATGCTATTATTCGATAATTTCAGTTACCTGACCAGCACCTACTGTTCTACCACCCTCACGGATAGCGAAACGTAAACCTTTCTCCATCGCGATTGGATTGATCAAGTCTACTGTAATAGATACGTTATCACCTGGCATTACCATTTCAGTACCTTCAGCAAGTGAAATTTCACCTGTTACGTCTGTAGTACGGAAATAGAACTGTGGGCGGTACTTGTTGAAGAATGGAGTATGACGTCCACCTTCTTCTTTGCTCAATACGTAAACCTCAGCTTTGAACTTTTTGTGAGGAGTTACTGAACCTGGCTTACAAATAACCATACCACGACGGATATCGTTTTTGTCGATACCACGCAATAGGATACCTGCGTTGTCACCAGCTTCACCACGATCTAACAATTTACGGAACATTTCAACTCCAGTACAAGTAGAAGTCAATTGTGCACCGAAACCGATGATTTCAACTGGATCAGCAACGTTAATCACACCACGCTCGATACGACCTGTAGCAACAGTTCCACGACCAGTGATAGAGAAAACGTCTTCGATTGGCATCAAGAAAGCTTGGTCAACGATACGTGGAGGTACAGGTACCCACTCGTCAACTGCGTTCATCAATTCCAATACAGTATCAACCCACTTCTGCTCACCGTTCAAAGCACCAAGTGCTGAACCACGGATGATAGGAGTGTTGTCTGCATCAAACTCGTAGAAATCTAACAATTCACGAATTTCCATTTCAACTAGGTCTAACAATTCTGGATCGTCTACCATGTCTACTTTGTTCATGAATACTACCAAACGAGGTACACCAACCTGACGAGCCAAAAGGATGTGCTCGCGAGTTTGTGGCATTGGTCCGTCAGTAGAAGCAACCACCAAAATGGCGCCATCCATCTGAGCAGCACCTGTAACCATGTTCTTTACGTAATCGGCGTGACCTGGACAGTCAACGTGTGCGTAGTGACGGTTACCGGTTTGGTACTCCACGTGTGCGGTGTTAATTGTAATACCACGCTCTTTCTCCTCAGGTGCTGAGTCGATAGAGTCGAATGAACGCGCATCGGAAAATCCTGCATTAGCCAATACGGAGGTAATAGCCGCAGTCAAGGTAGTCTTTCCGTGGTCAACGTGACCCACAGTACCAATGTTCAAGTGCGGCTTGGAACGGTCAAATGTTTCTTTTGCCATAGTGTTTGTTGTTTGTTTGTGTTTTTAAATTGTGTTTTGAGCCAATGAGGGGAATTGAACCCCTGACCTTTTCCTTACCAAGGAAACGCTCTACCCCTGAGCTACATCGGCTTTTAGTCGACTTTCGCCGACTATTTTCGAGCGGGAGACGAGGCTCGAACCCGCGACCTACAGCTTGGAAGGCTGTCGCTCTACCAACTGAGCTACTCCCGCGTTTTGGTAAAAGCTAACATGTATAGTGGGGGTAAGTGGACTCGAACCACTGAACCCGAAGGAGCGGATTTACAGTCCGCCGCAATTGCCGCTATGCGATACCCCCTTTTTGTTTTGTTCGTGCAAGAGAGTTACCAAGTCTCTTGTACATGCGCTTTTACCTTGAGCCACCAGTCGGGATCGAACCAACGACCTACTGATTACAAGTCAGTTGCTCTACCAGCTGAGCTATGGTGGCTTGTATGTTTTAGAACGTTTCCTTTAGTGTGAATCTCTGTTGTGATTCTCAAAAAGGACTGCAAAAATAGACATTAATTTGAACTTTTCAAGCAACTCCTAATATTTTTTTATAAATGTATTCCTTCCTCGAAATCTTTCTCATTTTTGGCCCGACTGACTTAAATTTGTGGCCTAAATAAAATGCCTCTAATTAAAAGCGCTTATGCCAAACCCATAGGGATCGCCGTTATTGCTGTTGTGTCTGCTATTTTATTGTGGAAGAATATCAATCACACGGGTAATTACAAACCCGATATGTTCGCACTTAAAAATCCAGAACGTATTGATGCATTTCGATTTACGCCAAACGACCCAAAGAATGCTCCTTTATATTTCCAAAAGAAAAATAATCAATGGTATGTCTACAATCAATTGGATACCTTTCTAGCGGATTCACAAAACATTCAAATGTTATTGGGATGGGCCATGCGAAAACTAAAGGTCCAACGACCGGTTTCTGGTGAATCTGTCAAAAATCTTTCACGTAAAATGGCCTTGTCTGCGGTGAAAGCAAGTTTTTCAATTGACGGAAAAGAAACCCATGCTATTTATGTAGGTGGTTCGACCCAAGACAACATGGCGACTTACATGTACATGCCAGAATACGACAATCCTTGTATTGTAGAAATTCCAGGATTTCAAGGTTATTTAACTCCTTATTTCAATACGGACATACATATATGGAGATCTTTAAAGCTTGTCAATCTCAATCCCAATGATATCGAATCGCTAAAGGTAATCTGGCATCAAAATCCCAAAAACAGTTTTGAGATCATCCAAAAAGAAAACCAAATAAATCTTTTTGACATGCAACAAAATGCATTAAACGCCAATAAATCGCTTTTAGCAGGCTACCTTATATTATGCAGCGAGTTTTCTCGAGAGGCCGGTTCTGTTGCTGGAATCAATAAGGACAAAAATCAAAAAGACTCGGTACTCTCCTCCAATCCGATTGTTTCTTTTATCTATACGCTAAAAAATCAACAACAATCTCGACTTGATATTTTCCCTCATCAAGGATTTGAGGATATCATAATAGATGCCAGACCTGAGTCTACCGAAACCGTACAAACCGCTTTATTTTGGGTTCGTTCTTCTGAAGACCCCCATTTATGGTTAAGTCAAGACATCATTTTAGAAAACCGAATGAAATCTGTTTCCGATTTCCTCAATCCTTAATATCGTGAGCTTTAGAATTATTGGTGCTTTTATTGGCTTTCTTTCATCTGGGTTTTTCGGAGCCGTAGTTGGATTCATGATTGGATCGTATATCGACCAGGCTTATGGCGGCAGTTCTGAGGATTCCTACGAACAAAATAATTTTTCCAATCCATATCGCAATCAAAACGTACATCCGGCGGATTTCAAGAACTCTTTACTTAT
>Ga0181563_10005628_pt1 | contig 11443 bp, 10 predicted proteins | sample 011ome_25_FD_133759 | JGI IMG/M metagenome (GOLD analysis project Ga0181563, IMG submission 133759) | Coastal salt marsh microbial communities from the Groves Creek Marsh, Skidaway Island, Georgia - 011512CT metaG (megahit assembly) | ecosystem: Environmental > Aquatic > Marine > Intertidal... | reverse complement strand
TAAAATTGCACCTGCTTTCCCATCGTCTGGTAAAACCGCACCAGGTCAATCTCGACGGCATGTTTGGCATACTGCCCAATGTAGCATGGACAAATCGCGGCGCCATGGCGATAGAAGAACTTGCCATCAGGCAAATGGAAGCGCGCTTGCAAAATGAAACAATAGATGTATTGTCTGTGGACAAGTTTCCAAAAATGACAAATTATGTTGTTCCAACTGGTGTTCGTATTGCCGATACGGCCAGAGTCAGACTGGGCGCCTATATTGGCGAGGGCACCACGATCATGCATGAAGGCTTTGTAAACTTTAATGCCGGTACTGAAGGTACTGCCATGATAGAAGGTCGTATCTCTGCTGGCGTATTTGTTGGTGATCACAGCGATCTTGGCGGCGGTTGCAGCATTATGGGGACGCTGTCAGGTGGAGGCACCGAAGTCATTTCTGTCGGCAAAAACTGCCTTATCGGGGCAAATGCCGGGCTGGGCTTCCCTCTCGGTGACCGCTGCACCATAGAATCCGGGTTATATATTACTGCCAACTCCAAGGTCACAGTCATGGACAGTGAGCTCAATCCGGTAGAGGTGGTCAAGGCAAGAGCACTGTCGCTTAAAAACGATCTTCTCTTCATTCGAAACTCTGTTACCGGAGCAGTGGAGTGCCGTACCAATAAGTCTACGGTAGAACTGAATAGCGAACTCCACTCCCATAACTAGACACTGAGCTTTTTGACCTGGATACCCATAACATGACGGCAACTCTGGATCTAACCTGTGATCTGATCAGCAAAAAATCCGTCAGCCCGGAAGATATGGGCTGTCAGGCTTTGCTGGCTGAACGCCTGGAAAAAATGGGGTTTTCCATAGAAAAAATGCCATTTGGCCAGGTCTCAAATTTTTGGGCACGCCGCGGCACCGAAGCCCCACTCTTGTGTTTTGCCGGACACACCGATGTAGTCCCGGCAGGCGACCTCAAACAATGGCAGTCCGAGCCCTTCCAGCCGGAAGTGCGTGATGGCCGCTTATTTGGCAGAGGGGCTGCCGACATGAAAGGCTCTATCGCAGCAATGGTAACTGCCTGTGAGCGCTTTATTACAGATAACCCGGAGTATCCAGGTAGTATTGCATTCCTCATCACCAGCGATGAAGAAAGCATTGCGGTGGACGGGACGCGGCGAGTCATCGAAACACTGCAGGCCAGAAACGAGTCAATTGATTACTGCATTGTTGGCGAACCTTCCAGCAATGAAGTTCTTGGGGACATCATTCGCAATGGTCGCCGCGGCTCACTCAATGGCACGCTAACTGTTCATGGTACGGAAGGACACGTCGCCTATCCTGATCTGGCCAGCAATCCTATTCATCATTTCATGCCAGCACTGGCAGAGCTTTGTGCTGTTGAATGGGATCAGGGTAACGATTACTTTCCACCTACCAGTTTTCAGATCTCCAACATCCATGCCGGAGAAGGCACCAACAACGTGGTTCCCGGAGAAATGAAAGCTCTGTTTAATTTTCGTTTCTCCACTGAAGTTACCTCCGAGTTATTACAACAGCAAACCGAGGCCATATTTAACCGGCATTACAGTGACTACAGTATTGAATGGCAACTATCAGGCAATCCCTTCATAACAGAAGAAGGAATACTGACAGAGGCAGTGAAACAGGCTATCTATAAAGTAACCGGGGTGGAAACCGAACTTTCCACCGGCGGTGGCACCAGCGATGGCCGTTTTATAGCCCCTGCTGGCGCGCAAGTGGTGGAAATTGGCCCTTCTAACAAGACCATACACAAGGCAAATGAAGAAGTGCTGGTGGATGACCTTGAGAGGCTTTCACAAATTTATGAGGCAATTCTGGCAAATATACTGCACTGATTTATTTGCTGTGTTACACCCCTGCGCCAAATTCCCGGACTAATCCTTCCCACTCAAAAATTACTTAATCAGAAAAACCTGGAAATGGCATGATTTGCCGGGCACCTGGAAATCAGGCTTGGGGCTTGCCTGTTTACTGTGCTTGCCCGGACGCTTGAGCACTACTCTCTTGCCGGCACAGCCCAGCGCTTTTTCAAGCAGTGAGACGATGTCTTCATTGATTGGCAGTAGTTTTTGCAGCAGTGCCATATCCTTTTTTACTTTTGCCGTTTTTTGTCTTGGCGGAAACATGGGATCCAGATAAATAACATCAGGTTTGGTAGTCGGATCAGAACTGCCTTGGGAGGCAGCACACTTATCATGCATATTGGAAAGATAGTCACCGGCATCAGCAAAATTTAGTGACATCCTTCCCACATCCATACGAATAACAGGGTCAACTGCTGCCTGGCCACGGGCAAGTCCGTCCTCAAGCAGTGCGGCGATAACTGCTGACTTCTCGAACATCGTTATTTCACAGCCCATAGCTGCCATGATGTAGGCATCGGTACCCAATCCGGCTGTCGCATCCATTACTGTCAGTGGCAGAGAATACTTGTCCAGGCCAATGGCCTTGAGCAAACCCTCTGATCGTTTTGATGTCTGCAGGCGATATTGCAAAGCCTCGTCACTAAAATCGACACGCGTCGGCGATGCAGTGGGATTTAACGAAGAACTTAGTGAAAGTCCATTTTGATCCACGTGCAGGATGTACCCGGAGAAGTCAGCTGGTAAAATGTCACTTTCAAGGAACACCTCTAAATCCTTGATATTTAAGAGATGATCAAGACTGGAAATGTCTACCAGTTCACACTTTTGGACGACTAACTGCATTATTATTACTTAGTGAAAATATATTTTTAGTACTTTACTTTAAAATAATTTTGCAAGCCATTGTTATTATTAGTTATTTACTTTTAGAGCAATCAGATACGTGAACACTGAAACCAAACAACATACCGCGATAAATATTTTGCCGCCTTCCTTTGTCGGTGAAAAGCTTATTTTTAGGGTCTATGATCACGCGCCTCCCATCGGCTATGCCCGACTCAGAAAAACTGCTTCCCCCACTAAAGCTGCCGGCAAATCCGTCGATACGCTGGATCACGACAGTCTTAATGCGTACGAACTGAAGATGATAGAAATTGCCCAGAATTATCGCCAGCAAGGTCTCGGCACTTCGTTGCTCAAGGAAATCATCAAGTACTGCAAGGATAGCAAAATCAAAAAACTTACCGGTGAAATCAAGGGGGATGATCGAACTCTGCGTCACTGGTACAGCAATAATGGTTTTACAGTATCCAAGGATAACCGAATCGAATTAATGGCAAGCGTTAGTTGTTAAAACTGATCTACTAGTTCTTTTGTCACGTTAAAGGTCCAGCGCATCCATATCAGCTAGCGCTGAAATATCACTAAAACAAATCTCAGGACGCCGGGAATTCGATAAGCAATTCCTGCTGTACTCTCCAGACTTACTCCAGCCTTACTCCAGTCTTACTCTCCCCTTTTCCTGCTCTATTGTTTCTTGCGATTTCAGAGATGAAGTCGTTCAGCTTTCATAATAGTATGAGCACTGATCTATTTATGGAGATACGCTGATGGCAAGTCTGACAATTAACGGGGTCAGCATTGAGGTGCAGGCTGGAGACGATACGCCTTTGCTCTATGTGCTGAGTGATGAGTTGCAATTACAGGGTCCCAGATTTGGTTGCGGTCTGGCCCAATGCGGCTCCTGTTCAGTCCTTGTTGACGGGGTCGAAACACGTGCCTGTGTTACTCCCATTGCCAGTTTAAAAAATAAAGCCATCACCACACTGGAAGGAATAAGCGCCTATTATGCAGCGCAAACCGGACTTGCGTCGATTCCCCAAACCACCCCCGTGCAGGATGCCCTGGTGGAAGAGCAGGCATTGCAATGCGGGTATTGTTATAACGGCATGATCATCAAGGCGACGGAACTGCTGCTGAATAATCCGGATCCCACTGATGCTGAGATTCGTTCCGCCATGAATGGCCATCTTTGTCGTTGCGGCACCTACCCAAAGATAATCAGCGCTATAAAGAAAGCTTCCCGAACAATTCAACTTGCCCGGCAATCCGCAGCGGACAGCAGCATGGAGGGGATCGTATGAAAAACCTTCTGACCTCAGTCCCCATGCAGCGCCGCAGCCTGCTCAAAGCTGGTGGCGCACTGATCATCAATTTCAACTTACAGACAGCGTCCTTTGGACAAAACCAAAGTCTGGCAGCCGGTCCACCGGATCCTGGGCAAATCGATAGCTGGATTGCTATTCATCAGGACAATAGCGCCACGGTTTTTATCGGCTTTGCCGAACTTGGCCAGGGCTGCTCTACTGCCCTGTTACAGGTAGCTGCAGAAGAACTGGATTTGTCCATGTCACAGGTGAGCACTATTGGCCTTGATACCCATATCAGCCCAAATCAGGGCGGCACCTACTCCAGCTCAGCCATGCGCGTGGGTGGCCCACAAATACAACGTGCCGCGGCAGAGGCCAGACAGGCCCTGCTAGAAATGGCTGCCACGCAGTTACAAGTGGAAGCAGACAGTCTGCAGGTGGAAAACGGAATCATTTCCAGCCCCTGGAACAACGCACTTACCACCAGCTACGGCGAGCTCATTGGTAACAGGCAATTTAATCTGGCTTTTACCGGCAATGCTCCGGTCAAAAGTCCTGATGATTACAAACTGGTAGGGACTCCTTATCCACGCAACGACTTCCCCCTCAAGGCCAGAGGGATATACCGTTATATCCAGCATATACGCCTGCCAAACATGCTTCATGGCCGCATTGTCCGCCCCCGTGGTCAGGGCGCCTATAAAGATGGCGTCCAGGTTGTCGCCATCAACGAAGACTCTATTGCGACAATCCCAGGAGCGCGCGTACTGCGACAAAACAATTTCGTTGGGGTAGTGGCGCAAACCGAGTGGGATGCCGTTAAAGCAGCACAGCAGCTCGAGGTTACCTGGGAACAGCCAGCCAGCCTGCCGGGCAATGAAAACCTGTTCGAACAGATGGAAAAAGGCATGACTAACGAAAGGGTTGCGGTGGAGGAAGGTGATATAAGTGCCTTCAACACAGCCTTTGCCAGAACCGAATTTAAAGCCCATGGCCCCTATCAGGCTCATGTGCCTTTTGCTCCCAACTGCGCCGTGGCCGATGTAAGTCAGAACTCAGCCATGGTGATGTGCTCCAGCCAGGATATCTATAACACGCGAACCAGCATTGCCAACCTGCTTGACATGGATACCGAGCAGGTTCGAGTGCAGTTTCATGATGGCGCCGGAACTTTCGGCCATAGCTGCTGGGACGATGTTGCCCAGGCTGCCGCGCTTATGTCGAGCCTGACTGGTCAACCGGTGCGAGTCCAGCTCATGCGCTGGGATGAGCACGGCTGGGATACCTATGGGCCAGCGCATATCGGAAAAACCCGGGTCGCGGCTGACAGCAATGGCAAACTGGTCAGTTACGAATATGAGGGCTGGCAGCATCACTGGAGCCTGATAGAAACCAGTGAACAAACCGCTAGGGGAACGCCGGCTGCAGAATGGCCGCCCTTCCCGGCCCAGCAAATCAATCCGCGCACTCTGGGCGGTATGTATGATATTCCCAACCGATATTTACTAAATCATCATGTTCCCGGTCTGGACTACCTGAAGGGCGCCTGGTTACGCTCACCGGTGGATTTATCCTTTTCCTTTGTCTCTGAGCAGGCTATTGATGATCTTGCCTTTCAGCTGGGCATGGACCCCTGGCAATTCCGTCAGCAGAATATTTCAGAGTATCACTGGCTCGGAGTACTTGACGCCGCTGCCGAAGCTGCCAACTGGCAGCTACGCCCTGCTGCTGAAAATCTGCCCGATGCCGCTATCGTAAAAGGACGAGGGATTGGTGTCGGCACTCACCTTGCCTCCTATGGCGGCGCAGTCGCAGAAATCGAGGTAAACAAACGCAGTGGCGAAGTCAAAATCCTTCATCTCTATGGCGCAATCGATGCCGGACTGGTGGTGAATACCTCCAATGTAGAGAACCAGATCATTGGACAGTTGGTGCAGACAGCCAGCAGGATGCTGCTGGAAGAAGTCACCTTCAGCAAAACCAATGTGACCTCTCTGGACTGGGCCTCTTACCCGATCCTGCGCTTTGAACAGTGCCCGGAAATTACTCCGGTTATCGTCCAGCGCCTGAATGAGGCGCCTTCAGGTGCAGGCGAAGAGGTTATGGCGGCGGCTGCTGCCGCAATAGCCAATGCCTTTTTCGATGCCACTGGCAAGCGTATGACCATGTACCCCTTCACGCCGGAGCGCGTCAGAGAAACGCTGGCGGGCTAAAACCAAGCATAGACCAGGAATGCGCCAGACTAAATCAGGCGCTGGATTGTGGCCAGGCAGTCATTGTAATAAGCACTGCCAAACAGGTTCAGATGATTTAGCTGGTGATACAAACGGTAAACCTCGATGCGGCGCTCATAATCCGGCTGGAAAGGCCAGACTTCCTGATAGGCTGCTTCACATTTTGGTCCGAAGCCGCCAAACAGGCGCATCATGCCAAATTCTGCTTCGCGTTGACCGTAATAGCTGGCTGGATCAAAGATCACCGGATTGCCCTTCTGATCCACTGTCGCATTGCCAGACCACAGATCGCCATGAAGGAGCACAGCGGGCTCCGGATCACAGGCAAGCACATTATCAAGCTTGATCATAAGTTTATCGGCGGCTTTCAGAAGCGGATCCTGACCGTGTAACTGCACTTTCAATAAAGATAACTGGGGATCCATGCGCCGATCGCGCCAGAATCCGGTCCAGTCATCCTGCCACTGGTTGGATTGTTTGAAGGTGCCCAGGTAACTGTCCATGTCGAAACCATAGTGGCGTTGTCGGGTACTGTGGTGCAAAGACGCCAGGCCGCGCCCCATCCTCTCCTGCCAGTCCACTGCCTGGGCTCCTTCCCTGAAAGCCTCCATCACCAGAAAGTCCTCGTCCTGGTAGAGCGGTTTCGGGACTGTTAACGTTCTGGTGCGCGACAACAACTTCAGGGCTTTGAATTCCGCAGCATACATGCCCGCGATGCTGTCTCTTCGATGGGTTTTGACAAAGATTTCGCGCTGGTCTGTCAGTGTAACCAGATAGGACTCATTAATACTGCCGCCCATCGCCAGGCGCATACTTGCAACCGGCACGGCCAGCTCCAGCGCGCTGTCGAGTAAGTGCTGAATATTTCTGGGATTGATCACTTAGGCATGATCGCAGTAATTTCAGGAAAACAAACCAGACCCATAAGTCTGGTTTTAAAAAAAGAGCTTACTATTAAAACGGAACTGGGTAGCACTTATCCGCTTCCCAAATGTATCCATAGAATTCACACTCATCTTTAGTATCGATTTCCGATGGATCTGGCGGCTCAGGATCATTTGTACAAGAACCCAGATCCGCTTCGTAGTCACCATGTCGAAAATGCCCTTTAAGTGAATTTGCAGGTACATCAATGAGAAAGGCGGGAGCATCGGAATTACCGGGAAAGTGACATACAGCTACTGTAATACCTTTACCCTGTTTACCATTGCCATCACGGCCAGCCAAGGTCTGCGTGCCGTAAAGGGACATCAACATCGCAACAAGAGTGTTTATCAGTATTTTATATTTCATATCTATCGCCTCAATTATTAGAACGTTCAAGCGCTAAAAAATTTCGCTTCCTATCTTATCCCTCTATACCCAAGAGATAAGCCCAGGCAATGGGAAATCCTCCTGGCACTACACATCCACTGCACACACAACCTACCGGGAGATCTCTCCCTGCCTGCTATTGATCTTCCCCATTCCTTTGTGGAGACATTCCCAGCCTACTTTGGTTACTATAACGTCAATAACAATAATCAAGTTGATAATAATCAAATTTAAGGGGGCTCCATGAAATTAGCAATTTTACCTTTTTGGATGGTGTTTTTACTGGGGTCAGGCACCCTATGTGCCCAGAATACACCATTACCGAACGATGTCCGCAGTGACACCCTGTCACGCCTGCCCCCGGTGAATCCTGCTGAGCTGGATGATTATGGCAAGCGAATCTATGACAAGGTGGTGGGGCTTGATAATCCCGGGCCCGTCTATGGCCCCGCTGCCTTCTCCGTGCATATGCCCCTGGTAGCCGAAGGCATGGACCTGATTAACCAGTATCTGCGTTATGAAAGCATTATCGGCCGCGCCAATATCGAAACGGCCATACTGGTGGCCGCACGGGAATTTGATCAGCAATACGAGTGGGCTGCCCATGAGCCCCTGGCACTGGGTGAAGGCGTTCCCCAAAGCACTATCGACATCATCAAGTATCATGGTGATCCTGCGGGTCTGCCTGCTGCGCCTGATCTGATCATTCGTTATGGCCGTGAATTACTCCGGGAACACCGCCTTAGTGCTGAAACCTGGACGGAAGCTGTGTCACTGTTCGGGCAACAAGGCGCCCTTGAGATTTCTGCCATCATGGCTGATTACGCCATGGCGGCTATTATTCTCACGGCGATCGACCAGCATATTCCCGCTGACCGCCCCGCGCGCATGCCCATCGAATAATTTTTTTCTTTTCTTGTGCTGCTCCAACTCAGTCTGTATCATCTATGTGATACAGTTGAGCTGTCTATCAATCCAGAAAAGAAGCTAAATAACCATGAAACTTGAACTCGACCCGTCAGCCCCTACACCGGTTTTTCAGCAAATCATTGACCAGATTCATTTCCAGATAAATACCGCTGATCTTAAACCCGGTGAGAAATTACCCAGTATCCGTTCACTGGCAGCTGAATATGAGCTGGCCACCAATACCGTGGCTAAAGCTATGCGTCAGCTGGAGTTTCGTGGCCTGATCGTGGCCCAGGATCGCAGTGGCTATCATGTGGCTGAATCAGTTGCCGTTAGCGATAGTGCCAGCCGCTACCAGGCTCGAGGCGTCTCGTCCGATAAAACCGAGGTGCATAATGTAGTCGATCACCTTGATCATGGTCTGTTCAGCAATGCCTTTTGCAAAATCACAGAAGATTACCTCACCGGCAACCCCGATCAATGTAATGTGATTCACGCCGATGGGAGTGGTACCAAGTCCATCATCGGCTACCTGGCCTATAAGGAAACCGGCGATACCAGTGTGTTTCATGGCATTTCACAGGATTCGATTGTGATGAACCTGGATGACCTGCTCTGCGTTGGCGTTAATGGTCGCATATTGATTTCCAATACCGTCAATCGCAATGCCCTTAACTGCCCCGGAGAAGTGGTCGGTGCCCTGATAGAGGGAAGTGAAAAATTTCTTGCCCAGCTAAGGGAGTTTGGCGTCAATATTTACAGTGGTGGTGGAGAGACTGCTGATGTCGGTGACCTGACCGGCACCATTGTTGTGGACAGTGTTGCCGTCTCCGTGATGAAGAAAAAAGAGGTTATCAGCGGCGAGCAGATTCAACCGGGCCTGGTGATTGTTGGCCTTTCCTCTACTGGTCAGTCGAGTTATGAGGATAAAGAGAACAGCGGCATAGGCAGCAATGGCCTGACCAGCGCCAGGCATGACATGCTCAGCCATTATTATGCCGAGAATTACCCGGAATCATTTGATGGCAATGTCTCCAGGGAACTGATGTACTGCGGCCCATATAAACTGGAGGACCCTTTGCCAGGCTCCAGCCTGAGTGTAGGTGAAGCACTGTTAAGCCCGACGCGCACCTATGCGCCGGTGGTTTACAAATTGCTGGACGAACACCCTGGTCTGATTCGTGGGCTGATTCACTGTTCCGGGGGAGCCCAGACCAAGTGCATGAAATTTGGCGGGAGTCCGGGCTTGGATAATCCCAACAATAGCCTTGACGGAAAACCAGTTAACGGTATCCATTTCATCAAGGACAACCTGTTTCCCACTCCCCCTATCTTCAAGGCAATCCAGAGCGTCTCAAAGACCCAGTGGAAGGAAATGTACAAGGTATTTAACATGGGACACCGAATGGAAGTCTATTGTGAAGCTGAGCAGGCCGAGACCGTAATCAGGGTTGCCCAAAGTTTTAACATTGATGCACAAATTATTGGCCGCACAGAACCCAGTACTTCCGGTAATCGGCTGTCACTTACTCATGCCGATGAGGTATTCCAGTATCAGGGCTAATCCGTGCCAGTAATTACCAGACTTTTTGCCTCCTTGCCCTGCTGCTGCCGACCCAATAAAACACTATGAAAAAAGCAACGCTGAAAACCAATAAAGCCTGGAAAAATGAGTGGTATGACACCAGCGCAACTGACGGACGTTTTGTCCGTCACGACTCCCTGTTTCGTAACTGGATTACCAGGGATGGTCAAGCCGGTGTAACCGGTATCGGCGGCTTTAATGCTGAACCCGGGCGCTATCACCTCTTTATTTCCATGGCCTGTCCCTGGGCCCACAGAACGCTCATCACGCGCAAGCTGAAAAAACTTGAGAGCATCATCAGTGTCTCCAATTCCCGTCCCTATATGGGCCCAGACAGCTGGACCTTTGAGCCCGAACAGGGCCGTCTTTTCCTTGCCGATGGCGAAAACAAGGATGATGACGAATATATCGAGTATCTGTTTGAGCTTTATCGCCTGGTTGATCCAGAGTATGGGGATCGCGCTACGGTACCGGTGTTATGGGACAAGCAGCGTCAAACTATTGTCAGTAATGAGTCTGCTGAAATCATGCGGATGTTTAATACGGAATTTAATGATTTTATTGAGGATCCTGAAGCCAGAAATCTGGATTTATACCCGCAGAACCTGCGTGAAGCCATTGATGCCCTTAACGACTGGATTTACCCGAATGTAAATAACGGAGTCTACCGATCGGGTTTTGCCACTACCCAGGAAGCCTATGAAGAGGCTGTATTGCCATTATTTGAAACGCTGGATCAGCTCGAGGAAAAGCTGGCCAGCAAACGATTCCTGTGTGGAGATATACTTACCGAAGCAGATGTCAGGTTATTTCCCACCCTGGTTCGCTTCGATTCTGTCTATGTCAGTCATTTTAAGTGCGCCCTCAAGCGCATCAGGGATTATCCCAACCTGTGGGGCTATACCCGCGATATTTACCAGATGCCTGGCATCGCAGAGACCGTCGATATCGAATACAACAAGGCTCACTACTATGGCAGTCATGAGACCGTAAACCCCACTCTTATAGTGCCCATTGGGCCAGAGCTGGATTTTATGGCGCCCCACGAACGGGAAAAACTGGCGCAGCAATCCATGGCGCATGGAGCCTTGTGAACTTCTGGCAATCCCGACAGCACTCCCCTACAATTCTCCGACTTCACCACCAAGTGAATTAATTCTCACGCTCAATGCTGTTGGCCCGCGCCTGAATGCTTAAAGACTGGCAATATAATCCCACCACCCTGATCGTTCTGATGAAAATGGCCTTGCCCATGGTCGTATCCCAGGGTGCTTTTGCCATCATGATTTTTACCGACCGCTGGTTCCTGGCCCAGATAAGCCCCACTCACATGGCCGCGGCGCTGGGG
>Ga0181563_10005627_pt1 | contig 11443 bp, 6 predicted proteins | sample 011ome_25_FD_133759 | JGI IMG/M metagenome (GOLD analysis project Ga0181563, IMG submission 133759) | Coastal salt marsh microbial communities from the Groves Creek Marsh, Skidaway Island, Georgia - 011512CT metaG (megahit assembly) | ecosystem: Environmental > Aquatic > Marine > Intertidal zone... | reverse complement strand
TTGTTCAAAGACGGCTGGTTCGCCGAGGACGCCGCCGAGGACGCGGGGTTGACGCGACTGAACAAAGAGGTGATCGTGGTGGACAAGGTGTCGAAAGACGTCACCGAGGTGGACAACGACCGGTTCCTGGTGCCGGTGAAGATCCTGGACCACGCCGGGCCGCTCGCGACGACGTTCCCGGTTGAAAACAGGCTGCACCCGATTCAAACCGCGGAGGACCTACGCGACGCGCTGCGAAGGAGCGCCGCGCCGTACGCCGAGCGCCTGCGCGATTTCCACCTGCTTCTGTTCCTGTCCAAGCACCTCGACGCGGCGGACATGCGAATGGTGGCGACGCAGGCGATCAAACCGGGGGGGGAAATTCAGGAGGGACACAAGATCATCATCGACTCGATCGCGGGAATGTGACAAGGCGTTTTTTGGTTTTTTTGTTTTTTTCACTAAAAAAAAAACGACGACGAAATCGTATTTGTACTACGCGGCGCGTTTGTTGAGCATCGCCTTCGCCTCGCCTTGCTGCCCCTGCAGCTCCTCCGAGGCGTACTTCGCGAGCAGGTCTTTTTTCTTCTTCTCCAGCACGAGCGCCTCGATCTGCTCCTTCTCCGGGAGGGGCACGTGCGCGACGAACGCACGGTCCGACCCGGACGCGCCGCCGCCGTCGCCGTCCGCGCCGCCGCCGCCGTCCGCGACACGCCGCGCTTCCGCCGCGTCGAATTCGTCGCACTTGCGTTTCCGCAAGAGCTTGGTCGCCTCCGCCTCCTCGCGCAGCAACACGCCGTCCTCCTCGTCCCGGAACCCGTAGTAGTCCGCGTCTATGCTCTTGTGCATCTGGTGTCTGGTACGGCGCACCGTCCGCTTCGCGGGTCGGTCGAACAAAGCCCGCACGCCGGGCAGTTGTTTCGCCGCGCCAAAGTATTTGTACCCGCGTCCCGCGTTCCCGTCGCCCGCGCCCGCGTCTGCGCCTTCATCACCGCCCGTGCTCGTACCGCTCTGCGCCGCGTAGTTGGGCCCGCCGAGCTTCAAAATCTGCCGTTCCCAGTGTCCTTTCTCGCGGATCAGCTTGTTGATCTCGTCGTTCAAATCCCGGAGGCGGTGCTCGCCGAGGCCCGCGTTTTGGATCTCCATCACCTTCTTGCCGATCTCGCGCAAAATCTCCTGGCGCCACTTGTCCGCGGCGTTCAGATCGCGACACTCCGTCGCGAGGTACGGCCGCCGCTCCTTGTCCCCGCCGCGCAGAGCCTTCTGCTTGTCCGTGATGAACTTGTTGAACATGTTCTGCGGGGAACGTGAAGAGAGGCGAGACGAACGGGATTCGCGGTCAGTGCGCACTCGAGGCGGCAAAAAAACCTAGTGCGGTGCGTCGCGCGCGCGCACCGCGGGAGTGGAGGACACTCGGCCGGCTTCGACTGGGGCTCCGGAAACGCGAAGAAAGACGTACCCCCGACTTCTCCTCATTGCGCGCCATCTTCGCGTCGACTGGACCCCGTCGCCGCGCCGAGAAGAGTGGCGGGACGAAGAATCGATTCGTCGCGAAAAGAAGCGCGATTTTTTTCTTCGACGACGCGAAGGGCGGGCGGCGAAGTGCGAGACGAAAAAGAAAAAGCGTTCAAAGGAGAAGAACGCGTAAAACGCCGCGTCGCGGACGTCTGGCGACGAATCGCGAGAGTGTCATCACAATCTCTCTCGCATCACTCCCGGCGCACTCGCGCGTTTAAACGTCACACGCGTACGACGACACTCGTGCGTCTCGCGCGACGCCGCGTACCCGTCGTACCCGTTCGTCGTTTTTCGCTCTGAGAAAAAAACCACCGTTCGACGTCGACGTCGATCCAAAAGGCGACTTCACGGGCACCGCTTGTGGATCAGCCCCGCGCCGTGCTCTTCGTACTCCGCCTTGGAGAGCCACATCTGCTGGAACGACCCCAACGACGCCAGGATCGAGCCGCCGATCCACGTGCTGAACTTGCGCTCGACGGTGTTCACCGAGGCGGTCACCTTGACGCGCACGTTGGTCGGCGCGCGATCGTGCAGCTCCGACTCAAGCCGCTCGCGGAGCCCCGCGAAGAGCGACCCGCCGCCGGCGACGACGACGCCGCCGAACAGGTCTTTGCGCGCGTCCACGTCGCACGCGTTGATGGTGTCCAGGATGATCTCCGCGAGCCCCTTCAGGGGCGAGCCGTCGGGCATGCGCCAGTCCGGCACGTCGGACGCGGGTAAACCGAGGCTCTCCACCGCGTCGGGATCGAACAGCAGCTCGGGGATCTTGAAGCGCTCGGCGCCCAGTTCGACGACGGTTCCGTCGGGGAGCTCGTACGCCACCGAGGGGACGTTTTTGAAATCGGCGTCGTTGAACTTTTTGTCCGACACGCGGCACGACGTCTCCTTAACGTCCGCCGCGATCTCCATCTGCTTGTGCAGACGGTAGGCGGGCGTCGTGTGCCCCAGCCCCTTGACGTCCGAAACGTCCACCGTCTCGCCGTCGGCGCCGACGGCGCGCACAAACTCGTACCTCGGCTTGACTGGTACTTTTTTTACTTTCTCGAGGTACTTGAGCACGACCGAGGTGAGCGCGTCGCCGCCGAGCGGCGAGCGCGTCACCGCCTTGCGCAGCGCGTAGCCGTCGTGCACGGCGGTCACGGTTGTGCCCCCCGCGCCGCAGTCCACCACCAGCGCGGTGGCGCGCCCGGAGGCGAACGCCGTCAGCACCGGGGTCTTGGCCAAAAACACCGCCGGCGGGTTGTGTTTCTCAAAGAGCAGCGCCACGGTTTTTTCGCGCGTCTCGCGCGAGACGTGCACGGGCTCGCTGAGCAGGATCGGGTGCTCGTCCGACTGCACCACGAGCCGCTTGCGCAGCGTGTGCTCCCAGATGGCCTCGACGGCGTCCCAATCGCGCACGTCGCCGTCTTCGTCCAGCGGGCTCGTCAAATCGAGATGGTCGCGGCGGAAAGACAAGTCGTCCACGTAGTAGCGGCGCGTCTTGGTCGGGTCGTCGTTGATCCCGGGCGTCTTCGTGGACTTCTCCCCTTTCTTCTTCTCCTCCGCGTCTTCCTCCTCCTCCTCGTTTTCTTTCACCGCCTTCTTGCCGCGAGACTTCGAGCGCTTGTCCGACTTGGCCTCCTTCATCTCGACGTCGCCGAGCTTGTCCTTCGAGATCCAGCCGACGGGCGTCGGGAACACGGCTTTCGGGGTGTCCTCGCCCGCGTACCCCGCCTTCACCGCGTGCGTCCCCATGTCCACCACGATCGCGGACACCTCATCTGTCGGACGTCGCGAACGTGACAAGAACGGTTCGATCGAGGGAAGCGGGGAAGGAAGCGTCAGCGTGAAGGAAGCGTCACCCGAGATGTCACCCGTGATTTCGAGCGCGCCGGGGATCGCGCCGGCGACGTGACGCGCGAGGGGAGCGCGACCGCGACCGCGAGACGATCGGACGGGAAGGACGACGGTCGCGACATCCCGATAATCGCCGAGAGACCCCGAAGGAGACGCGCGCGGTGGGATCGGACGTACCTCCGCCGTACATGACGCCCGCTGATCAGTCGCGTCCGCTTCGAGTGGATTTCTTGGCGCGCTTTCGCGGCGGATTGTCGCGAAGAGAATCTGATCGGCGGCCAAGTGCGCGCCCCTCGGTCTCGTCGAGACACGCGCTGTGACGTCGATGCGAGGCAGACGCCCTGCGTCGCGAGTCGACGGATCGCCCGAAACGGACCCGCGTGCGGCGACGGCGCGTCGTTGTGCGGCGTTCAAGCTCGCGAGCGCAGGAATTCATCAGGTTTTCTCTTCGTCGGCGGAATGCCCGGTTTGGACTGCCACCCACTGAAACGAGGCGGACGTCACTGCTCGACGCTCGACGCGGTGAGAATTTTGTGAGGAAAGGCGTTTATTTCCACTTCTCTTCGCGATCAAAAAGAAGTGAACTCTGGTTCATCCTCCTCCTCCTCCTCCCCCTCCCCCTCTGCTTCGTCCGCCGGCTTCCCCCTCTGCGACGGTTCCGGCGGTATCCCAGCCTCGGCGAGTTCGAGCGCGCGTTTCGCGCCTTTTCCCGAGGTGACGAACGCCTCCCACTCCTTGGTGACGAACCCGCTCTGGGCCATCGTGCACCGCCCGTCGCGCCACCGTACGAAAAACTCGATCCACGCGCCCTTGTAGAACCGATCGATCGTGTCCCACACCGACCCGCACGCGTTGGCGGCTGCGTTCAGGCGACCCAGACGCAGCGCCTTCAACGCCGCCTTCGTGACGTTTATGCCCAGCGGCGCGAAGGGGAACTCGCGCGGCGCGTCGCGCGACGCCGCGAAGATGGTCGCCGCGACGCGCGCGTCGCCGTCGCCGGCGACGAAGAAAAACAACTGCAGCAAGCCGAGCATGCCGCAGCCCCGCAGGTCCGTGGCCGGGTCGGCGCCCTGGAACCCGAGCCTGTCCCAGTGCGCGCCCACGCGCGCGGGAGGCGTTGAGGTGCCCAGGAAGCGCATGTACGTCGCGCTCAACAGATTCGTGTGCGTCGCGTCGCCATCCGCCATGGCGGTTTTAGCGGCGGCGAAAACCGCGTCGCGCTCGTCGCGCAGAGCGTTTTTCAACTTTGCCCGAACTCCGCCGCCTCGAACGAGCGCGACGAGCGCGCCGCAGCATCCATTTCCGGAATCGTCCGTTTCCTCCACCACGAGCGATTCCCGCATATCGTCGTCGATCTCGTCCTCGGCGAAGTACGCTCTCGCCGCGGCGTACGACAAGGGGAGGCTCGGCGCGACGCGCGTCCGTCTCCGTCGCGGCGCCGGTTTACCGTTTACGGTGACTATGTCGCCCTCCGCGGTCCGCGCGCTGGAGCCGACGGGAGACGACGCGCGCGACGCCGCGCGCTCGGCGTCACGCGCGGCGTTCGCCGCGTCCCACTCGTCGACGGCGTCCGCGGCGTCCGCGGCGCCATCCCAGCCGGGTCGCCGGGGCGACTCCGCCGAAACGCTCGCCGCCGAAACGCTCGCCGCCGAAACGCTCTTCTCCTCCTCCTCCTCCTCCTCCTCCTCCTCCTCCTCTTCTTCCGCGAACGTCTCCATGGGCATGCTCTTGACGTCCGTGACCAGCGCCGCGGGCATGGGCCTGGCCTTGAACGCCACGCGGTGCGTCGCGCCCGCGCGGGTCTCGCCCTCGAACGCGTACTCGAACTCGTCGTCGTCGTCCCCGGCGCCCGCGGCGGCGCCGCTCAACGCGTCCCCGCGCGCGGCGGCTTTTTCGTCCTCGTCGTCCAGCTGGAGCTCGAACTTGTCCTCGTACTTCTCCGCGAGCCGCCGCACGCCCAGCTGCGCGGTGCCCGAGGCGGACGCCGCCGCGTCCAGCGCGTCGATGGCGTCGATGGCGGCGTCGCCGGAGGTGGTTTTCGTTTTTTCGGAACGCGGGGGACGAGCGGCGGTCGGCGTCCGCTCGCCGCCGCGCGCCACCTCCTCCGCCGCCTCTGCGTCCGACCCGAACGCGTCGAGAAAGGGGACGTTCGTGGGGACGGGTTCGTTCGAATCCAAAGTCGATCGCGTCGTGTCAGACGGTCGGTCGGCTTCGGTCTTCGCGGAGCCGCCGCCGCCGCCGCCGCCGCCGTCGCCGTCGTCCGAATCTTCGTCGCTGCTGCTGGTGTCTTCTCCGGTGCCCATCAGCGAGCCGGTGACGCGCGCCGGGGCGGCATCGGACTGCGACGCATCGGCCTTGGCGCGCGCGGCGAGCGCCCCCGCAGTCGGCGCGGACGCGCCGGACCCGCCGCGGACGGGCTCGAGCGCGCGCGGCGCCGCGAGCGGCTTCGCGCCTCCGATGGGAGGCAGAGGCGCGAGTTGTTGCGGCTTTCGCAGCGGAGGCAAGGACGTCAAGGGGTTGGCCTTGGCGACCGGCGCCGCCGGCGCGCTCGCCGGCGCGGGCAGGTCCTTCCCCGGCGTCCCGAGGAGCTCATCGTCGAGCACCTCCACGTCCAGGTCGTCCAGGTCGTCCATCGCGCGCCCGCGAGTGGTCGAGCGAAGGAAGGTGCCCAGAGGCGTCATCGCGCGCGTCGTAAACGGCAAGTTTCGTTGTCCAAAACGCCACGTCGCGTCAGCGAACTGTCGAGTGCGGCGAAAACGCACTCGTAAAAAACGTGAACGAACTGACTTGATATGAAAGGTCCTCTCCCGAACGCTCTCCCACGCGCGCGAGTCCCTTTACACGCGATGAGCCACGCGAGTAGATACGCGAGCGCCACCTCGTGTTCCGTATGTAGACTACTGAGAGACTCACTTGGTGCTGTCCTTGAGGTAGGCGATGAGGTCGGCGCGGTCCTGCGGCTTTTTAAGCCCGGCGAAGACCATCTTCGTGCCCGGGATGTACTTCTTCGGGTTGAGCAGGTAGTCGTAGAGCGTGTCCTCGCCCCACTTCACGCCCTTGTTCTTGTTCGCGGCGGAGTACGCGAAACCCTCCGTCGTGCCGGAGACGCGGCCGAACAGACCGCCGAGGTTGGGGCCCTACGCGTTTCGGTCGTGAGTTTCGGTAGCGAGGCGGTCAGCGCGCCGCGCGACTGAACCGAACAGAAAAAACGCGAACGCCGTCGGGAGACGGTCGAAAAACCGTTGTGGACTCGAGCGCGCACTCTGGCGCACCGGGCTCGCCACCGGGAGAAACCGCGCTGGCGTGCGATCCGCCGGGGAGGTTTTTCGCGGCGGAGGATCGGGGGTCGGTCGCGCGGGGGGGGGGAATCGCCGGTCGGCATGCGGGCTGTTCCCGCTCGCGTCGCGGCAGACGTACCTGCTTGTGGCCGCCGCCGGCCTCGGCGACGTGGCACTGCGCGCACTTGGTCTTGAAGATCTTCGCGCCTGTGAAAGCAGACATCCAAGATGGGAACGGAGGGGGTGAGCTGGGGCGACCGCGCGGGGGGACGCGCGCGACCACCTTCGAGCGCGCGAGTCGATGCGCCGCGCGTTCGCGCGTGTCTCGACGTACCCTTGGCGACGTCACCGGCGGGAGCTTCAGCGAAGGAAGCCATGTTTCTCTGCGTGTGTGCGGAGAGCAATGCCGCGACAACCCTGACGGCGACCGAAGACGCGCCTGCCGGGATATTTTTCGTGGCTCGCCCGAGCCGGCTCACGTGGATCGAGATCCCGTTCGAATCCCCAGACCGCACTCCGCAGCGCGAGCGCGGCGGTGCGAGAATTTCGGCGCTCTCAAGCGCTCAAATCTGAATCTCGAGGACGCCCCGCCACACTATCAGCCGCGGCTCGGAGACGCCACAGGTCTCTCGTCGGTCCTTCGTCGCTTCGCGGGCGCGCGGGGGTCGAGGCGAGACGCGGTCGCGGTCTTCGCGGTCTTCAGCGCACGTGCGGTTCCACGCTCAGACGCGCGCCATGCCGTCCGCCGGGGTGGACAACACGCAGCGTCGGAAGTGGGACAAGGACGAGTACGCCGCGCGCGCCGCCGAGCGCGAGAAGGCGGAGGATGCGAAGTACGGCGGTAAGGATGGCAAGCCCGCGCGCCCGCCCGCGGGCGCGATCGTCGAGCGCAAGGAGCTGAACGTGAGCAGCATCATCCAGCGCGACTACAAGAAGGAGCTCGAGGCGCGAGTTGGGACGAAGACCATCGTCAACCTGGACACGGGCGAGGGGCTGGGGTTTAAGTGCAAGGAGACGGGCGTGATTCTTAAAGATAGCATGGCGTACCTGGACCACATCAACGGGAAGAAGCAGCAGAAGGCGATGGGGATGTCCATGCGCGTCGAGCGGAGTACGGTGGACCAGGTCAAGGCGCGCTTCGAGAGCGCTAAGCGCAAAAAGGCGGAGGCGGAGGATGCGAAGGTTTTGGATTTCGCCGCCCGCGTCGCCGCCGCCGCGGAGGAAGAGGAGCGGCTCCGCGCGGAGCGGCAGGAACGCAAGAAGGCGAAGAAGGAGGCCAAGAAGGGCAACGGGGGTGACGACGGCCTGGGGGAGATGGACCCGGAGATGGCGGCGATGATGGGGTTCGCTGGGTTCGGGGGGGGGAAGAAATGAATCGAAAAGTTCTCGCGCGCGCCCGACGCGATAGAAAGGAGTCTGTGTACCGGCAATCAGTCGCGCGTTCATCGTAGTCTACGCAAAGCCCCGATACCGTAACGCCGTATAGTCTACTACAGCTAAACTATCGACCACACACGCTCTTACTACTCTATCCCTCGTCCCTCCCTCGCTTCCCCGGCGACGCCTTGCGCCCCCTCGCCGAGGCGCGGGGTCGCGCCGGGTTCGCCTCCGCCGCGCCGCCGCGCGGGGGCGACTCGGGATTCAGCGGGGCGTCGCACGTCGCGCGCATCGCGCGGACGACCCGCGTCGCCTCCTCCGGCTCGTCCGTCACGATCCCGTGCACGCCGTGGTTGGCGACGCGGCGCACGCTCGTTTCGTCGTTCACGGTCCACGCGTACACGTCCGGCACGTTCTCGCCCCGCAGCCGCCGCGTTAACGCCGGCTCGATCATCTCGCTCTGCACGGCGGCCACCACCTTGCTTTCGCCCGCGATCGGCGAGCCCCGCTTTCGGTCCCCGTCTTTGGTCCGCCCCGAACGCGTTCGCGATGGGCCCATCGCGAACGCGCTCGAGGTACTCGCGCTCGCCCTTCGTATCAGCTCGCGTTCGTTCGGGTCGACCGAGCCGAGGCCGGCGTCGCGGACCGCGCGCGAGAAGTTGGCCACCGTGAACCCCACGCGCGCCTCCGGGTTTTCGTTTAGAATCTCCAGCATCACGTCGTCGCTCTTCCCCCAGAAGACGCACTCCGGGCACCCCGAGCCGGTCTCGTCCACGGCCGCTATGGCGCTCAAGACAGCCTGGCCGAACCCGCGCGTCGCGTCGGACGACGAGCGCGGCGAGACGCGCGACTGCGAAGAAGCGACATGCGCTTTTTCGACCCGTCGAAAGGCGCCCGGAACCGCCGCCGCGTTCGAGACGTCCGCGCGTCTCTCGCCGGCGTCTTTCGTTTCGTCCTCCTTGAAGTCGACGGTGATCTGCGCCAAGCCTCTGTGCATCACCGTCGCCATCGCCTCCGCGAACGTCGCCACGGAGTACCCGCCGCCGGGGACGGGCAAATTCAAAATCTCCTCCAGCGTCAGCTCGCCCACGTTCGCGTGCCTGTTCGCGGTCAAACGCCTGAGCTCCCGCGCGTGCAGCGCCACCAGGTGGCCGTCCTTACTCCGCGAGACGTCCACCTCGACGCACGCGTGGCCCGCGGCGACAACCGCCGCCAGCGCCGGCACGGTGTTGGGCAACGGCCTCTCGACGCTCGACCCCGCCGGCCAGAAGGACGCGCCCACCGTGCCGTGCGCGCACACCAGCGGGTCGAACGGAAGCGCGCAGAACGCCGCGGAGGGGCCGAGCGCGGGAGCGCCGCGCGCGCTCGCGCGCGCCGTCCATCTCGCGTCGGCCACCGTCTGCGTCCCGAGCTCCCCGTCCAGCGTCGGGTCCCTCTCCCCGCGGCGCATCGCGCCCGCGCCGACCGCCGCGGCGAAGGAGGACATCTGCGCGCTCCCGGGCTCGACGCTCCGGTCGCGGTCACTCATGCGCGACGCCAGAAGGAACGCGGTGACGAGGCTGCACAGCGCCAGCGCGGCGAGCGTGGGCAGCGTCACCGGGACGCATCCGAGAACGTAGACGCCTCCGCGCGCGCCTCCGCGCGCGCCTCCGCGCCTGTTCGCGCCGCGGAACCGCGCGCGCCGCCGCTGCGTCTCGGCGTAGCCCGCGAACGCCATCGCGCGGACCGCGCCTTCCGCCCGCGCGACGCGGTATGGCGCGAGGCGAGCGCCGCGCGGCGAGGAGAACGCTCGCGCGAATTCGAACGAGCGTCATGGCGACGGGACACGAAGCGACGAGAATTACCGAGAAAAGCCTTTCGATGTTCACCCTAAACGCCAAACTCCGAAACCGGACGCTCGGTGAAACCCGATCGGTCGGTGTTTTTTACCGACCGACTTTGGTCTGTCGAACGCTCCGAACGAAGATAGGCTGACAAAGCCGAATTTGTGAAGAATTGGGCGTCGCCCCCGCGCACTTCTCACCGCGCGCCCGGAACCGTCGTCACCCGATGGCCTCCAGCGGCTCGCTGAAAGGCGGCGCGATGCTGCGCAGCGGCTCGCTGCGGCAGGTCAGCGTGCGCGGTTTCGAGAACCTCGCGCAGGGTGACTCCACGCTGTTTCGTCCCGAAGCGGGTTCCAACGCGGACGTCGACGAGACCTACATCGCAGCCGCGAGAGCCGCGACGTTGAAGCTGCAGATGGGCAACGCGAAGCCCACGGCGGCGAAGCCGCCGATCCGCGCGGGGTCGAGGGGCAGGGTGCCGTTCCGCGAGGCCAGCGCGGGGCGCGTCGCCGGCCTGTTCGACCTCAGCCCGGACAGCGCTCGAGCGATCATTGAGCATCCCGCCGATAACACCCCGCCCGCGCGGCACGCGTCGGAACCCTCGGCGACGCCCTCGAGCGTCCTGACGCCCTCCGCGTCGGCCAAGTCTGAGACGTCGTCCGAGGGCGAGGTCTCCCCCGAGAAGGCGAGCGCGCCCGCGGAGGCTGGGCCGACCGCGGAGGCCGCCCCGGCGGCCGCGGCGGCGCCCGCCCGCGCCGACCCCCCCCCCCGCGAGTACAAGGGCGAGTTCGTGAAGCTCCAGGACCACGACCAGGCGATGGGCATGGCGAGCTTGGCGCTCACGGCGAAGAACATCGCGCTCGACGCGATGGTCACCGAGACGGACACGCTACGCGACAAGGTGGATGCGCTCAGCCCGAAGGCGGGCCGGGGGGAAGGCCGCGCGGGCGGGGCGGCGAACGACGGGGACGCGTCGTCCGACGCGCCGTCGACGTCGTCGCGCGACGCCGCCGGCGCTCAATCGAATTCAATCGAAGCGCTCGGCGCCGTGGGCTCGAGCGCGGCGCGCGACGCCGAGCTCGAGCGCATGCGCAGAGAGATCGCGCGGTTGGAGGTTGCGCTGAAGAAGGAGCAGCAGGCGTGCTTCACGCTGCGCGCGGAGCGCGTGGCGTGGCGGCACAAGGAGCAAGAGATGCTGGAGGAGTTCGACGAGCTGCGCGCGGGCGCGGCGAGCGTCGGGCGTCTTCTCGGCGGCGACGCCGAGTCGACGGCGTTCGAGACGCTCACCGTCCTGTCGCACGCGCTTCGCGGCGAGGACCTCTCGTTCGACGCGCCCGGCACGAAGGCGCGGTGCGAGGAGATCGCCAAGGCGGGGGGGGTCGCGGCGGTGCTCGGCGCGATGGCGGCGCATCCAAGCAGCGAGCGCGTGCAGTCGGCGGGCGCCGAAGCGCTGCGGCGCATGGCGGAGAGCTCGGACGCGGCTCGCGTCGCGCTGTGCTCGGCGCCGGAGAAGCTGATGGGTTTGGGCGGCGTGCCCGTGCTGATCCGCGCGATGAGCACCAACCCGGACTCGCCCGAGATCGCGGAGGCGGCGGGGAGCGTCCTCGTGGCGGTCGCGAAGCAGGGCGACGA
>Ga0181563_10005618_pt1 | contig 11458 bp, 12 predicted proteins | sample 011ome_25_FD_133759 | JGI IMG/M metagenome (GOLD analysis project Ga0181563, IMG submission 133759) | Coastal salt marsh microbial communities from the Groves Creek Marsh, Skidaway Island, Georgia - 011512CT metaG (megahit assembly) | ecosystem: Environmental > Aquatic > Marine > Intertidal... | reverse complement strand
CTGAAAAATCCGCAAATCAAACGTGATGGTGGTAATGTCATTGAACCCAGTTGCCGGGTTTTCGTAGTGTGAAATGGTAATGCCCTTGGTTTTCTTGGCATCCCTTTCCAATTCAGCAAAGAAAGGGTCGTACTTCTGCAAGAAGGTTGGCGTCGGGTCCTTTTTGGTCACCGCAGCCACGGGTACGGTCACCATGGACACGCCCTTCTTCATCCGGTCACGCAACCTACGCGGACTGGATTCACTCACCTTGTCTTCTTCGGCCTCCCACTTGCACAACAAGTGGTACAGGTGAAGATGTTCAGGGCAGTAGGTCCCGCGCATCTTGCGCCCACTGGTCACCTTGTCCTTAGCCACAAACGCTTCAGGTTCACCGGTAACAGGATTTTGCCAATACAATTCCCACAAACTTCCCCCTGTGTCTTCGTCGTGGATTTTGTTGTACAAGTTGTCCACTTGGATGAGTGCGGCACAGTCGCACCCGTCAATGACGCACACGTGGGCTTGTTTGTCGTAGCGGTATTTGCGACCCAAGAACAATCGAACAGGATTGAAGATGCTGCGCTTGGTTGGTGTCAACAACTTGTAGGCTTGGCGAATGTCGCGTCGCCGTGCCTTGTTGGGGTCAGGATGACGACTGGGGTAAAAGTTCACCTTGGGCACTTGCAAGTTGGCCCCTGCTGCAACTTCTTGCATGGCGGTTTGAGCCGTGGCTTGTGCAACCAACGCATCGTGAGAAAGGGCAGCGTTACCTTGCTGACTCAAAGCATACACACTTGCTGCGTTCATATCAGCCAAGCGTTGTTGCGCTTGTTCGTTTGCTCGAAATGGAATCATTCTTCCTCCACCACCTTCATTTGTGCAGCGTAAGCATCGTCACCCTTGATGAGTTCCCATTCAACAATTGTACCCTTGTGAATGCGCAGCAATTTTGCAATCCACAACGGAATAACCGTGCGAAGCGATTGACTTGCTGAGCCAACTGATGCAACCTTTGTTCTGTCCATTTCATCACCTATGCCGTCAAGAGATTGACCATTGTGTTTTCAACGTTCCACCCAATTCGGGTGGCCATGAATGAGCGGCGGCTTGGAATGCCTGCTTTTTGCAAACGAATGAGGTCGTCGCGGAAGGGGTCAAAAATAGGGTGCTCGCCAATACGACCTTCAGCATACAACTTGGCTGCGGTTTCATCGAAGTAACGGTCAGCCTTGTTTGCAACGAGCATGATGAGCGTAGGAGCATACCGTTTTCCTTTGAGTCTGCTTTTGAGTGTGCGGTATCGGTAGTTACGACCAACAAGCGCATCAACAAGGAAACGAAAACCTGCAATTTGTTGCAAGGCCTCATCTCCACCTTTGATGGCCCGGTCATCAAACATGTACACTACCGCTTTGACTTGACGGCTTACCATGTCATCAATCCACAGGTTCCAAAATCGGTCTTGTCCACCAATGTCAGAAGAAAACACCACACGTTTTTCGCCTTCCCAACTGACGCGCTTTCGCGTGGGCTTGGGTAACATGTAACGTCCAAGGATTTTGATGTGCTCAGTGCGCTCATCTTCAGGAATCTCTTCCATTTCACCCGGAGTAGTCATGTAACGGTCGAGGGTGGTTTTACCCGTCAATCCTGCACCGTAAATACCGACCTTGCGCGGACGCCATGAGTTGTACACGGCTTTGCCCCAAACCATCGCGCCCACAAGCGCCGTACTGGTCGGGTCAGCCATTTACCCACCCCGTAAGCCATGTTGCCAATTCTCCCACTTTGAAGTAAAACCATGCTATCGTACCTTCCCAAAGACTGCGCTCCGTGCGTAATTCATACAGACTGGTAAGCAGCGCCGCAATTGCGCTGAAAATGACAGTACGCAGCCAACCCAATCCGCGCTCGTAGTAGTTGTCCAGTGTATTCTGCGTGTGCATCGCCCTCAAGGTGGCTTCCGTGGCATCATCCACGGGCGTCTTGAAGATGCGACCCATGCTCACTCGCCTTGCTTGTACCGCTTGTCGGGCGTTCCGTCTTTCTTGAGTGGAGCGTCCGATGCAACCCCAAGGTTGACTGGCTCCGCAATTTCAGCAACATGCTTTGGAGCCGTCATTTGTGTCATGTCATATTGTTGAACCATGGAAGGGGAGCCGCCCTGAACGCCCCATGACGGGGGCATCTTGCCGGGGTTAGCCTCCATCCAACGCAGTTCGGCCTCAAGTTGGGCTTCTTGCATTCGCAGTTCCATTTCAGAACGGCGGTTGTCAAACGAACTTTGCATGCTGCGGAAACGATGCTGCCGTTCACGCTCCAAGTTTGATGCACGAACGCGCTCCTGCATGTTTTGCTCAAAGAACATCTTGAACAGGTAATAGGCCATACCTTGCACAAAGAAAGCAGCCATGGCGTAGGTGAACCCGTTGAGCCACGGCGTTTCGTTGTTAAGCCACATTTCTGCATCAAACATTCCCACTGCAAACCCAACAAGCGCGGATTGCGCAAGAATCAGGCCCATCAAGCGGATTTCGGCGTCGTTGGACTGGGGTGGTGCGGACATCTCCCTCGTTCGTGGTCACCTGAGTGGTCACCTTAAACATTCGGGAGCAATTGTCACTTTTGTCACCACTTACTTCATTCATTTGACTACTCTTACTCTCTCTATTTATTTAGAGAGTAGTACCTATGAAATAGTGACAACTCGTTTTGTCATTTTAGTGAGTAACGTGGTGACAAAAGTGACAATAGTGAATCATTCCACTTCGTCAATTTGCCTTAGCGTACCACGATTCTTGAAGTGACGGGCACGGTTGTCGTGCTCGCTTTCAAGCGTTAGACGCCCACCTTGCGTGTGGCTTACGTCCTTGTGGTCACGGCTTCCCATGATTCCACGGCGTCGCCGCTCGCGGTTTAATTCAGTCCTATATTTTACACGCTCGGGAGAAGACTCGTACTGCTTGTCGTACTCCAACTTGTGCCGCATGGCTTCAGGTGACTTGCGCTCCTTGAGCATACGGAAGGCCAAGTCCATTGGGTTGCTACGGGTAAAACCTGTTTCTTCGTTTTGACGAATGCCTTCAAACGAATGATTACGCCTTCTTCTTTGTTCTCCTTCAATCATTTCTAACAAGTTGAAGTGACCGTCACCATCCAATTTCGTGTAACGCTCGTCAATGGCGCTTAATTCTTCATCAGTCATGTACCCTCCGTCAGCACCAATGTTGTTTCGGACACGATGGAACGTATCTGCGTAATCTGCGGGTAAGTAGCCTTCGCCGTAATCTTTGTCTTTTAACAACCGCATAGCAATGTCCATTGGCTCGCCAGTCTGCACGTCTGACAACGGGCGACCAAACCGCTCAAACTCAGTTGGGGGCGGTGGGGTGTACTGAGGTTTTGGGGGAGTCTGCAAGTAACTGAAAATGTCAGACAACTCCTCTTGAGTCGGTGGGGCTTCCATTGCATTACGACGCTCCATGTATGTGTCATACACTTCTCCCGGCATACTCAATCTATCCGAGTAACCCATATCGTGAACGAGTTGTGCTCGTTGTTGCGTCTTGATATTAGCAACATGCTCCCCAATACTTGCCGGAAATGGTCTTTCAATGTCATATCGGTCAAACGAAGGAGTCGGTGGTCGGCCAAGCACGTTTGTGGCTACACGCTCGTACATCTCAGGGTAATCTTGGACTGCTCTATTCACTCTTTGCCGTTCATACCGGTACCCAAGCGGGTGCTTATCCGAGATGGTTGTTCGCGCAGTGTAAGGTACACCAAATCCGCCGTCAAGGTCAACCATTTGCACTTCAGGTGGTTTAGGCCTTATTCTGTGTTTATTTGGTAATGTGTTATCCTCATGCACATATCCTGAATCGGGTCCATATGCATTACGATTGATGGCATCTTTTACTGCCTGCATGTATTGTTCGTGGCCCTCCTCACGAAGACGGTCAATAATTGACTCGGTTATTTCATCGGGAATCCTTGGGCCACGACGCAATTCCTCAAACTTGTCAGCAATGGCTTTGTTTCCCGCCATCAGTTCGTCGTAAGCCACCATGCTTGGAAGAGCAGTTTTAGAACGAGCAGGTGAACCAAAGTGTTCGTTGAGTTGACTGATGAAATCTTTGGCGGGTTGAGATACAACCTCTCGTATTGGCGACTCATACATGCCATTTTCGGGTTGCATCGCATATTGATTTGCATTTTCTATGGCTGCTTTTTGCCGCTCAAAACGAGCAAGTTGGGCCTGCACGTCCATGGGGCGCATAGCGGCTTCGGCCATGGCCTGCTGAAACGGTGTTGGTGACATGCTCAATACCCCTTACGCGCACGCAGGTTTTCAATTACTTGGTCCATCAAGTGAGGCGGAAGTTTGTCGTACCCTTGGGTAAAACCCCCGTGTCGTACAAGGTCCATAGGGTTCTGCACGCTTATTTCGTGGCTAAGTTCTTGACCGAGTGGAAATCGAAGACCCGCATCCTTTGCGGCTACTGCCATACGTAATTTTTGTTTCCATGTCATTTCGCTGCCATCGGGGTTCAATGGGTAACCTTGCGAGTCGTACACAAAGCGCAGTGATGGATGAATATACGACATAGGGTAGTCGTGCTGTTTTATTTTAAAATCGTCTTCATCCATATCACTTGGAACAAGTCCATGACGCTTGTAATGCAGTTGATTGATTTCGTCATCCAAAGTGGTTTTTGAACGCTTAAGTCCCATTTGTTTTCTTTCGTCCCAATCTGCGTACTTGTTTGTCATAGGATTTATGACCGGTACAAGACGCGAGCGAGGTACAGGATTAAACGTCACAAACTCGTCAGTTTCCCCTCCGCCTTTATACGGTCCACCTGCTCGCTCCACCACCACGTCGTCAGGGTGATACCCCAAACCGCGCACCCCGACCATGTATCTGTTTGACTGTGGTGCAGTGTTGTACACTGATTCTGCATGAGCAGGAGTAAAAAATGCCATTGGCAAACCCTCGGGCTTTCTGCCATAGGGCAGTGGATTACTGACGCTGGCCTCGTAATCTTCTGAGTACCCTACGTGACCCATAGGAATGATTTCTCCTTTGGGGTTGTGCATGATTTTAGGCACGAAATCCATTTCACGGTAAGCGTTGATTGGGGCAATGGCTCCGGGTCGAATGGTGTTTGTTTCCGGGTCAAGCCAGTTTTCAGTGTGCAATCCGGGCATCAATTGCGGCAATGTCCACTGCGTGTATGTCTTGTATTGTGGACCAAATGCTTGTTCACGCGCTTCATCAAACAGTTCACCGTATTTATATGCCCAGTTGTCGTCTTGGTACCTGTTACGAGGAATCCCTCCTTCACTGAGAACTTGGTTGTAGTATTCCGAAGGGGTGGGCAGGCTTGCCATTCTTTCCGTAGGCATTGGTGCGCTGCTGATGGTTTCTTCACGGGTTTGTTGGTTAGAAGGTGGAAAGGTTCGCCATACACCGTAATCCGCAAGCGTTTGCTGCGCTTTGAGTACGGCAACTGGCTTGAGCATGTCCGCACCTTACGTTGCGTCAAGCGGGGGTACGTTTTAATCATCACGTCGCATGGGGAGATTCATGGCTGTGCAGTTTGCCCCCGCTGCTATTGCAGCAGGAAAGACAGTAGCCGCCGGTGCAGCCAAAGTTGGCGCGGCGGCAGCGTCACCGGGTGGTCAAGCAGCCATGGGTGCTGCGTCCACAGGTGCAGGGCTTCTGTCCACAGCCGAGCAGCGCAAGAACCAACAAGTGGATGAAGCGCAACAAGCAGCGCAAAAAGCCAAGGAAGGTGCACAGATTCAAACTGGTGAGCCTATGGACATGGCTTGGCAGATGCTCAAGGCGCTTACCGAGCAGCAAATGTTCACCACACTGCGCAACATTCCTGAGCGGCAGGTCAGTCAAAGTTACCGGTTTATGCCGGAAATTGATGACCCGAACTACGACAAGGTGGTTCGACAAGGCACGGTTCACCCGCGTGCATACGGCATGATGGTGGCACACGATGCACAGTTTGGTGGTGAAGGTACGAGTGGATTGCAACGCTCGCTTCGCACCTATTCATCTGACCGACCACGCATGAATCCTGATACTGGTAAAATTGAACAAGACGTAGGACCGGAAGGACGTGACGTGCGTGAAAAACGAATGCCTGAAAACACCGAAGGTGCTCGAATCATCAAACCTGTGCGTTACTCAATGGCTCGTCCCGGTCCAATTGGTCGCATCAAAGACCTTGACGCTCGCTCAGGTGACACTGTAATTCCCGGCGAGCAACGTTCCTACGCACCGGCATCTCGCGGGCTTGACGTTCCACGTGGTGCAGTCCACCCTGAAGAAACGGTGAACATGGCTTACGTCATGCAGTTGCTTGCTGACAGAAAGAATGCTCAGCGTCAATCACAAGCAGACCAATTGATGAGCCGACATGCAGGCATGGACTTGGACGAGGCTTACAAACAAATTGAGATGCAAAGCATGGTGCAGCCTCATCCGACGTACCCCGGATTTTACACGCTCCCAAGCGGACGTATTGTTGATGCCTCGGACGTTCGCCGTGCGGGGTACAAAGTTCCCGGCGAGTGATTCAGCAGTGGGCCTCAGCAAGAGGTGGCTGCGGATTCTTAATGGTAAAAGTCAAATCTTCAGCCGCACGCAGCAGTCCGGTGTCCACACCGGTTTTGAAGCCCCAAGCGTGCAGATGACGAACCAATGTACCGGTTGACAGGTTGGCTCCGCTGCCTTTTGCAAACGGACAACCACCAAGACCACCTACTGAAGAGTCAAACTCACGGATTCCGGCAAGCAAAGCAGTGCGTACAAGCATCAACGGTCTGCTTTCGTTACCCCTGTGGTGAAAGTGAAAAGCACCGCGCATGTTGTTGTCATGAGCCAGTTGAGCCATCATTTCAACCTCATTTGGCATGCCTGCGCCTACCGTGTCAGCAAAAACGACCGTTTCTCCAAACATTTTGGCGTCGCGGACGCAAACTTGCAGGTTTTTCTCGCTGAAAACGCCGCTTTCGGGACTCCCGAAGGCCATAGAAAGGTACACTCGGACGTTTTTGGGGTCAATTTCACCCATAAACGTACGATACATCATTACCATCTCATCGTAGCGTTTTCCCATGTTGTTGAGTGAAAAGAACTCGCATGGAGAAAGAACAATGTTGTATTTTTCAACTCCTGCGGCCTTTGCACGGTCAAACCCACGCTTGTTGAGCACCAAAGCGGCTCCTTGACCTGAAAACACGGCTTCAGCGTCACCCATCTGTGGCAAAACGCGCGGATTGACGAATGAAACCTCTTCAATGTCATTTAACCCTGCAACTTGCAGGCGTTTGATGAGTTCCTGTCGCGTTTTTATAGAAACAACGTGTTCCAGTGATTGCAAACCATCTCGCGGGCCAACTTCATACACTGAAACATGCATGAACCGAGCAGACTCGGTGTGGAATTAACACCTTCGGTGGTCAACCGTACAGAACACCGAGATAGGGGTCTTGAGGAGGCCTGTTGGCAAGATACTCCTGAAGTGCTCTTTTTTGCTCAGGTGAACCTTGTTCTTCAACGCCTTGTAATTCTTTGTTGGTAAAGTTTTCAAAGCCTCTTTCCTGCAAGGCTTGGTCAATGTAGCCTTGGGTTAGTTTGTCATTTACGTCATTGTAAATTGGATGCATGTTAACCAAGTCCTCAAACTTCACCTTCGGTGGCCGACTAAAACCCTCGAACTCGTAAGGGTAATCGTCTTTCATCCCCTCACGTTGAGCATCCATTTGTTCAGGAGTTTGAATCCTGCTTCCCATAGCATGCACGGCTTCGGGGTCTATGGCTTCAGACTGAACTGGGCCGGTTTCGGGCACCCGTGACCGGTATGTGTCGCTTGGGCGAGGTTGGAACGTTTGTCCGGGGTAGTTCATGAGTCTGTTTTGTTGACCCCCAATGCGCGGTGAGCCGTCTAATCTAAACAGACCTGCTTCCGGCACTTGCCGTCCTTGCTGACGTGCCGCAACGGTTGCGTCACGCAGTTCGGCACGTTTGTTTGCAATCTTTACCCATTCCGGTATTGGCCTAAGAAAGTTGACTGTACGTTCATACAATGACTGCTCTTGCTTGAGCAAAGACCATGCCTGCTCAAATGGTGTCATATAATCCCTCAATTCAAGGTTTGGAGGTACTGGTATTCCTCATCCGTCAGTTGTTGACCTGACATGAGTTTAACGAGCAATGCGTCAGTTTTTGCTCTTTTGAAAGGATTCATTGGCATGGGCTGAGAGGTCGGTGGGGCATACAGGTCATCCACCATTTCTTCATCTTCATAAGGGTCAATACTGCCTTGCTCACGAATAGTTTTTTCACGAATGTCATCTTCTTTGTCCCAGTCTTGAAGCATGTTTTCATACTCTTGGTATGGATGCGCCGGTCTTTTCCAACTACTATTATAGGGGTTAAACCGCCGTTCTTTGTCGAGGTATTTTTGGTACTCACGGAAAGTTGGCTCAGGGTACTGATGGAAAGTCGGCTCATACTTGAGCACGGCCCAAGCCTGCTCAAACGGCGTCATGCGTTTTGCCTCCTTGCCATTTCTCGCATCGCCAAGTTCATGCCGTGAGACATGGTTTCAGGTCGCATGAAATCACGTTTCATGTCATCAAGAATCCGTTTGCGGTTTTCTTCTTCCGTTAGTGGACCACGGGGCATTGGCATTTCGTCGGTAGCCATCATGGGGTCATCCATTTCAGCCATTGGACCGGATGGTTGGTCGGGATATTCAGGCACAAGACCGTACATTGGGTGCTCTTCAGCGGGGTACTGGTTGTACCCTGCACCGCTTTGTTGTTGTTTCCCTGCACCAATGTGTCGCATGTGTCCAAGAGCCTTAGCGCGTGCCTTGTCCTTCATGCCCAGTTCTTGGAGTTGTTGTTGAAGCGTATGTTGCGCACCAACTTCACCTTGCATTTGTCTAAGCGCGTCAGCAATTACGTATTCGTGATGCTGAAACATTGGGTCATTGACATCAAAATGGCCTTCTTCTCCGCCTGAAAAACCGTAGGCATCCATAACGTTGTCATCGCCCATGATTTCACCAGTGCGGTGGGGAGCCAAACGTGACAAATCTCTCAGCATCTCAAGGTTAGCCAAGTGTTGAGTACGGCGCATTTTTGCGTCCGCTTCCTTAAGCGATTTGAGCAAGGTCCACGCCTGCTCAAACTCTCGCATGGCTTAGCGCATGCAAGCAGGGAATATGAAATCAGCGGTTACTCAAAACGTCGTTCGTTGCTCTCATTCAATCGTTGCTCACATTTTGGGCACACGTAGTCTTCCCCAATGGGACGTACTGGTGCCAACTCGTCTTTCCTGCATATGACACATCGGGACCAATGCATGTTTTCGTCAGGCAAGTCAGACAATCCTTTGAGAACAGACCAAGCCTGTTGAAATGGAGCCATTGATGATTGCATAGGGCTTGGCGTTATGAAATCACCTGCTCTTCCACTGCAAGTTTTTTGTTTTAATTTTATTTTAAAGGCGGCCTTCGATTTTTGTCCGAACCCTGCGCGTGACTAAAAGGAGCGTTATGGGGCGCGTTATGCCTATCCCTCCTTCTAAGGACGCGTTATGGGCCGCGTTATGGGGTACTGCGGCGGTGTAGTAGGCACACCGGTTTGGGACACGGCGCGTTATGGGGTGGCGTTATGCACCCCTCGCGGGCGCGTACTCTCACGCTCATGTAACGCATGCCCCACGCATACACGCATAACCACACACAAGCGAAGCGCAAGCCCCCGATACAAGCGACCCTTGACCCCACCCATATGGGTGCGAGAGCAGCGTTTCCTTATCGGGCGTTACACGTTATGTATGCACCTGCGAGGTCAGCCCCAAATCGGGGTACGGAGGGTCCGAAGTATATAACCAACCAACGGATTAGGAAGCATGTCGAAAACCTTCGTCAGCGATGCCCGACCCATGACCGCCCCCGCCCCCTCCGGTGTTATGCACCCGAGCCAAGCCATGCAAATGGCCCCTGCGTTCACGCAGGTGGCTGCCTGCCTGCGTTCCCGCTCGGCGGCCTCCACCGTGACCACCTACGTGGACCTCTCAGGCGACAAGCCCGTGTGGAGCGAAACCCCGGTGTCCTACACCCGCGCAGAAGCGGAAAACCACCTCACCCGCATGCAAGCGGCTGCTGCCCCTCACATGGACCTGCTCACGAAGGCGGGCGTTGAGGCCATTCAGTCTTCGCTCAAGGCCACCGAAGGCAAGGTCCCTCGCACCCGCATGGCGGACCTGCTTGAGAGCACCCGTGCGTGCAACTCTTGGACCAACCGTTCCACCGGCAACGTGCGTGCTGCTGAGGACCGTCCCGCGTTCGTGGAAGCCCTCATCAAAATCCCAAGCGAGTTGAAGGCGCAGGCCCGCAAGGCTGAAGCAGACAACGACCTGACCGACATCCTCGCGGTCGGGGAAGCGTGGTACTGCGCCGGTGTGAAGGACGGTGACGACCTCCGCCCCTTCGCGTCCAAGTACGACGCTCAGAAGAAGCATCTTCACCTCACGTACGGACCTGACGCCCCCGAGGGCAAGTGGTGGCTCCACCCAACGTTTGAGGACATGAAGAAGAAGGACAAGATGGCGTGGGCAGATGCGAACATCCCCGCGACCGCCGTGTTCCAACAGGGCGAGGCCTTCCGCGCCGTGCCCGAGGCTGCTGACTTCGGGGACATTGACGCCATGCACCACACCAAGGTGCGCCGCCTCGCCCGTGAGAACGGAGCCGGTGACGACGTGACCACGGGCAAGGGTGCTGCGGCCAAGTCCCGCGAGTACCTGCGTGGCCTCACGCAGCAGAAGCGCATTGACCACGGCGAATCCGTCACCCGCGCTCAAGTGGGTACGACCGTGGAAGAGTTGTCGCCCGAGATGGTGACCGCCCTGCTCGCCCTCGTCGCACAGGCTCAGGGGGCTTCTCAGTGAGCGACTACCCCTGCACGCATTGTGGCCTCGCCTTCAACGAGGACTGCATCACGGTGGTCATCCATCCCGACACGCATGAGCGCATCCCCGAATGCGACAATTGCTTCGGTGTGTCCGGCGGCACAGTCGCCTGACTACCACAGACCCCGCAAGCGCACGCGGTGAAGTGCGCCCCTGCTCACGGGCAAGTGAGCCAAGACACCCGCAGGGGGCGGGGAGGCCGAGCAGCCTCCCTGCCCCCTTTTTTTTTGCGTCCGTGAACCCATAACGCGACGTGGGACGGGGTGCTGACGCGCCGCTGCGCCTGCTACTCGCAGCCTTGCGGCATCACGTCGCACCCATATGGGTTGGCCCTGCTACGCAGGAGGAAGACCTCTTCCATTCGCGCGAGGGGCCTACGCGTTGCGTGAGAAAATTGTTGGCCCCCGAGAAGCGCACGCCAACAGGCGTCCCGCTTATGACCGCAGGCCATGCCCAATCGGGGCGGAG
>Ga0181563_10005616_pt1 | contig 11459 bp, 12 predicted proteins | sample 011ome_25_FD_133759 | JGI IMG/M metagenome (GOLD analysis project Ga0181563, IMG submission 133759) | Coastal salt marsh microbial communities from the Groves Creek Marsh, Skidaway Island, Georgia - 011512CT metaG (megahit assembly) | ecosystem: Environmental > Aquatic > Marine > Intertidal... | reverse complement strand
GCTGCTGGATTTGCTCGAGGAGGCTTGCGAGGAGGCTTTTTTTTGCGCGTCCGCGGACACGAGCGCTGGCACAGGCGATGCCCCACGCGTGGAAGACCCGGAAGACCCGGAAGACCCGGGCGAACGAACCGAACATCTCGACGCCACGTCGTGCTCGATCTCCGTTCGCGACGACGCCCTCGACGCGCACCCGCGTCTGGCGGCGTGCGCGCACCCGTGCGGGTTTCTGTTCGCCGCGCCGGAGACGCTCGCGGAGGCCATGGCGTCGTTCGCGGAGGACTCCGAGCTGGGATCGGCGGTGCGGCGCGCCGCGGCGCGCGCGGCCGCGCGCGCGCGCCGTGGCGCGGAGGCGCTCGCGCGCCGCGAGCGCCGGGGGTGGCGCGACGTCGCGGCGAGTCTCTTGGGGGGGCGGACGGTATAATTTAGGAGCGGCGCGCGCGGCGCCCGCGACGCGTTTCGGTTCAGCTTCGCCCTCGACGGTGTCCCGCTGTGACGGGCGGCGCGCGAACGACTCACGCGAGTCGACGCGTCGTCCCGAGAGGGGCTCCGAGAGGAGAACGCCGTCGTCGGACGAGGCGACCGAACACATTTTGTGCATCGCCGCCGTACCGAGATGTACGGCGGCAGAGAGTTCTCTTTCCGTTTCGGGGGGCTCCCGAAAGCCGTTTTCCGCGGTTTCGCACGGCACGATGGCCGGGCAAACGTCGTCCGGCATCACCTGTGATTGGACGCCCGACGTCACCGACTTTTCTTCGATCTTCGATGTAAAGGCCGCGTCCTCTGCAGATCACCGCTCGCGTCGCACGCTCCGGCGTCTTCGCTCGCGACCATGCGCACCTCCGTTCGCGGCGGCGCCGCCATGCGCCTCGCGCTCTTCCTCGGGATGCTCGCGCTCGCTTCCGCCGGCAAGGGCGTCCTGCAGGCCTCGGACCGCACGTTCGATTCCGAGGTGCTGGATTCCGGCAAGAACGCCTTCGTGAAGTTCCTCGCCCCCTGGTGAGGCCACTGCAAGTCCATGGCCCCCGATTGGAACAAGCTCGGCGCGAGCTTCGCGGACTCATCGTCCGTTCTGATCGTGGACGTGGACTGCACCGCGGACGGCGAGCGCACCTGCCAGCGCATGGGCGTCCGCGGCTACCCCACCATCAAGTACTTCATGTCCGGGGACAAGAAGGGCAAGGATTACCAACAGGGCCGCGACTTCAACGCGCTGAAGCAGTTCGCGGAGCGCACGCTCAACAAGCCCACGTGCGACGCCGTCTCGAAGAAGGGGTGCGCGAAGAACGAGGTGGCGTTCATCGAGAAGCACGAGGGTAAGTCCGCGGATGACATCAAGGCTGTCGCCGCGGAGAAGGCGGACGAGCTCAAGGCTGTCAAGGCGGAGCGCGCCGAGGCGGAGCGAGAGATGAAGGCGAAAACGAAGGAGTGGAAGAAAAAAGAAGCCGCGCTCAACAAGGCGCAGAACATCCTCAAGCAGATGGAGAAGAACGCCGCGTAAGGAAGTGACGCGTAGGCGACTATCTATGGGCACGCGCGCTGCTGAAACGACGCTTCGGTGGGTACTGCGACGTCCGTAGCGCGCGGTCGCGTCTGAGAAGAAGAGGCGCGCTCGCCGCCGCCGCGGTCCGGGTCCGATGAATCCCCGTTTCGAAAATTCCCGCGTCGCCGCGGGAGACGGAACGGCGGAGGAACGATACGCTGACCTAGGACCGCGGAACGCGCGGCGAGACGCGAAGATCAGACATAGAAACGACTCGCGCTCGGTCTCGTGGGAGTGTGCACGCACATTGCGTGCGGCTCAGCACGGACCGCCGCGAGCCGTTCGCGCGCGCGTTGTGATTGAGACGATTCGCGCGTATTTTCGTTCTTTCGTTCTTTGTTTCAGAAGTTTTTCGTTGTTGGTTTCTTTGTGAACCATCACTGTCGCCGATGGCGCGCGCTGCGTCGTCGGCGTCGTCCGCGGGCAAACCCGGCGCGGGGTACGCCACCTCGCGTCTGTTCGCGTTCTGCTTAGTGTTCCGCGTGGCCAACGCGTTCGCCGTGCGCACTTACTTCAACGCCGACGAGTTTTGGCAGGGTCCCGAAGTCGCGCACCGGGTCGTGTTCGGCTACGGCCATCTGACGTGGGAGTGGCAGCGAGGCCTCCGCGGGTACGCGCACGTCGCCATCTTCGCCGGCGTGTACAAGCTAGCGGCGCTCCTCGGGGCGGACACCACGTTCGTGATCGCGTGGGGACCGCGCGTGGCGCAAGCCGCCATAGCCGCGGTCGGGGATGTGTACACGCACGAGCTCGCGAGGAGGTGGTTCCGATCCGCGTCGGCCGCGCGCTACGCCACGTTCTGTTCCCTGGCGTGCTGGTTCAACTTCTTCTGCGGCGTGCGCACGTTCTCCAACTGCCTCGAGGCGGTGCTGACCGCCGCGGCGCTGGCGCACTGGCCGTGGGGACGCCCGGGGACGCCCGGGGACGCCCGGGCGTCGGACCGAAAACGCGACGAAGCGCTTTTTCCGTCCTTCGCCGCGAACCGACCGCGCGCCGTCGCGTTCGCGGGCGCGGCGTGTCTGATTCGACCCACCGCGGCGACGTATTTCCTGCCTCTGTTCGTCACCGAGCTGGCGCGCACGACGACGAAAGCGACGTTCCTGTGCCGTGAGTGCCTCCCCGTCGCCGTCGCCACGATCGCGCTCGGCGTCGGCGTCGACCGCGCCTTCTCGGGCGAGACGTACGTCGCGGCGTGGAACTTTTTCAAGTTCAACGTGAACGAGGGGGGCAGCGCGGCGTACGGGACGCACCCCTGGCACTGGTACCTCACGCAGGGCTTCCCCGCGGTGGCCACCGTCTTCGCGCCCCTCGCGGCGCTCGGGTGCGTCTCCGGGACCCTGAAGGGCGCGCGCGCCTGGGAACCGTTCGCGGTCGCCGGGTACTGCGTCCTCGGCCACTCGCTTGCCGCGCACAAGGAGTTCCGGTTCCTCATGCCGGCGCTGCCGCCGACGCTCGCGGCCGCGGGCGGCGCGCTGGCGGCGTGGCAGGCCGAGCCGAAAACCGCGTGGCGCACGCGCCGCGCCGTCGCGCTCGTCCTCCTGACGCAAATCCCGGCGGCGGCGTACCTCTCGTGGTGGCACCAGAGCGGCACGGTGGCCGCCGTGCGCCACGTCGCCGCGCTCGCGGCGGCCGGGGAGACGCGCGCGGGCGGCGTGTTCTTCGCGACGCCGTGCCACCAGCACCCCTTCCACACGCACGCGCACCTGCCCAGCCGCGTGCCCGTGCCGATGTCGTTCCTGGAGTGCCCGCCCGCCTCGGCGGAGGGCAGGGGCGAGCACGAGCCGGACGAGGCGGACCGCTTCTTCGCCGACCCGGAGACCTTTCTGGACCACCGGTTCGGAAGCGTCGGCGCCGACGGCGCGCCCTCGCACGTGGTGCTCTTCGACGGCACGAGCCGCGACGCGGGCATGAGGCGCTGGCTGGAAAAGTGGGACTTCGAGGTACAGAAACGGCTGTTCCACGCGCACTTCGCCGTGGACCGCGAGCTGCAGGCGGAGGTGCTGGTCTTCGCGAGGCCGGCGGCGGCGAGGCGCGCGGAGGCGCCTCCGCGCGGCTCGCCGGAAACGACGGAGACGCGCCGCGAAGCGAACGCGAACGAGTTGTGACCGCGTGAACGTCGTCTTTTTTGTCTGCGTCTACTCGTAGATACCGTTACCGTACCAGAACCTCACGATCGGTACCTACATATCGCGCGTTCGTGTCCTTCTCCGACGCTTTCTTCGTCGTTTGTTTCCGACGCCGCGCGCAAATCGCGCCGTCACGCTTCGACGGCGCCTCGTCGCCGCGCGCCGCCGCGCTTGTCCTCCTCCTGGCTGTTCGTGACATCCTGCGGCAGCGCGCGCGCGCGTTTCTTCCCGGCAGCCCTCAAGGGCCCAGCGCGTGTGTCGCCGTTTTCGCGATCCAGCGTTCCAGCCTGCTCCCCGCTGGCGTCGCGCGCGGCGACGGCGCCGGCGGGCTCGAGCCCAGCGGGCTCGCCGGCGCCCGGCGCGTCGAGCGCGCGCGTTTCGTCGTCGCCGTCGTCGCGGTGCGGCATGGCGCCGGCGCGCCCCCCGTTGCTCGTCGTGAGCGCCCTCCAGCCCGCGACGTCGAGGTGCATGACGAACGTCGCGCGCTCGACGTCCAGGTTCTCCTCCGGCTTGCGCGTCTTCTTGACCACCGGCCTCAGGCTGCCCTCGCCGGTCGGCGAATTTTTGTGATTCGCCTCCGGCAACGCCAAGCCGGCTTCGCCGTCCTTCACGAGGAACGAGAGCGTGAAGACGTTTTCCACGAATTGCGCGAAGGACGCGGGGTTCGCCGCGAGCTCCTCCATCGTGAGCGTTTCTTTCTTGCTTTTCCGCTCCTTCATCACCCTCACCATGCGCTTCATGGCGTGGTCCGTCTGCTGCTCGGCGTTGGTGTCGTCCACCGCGTCGGCGGTGGTGACCGGCCCCAAGGGCTCGTCGCGACGCCGCCGATGCGCCGCGCGCGTCTTCACCTGCGCGTCCATGGGCCCGTTCATGAACGACGCCGCGGGCGCCTCCGCGAAGTGCTTCGCGACGTGCGAGCCGCACACGTGCCAGTCGAACGCGCCGGAGTCCTCCGCGGCGGTCGCGGTCTTGTCCGCGCAGTCGCGCGTGAACAGGCGGATCAGACGCGTGACCAGCTCCGCCGGCGTGTGCTTCGCCGCGCCGCCCAGCTTCTTGGACATCTCCAAGCCCGACTCCGCGAGCGCGCTGTACAGAGTCGTGTCCACCTGCTGTTCGCGGGCCTTCTTGACTGCGGTTCAGGGAAGCGGAAAGGCCGGGATGTGGGAGGTGAGAGGCGGTTTCCGAGGCTTTCGACTCGAAAGCCGCCGACGCGCGTCGCGCCGCGCGACGAGGAGATTTTGAAATGTTCGCATCGCCTCGGACGACTCGAGCGATGACGCGACGTGCGTCGGGGTGCGACGGGTGTTCGGCGCGAACCGCGCGCGGGTGACGTACCGTTCTTGTTCAGGTTGTCCGCTTTGCTGATCATGCTGGAAAGCGTGTTTTTCTTGACGTCCGTGAGCGCATCCTTGTTGGCTGCGAGTCGAGCGTTCGGGTCGAATGGGTCGTCAGTCACAGTCACCGGAGGTGCCAACATCGGGTGAGATGCGGGAGGCGGTCGCGCGCGTACCGTTCACTTCCACGTCGAGTTCCCGGTACTTCTTGCGCAGCGCGCGACGGAACTCGGGGTTCTCGATGTCGATCTCGATGGGGTCATCCACGGTACCGGCGACGTCACCAACCATGGTGGCGTGCGCGGCTCGACTGGCCGCGGTGATTCTAACACGAGATCCGACGTTTTCGAAATGATGCACCGTGTGCCAGCGTCCGGATGGGGAAACCCCGCTCGTCGATACCAGGCTGATGAGCACTTTTCCGAGGGTACGGTATCCGAGTCAGCGTTTGACCTTTCGGAGCGCGTCAGAACGCGCCGCGCTCCGACTACCCCGCGTGGTCAAGACACACTCGGGCGCTCCCAACCTCAGGTGAGCCACCAATCTGACGGCCTCTCGCCGCGCGCGTCGTTTCCGGACCACCCGCGCGCCCGCCACCCGACCCCCCAACCCTTTCCGGCGTTGTTGGTTTCCGAACGACGAAAAGCGCATTCTTCGTCACGCCGACCGGCTGCCGTGAAGAAGCACGCACCCGCGTCGCGCGCCGGGCGAGTTCACCGCGGCCGCATGGCAGGACCCACGTATACGTACGTCGATACACCACCACGCGCGTTCCTCGGCCCGCACGCGCTGACCCCCGCCCCCCCCCCGCTTCCGGCCGAAACAGAGGCTGCCGAAAACCTCACTCGCCGAAAGCCCGTTCCGTTCCAGCGGAAAAGAATAATTCGCCATGCATCGCATCGCGAGCCTCGGGGACATGCAGGAGAGCAACAAGCACGAGCGTCACCACAGCGTGCATCCCCGCGCTCGTAAGCACTCCGCGCTGTGGGACAGCGACGACGAGCAGCACGCCGCGATGGTGGACCTCGGGAGGGTTTTCGAGTTTGTGCTGAAAAACACCGTCGTCGCGCTCGTCGCCGCCGTGTGGCAATCCGTCGCCGGGCTGTATTACCTGGCGCGCGAGGGCGACTTCGACGCGCTGTGGGAACCGGCGACGGAGATGTTCCACGGAACCGACTGAGCGGAGCGCTGACAAGAGGGAAGCGCGGAGCGAGCGCGAGAATCTGCTGATGCGCGTCCATCCATGGATGGTGACTACTTTCGTATACCGTAGGAATACATCATACGAGCGCGTCACTAATAGCGCCGCGCGCGCCGTTCGTCGTCGTCTCACGCGATGCCCACGTGGCTCCCGAGATGCCGCGCCGCGGTTTCCCTCCGATCTGCCGACGCGCGTGACGCGGAGGCGATCGCCGACCGCATCGCCGCCATCGACCCGCCCGAGGCGAAGCCCCGGTCGTGTTCCGCGTTTTCAAAAACCGCGTCGCCTTCCAGGTTCCGGCACGCGCGCGCCACGCCGTGGTTCAGCCGCGCGCCGCGCGCTTCGTTCGCCGCGTCGTACGCCTCACGGAACGCCGCGGGCGTGCGCGTGTGCCCGCGGCGCGCGCCACGGACCATCCAGGCCGCGAACGCGCCGTCGCTGTCGTTTTCTTTCGACGCGTCCTCTTTCGACGCGGTCGAGCGTTCGGGAGCGTTCGAACGCTCAACCGCGCGCGACGCCCCCAGGTTGCGCGCGGGGGTCTCGCCCGCCCACGTCGGCCGTGCCTCGTCCGCCGACGCCGACGCCGCGCGCCGCGCGTCGCGGGACGAGGTGGGAGAGAGGTGGAAGAGCTCTTTCGGAACCGGCGCGACGTTTTCGCGAACGGCGACGTCGTTCCCGCGCTTCCCCCCCCGCGCGCGGTTCAGGTCGAGCTCTCTCGCGCGCGCCTCCGCGTCGTCTCCGCCGTCGCGGAAACGCACAAAGTCCCGGTTCGCGGCGGCGACCCGCGCCGCGCGCGCCGCCGGGGGCTCGCGCGGCCCGCCAGGCACGGCGCCGTCGCCGCCGAGCCCGGCGCCGGCGCCGACGCCGTCCACCTCCGCGTGGTACTGCGCCCGCGACTCCCAGCGGCCCGCGTGTTCGTCCGTCCGGTGCTCGAGCTTGGGGTGCACGCGGCCCTGACCCCACTCCGCGCGCGCCTCCCAGCGGCCGGCGTGCGCGTCCGCGCCGCGGCGCACGTGGCCGAGCGCGCCGACGTCCCGCGGGACGCTGCCGTCGTTGTCCCGGTGCCACGCGCCGCGCGCCTCCCACGCGCCGGCGAGCAGCCGGGACTCGTCCAGCGGGCCGATCGGCCGCTGGCCGCGCGGCCCTGGAACGGGGTCGCCCGGCTTGGCTTTGGGTCTGCTTTTGCCGCCGCGCGGGATGGCGTGCGCCCAGCCCGCGCGGCGTTCCCACAGCCCGTCGTCCCAGACGCCGTCGCGGTACCCGGCTTCGTGCACGCCGCGCTCAAGCTTGAGGTAGGCGCCGTTCTCCCAGGCGTCGCGGCCGACGTGCGCGGCGTAGTGGCCAAAGTTGGGCATCTCCAGGTGCACGTTCGCGTCGTGCCACCGGCCGCGCGCCTCCCAGCGGCCCTCGTTACTGGCGCCGCCGTTCGCGTCCTTCTCCGCCTGGGGAACCGCCTTGTTCTTGCCCCCGCCGTCGCCGAAGAACGCGCGCGCCTCGTGGCGCCCCGCGTGCGCGTCCGCCGGCCGCCGCGCGAACCCCGCCGTCGGGTCGCGGATCGCGCCCGCGCGATCCTGCCACCGGTTCTCGTGCACGCCCTTCTCGGGCGGAGCGCGCGGGCCTTTGCTCGCGACGGACGCGAAGAAACGCTCCGTGCGCCGACGCATCGCCAGCGCCGTGCGGCTCAGGTGCTCCGCGGACTCGGGATCGGCCGTCGCGAAAGACGACGTCGCGTTCGCCGCGGCGGTTTCCTTGTCTTCGTCAAAGTCAACGCTGTGATGAGGGTCGGATGTCACGCACGCGGCGTTCGCGACGTCCGCGCGCGTCGGATCCAGGGGAGGGGGCCAGATGCCGTCGACCGGGTTCCTGCCCGCGTCGCCGTACGTCGCGCGCGCCTGCCACCGGCTCATGCCGTTGGTCTCGTTGTACGCCCGGGACCGGTCGCGGCTGAACGCGGACTGCTTCTCGCTCACGCCCACCGAGGCTTGCTCCTCGAAGCGCCATCGAGAGCGCTCGCCGAGCGCGCGCTGCCGCCGCACGCGTTCCAGCTCGTACGCGCGCACGGCGTCCTCGGCGGAGATTCCGACGCCCGGGGCATGTCCAGACAAGGCGTCGGGGAGCACTCCCGCGGGGGTGTCCCGGCCGGCGCGGTCGAAGCGCGCCATCTTGTGTCGGCACCTCCGAGAAGCGTCACGGAAACGCCGTGCGACTTCTCGCGCGTCAACGGCCGGAAGTCGTCGAACTTTTTCGTTCCGCGAGATGTGAGAGAATGTTCTCTGACGCGCCAGAGGCAAGCGCACCTCCCACGATGGCGGAAGGGATGGTCCTCGCCTCGCTGCGCGCGGAGACCGCGCAGCTTGTCGCGGAGAAAGATGCGGACATCGCGCGTCTGAAGTACGACCTCGCCGTCGAGCGCGGCGAGAGGGAGAAGCTCGCGACTCTCGGGGAGCAATTGGGGAGGGCGAACGCGGCGTTGGAGGGTGAGCTCGAGTCTTCGGTGGAGCTGTTGCGCCTGGAGCGCGCGAAGACGGCGCGTCTGTCCGCGGCGCTGGAGAAAGCGCGCGCGTTCCGCGACCGCGTGGACACCATGCGGCACGAGATGCAGAGGGGTGTCATGATCGCGTTCAACCAGCTCTCTCGCGCGACGACCGCGCTGGATGGGGAAATGCACGCGTTTTTCGGGGCGATGAACAACAAAGACGCGTGGGACTTTGACTTCGACGCCGACGTCGACGCGACGCGCGACGACGAAAACGTCGGCGCGGGGTTCGGGCGGAACGCCGCGCCGTCGGTGAACACGACCCCCGCGAAGGCGCGGGACATGTCGAGTTTCTTCGACAGGCTCGCGACGCCGAAAGCGACGCGGGCGTCGCCGGGCGGGAACGGCGACGACAAGCTGCGAAAAGTCGCCAGCGACTATTGACGACGAGAAGAGCGCGTTTGAACGCGGGACGTATTTTTAGCTACATATCTCCTACGCGCGTTTCTATTCGAACCTCCTACCGAACCTCCATCAGAACGAGTCCTCCGAGTCCGAGCCCCGCTCCGAGCCGCTCACCTCCTCGAACTCGTCGCTCGCGTCGTCCATGTCGGGGTTCAGGTCGAGCTGCACGAAAGGCACCACCTTCCTGGGCTTGGGCGCCGGCGGCGGCGCGGGCGCGGGCGCTTGTTCCGCCTGGGACGGCTTTTTCGTCTCCGCCTTTTTCGTCTCCGCCGCGGGCTCGGCGTCCGCGTCCGCGCCGATCTGCAGCGGGTCGCCCGGCTTCCAGCCTGGAGGCGGGGGGGGAATGCCCACCGGCCACGGCTGCCCCGGCTTCCACGTCGAGAGCAGCTCGATGACCTTCTCCAGCGGCGGCATCGCCCCCGCCACGGATTTTTTCCGCGCCTCCTCGGCGACAGCCGCTTCCGCCACCCTCGCCTTCTCCCTCGCCTCCACCCGCGCGTGATGCCTGGCGAGGTGCGACGCCGCGAAGTGCTCGTCCTGCGGCGCGGGGGGCACGATGCCGTACAGAGGCGCGCCCGGCTCGTAACCCGCGGGCGCGAACGTGGTGTACGAGATGCGCCGCGCGTAGTCCACCACGTCGCTCGCCGAGACCGCGCCGTCCGCGGGCAGGGAGACGTGATCCATGCCGCGCGCGGCGTCCACCGCCGTCTGGAGACCCACCGCGGCGTCCCGCAGCTCGGCGGCGAACGCCAGGAGCTTCGCGTCGGACTTCGCCATCCCCGACGTCAGCGCGGCGAGAGGACGTGTCGCCCGCGGCGCGCGCGGTCCTCTGCGCGCGGCGTCGACGATCCCGAGCGCGTGATGATGGCACGACGACGATGGCGCGAAAACCACGATTTCAGAGCCTGGGCACGAAACGAAGCAGTCCAGGAGAGAAGACTCTCTGAAGACAGAAGAAGACTGACAGAATGGCGAAAACACGCAACGCTCTCGACGAGTGCAGTGCTAAAACGACGACGACGCGTCGTCTGTCTGTATCGCCGTTTCCACACCCGCGCGCCCTTCAGGCAAACCTCACTCGTCCTTCGTGAGCTCCGCGATGGCCTTGCGCCTGCGGTTGGCGCGCACCGCGCGGCGCCCGGTGAGCAGGCACTGGTTCAGGAAGAGCAGCGCGGCGACCCCGCCGAAGACGGCGGCGCCGCGCGACCAGTCCTCGGCGGTTTTGCAAAACCCGAGCGAAACCACCGCGCCGACTTTGAGCGCCAGCGCGAGGTGTTCCTCGAGCTGCGACAGGATGGGAATGCGCGGGAGCGCGTTGGAGGTGCCGGAGATCTCCGCGGACCCCGAGCCGGCCGGCCTGTACGTCACCAGCGACGGGCCCGCCGAGAACACGCCGCTCGACCGCGGCACCACGGCGAACCGCAGAGTCTCGCGCGCGCCGGGCGCGACGGCGCCGAACGTCGCGCGCGTCGCGCCGAGCACGTCGAACTGCGCGGCGTCCCACATCGGGTCGTCCACGAGCACGGAAAGCGCGGGGCTGTGAGACAGGAGAGAGCAGGAGATGTGTGGATGTGATGTTAGATGTGTGACGTCGTTCGGGCGCCGACGATTTCACTAAAAAAATAGAAAAACACGCGGCGGTTTCTTTCACGCGCGCCGAGGAGAGCCACGGCGTGTCGCGACGCCGCGCGCGTCGCGCGCGCGCGGCGGTGGCTGCGGTCACGGGACGAAAGGGGGTCTCGCGTACCTGTCGCCGGCGTTGTACACGTCGATCTTGATGGTCATGTTCTTGCCGATCACGAGCTGGTCCTCGACGACGGACTGCGGGAGGGGTTCGGGAGGGACGGTCAGATCGCGCGACGGCACGCGGATCCGCGATCGGGCATTTCACGACAGGTGCGCGCGGGCGAGGTACCGGCTACTCGGTCTCGACCCGGAGCTTCGCATCGCGAGGGTCGACATCGAGAGACGTACCTTATGCACGATGAGGTGCGCCTGGGAAGGGGCGGCGTCTTCCTGCGCGACCGCGCCGGTCGTCACGAGCGCGGCGACGAGCGCGACAATCGCGACGCGCGCGAAAACTCTCACCGCGGACTTCATGGTGTCGGTGACTCTGCGCGTCGCCTGGAAGGACGGTGCCGTGTGCGGCGATGCGCGATGCGTCGGAGGGGACGAGTCGAGGCGGGGACGACTCGAAGGACGAGCGTCGCGCGGCGCGTGTGTGCGCCTTCCTCGATCAGAGGAGACGGAGGGCTGAATGAAAAAAAGCGCCTCTTCGTCATGTGAGAACGCGACATGCCGCGATTTGCCGTCGTTT
>Ga0181563_10005615_pt1 | contig 11460 bp, 11 predicted proteins | sample 011ome_25_FD_133759 | JGI IMG/M metagenome (GOLD analysis project Ga0181563, IMG submission 133759) | Coastal salt marsh microbial communities from the Groves Creek Marsh, Skidaway Island, Georgia - 011512CT metaG (megahit assembly) | ecosystem: Environmental > Aquatic > Marine > Intertidal... | reverse complement strand
TTCTCCTGAATCGAAGAAAAGTCTTTCTTCAATGGCTACGGAAGAATTGGCGATAAACTGAGAAAAAGAAAAATAAGGATCCGATTCAGAGATCAAGACCCCATTTACATTGAGCACCATAGGAAATTAGAGGTATTTACGCAGAACCTAGTACGTGCTTAAGATCATCGATTTGATTTTCCCAGAGCATTTTGGACTCCTCCACTTCATCTTCCTCAGCAAAATCGGTTACAAAGAGGGAAACATCTTTTGTGATTTCATCAACAACAATACGCAGCTCGAAATACTCCTCTGGACTATCTGCATGGCTCCATTGAAAACGAACGTATTGATCTGACTTCTTTTTAAGTAAAATAGCCTCCTCTTCATTTTCATCCCAAATAAAGGTAAACTTCTCACTTCTCGAATTAACGTTATCAGCGTACCATTCAGAAAGGCCTGAAGCCGTTGAAATATATTGATATAAAAGTTGTGGAGATGCCTGAAAAACAAATTCCATCTCAAACTTCGTCTTAGCGCTCATAATATAGCATTAGGCTTTTGAGCAATTTAACCAAAAAGTAGAGATTAAAAAAAATTACTCTTTATATTTGCAGCCACTTTAGAAACCGTGAGGCGAGGTAGCTCAGGCGGTTAGAGCGCAGGATTCATAACCCTGAGGTCGGGGGTTCAATTCCCCCCCTCGCTACAACAAAAACAACCACTTTGTTCAAAGAACAAGGTGGTTTTTTATTTACAGATAGGTCGAGCGTGCTTGACCTATCTGTAAATAAAAAGGCAGCTAGCGGTGCACAGCACAGCTGGTGGTTGTTTTTGTTGTAAGCTTTTCCACCTAGGGACTCATCGCTCACCCACGCAGAGGGAGAGCGGTAATTCATAAAACAACAGAAGTGCATAAAACAAAAAAGGCAGTCCTTTATGGACTGCCTTTTGTTAAGCAAATATATTAGTCGTTTATAGCATTTCTATATTCGCAGCTTGAAGACCTTTTTTACCTTGTTCCTCGCTGTAAGAAACAGCGTCTCCTTCTTTAATAGTTAGGCCTCTTAAAGCAGTTACGTGAACGAAAACGTCTTCGCCAGTTTCGTCGTTAGTGATAAAACCAAAACCTTTGGTTTCATTGAAAAATTTTACTGTACCATTCATAATTTAAAAATCTACTGCAAAAGAAAGCTATTTATCTGAGAATTAAAGAGATTCGTTAGAAAAATCTAAAAAAAACAAATTTATGTAGCTGAAGAAGATAAACTAATAGGATGCTAAAAATTCATTCACATTTTTCTCAATCCTGTGATGCAGATCTGAGGTGTCGGCCTTGTCAAAGCTTTCTTGAAGTATCGCCTCGTACAATTCTATATATCTGTTAGAAACTCCTTCGATGTAAGTGTCAGACATTTCAGGGACTGCTTGACCTGGCTTACCCTGAAAACCCTGATCGATGAGCCATCGGCGAACAAATTCTTTTGAGAGTTGTTTTTGAGGCTCGCCTTTACGTTGAAGTTCTTCATAAGTGTCGGCATAAAAATAGCGAGATGAATCTGGGGTATGTACCTCATCAATGAGTACGAGCTCTCCATCAGCCGTGCGTCCGAACTCATACTTCGTATCCACTAAAATCAAGCCTGCGGCCTTGGCTAGGGCGCTTCCTTTTTCAAAAAGAAGACGCGTATAGCGTTCAAGAGTTTGATAATCCTTTTCAGACACCAGGCCACGTTCTAAAATGCCATCTACTGAAATATCTTCATCATGCTCACCCTGCTCCGCCTTGGTAGCCGGAGTAATAATAGGTCTTTCAAACGCATCGTTCTCGCGCATTCCATTTGGCATCTCTACTCCGCACAAGCTGCGCTTTCCCGCAGCGTATTCTCGTGCCGCATGACCAGCCAAGTAGCCTCGAATCACCATTTCAATTTTCACTGGCTCACAGGCCCTTCCGATGGCCACATTCGGATCGGGTGAAGCGATAAGCCAATTCGGAACACTCTCCGAAGTGTAATGGAGCATCTTTGTCGCAATCTGATTTAGAATTTGACCTTTGTAAGGGATACCCTTAGGCATTACGACATCAAAGGCAGATAAACGGTCTGTGGCGACCATTACGAGTAAATCGTTTTCAAGTGTATATACTTCCCTAACCTTGCCGCGGTAAACGGATTGCTGACCTTGAAATGAAAAATCCGTATGCATTAGGGTGTTAACAGCCTTCATAAATCTTTAGTTTTGATGCTCAATGTTCTTATAGGCATCGATTACTTTCTTCACGAGTCGATGGCGTATTACATCTTTGTCGTCAAGGTATATAATTGAAATTCCATCGATCTTATTCAGCACCAAAAGGGCTTCTTTCAATCCCGAAATAACCCTCCTTGGCAAGTCAATTTGCCCGGGATCACCGGTCAGTAAGAACTTGGCATTTTTACCCATACGCGTCAAGAACATCTTCATCTGCGCATGCGTTGTGTTCTGAGCCTCATCGAGAATTACAAAGGCGTCGTCTAGGGTACGACCGCGCATAAAAGCCATAGGGGCAATCTGTATCACTCCTGTTTCTAGGTAATTCTGTAATTTCTCAGGTGCTATCATGTCACGCAACGCGTCGTATAGCGGTTGCATATAAGGATCGAGCTTCTCTTTCAGGTCACCTGGTAGAAAACCTAAATTTTCTCCTGCCTCTACTGCCGGACGGGTTAAAATGATACGTCGTACTTGCTTTTCTTTGAGAGCCCTTACTGCCATGGCTACCCCAGTATAAGTCTTACCCGTACCTGCGGGGCCTATAGCAAAAACCATGTCATTTTTAAGTACAGCTTCAACCAAACGTTTCTGGTTCAGGGTCTGTGCCTTAATCTTGCGGCCATTAACCCCATGAACTAAAACCAAATCATCTACCGATGTACCTGAAGCACTTCCGTCGTTTACAGTGTTCTCACCACTGAGGATGCGTTCAATATTATTCTCGTCAAGTTTGTTGTATTTGGCAAAATGCGACGTCAATTGATCAAAGTGAGCGTCAAACGCTTCAAGCTCTTCCTCGTCTCCGTAAGCCTTGAGCTTGTTGCCGCGTGCCACTATTTTGAGTTTGGGATAGTATTTCTTTAATAGACTTACTGTTTCATTCTCTAGACCAAAAAAGTCTTGCGCACTAATATCAGTGAGCTCAATAAGAAGTTCGTTCAAAATATCTTTTCACTAATTTTACCTACAAACAAACATAGCCAAAATACCTCTTGGCCATGGACAAAAGTATCAACAATTGAATGGGCGTAATTACTCTCACCTCAGACTTTGGAACCAAAGATCATTACGTCGCCCGAATCAAGGCAGCTCTGCTTAAATACGCTCCTGAAAGCACTGTTGTTGATATCTCAAATGAGGTGGACCATTTTAACATAACGGCCGGCGCTTATTTAGTCCGTTCTAGCTTTTTAGATTTTCCAGAAGGAAGCGTACACCTCATAGCCATGAACAACACCCTGATACCTATCAATCGGTTCATCGCCGTGCTTGCCCATAAGCGCTTTTTCATTGCCCCAGACAATGGGATTATTCCTGAAATAGTCTCTTCAGAAGCCATCGATGAAATTAGAATCATTGAAGTCTTTAAACCTCTCACAGGGTTTCATGAATTAGATGTTTTGACGCGAGCAGCAGCACACCTCTCTAATGAGGGTGTATTATCTGTTCTTGGTAGTGAAACGGACGAAATTATTCAACTTCAATCTCGTCAATCGCGACTTTCTGAAGACGCGAGTCGCATTGAAGGAGAAGTGATCTATATCGATCATTTCGGCAATGCGGTCACGAACATCAAAAAAGAAGATGTTGAGGCCCGACGTAACGATCGAGCAATTGTGATTAAGGCCCGAACCCATTCGATACAAGGAATTGAAAACAGCTTCCAGTCCTTTGCAGCAAAATTGATTAGATCTACTAAGAAAAGAAATGCAGCAGAAGGTGAATTATTGGCTTTTTTTAATTCAAGTAATCATTTACAATTATCAGTGTATGGATCTGTTCCTCAAGTAACTGGATCAGTCGTTTCACTGTTGGGTTTGGAGTTAGGGACGCGTGTTGACCTCTTGTTTATAACTGATTTTCAGTAGCGGAAAAAAAGAAGCGAATTAGGATATATTTGTGTTATGAAGTTTATAGTTTCTAGTACCTATTTAAAGGAGTACCTCCAGATATTAGGAGGCGTTATTGCAACCAATAATACCTTACCTATTTTAGATCACGTTCTATTTGATTTAAGTGAAAATCAGCTGCGCTTAATCGCCTCAGATCTAGAGACGACTATATCAGCGAATATAGAAGTAAGCTCTACGGATAAGGGAGTGATCGCCCTTCCGGCGAAACTTCTTTTAGACATGCTCAAAACCTTTCCAGAGCAGCCTTTAACCTTCGTTTTAGAAGACAATGGCACAGTAGAAATTAGTGCCTCTAACGGTAAGTATGCGCTAGCTAGTGTTTCTGGGGAAGATTTCCCAAAACCAATTGCTATTGACGCTTCTTCTTCACTAAAACTTCAAGGAGACATTCTCGCAACAGCAATTAGTAAGACCCTTTTTGCAGCTGGAAACGACGATCTAAGACCAGTTATGAGTGGAGTTTTCTTTCAGTGTACCCCTAATGGTGTCACTTTTGTTGCAACAGACGCTCATAAACTTGTAAAATATGAGAGAACTGACATTCAGGCCTCCGTACAAGCCGAATTTATTATGCCTAAAAAACCGCTAAACCTGCTTAAGGGTATATTAACCGGTAGCGAATCAGAGGTTTCCTTAACCTACAATGAAAACAACGCGAGCTTTGCATTTGAAAATATCGAGATAATTAGCCGTCTCATAGACGGGAAATATCCAAATTATGAGGCTGTTATCCCTAAGGAAAACCCAAATATTCTAAGCGTTTCAAGAACACAATTTTTGAGCTCTGTGCGAAGAGTTTCTATATTCTCTAATCGCACTACCCATCAAATACGTCTCAAAATGGCAGGAGCGGAAATCCAAATTTCTGCAGAAGATGTTGACTACAGCAACAAGGCCGATGAGCGCCTGAATTGCACCTATCAAGGAGATGACCTTAAGATCGGATTCAATTCTAGGTTCCTTAGTGAAATGCTAAGCGCCTTAGACTGTGACGAGGTTCAATTAGCCATGAGCCTTCCAAATCGCGCAGGACTATTGACGCCGTTAGATCATCTTGATCCGGGAGAACAGATCACCATGCTTGTGATGCCTGTAATGCTCAACGCCTAGAAGGTTTTAAATGAATGGTGCTCAAGATACCATCATTGCTCTTGCCACAGCCCAAGGTGTAGGCGCCATAGCGGTTATACGAATTTCAGGCGATGATGCTATCGCCCTTGCAGATCAGCATTTTAAAGCACGCTCAAAGACCTCGTTAGCCGAAGTACCATCGCATAGTATTCATCTTGGTGATCTTTACGATAAGGAGAGAATTATTGACGAGGTGCTAGTAAGTGTTTTTAGAGCCCCTCGGTCGTATACTGGAGAAAATGTAGTTGAAATTGCCTGCCACGGATCTATCTTCATTCAACAACAGATTTTGAATCTATTTGTCGCCACAAAAGCGTGCCGCGTGGCGCAACCCGGTGAATTCACTTTTAGAGCCTTTAAAAACGGTAAAATGAAGCTTTCTGAAGCAGAGGCTGTTGCAGATCTAATCGCATCTGAAAGCGCCGCCGAACACCGCATAGCAATAGAACAAATGCGCGGAGGATTCGCAACCAGTCTGAGCAACATAAGAGAGCAGCTTCTTCACTTTGCCTCAATGATTGAGTTAGAACTGGACTTTTCTGGTGAAGACGTTGAATTTGCTGACTATTCAAGCTTAAAGGAGCTCCTCAGAACGTTAAAAGTAACTATCAAACAGCTTCTCGATTCATTCGCTTTAGGCAATGTCATTAAACAAGGTATCCCAATCGCTATTATAGGAGCTCCTAACGCCGGAAAATCTACCTTGCTTAATTCCTTATTGAACGAAGAACGCGCCTTAGTGAGTGACGAGGCCGGTACCACCAGAGACACTGTTGAAGAGTTCTTAACCCTTAATGGCATTCGTTTTAGACTCATTGATACCGCTGGAATTCGCAATACTTCGAATCATGTTGAAAAAATGGGAATAGAGCGAAGCATTGAACGTGCCCAAAACGCCCATTTAATCGTTTATGTGATCGATGCTTCTGCTCCAAACACAGAAGCCTTAGCCCTCGAGCCTAAGATCTTGACCCCAGAGCGCACTTTAATTGTTTTAAACAAAAGTGACCTCTCTCAAAACATAGATGTCCCTGCTTTGAATCCCTACGAGTGCATTGAAATTTCAGCAAAAGAAGGCCAAAATATTGAGGCCTTAAAAGAAAGAATATCTACAAGAGTATTAGAAGGCGCATCTGCTGGAGACGCCACAATTTTAACCAATAGCAGGCATTTTCAATCGCTACAGGCCGGATTAAACGAAATCTACACGCTAGAAGAAGAGTTAGAAAAGGGAGCAAGCCAAGATCTGCTCGCTATTCCCTTAAGGAGTATTATACACCACCTTGGAGAAATCACAGGGGTAGTCACAAACGACGATATTTTAGGATCTATCTTTTCGAGTTTCTGTATCGGTAAGTAATTCTCATAAACTATAACAACCTCTTCATGAATACCTACAGGCAAGGTTTACGTGAAAATTTTCGACAATTTCTTCTGCTTGTTCTGGTCAACGGATTTGTGGGGGGAATGATAGGGATAGAACGCAGCATCATCCCCGAATTAGCAGTTTCTGAATTTAATATCACCGCTAAATCTGCCTTGCTCTCTTTTATAATTGTATTTGGTATAACCAAGGCCTTAAGTAACTTCTTCACTGGTCTTTACTCCAATAGACTCGGGCGCAAGCGATTACTTATCCTAGGTTGGATTGTTGCACTCCCTGTCCCCCTTCTCCTGATCTATGCTCCGAACTGGAATTGGATCATCGGGGCAAATATTTTACTTGGTATCAATCAAGGGTTGACTTGGAGCAGTACTGTAATCATGAAGATAGACTTAGTTGGTCCTAAAAACAGAGGTCTAGCCATGGGAATAAACGAATCCATAGGCTATGTTTCGGTCGGATTGGCAGCCTTACTCACCGGAGTTATTGCAGGTGAATACGGGATACGCCCCTATCCATTTTATCTCGGAATTGTGTTTTCACTTATTGGATTAACCCTGAGCCTGTTGTTTGTTAGAGATACGAAGAGATTTATCGAAGTAGAGCAACACACATCAAAGGCCACACCTATAGCGCATCTATTCTCAGCGACCTCATGGAAGCATCCAAATCTTGGCAGTATTACTCAAGCCGGATTGATCAACAACCTTAATGACGCTATGGTTTGGGGTATATTTCCTCTGCTGCTAGCGAGCAAGGGTTTTGGACTCGCCGAAATCGGAAAAATTGTCGCCATTTATCCTATGGTTTGGGGTCTTGGACAACTGATCACCGGTAAACTTGGAGATCATATCCTAAAAAAGCGTTTACTATTTTGGGGAATGCTTATTCAAGGAATCTCTATTTTAGGTCTTCTACTTTCCTCTAGTGCCACCAGCTTTACGCTCGTAAGTATTGCAATGGGTATAGGCACTGCAATTGTTTATCCCAACTTTATGGCTGCAATTGCAGACAATACAGACCCTATTCAGCGCCCTAGTAGTCTTGGAATCTTTCGGTTGTGGAGAGACTTGGGGTACGCCTTTGGCGCCATTTTAACCGGATGGATTGCAGATCAATATAGCATAGATAATGCTGTTTTAATCGTTGGCCTTTTAACCGTGGTTTCTGCAGTGGTGATTGCCCTTCGAATGAACAATGAGCACGACTCCCTTTTAACATCCAATTAGCTAAGGTAAAGCGCACAGAAGACTACCTTTGTAGCTACTATGGGAACTACAGGAACAATAACCGGCACCGGTAAGTTCCTCAAAGAAATGTCAGAAGGTATAAGTATTCATGGTGTTCAACCCAAAGAGGGAGCAAAAATTCCGGGAATCCGAAAATGGGAAGAAGCCTATCTTCCGAAAATTTACAATTCTAGCTTCGTTGATGTTATAAATGAGGTGTCAGAAGAAGAAGCTATAGCCTTTAACCGCAGGCTTTCAAACGAAGAAGGAATATTTGCAGGAATTAGCAGTGGAGGAGCTGTCAAAGTTGGTGTTGACTTATGCGCGCAATTAGAACAAGGTATAGTGGTATGCATCATTTGTGATCGTGGCGACCGATACCTTTCAACGGGCATTTTTTGAGTAATTTTAAGGCTACAAACAACCCAAATGAAAGAAATCAAGACTATATGCTGCATCGGAGCCGGATACGTTGGCGGTCCGACTATGACCGTTATAGCCCACAAATGTCCTGAGATAAAAGTAACAGTTGTAGACATCAACCCTGAGCGCATTGCGCGATGGAATGACGATGACCTAGATCAACTCCCGGTATACGAACCTGGATTGGCTGAACTCGTAGGACAAACTCGAGGTAAAAACCTCTTTTTCTCTACTGATGTTGAGGGGGCTATTAAAGAAGCTGATATGATCTTTATCTCAGTGAATACACCGACCAAAACCTACGGCAAAGGAAAAGGGCAAGCAGCGGATTTAAAATACATTGAACTTTCAGCACGCACCATTGCCAAAGCTTCAAAATCAGATAAAATTGTAGTCGAGAAATCTACCCTTCCGGTACGAACAGCACAGGCTATTAAAAACATACTTGAAAATACAAGTAACGGTATTCACTTTGAAATACTATCCAATCCGGAGTTCTTGGCTGAGGGAACGGCCATAACCGATTTACTTGAAGCAGATCGAGTCCTTATTGGAGGCGACGACACCCCCAGCGGAAAAGAAGCGAAAAACGCGCTCTCTGCTATATACGAACACTGGTTACCCAAGGAACGCATCCTTCAGACCAATGTATGGTCTTCTGAATTATCGAAACTTGTCGCTAATGCGTTCTTAGCACAACGTGTTTCTTCAATCAATGCCATTTCTGCACTATGTGAAAAAACCGATGCCAATGTCGATGAAGTGGCAAAAGCCATTGGTCAAGATAGCAGAATCGGACCAAAATTTTTAAAAGCCTCTGTCGGATTCGGTGGCTCTTGTTTTCAAAAAGACATCCTCAACCTTGTTTATATCGCCAAGAGTTATGGATTAGAGGAGGTGGCGGCCTATTGGGAACAAGTAGTTCTTATGAATGATTACCAGAAAAGACGTTTCGCCGATCAAATCATCCAAACGCTTTACAATACCGTTTCTGGTAAAAAAATCACTTTTTTCGGGTGGGCCTTTAAAAAAGACACTAACGACACTAGAGAATCTGCCGCGATATACGTAGCGGATGCCCTCATCGAAGAGAAAGCTGAAATTCATGTGTACGACCCTAAAGTCAGCAAAGAACAGATGCTCACTGACCTCAACAGACTAGGTACACGCACCGAAGAAGAAAACAAACGCTATCTAAAAGTAATTGACGACCCTTATCGGGCTGCAGAAGAAGCACATGCCATTGCTATCATGACCGAATGGGACCAGTTCAAAGCGTTGGATTACGAAAAAATATATACCCTGATGTTAAAGCCCGCCTTTGTATTTGACGGAAGACGCATCATCGATAAAGGGGCTTTAGATCGCATCGGATTTAAGACCTACAAACTCGGAGAATAAGAATGACCATATTAGTTACAGGAGCAGCAGGTTTTATCGGATACCATTTAAGCAAGAGTCTTCTTGAGGCCAATCATCGCGTAATAGGGGTTGATTCGATAAACGACTATTACTCGGTTGACTTAAAATATGCCCGCTTGAGAGATCTTGGGATTTCTGAAGTAGATGCCTCCATTGAAGGTTTAGAATGCAGTTCTGAGGTTTATCCCAATTTCAGCTTTGTTAAGGTAGATTTAGCTGACAATAGTGCTGTAGAGAAACTGTTTAAGCGTACTACTTTTGACAAGGTTTGTCATTTAGCCGCTCAGGCAGGAGTCCGTTACAGCATCGAAAACCCAAGTGTTTATATACAGAGTAATTTAGTAGCCTTCGGCAACCTCTTAGAGGCCGTTCGGCACCACAACATTGATCATTTCATCTACGCCAGTAGCTCTAGTGTTTATGGCGAGACCAAAGAAGTTCCTTTTAAGGTAGACCAACGCGTTGATCACCCTATAAGCCTCTATGCGGCTACAAAGAAAGCCAATGAACTCATGGCCCACACCTACAGTCATTTGTACGGTATCAATACTACTGGTTTACGCTTTTTTACAGTTTATGGACCGTGGGGTAGACCTGATATGGCCTACTACCTCTTTACTAAGGCCATCTTAAAGGGTGAGCCCATCAAAGTTTTCAATCAAGGAGAAATGCGGCGGGATTTTACCTATATCGATGATATTGTTGAGGGGGTTCAGCGGATTATTGAGCAGCCCTTGGGAAATAGAGAGACTTACAAAATCTACAACATCGGGAATCACAAAACTGAGACACTAATGAACTTTATCTCGACCCTAGAACGTCATTTAGGTAAAACGGCAGTAAAGGACTATCTACCCATGCAACCTGGAGATGTAAGCCAAACCTATGCTGATGTAAGCGCTCTTGAGCAAGACTATGGATATGCTCCGAATACCTCTATTGATGAGGGCTTAAAACGCTTCGCTAAATGGTATCTCGAGTACCGTATCGGCTAATTTAATCTTGATTTTTGTGGCGAGAGGCGTAAGCACTCTCGTACAAACGCTCGTATAAAGGAACAATTACCGGAAGGTCAAATCTTTTGGCCGCTTGAAGTGCATTCTTCTTGAATTGAAGCAGTTTATCCGTATCCTCTGTCAACTCTAAGGCATAGCGGCTCATCGTATCTACGTCTCCGACGTTGCACACATAACCTGTTTCACCGTGTATGTTCACCTCAGGAAGTCCACCCGCATTGGATGAAATGACAGCTGTCTTGTTGGCCATAGCTTCTAAAGCTGCCAAACCGAAACTTTCTTCTGATGAAGGCAACAAGAAAATATCGGTCATGCAAAGCACCTTGTCGATCTCTATGCTATTTCCTAAGAATTTTACCTTGGTATATACTCCACGTTCTTTTGCCAGGCGTTCAGCCTTGATTCGTTCGGGACCTTCTCCAACCATAATAAGCACGGAAGGATGCTTTGCATTGACCCGAGCAAAAATCTCAACTACATCTTCTACGCGTTTCACAGCTCTAAAATTACTGACGTGTGTGAAAATCGTTTCTGACTGTAACGCCATTAGTGAACGATTACAAGGTTCTGCTGCGCGCTCTTCATAGCGCCGCACATCGATAAAGTTCGGAACCACTTCAATCTCACTATGGATATCAAACATGTCGTAAGTGGTCTGCTTTAGGCTCTCTGACACGGCAGTAACGCGGTCAGATTTATTGATACTA
>Ga0181563_10005612_pt1 | contig 11461 bp, 12 predicted proteins | sample 011ome_25_FD_133759 | JGI IMG/M metagenome (GOLD analysis project Ga0181563, IMG submission 133759) | Coastal salt marsh microbial communities from the Groves Creek Marsh, Skidaway Island, Georgia - 011512CT metaG (megahit assembly) | ecosystem: Environmental > Aquatic > Marine > Intertidal... | reverse complement strand
AATAGGCCAGGATCTACTGTAGAACCAGGTTTAGATCAAGAATTTACCATTGCACTCCAAGATTTAATTCAGAATCAAACCAATCTAAACCTAGTGAACACAAATGGAGATCTAGTGTATGAGGGAGAAATTACAGAATACCGCATTTCCCCCACAACCTCAACAGCAAACAACACGGCTGCTCAGAACAGACTCACCATGACAGTTAATTTACGTTACACCAATACAAAAAAGGATGAAGACTCGTTTGAGCAGAGATTCTCTTTTTTTTATGACTTCGATGCCAATCAGCAATTATTTGATATAAAAGATGCGGCTAACCGAGAGATCTTTGAACGCATAACCCAAGATATTTTTAATGCAACACTAGCCAAATGGTAAGCATGACAGCCAAAGAATACACCAAATTAATGCACTCTTTTGACCCAAAAGATGAAACTCAGCGTAAACTCTTTGAAAAAATCACCTACCGCTACCCCTATTTTCAATCTGCTTATGCCCATTATCTAAAAACCCTCAAAGAGCAAGAACAATACAATTACAAGCTAATTTTACGCAAAACAGCTGTATTGAGTCCCTCTAGAACTTTTTTAAACAATTGGTTAGAAAATAATGTTCCCGCTTCACCAAAAGATGTTGTAAAAAATCCAGTTCCTGCGGCTGTTGAAAACGAAAAAACAACCGAATTAAAGGTGGTCAATTCAACCGCTAAAAAGAAAGAGCCAACGTCAGCCCCAAAAATTTCTAAAAAAGTAGCCTCCCAAAAGAAAGCAAAGGAAAAAACAGAAAAGAAAGAACCCCTTGCCATGACCTATGCCGAATGGGTTATTTATTCTTCTAAAGGAAAGGTTGAACCCAAAAAAGAAGCAATTAGTTTAGACGATAAATTATCGTTGATCGATTCTTTTCTAGAAAACAAACCCAAGATACCCCCTGTAACTCAAGATCAACCAAAGGTGGATCTATCTGTCCTCAATAAATTCAACAAAGAGGAGTTTATGACGGAAACGTTGGCGAGAATTTATGTTCAGCAAAAGAAATACAAAAAAGCCCTGTACGCCTATCAAATTTTAAGTTTGAAATATCCAGAAAAAAATGGTTTCTTTGCAGACCAAATCAAAACGATTAAACAATTACAACAAAATAGCTAAGTCATGAGCACTTTTTCAATATTCATTACGTTGATTCTTATTGTTTGTTTTCTACTCATCCTTGTAGTGATGGTACAGAACCCAAAAGGAGGTGGATTATCTTCTTCTTTTGGCGGAGGTGGACAACAACTTGGAGGAGTTCAAAAAACAACCGATTTCTTAGACCGCAGTACATGGATTCTAGCCACACTCCTATTGGCTTTGATCCTTTTGTCTAATTTTGGAATCAACACAGGCTCTGCACCAGTTGATACTGAATCAAAATTGATTGACAGTGGTATTGAACAAACAATTCCTGAGACAATTCCTGAAGAAGTACTCGAAGTTCCTACTGAACCTTCTGTGGAAGAATAATCTAGAACTAACATATGTAAATGCCAGCTTCCTGACAAGCTGGCATTTTTTTTATAAAAAACTGCCAACAACTTGCTTGGCATAATTTCTGAAATTGATATTTAAAATTTAATTTATTATGAGCAATTTATCCATTAAACCCTTAGCAGATCGCGTTCTAATTGAACCAGCTGCTGCAGAGACTAAAACTTCTTCGGGTATAATTATCCCCGATACTGCAAAAGAAAAACCACAACGCGGAACAGTCGTAGCTGTAGGACCAGGCACAAAAGAAAACCCTGTAACGCTAAGCGTTGGAGACACCGTTCTCTATGGTAAATATGCAGGTACCGAATTGAATCATGAAGGTTCAGATTACCTCATCATGAAAGAAGCAGATATTTTAGCAATTGTTTAATTAAAAAAGAAACCAATCATGGCAAAAAAGATAGAATTTGATATTGATGCAAGAGACGGCATTAAACGTGGTGTTGATGCATTGGCAAATGCTGTAAAAGTAACCCTCGGTCCTAAAGGACGAAATGTAATTATTGGAAAAGCTTTTGGTGCTCCACACGTCACAAAAGATGGGGTAACCGTAGCAAAAGAAATTGAACTAGAAGATGCCCTAGAAAATATGGGAGCTCAAATGGTGAAAGAAGTTGCTTCTAGAACCAACGATTTAGCTGGTGACGGTACAACAACAGCAACTATTTTAGCGCAAGCTATCGTAAAAGAAGGTTTGAAAAACGTTGCTGCAGGTGCAAATCCACTGGACTTAAAACGTGGGATTGACAAAGCTGTTCACGCAATTGTTACCGAATTAGAAAAGCAAGCTGTTGAAGTAGGCGATTCTTCTGAAAAAATAAAGCAAGTTGCCAGTATTTCAGCGAACAACGATGAGACAATCGGAAGTCTAATCACAACTGCTTTCGAAAAAGTTGGAAAAGAAGGTGTCATTACTGTTGAAGAAGCCAAAGGAACAGATACCTATGTAGATGTTGTTGAAGGAATGCAATTTGACCGTGGATACTTGTCACCCTATTTTGTGACGGACTCCGAAAAAATGGAAGCTGATTTAGAATCGCCCTACATTTTATTATACGACAAGAAAATCTCTTCAATGAAAGATTTACTTCCTGTGCTTGAGCCCGTAGCACAAACCGGAAAACCTCTATTAATCATTGCTGAAGATGTCGACGGAGAAGCTCTTGCAACATTGGTTGTCAACAAATTGAGAGGAGCGCTTAAAATTGCCGCTGTAAAAGCTCCAGGATTTGGTGACCGAAGAAAAGCAATGTTAGAAGACATCGCTATTCTTACAGGCGGAACCGTTATTTCTGAAGAACGTGGATTCACCCTCGAAAACACAACCATTGAAATGCTAGGTACAGCTGAAAAGGTTACCATCGATAAAGACAATACCACTGTGGTAAATGGAGCCGGTACTTCTGAAGCCATTGAAGCTCGCGTAGGCCAAATCAAGGCACAAATTGAAAATTCAACTTCAGATTACGATAAAGAGAAATTGCAAGAACGTTTGGCCAAACTTTCTGGTGGTGTTGCAGTACTTTATGTAGGTGCTCCTTCTGAAGTAGAAATGAAAGAAAAGAAAGACCGTGTTGATGATGCTCTTCATGCTACACGAGCTGCAGTAGAAGAAGGAATTGTTGCTGGAGGTGGAGTAGCCTTGTTGAACACCAAAAGTGTCCTTAGCAAACTTGAGTTTGACAATCAAGACCAAGCAACAGGGATTCAAATCATTAACACTGCCGTTGAATCTCCTTTACGAACCATAGTAGAGAATTCTGGTGGTGAAGGCTCTGTCGTTGTGGCCAAAGTCCTTGAAGGCGATAAAAACTTCGGTTATAACGCCAAAGAAGGCACCTATGTTGACATGCTCAAAGAAGGAATTATCGATCCTAAAAAAGTAACTCGTGTAGCTTTAGAAAACGCTGCCTCGGTTGCTGGAATGATCTTAACTACCGAATGTGCTTTGGTAGACATTAAAGAAGATGCACCTGCCGGCGGAATGCCTCCTATGGGAGGAGGAATGCCCGGTATGATGTAAGTAAAGCCATTCATCAATTTTAAAGAGGCTGTCTAAAAAGTGAAAAACTGGCATTCTGAATTTATTTCAGAATCTCAAATGACTGTTTTTCAATATATTTTAGAATCTGAAACGAGTTCAGAATGACAAAAATATGACTTTTTAGACAGCCTCTTTTTTGGTTTTATTTTAAATTGTTTACATTTATAATGAACCAAATCTTATTATTATGAACAAAAGTTTACTTTTTTCAGGAGTAGTTGGAACCATCGTGTATTACTTATTAGGATGGTTAGTCTATGGAGTTATATTCCCAGACTTGGCAGGAGGCGAACAAAATCCTTTATTTATTTTATTAGGCTGCCTGTTTTATGCTTTTATTTTTGCAGTAATGCTTAGCCGCTGGACCAGTATCAGCAAATTCAGTTCTGGCTTTAATGCTGGACTAATTATGGGTATACTATATGCCATGAGTTATTATTTCTTTAAAATAAGTGGAGGAGGATCTTTTGATATCCAGCCATTTCTAAAAGAAATTGTTATCGGCGGGTTAATGACAGGGGTTGCTGCAGGTGCTATTGCCCTTGTTATTGGCAAAACCTCCTAATTCAAGGTTTATGCCAATAAAAAGCGACCCTTTCGGGTCGCTTTTTTTATTCTACTTTCTTTTTGCGTTCATATAAACAGCACATAGGTAAATTTTCGTACACCTCGTCTGGTGCAGTGGCAAGGGGGGTGTCGTGTCCTGCATTAGCAATCGATGCATGAATATCTTCAATACTTACCTTGTTAGCGTCATACAAAACTTGAAACTGATGAGAGGGAATATCCCAAGTCGCCGTTTTAACACCTTTTATACCAAAGGCCGTTTTCTCAATACGGGCTTTACACATTCCACAAACTCCATCTACCTCAAAAATTGTTTTTTGAAGATCTTTTTTCTGCGCCATCAGCGCAAAAGGGGCTAAGGCAAATAGAAGCACTATAATCTTTTTCATATTTATTTTTTTAAGTTAAAACGTAATCCTGCATAAACCATGCTGCCAAAAATAGGTGCATAGACCAAGCTAGCGTCAAAATCCCTGCCAAAAGGTTGATCCACATTAATCACAGGGTTTAGCTGTTTTTCATTGGTTAGGTTTTCGCTACCCAAATATACCTCAAAGCGGGGAGAAAAAACACGGGTAATTTGCGCATTCCACAAGCCATAGGCATTGGAATTAGAATTCACCCCATCCCTTGGGTTGTTTGGCAATCGCTGTTCACCTACAAAATGATAGGTCAAATCGGCGCGCCATCCATTGCCCTGTGGAGTAACATTATTGTATTCTCCGTTTGCAAAAAAGCGATGTTCTGGCTGTAAAGGTTTTTGTTTAAAACCATCCAAGTAGTCCGTTTTAACTTGATAGTTTTTATAGGCAAAACGAAATGATGAGTGTTTAAAAGGGGCATAGTCCACTTCTAATTGAAAGCTGTTTGCATAACTCTTTCCCTCTAAATTATAAAAGCGAATATAGCGAGCTGTTTCCCAATCGACAACAACCTGATCTTGGAATTGCGTTCTATAATAGTCAAGGGTTAGGTCTCCCTGCTTATTGAACAAGGTATAGCCTTGACGAAAGCTTAGCCCATAGTTCCATGCTTTTTCTGGTCGTAAACCATAGATACTCCCTTCATTGGATTGTACTTGAATGGTTCGATTGGTCGCAAACAAGGTCTGATTTTCAGCGAAAATATTTGCTGCTTTTCTTCCCTGACCAAATGAAAATCGGAGGGCAGAACGCTCCCAAGGGGTATAGCGTGCATGAAATCGAGGGGTTAAAAAGGTGCCCAAATTGTTGTGCCTATCAATGCGGATTCCTGCAACAATATTCCATTTTTCTAGGCTGTCGTAGGTATATTCAAAGAAAGCACCAACCACCTGATCGGTTCGTTGATACAAGCCACCGTCAACTACTTCTTCATAGCGATCCCAGGCAATGTTTATTCCCGTTTTGAATTTATTTTTCGTATTTCCCAGTATAGAATTGAACAGTAAATTTCCGAAAAAACTATTGTGCTTAATATCGTATTGGCGAAGACCATAATACGCATTTTGATCATGAGAATTAAAGGCCGCTTGAAAGCCAAAACTCTGATAGGTTAAAAGAGGAAATACATAGCCTATTTTAAGAGAAGCGTCAAAACGTTTGGTATCGATTTGACTCCCCCATTCCTTTGTGAATCCTCGGTCTGTTTTTTGATCAAAATCGATTGAGCCCGTTTGTTTTTGATCATCTAAGAAGCGAAAGCTGGCAAAGCTAACCCAGCCTTTTGTCGCATTGGTATATTGCCAACGGTTGAAAAGATTCACTTGCTTGGTGAGAGGCAAATCCAAAAAACCATCCTTGTTCCTATCTGTTGATAGTGTGCGTTGATTTCCGTGAACATATAGACCCGTACTCCACTTGTCAGACACCTTAGTGTTCCAATGAAAATTGGCTTCTTGTCTTCCATTTATAGAAGAAAATAAATTTACAAACAAGGGAGCATCAGAAAAAGGTTTTTGTAATTCAGTATTTATTTGTCCAGCGATACTCTCAAAACCATTGGTCACAGATCCTGCTCCCTTAGTAATCTGAATGCTTTCAATCCAGGTTCCTGGCGTGTAAGTGAGTCCATAAATTTGAGAGGCTCCGCGCACCGACGGGATGTTTTCCTCAGTAATTAATAGATAGGGGCTCGACAAGCCCAGCATACGAATTTGCTTGGTTCCTGTTAACGCATCCGAAAAATTAACATCGATCGAGGGGTTGGTTTCAAAACTTTCCGATAAATTACAACAGGCTGCTTTCAATAATTCGGCACTGTTGACTTGAATTAGGTTTTGAGCTTCGAAATAGGATTTCTGAATGGCTTTTCGTCGCTGAGTCAACTCAACCTCATCTAAGCTCTCGCCTGTAGCCTCTTTCATAAAATGGATAATTTTTTTATCAGAATCCACCGTGAGTGTATCTATTCTAAAGCCGAGGTATTTGAGAACCAATTGATCAGTCGAAATCTCACGGGCTAGGGTAAACTTTCCATCTTGGTCGGACACCGTCCCCTTGGACGAATTCAACCAATATATATTGACCCCTTCTAAGGGATAGGTTTCATTGTTTTCTTGAAACAGCAACTGACCCTCTACCTGCTCTTGGGCAAGCATAGGGAAAGTAAAAAGTAAGAGTAAAAATAAAGGGATTGTTTTCATTATTATTTTTCGTTAAAACATTTGTAAGTACAGTTTATGTCCCGTTGGGGCAAGAGAAACTGTTGTTTTAAGCGTAAAAAATAAAGGCACAATTGATTTTGTAGTGGGGTATTTTAGGGGGAGGATAAGTAGAATTGTTTATAGAAGGCGTAAAATCGATGATTTCGATTTGTTGCTCAAATGAGCTCCTTTGATTGGTTGATGCATAAAGGAGAGGGTTTTGTCCTTCAACCTTGGTTTGATCACTATCATTCTGGGCAATAATTACATCATCGGCACAACAACTTTTTTGAGTTAACTGGTCTGAATCAGACGGAAATAACTCGCCTTTTTCCATTCCACAACCTTGGGCATCAAAAGCCCAGGAAATTTTTGCAATATGCTTTCCACAATAATGCACGTTGATTGCAACTCCAATTTTACTTTGTAAAAAGAAGAGCAATAGGATAATAATACGCAACTGCTTCATTGCTAAAAATTTAAATACAAAGATATCAAAATTATATTTACCAAAAATTATACCACAATTGTTTCAAAATCAACAGCAAGGGTTAAGAATTCTGTTTTAATTTATTCCCTTAAAAAAACAGTATTTAGCAGCTGTTTTTCCTATTTTTGAAAAAAAATCAACGTGACCAACTATTCCCTTCTTTTACAGGAATCCAAAGCCCTACTTTTGAGCCCGGCTTCGGACACGGATTCAATATTGACAAAAATTTGTCTTTTGCTGCAAACAACGGTAAAACATTACGATTGGGTCGGATTTTACTTTGCCAACCACCTAGAAAAAACACTTCACCTAAAAGCCTATGCTGGAATTCCTACAGACCACACCGTCATCCCATTTGGAAAAGGAATTTGTGGACAAGTTGCTATTTCAAATAAAAATTTTGTGGTGGATGATGTTTCTGCACAAGACAACTATATTGCTTGTGACATACATGTCAAATCAGAAATTGTCATTCCTCTATTTGTCAAAGACAAAAACATCGGTCAAATCGATATAGACTCGAATATTATAAATGCATTCACTGAACAAGACAGTCGTTTTTTAGAACAACTCAATGCGGCTATTGCCGATACTCTCTTTTAATCTATTTTTTATGAATTCTACACGCAAAATCACTTCAGCTCTTATTTCTGTTTTTGACAAAGAAGGCTTAGGGCCCATCATTCAAGAACTCGATAAACAAGGGGTTACTTTATATTCAACGGGAGGAACTGAACAATTTATTCGCGAAATGGATATAGCAGTTGTTGCTGTTGAAGACATTACTTCCTATCCTTCTATTTTGGGAGGTCGCGTAAAAACGTTACATCCAAAAGTATTTGGGGGAATTCTAAACCGTCAAAATATTGCCTCTGACCAAGAAGAACTCGAGCAATATGATATCCCACAATTGGACCTAGTGATTGTTGACTTATATCCTTTTGAACATACAGTAGCCTCAGGAGCTGCGGAACAAGACATTATTGAAAAAATTGACATCGGTGGAATTTCCTTGATACGTGCCGCTGCCAAAAACTTTGCAGACGTACTTTGTGTCTCAGATAAGAATGATTATCAAGAAGTGCTAGATCTACTCATCGCAACGGGGGGTACCCCCTCAAGAGAAGATAGAAAGCGTTTTGCTACCAAGGCTTTTCAGGTTTCTTCACATTATGACGCTGCTATTTTTAACTATTTCAACAGCGATACTCGGGCCTCCACTGCGTTAAAAATAAGTCAGCAACAAGCTAAAGCTTTGCGCTATGGCGGAAATCCACATCAAGAAGGAATATTCTACGGGCCATTGGGTGATTTGTTGGAGCAAGTACACGGGAAGGAAGTTTCTTACAACAACCTACTGGACATTGATGCTGCCGTGAACCTTATGCTTGAGTTTTATGATGGAAAACCCACCTTTGCCATCTTGAAACACAATAATGCTTGTGGGTTTGCCACACGCGATAATCTAGTAAACGCCTATGAAGATGCCTTGGCTGGAGATCCTGTTTGTGCTTTTGGTGGGGTATTAATTACCAACAAAGAAATTGACCTTGCCACTGCCGAAAAAATCAATGAACTCTTCTGTGAAGTAGTCATTGCGCCCGCTTTTGCTGAAGAAGCTTTAGCTATTTTGACCAGCAAAAAAAATCGTATTCTTCTGATCCAAAAATCAACTGAATTGGAAGGAAAAACAATACGCAGCTGTCTAAACGGCTATTTGGTGCAAGACCGTGATAGCGTTACCGACTCCAAAGACATTCTGTCAACAGCAACAGAAAAAGCACCCTCTCCATCAGAAATTGATGATTTATTGTTTGCTTCTAAAATCTGTAAGCACACCAAGTCCAATACGATTGTCTTGGTTAAAAATGGTCAATTACTTGCCTCTGGAACTGGACAAACCTCGAGGGTAGATGCCCTACGTCAAGCCATTGACAAGGCACAAAATTTCGGATTTGACCTCACCAATGCTGTTATGGCAAGTGATGCGTTTTTCCCCTTCCCTGACTGTGTCGAGATTGCCAAAAATGCTGGTATAATATCAGTTATTCAACCCGGTGGATCTATAAAAGATCAATTATCGATCGATTATTGTAATGCACAAAATATGTCTATGGTATTCACCGGAATACGTCATTTTAAGCATTAATTTTATTAACTTTGAATATTCGCATTAATTTTAGAGGCTCAGCATGGGATTTTTTGATTTTTTAACAGAAGAAATTGCAATTGATTTAGGTACTGCAAACACCCTTATTATCCACAAAGATAAAATTGTTGTGGATAGTCCCTCAATTGTTGCCATAGATCGAACCACCAATAAGGTAATTGCCATTGGGCATGAAGCCAGTATGATGCAAGGGAAAACCCATGAAAACATCAAAACCATCCGACCCTTAAAAGATGGTGTAATTGCTGACTTTAATGCTTCTGAGCAAATGATCAGTATGTTGATCAAAAGTGTACCCACCCTAAAGAAAAAGATGATTACCCCTTCGCTGAGAATGGTGATTTGTATTCCCTCGGGAATTACAGAGGTAGAAATGCGCGCGGTACGTGAGTCTGCTGAACGTGTTAACGGAAAAGAAGTTTATCTAATCCATGAACCTATGGCAGCTGCAATTGGAATAGGGATTGACATCAAGCAACCCAAAGGAAACATGATCGTCGATATAGGAGGAGGAACAACTGAAATTGCCGTTATCGCCCTTTCAGGTATTGTTTGTGATAAATCAGTCAAGATTGCCGGAGACGTTTTTACCAATGATATAGTGTATTATATGCGACGTCAGCACAATCTCTATGTAGGAGAGCGTACAGCAGAAAAAATTAAAATAAATATAGGAGCCGCTTTAGAGGATCTAGAAACTCCCCCAGAAGAAATGTCTGTTCAGGGAAGAGATCTTTTAACCGGAAAACCAAAGCAAGCAATGGTTTCCCATCGAGAGGTTGCTCGCGCACTGGACAAATCCATCTTACGCATCGAGGATGCTATTATGGAAGCCCTGTCGCAAACACCACCGGAATTGGCGGCAGACATTTACAATACGGGAATTTATTTAGCTGGTGGAGGTTCAATGCTTCGCGGTTTAGACAAACGAATTTCATTAAAAACTGACCTCCCAGTATATATCGCTGAAGATCCTTTACAGGCAGTAGTTCGCGGTACCGGAATCGCACTTAAAAACATTGAACGCTACAAAACGATCTTATTAAAATAAGTAAGCAATGCAATGGGTCTTAAATGCTATTCTCCGCTACAAGAACTTTTTGCTCTTCCTTTTATTATTGAATTTTGGACTGTACCTTTCTGGCTCACAAAGCAGCTATCACAATAGTCAATTAGCCAAAATCAGTTTGGCTATTTCTGGCGCAATCCACCAACCATTTGTCCAATTAAACTCTTATTTTAATTTGGCCGATGAAAACAAACGTTTGGTTGAAGAAAACAATGCGCTAAAAAACTTGGTGTTGGAACGATTCAATCAGGCTGAGCTTATGCCGATGGAAAGTCAAGAACTTCCAAGACAACAGTATTGGTCTCTACCCGCAAAAATAATCCGAAATAGCTTTACCCAATCACGTAATATCTTGTTGATTAACAAAGGAAGTAATGATAGTGTTGCGAGAGAAATGGGAGTCATTGGTCCCAAAGGGATAATTGGCATTGTTAATCAAACCAGTGGGAATTATGCCTCTGTATTATCTATTTTATACCGTGATTTGAAAATCAATGCAAAATTCAAAAAGTCAAATGTTTTTGGATCTCTATATTGGTTGGGCGACAACCCCAATGAAATGCAACTGGAGGATATCGCAAGCATTAATTCTGTACAAATTGGGGACACCTTGGTTACGGGAGGAATGTCTACTTATTTCCCAGAGGGCATACCTATTGGAACGGTAAAAAGTTTTGAATTACCCGAAAACGGAGGTTACTATGACATTCGCATAGGCCTTTTTAACAATATGACAGACCTAGAATATGTTTATGTCATTGGCAATAAAAACAGGGAAGAAATAATAGAATTGATAGAAAGAAAACCATGATCCCATATTATACTCGCTTTTTTTTCTTGGCCTCCATTTTGCTGATTTTACAAATCTTGGTCTTTGATAATATTCATCTTTTCAATTTCAGTAATCCAGCCATTTACCTCATGATTTTTATTACCTATCGGTTAGATTTAGATCAATTTGGTTTT
>Ga0181563_10005604_pt1 | contig 11467 bp, 13 predicted proteins | sample 011ome_25_FD_133759 | JGI IMG/M metagenome (GOLD analysis project Ga0181563, IMG submission 133759) | Coastal salt marsh microbial communities from the Groves Creek Marsh, Skidaway Island, Georgia - 011512CT metaG (megahit assembly) | ecosystem: Environmental > Aquatic > Marine > Intertidal... | reverse complement strand
CCGTGCCAGTAGAAAGTATCCTTATTGTTGCGTCACCACTGTCGTGAACATCTAACGCCACTGCAGGTGATACAGTACCAATTCCCAGCGACTTTGCGCTTGCGTCCCACCTACCGCCTGATGCGCCAGCATCGTCGTAAAACACAACATCACCATTAGAGAGGATTTCCAGTCTATCTAAAGTGTCGGTACCGTTAGTTGACCGAAAGCGCATTACCCCATGTGACGATGCACCGCCTCTAGTAATCAAGGCAAGAGCAGTGCCGTTAAATTGCATGTCGCCATAGGTATTAGAGCCTTGGCTGTCTTGCAATCTAAGTTGCGGAGATTCAGCAAGTAAATGTAACTCGTGACTAGGCAAAGTAGTACCCAGACCTAACCGTGAAGTGCTTGCGTCCCAGTAAAGGTCTTGTGAGGTGCCAGCACTGTTGTAGAAACTAATGTCTCCGCCGTTTGCAAACGCCGCACTTAACGTGCCGTTTTGTTGGATTAATAAGCCTTCGCCAGCACTGTTAGGTCTTGTGTTTATAATTAGGTCGTTATTTAACGGCCCTGTAAACGTAAAGTCTGCGGCTACACCTGCGGTAATTGCGTCTACAGTTGCTGTGCCGTTTACATCTAAAGAATCAGCCGTCACACTACCCGTTACGTCGATGCCTGTAGAGGTGGTGGCAAACTTTTGAGCATTGTTGTGATATAAATTTACTGCGCCGTCAGTAATAAATTCGGCCATATATTCAAAAGGCGATTTATTAATCATCACCTTAGAGCCGTTAGTGCCAATGCTTAAATAGCCTGTTCCTTGGTCGCTTACATAACTATTAGTACCATCATGATAAATCGCCAGATCAGAGCCAGCACCAAAGATAGCCTTGTTGCTATCCCCGAATGACAGGTTGCCCGTCATGCTGTCGCCAGACGTTTCTACCTTGTCGCTGTTCAGGTTGGTGAAGTTAGCGTCAACCTCGTCATTAGTTAGAGGCGAACCCTTCCCAGAGCGTGTTGTAATCGTAGTCATGGTTTACCTCTTGCTAAATTAGGATGCTGTAAGGGTCAGTTGCCAGTTCACGGACAAAGTGTCGTCTGCAGATTTATTTACGACTGAGAAAACCACGCGACACAACATAGTGCCACCCGATGCGGCGTTAAAAATCGCGGCCTCAGTAACAGCGCCAGTCGCGTCACCTGCCTCAAATGAAGCGATATAGGTAATTGTATTGTTAGATACTGTTGACGAGTCTAGTGTTTCGCGTGAGCCAAGCTGTGACTCTAGTGAAGTGTCACCAGCCGCCGCCGCAGTCGTGCCTGAGCCAAGCGCCATGTGCGTCATAGCCGTCTCATCGTCTTTCATACGGTCACAGATAAAGTTAAGTCCTGTATCCACAATCAGGTTTTTAACCTTCTGCTCGCTTTTTACGTTGCCGTCTTTGTCACGTAGAACCAGAGCAACATCGCCTCGCAGTTTCAATCCTTCGTTAATCATTTAAAAAGCCCTCGATGTGCCGACGTAATCTTCGGCAAAGTAAGTGAAGTCACAATAGCTCTGACTGCGTAAGTCTCCCGAATCGGAAACGGCACCACTGTCAGACCTAAACTTAGTTGTCAATTTTACCGCAGACTCGGTTGCACTGCCATTTTCGGTGAAGTCACGCAAGTAGGTAACAGTGCGGTCAAACGTGTCAGACACAACACCGATGTCTGTGCGTGTCTTAACGAATGATATTTCTTGGTCATCCTCTGCCGATGCTTCGCCGTCGAGGTCATCAGTAACAAAGGTTTGGTCAGTCAAAAACTTAGTTATGCTGACGACATTGTTTTCGGCTACATAGGCGCGGTCAGTTCTATCGCCTGCAATGTAATCCTCTGCGAAATAACTTAGGTCACAGTAATCGTGATTGGTGTCATCGCCTGCAATCTTAATAAAGTCGAGCGTTTCGTTGTCAGTAAGGCTAGGAGCCTCTGTAAGCCCTTTCACGGACGTTAAAGCCTGATCGTCTGTGATTGCACTGCTATCAGTCAAAGGCTTTGTAAAAGCGATTATGTGGGCTTCTGCGACTGCTGGTGTTTCTGTCAGCCCTTTGATAATCGTAAGCACGTCATTGTCGGTTAGTGCGCCCGAGTCGCTGGCTTGCTTTAGTAGCGTGATTACTTGCGCGTCTGCAACGCTAGGCGATTCGCTTAGCGGCTTTGTGACATCGAGTGTTTGTGTGTCAGCAATGCTTGCTTCGTCTGTCGCGAAGAATTGACGCAAGAAAAAGCCTACGACTACCTCTGCTTTGAGAGATAGCGCAGTGACTGCCGCACTGATTGATAACCCTGTAGTGCGAGCTAGTAAACGTGCGGCGCTAAAGATAGCATCAAAGCCACGCATCTATCAGCCAAAGTCCTCGCGCAGGAAAAAGTCTACTGTTTCGTAAACCGTCTCTCTCACGCCTGAATTGACTATCTCAATCTCGCCCTCGTAAAAGCCCTCATCAAGGTCGAGTTGACCTGAGCTAAATACAAAGTACAGGTCGCCTAGCGCAAGTTGTTCATTTGAGCTAACGTGGTTAAGGGTAAATAGTACGGTCGAGGTTTTCTTTTTACGGAAGCGCAAGACAGCCGTGGCGTCAGTCAAATCCTCTGCACTGCCGTCGCGTGTTATAGCCGCCTTGATCTGCGGGCCTGTGTCGCCTTGTACAAGTTCAATGGTCATGTGAGTCCTCCAGCCCTATTATCTCACACATCTATGTAGGCTAAGATGCTTGGCTCGTTTGTTTCTTCATTTATGAAGCAAGTCAGCCAATAGTCAGCCACGTCTGTAAGAGTTTGGCTTTCCTTTGCGGCTTTAGCAGATGCAACATCATCATAGGTGCCAATGACTACTTTTTCGTCATCACTTTGCCGCGTGTATCCTAAAATAATGCTCATATTTAACCTATGTTAGTAACTGAATTTGTCCTGCAATGCCGACACTCATAGTGCAAGAAGTTCCAGAAAATCCAAACGTCTTAGCTCTAACGCGATAAGTTTCTTCTGTACTGCTACGCGCTAACGGCTGGAAAAGCGTGTGATGCGTTAATGCCGTAACGTCTATGATTCCGTAGCGCGGCGCAACTGCGGCGTAGGTAATCCAATCACCCGCCGACGTCCACTTGTCACGGTTATAGTAGACAGTCGTGCCAACACTAATTGCTGTGTTACTTGAGTAGATGATTTTTGTTCTATCTGTACTTTGCTGATATTCGATAGACACTACATTAAAGACAGATGATGCTGACGTTTGTGTTGTAGAAATAGCGCCGAACATATCAAGTGTTGTTAGCAAGTTTCCAGAAAACTCTAAATATCTAGCACCTAAAGCAAACGGGCCGCTCGCTACGACATTACCTAACGATACGCCGCTTGTTTGCCCTTTACTCTTTCTTTCGATACTGACTTCAACGGTAAATGCTGAGGCAGGTGACTGTGCTGTGATTCCAAAATGCGCATGTAAAGTGGCGTACTTATCTAGGTCGGCATCAGGCGCGGGGGTTGTAAACTCTCCGAAAGTCGTCGCAGAAGATGAAAGCGTTACAGGCGTTGGCTTATATAGGCCAAACGAAAACACCTCAGAAATGTCGCCCGATATCTTATTGGCCGTAATCGAGTTGACTACGATAGTCCTGCCCGTGATTACGTCATCGGGTATCTGCGTCGTAGAAATATCTAGCGGCTCAGGGAATAGGCCGCCTGACAGAATGTTATCGCCGCCACTGGTCGTCTCTAAGGTACCTAGCGCAACGATGTGTGCTGTGGTCGTGGAGGTGCCGTCGTTAACGTCTGTGCCTGTTGTGGTGCCTGTAAAGCTAGACGGGTCGAAGGCTGTTTCTGTCGCGCCCGAGCCTGTTGTGTTGTTTACGTCGTAGTAGAACTGGTCATTTTCTGACCACACAAAAGCACAATCGAAATTGCCACGCGACCCCATGTTAAATGGCGCTGTCTTGTTTAAGTCAAAAGCGATGTAGCCGCGCTTACCTGCAACTTGAGTTAGGAAGGTAAAGTTGCTGTACTGGTCATGCTCGATGGTGACGTTCGTACCGTTGTAAAGCACCGAGCCGTCAGCGTTCATGTTGACAGTGCCATCGACATTGACGCCAACCAATGCGCCCTCACCAGCGTTAGCATTGCCAGACGCATCTTGATTTAAAAGCAGTGCGAGCGTTCGGCCTTCAATCTCACCATCGCCTACGTCCTCGCTTGTGACCTGTAGGCTAGTGCCTGCTACACCTGACGTGTAAGCAGACTTGTTGCCTGAGTAATCTACAGCGCGCAAGAAAAAGTATTTAGTAATGGCGGCGGCTTGCCCTGTTGGATAAACGTACTCCTCACCAGAAATGACGGCCTCGGGTGTAGCGCCACTTGCTGGTTCTGTGTTGCTCGCTACAACATGAACCTCTATCTGCTTTAGGTCTATGTCATCAGGATTGTTCCACGTCGCGGTGATCGTTCTAATGCCGCCTGTCGTTGCTAGTGACGTCGGTACGGCTGGCGCAGTTTGATCGCCGTCTAAAGACTGGTCGAGTAGTGACGTGCCTGTACTACTTACGCCAATTAAGTTTTCGGCCTGTACTCGAAAATCATAATTAGAGGTGACATCAAGGCCGCTGATGTATATGCGTGGCTCACGGCTTGAAGCGTAAAAGTAATCAGTCGTGCTGGTCTTGTTGTAGCGCACCTTGTAATGCTCAACAAACGCATTTGTATTTTCATCCCACGACAACTGCACAGCACTAGACACACCACCATCTGGGCCAAGCAAGCCCACCTCAGTCAGTGTTAAGTTAGTGACGTTATCAACGGTGCGCCCATCGTATAGGTCTAACTCTCCACCGCTCAAAAAGTCCTCTTCGTCGCTCGTAGTCCAGTCGTACAGTGCGGCGGCTGTTTCGATGCAGGTTAAGTTGACGCCTAGCGCGCCGCCATCACCAAGAGCTAACGAGTAGTCGATAACCTCAAATACCTTTTGGTCGTAGTTCAGTCGGTCATTAGTGACTTGTATCGTGTCGCCTACCTTAATCTGCAAGCCTGTAAGATTGACCGACATAGAAATAACGACTTGCTGACGTGATTTTAGTAACGCAATTTTCGCCAGTCGCTGTGCCTGTAAATTGTTAGTGACCATAGGCAACGGCATATCAAGGTATAACGGGTCGCCGTCTTCTGTCGCATAGGTCGAGCTAATTTGTGGCGGGTAGTCTAGTACCTTGTAGTCTTTCTCTTCAGAAACAAAGATGCCTTTAACCCCGTTATAACCACCTCTGCGAGACTGCCGAGTCTGTGTCTGCACGTCGCTAATGATGTCAGCTTCAGTAAAGGTGTATGTGGGTGTTTTGTAGTCTGCGCCGTCAATGAAATACTTGCCGCCTGAGTAAGTCAGTTTGCCGCCCATAGAGGCCAATAACTGCTCAATGTTGGCTTTAATCTGGTTGCCCGTGTCTATGACACCGTTGCATTGGTAGCGGTCTTGTGTGCCGCCAGCGGCAATAGAAACTTGCTCATCACACAAATTAGCCGCCGCGATTAATGCTGTACTGTCTATGTTTGTGTTTGTTTCTCCAAGCCCATAGCTTGAGTCGAGCATGTAATCACGCAAACAAAGTGCAGGGTTTTGGCTGTACGCAATTACGTCCAAACGGGGGTCGTATACTTTTTTGCCGCGCACGACGGCGCTTATGTTTGGGATGCCTTGCGGAAATTGATCTGCGTCCCATTCAAGTCTGAATGCAATGTACGCCATGCCCGATAGTTTGTGGTCTGACGTCCAAAGAACATTGGCGCTGGTTAAGTTGCTAGATGCCGCTTGTCCTGCTGTGCCAAACTTGCGGTCGATAGTGACATACGTCGCCCAGTCGTCTTGGAATCCGCCCGTGAGTGTCCATATCTTTTTGTCGTTAAACCAAATTTCGTCGTAGGCTTGAATTTCATGGCTGGCGAAAACAATCGCCATGTGTAGATATTTGTTGTCGTCACCAGTGTTAGAAATGAAAACGACTTGACCGCCAACGCGCATTTTCCCATAAATTATTTTTCTGCTACCAGCAGGCTCACGCGTCGTTTGCGTTATGCCCGACATTTGCGCACCGATATTAGGCTTTGGTGCGAGCGCACGAGAAACCATTGAAAGGCCAGCGCCTAATGCAAAGTAGCCAGCAAAGGCCGCGAATCCACCTGCGGCAAAGCTAAAAAATGCAAGACCTGCCGCTGAAGCTCCTACTGCACTCGCTAATCCTGCTACTGCGGCGATAGCCATTCTGTTACCTCAATACTAAAGAATAAACGCGCTCGATTTCCTCGAAGTTCAATCGCTCGAGGATTGTGTCGAATGGCTGATGCGCTTTGGTGTTGACGTGTAGTTTGGTAATGCCTTCTGCCGCAAGAGAGTCAATAGCGAACTTAATTAGCTTGACGCCTGTTAAGCCCTTACGAGCGGCCTTAGTCAAAAAGATAATGTCGTTGTTTGCAAAGAGGTGGTCGCGGTAGTGCAGTGACTTACTAACGATGACAACAAAATAACCCATTAGCTTGTCGTCTTTACGCGCCGTGTAAATGCGCAACGCGTTGATGTTATCGAGTCGTGCGTAGCCTTCCCAGTCGGGATTCAACTTGATGATTTCTTTGTTTAGGGCTATCTCTTTCCAATGCTCTTCTAGCAATGGCTCAATTTCGCGCCTCACCTTCGCCAAGTTTTCGATTGCAAATTCCATTGCTCAGTCTCCTATGGAAGCTGTGGCGGGTTTTCTTGGTCTTCACGACGACGTGACCCACCGTCTCCGCCGCCAGTACCCACATGACCGCGACCCCACATGATTTCCTTCTCTGCCATCTCTGCTACAAACTCTAAGCCCTTGTCATTAGGGTAGTCGATCTTTTGGTCTTCAGCTGTGTAGCGACGTATGCGTGTGCGCTCAAACTCGATCAACCGATTCTCAACTGCTATCTGTATAGTCGCAGTCTCTGATGAATCGTTAATAACCATTGTGTCCATAAAGCCGCTAAACACAGTCACAGGCGCACTGATAACACCGTTGCTAGAATCCATAGCGCCTAGCTTTACCGTTAGCTCGCGGCCCTGATAGTCTTCGTCACGCGCTTTAGCGAGTAGTGGGTCAGTGATGCCTGACAAGGTTACTGTGATTCCGTTGGCCTGTAGCTCTGATGACTCTGCAATTTCGCCAATAGCAAGAAGCGTACCAGCGCCAACATAATCGGTACTGCTAACCGTTAGCGTCCCGATGCCGTTCCACAAATTCAGATCGCCCGAGTCGAATGCACATTCCACTAGAATGATAGGGCGCACTAGGTCGGCGGTAACTGCCGTTTGCATGCTCGATGTTAATGACCTGCTCATATAGCCTCAACACAAGCAAAAGTGAAACCGTACAGACTAGCCTGATTGATACTCCATCCGATTTCATTAGAGGCCAGCCGCCAAGTTCCTTTGGGTAGGGTAAAGTCGAGCGGCGCACTAGAAGCGGCGGCCCGAAGCGGTGGCATGATATCAATAGACGATGAACTATTTACTTCAGTAATGATGTAAAGCGCAGTGCCTGTCTGGAAATAATCGCCAGCAACTGCGCCACTAAACGAGCCTGTCAGCGTAGTAGCGTTTACAGCGCCCGTGCCTGTCCCTGTAGCGGTCGTATTGTGCAAAGGGTTGCCAAGGGTAAAGGTATTAGCCTGACCCCGTAGAGAGGCAAAGAAAGCCTCTAACTGCTTTGCGTCTGCCCGCTTCATTGGCGGTAAAGTTACCTCTGCCTCCCAGCGCACACCTTGGTGCTGATACACCTGCTGGTCATAGGTAAAGGGCGACTGACTGATAGCTGTTGCAGAGCGCAACCGCATCGTCATCGACTGTATGCCTACACTAGGAAACGCCGCCATTATGCACCCACCATTGCCTTACTAAAGCCACCACCACGTAGTCTAGCATCAGCGACCGCTGACTTAGCCGCATTGCTAATCTGTGGCAGTAGGTTAGCAATTTCTGCACGTACGGTTTGCTGTACGCCTGTGGTGACGTTGATTGTCTGATTGACTACTACACCGCCACCGCCTAGCTGATCATTAGGCACTACCCGCCCCGTTGTATTCGGCACAAATATTTCAGGCCCTTTTTCTCCCACAAGGTACGGATTGCCCCCAGTCGCAACACCACCTCTAGCCAATGCACCAGTCACAGACATACCGCCGCCTGTCGGTGCTGGCGTGCTACCACCGCCAAACGCACCAGTGATCGCGCCGAATGCCGCGTCAACAATGTACTTCTGAACGAGCATCTGAATCAGGCTGTCGATGATTGATTTAGCCATAGACTTAATAGCATCGCTAAAATTCTGTGCGCCTGTGATTGCGGCTGTAAATGATTTGCCAAGCCCATCAATGCCCTGATTAGCCAACTTAATAAGGCCATCTTGCAAGTCGTCGGCTTGAGTGCGCGACTGCTTTAGTCGGTCGATGAACGCCTCAAAGTTGCTAGGCGGCGCGGCGATGGTTTGTATTGCTTCGCCTGCGGTCGTTGCTACCTCTGCCGTTTCACGTACTAAGTCGGCTATGTCACGCAATCCACCTACAGTCCCGCTGAAGTTTACACGGTCAATTTTTTCGAAAGTCTGTAAAGCAAACGTGACAGGCTCAAGATTGAACTGCTCAAGGTTAAAAATTGGCTTTTTGCCAAATCGCTCTAACGCCTTGTCTATTAGTTGAGTAAACGAAATAATGGTGTTGATTTGACCTTTGATGCCCTCGACCAAAGCGTCAAACAAAAAGTTTATGCCAGATATTACTGGTGAGAATAAGTTAGCCGCACCAATAATCATGTTGAAGCCGATAATTACACCGTTCACAAACTTCTCAAAGTTGTGAAGTGCGGACGATGCAAACTCCAAAAACGCCGCCGCAGAGTTAATCGCAAAGGCTCTAGCGCCGCCTTCAGATGCCATTAAACCTTGAGAAAAAGTTGTTAGGCTGTTAGCTACAAACTCGATAGCTGGTGCAAGTGCGGCTGTAAACTGACTGACCAGTCCCTTAGACACACTCATCATTCGAGTAATAGCGTCGTTGGCTGATTCGACACCTTCCGCCGCGTCGCTGGTCATTACCAAGCCGAGCGTTTGTGCTTCGCCTAGCATCTGCGCCAAGCCTTCTCGACCTTGCCCCAAAGTATTAACGAGCGCCGCACCTTCTGAGTCAAATAACTTAAACGCTAAACGTAACTTATCAGACTCGCCTTGTACGCCCTCAAACGCATCTGCAAGCACCAGCATACGTTGGTCTAAGGGAAGTCTTACCAATTCTCTAGCATCTACACCTAACTCGCGCAAAGCACCCTTAGCCTCACCCGTGCCAACAGCCGCTTCTGACGCCCGACGTGTAAATCGCTGAAGCGCCATGTTCATCGTGTTGACTTCAACGCCTGTTAGTTGCCCCGCATATTGCAAGGCACTTAGTGCTTCGGTAGTGGTGCCTATCTTGCCTGCCGTTTTAGCAAGCGCGTCTGTAGCTTTGAGAGAGTTAGATACAAGCAGACCTAAACCGCCAGCGCCTACAGCGGCAACCAGCGCAGTCTTAAATGAAAAGAAAACTTTGGAGAGTTTGCCAAAGGCGGCCTGTATGCCGCGCAGGGCTTTCTGCGTTTGGTCAAACGCTTTGATTACAATGCTAACGGTTTCAGTTGCCATTGTTCGACTCGCTCATGATCTTGAAGTAAGCGAGCCACTCATGAAACTCAGTAACCGATATTTGCTCTACTTCTTCAATGGTCTTGTGTAACCGATCAGCCAAGGCAATTAAGTTCATCCGAGACTGATCGGACTTTAGTTTTTTTCGACGTCCTCGAATGACTCGATAGTGCCGAACATCTCATTGGCAATATACGAGACAACGGTTGTCTCTTCCCCCATCAAATCAATCTTGTCTTCGCCAGAGGTAAACAGCTTCTCGCCATCCTTACTCTCCGCCTTCATAACAATTAGGTCAACCATTGCGGCTATGCTAGGGTTCTGCATTACCTGTGGATGACGCTTCTGCAATTCGTTGAGGTCATAACAAGTAAGTGGGCGACAATACAGGCTAAACGGCCCGCTATCATCAGCCCACTCTGCTACGCTAATTTTACGGCGAGACTGCTTACGTCGCGCTCGTAACTCTTTAGCGAGTCCCATTAGTTAGTTGACTCAGTGATTGCGCCTGATACCTGCACAGAGAATGACGCCTCTACCAGACCGTCATACGATGCAGAGATAGTCTTAGCAGTCACAATGCCTGCACCTGCGTAATACTTCTCGCCAGTGCCTGTGCCAGTTGGGTGGATTTCCCAGTCGATGGCGGCACCTGAATCCAATACGAGTTGCTGTGCGTCTGAGTCATCCCACAATGCGTCTATAGTCAATGTCGCATCGGTGAGGCTAGACAGGTATGACTTAACAGAGTCACCCATCACTGTATCCTCGATGGTGTCTGCCACTTCGTCGATAGAGTACGAGCGAACCTCGCCTACTACTGCTTCTGAACCACCACTAGCGGCAACCTTTACGACACCGCTTGAGCCTTTATGTGTAGCCATGAATTTTCTCCCTTACGCGTCGCCGCGTGTGTATGAATAAAGAATCTGAACGGTAACGATAACGCCGCCAATGGGGTCTATTGTACCATCATCTACCTCAACGCTAATAACCTGCGTATCTATAGCGTGACCGCCACGCGTCCTATCGTCGTCGAGCTTTTCGTCGATAGCCTCAACAATCTGATTGCGGGCTGTGTCGATGTTCTTGTGTTTTACAAAGCAAACTAGCTCATAGTCGATAGTGCCGTGCCGACTAGTAGCACTGCCGCCCATGCTGGCGTCTTCTCGTGACTCGTTTGCTGTGCGTACTAATATTGCTGGAAACTGCGCGTTAGATAGCTTGTCAAAGTCGAACGGCTCGCGTGTTACCTTCTTGACTCTAGGCGCGGTGATCGCTTGCAGTGTGGTAACGATGTTGCCTGCAATGTTTTCCCTTACGCTCATATCTTCAGCCCCTTGAAATAGACATCGCGAATAGCGCGTGTGTCTTTACGGTTAAGTCCGAAGAATTGCCGCTTGCGGTTATTCATTGCCGCCTTCTTAGACTCTGCCCTACTACTAAAAAATATCAGGCCGTCTTGTCCCTGTAGTCCCGATGTCATAGAGCCGCGCATTTTGCCCGTAAATATCAGCTTAACCTTATCGGCCTGTCTGCCTTTGCTTTGCCTAAAGCCTTTGTATGCCTCAGAGTATGGTCTAAACGGTTGCTCGTTTACATCTAATCCTAGGCTAGTGCGCTTGTTAATGCGGTTGACGCCTTCTGCCGCCGCTCTGCGCATCGCTCGCTTATGGTTCTTAGTAAACGTGCGGCCTAGCTTCTCTACCATCTTGCGCAGATCACGAGGCTTTGTGTCTATGCTTACAGTGATCATCGGTCGAGTCGGT
>Ga0181563_10005600_pt1 | contig 11471 bp, 6 predicted proteins | sample 011ome_25_FD_133759 | JGI IMG/M metagenome (GOLD analysis project Ga0181563, IMG submission 133759) | Coastal salt marsh microbial communities from the Groves Creek Marsh, Skidaway Island, Georgia - 011512CT metaG (megahit assembly) | ecosystem: Environmental > Aquatic > Marine > Intertidal zone... | reverse complement strand
TGACGCCTTTTTTTCCAATCAAGAGTCATTCGTCGAATCAAGCATTCGAGATGAATTGAGTCTCGATGCGGGTCGAACCGAAGGGCTATCAGATAAAATCGCAGGCCAACTCGAGATGATTTAGCAGAAACGATGCGATTGAATTGTCAGTTTGGGTGCTGATTTTGATTTAGAGTTCGAGCTTATCTTGGCTTAGCACAAAACCGCATCGGCCAGATTTGTTTCGGCACAAACTTGTGTCGTTTCCGACATGCCCGCGGTAACGGATTGCGATATCTGATTGACGCGTGATCCTGATAAGAATCGGTGCCTGGCGAATGCCAGTAGCAAAGAGACACCGATAATCAGGCGAATCGTATTATTCATTGTTGTTCAGCGGTCTTTCGGCTTGATAACGGAAGTGGCCCGTGGGTTTTGCTTGTCTCCGATGCTGTATTAGCACCAGTGAGAGGGGAATGCGTTAGTACGTCAGTTGGTCATTCGATTTTTGCCGGCTCTTCGTGATCGAGTTGATCTACTTGCGGTGCTAAGGTCATCGGTCGAAGCGGTCGTGTCAAATCCGGGCGATCGGTTGTTGCGGGAAAAATGAACACTGAGCTTAAAAAAATGAGCACAGATCAATCCAATGTTCCCTCAGGTATTTGCAAAGAAATTACACTGTTCCAATCTGCGATCAAAAATACCGAGGCGGTCGGCAGTGAAGTAAATGATTCATGCGAATTCTCGTTTCGTTTAGGGTGGTTGAAGGATGAATTGGATTCGTTCATCTAGTCGGTGTCATCAAAGTGCGTCGGCACGGGTGGCTAAAAGAAAGAAGTTGCGGTCGATGATGTTGGAGCGACTGGAGTCACGCCAACTTCTTGCGTCGGTTTCTGCTCCACCCATCTTGCAGTGGTTTGAGAGTTCTTATGACACGATTGAAGAACGGATGCCTGACCTTTTTAAGTCAGGTTATGGCGCAATCTGGCTTCCTCCGCCGGGTCGGGCGGATTCAGGCAATCAATCGGTAGGGTACGACGTTTATGACCGGTTTGATCTTGGTAGCCCAGACAATCGTACTCTGTATGGTACGCAAACTGGATTACAGCAATTGTCTAAATTGCTCGATCAAACATCGACATCGCTGCATGTGGATTTAATTCTTAATCACGCTGGATTTTCTGATCTATCGACTGCCGGATTCGCTGCGTCGGGTGGGTACCCTGGTCTAGCGATCACCCTTGATGATGCAATCGATGGTGATTTTCATTCCTCGTTCGATACGGGCGATCTTGACGGTCGATTGTCAGGCTTGGTGGATTTGGATCACACGACCAACCACGTCCTCATACGTCAGCCAGTGGATGTTGGTGACCTCAACAATATTCCTGCGGGAACAACGGTTGATCCGTTTGGCCGGTTGGCGAACGTTCCGACGATTGAGAATGCGAAGTACTATCCCGATCTTCAGGGTGACGTGAAGTATTTGTTTGATCCGGTTACGGGTGATAGTGATATTCCTGTCTATTCATTCAATACGTCGGATCCATCAGCGGGTGATGCCGTTGCAGAGAACGCGTTAGGCTACTTGATGCGGTACATGCAGTGGATGGTCGAAGTCAACGGTGTAGATGGGTTTCGCGTCGATGCGGCAAAACACTTTGAAGGCTTTGTGATGGATTATTTGGATCGAGCCGTTTATCGCTCGAATCCACGGTCGTTACTGGACGGTTCGACCGCTAACGTTTTTAGCTACAGCGAAGTCTTTGACGGGAGTAAAGAGTTTTTGCAGTCTTACGTTCGGAAGAATATCGATCCGAATGATCCGGGGCGAATTGGCGGAAATCGAGATGTTCTCGACTTCTCTGCGTTTTTCGCAATGCGTGACAACCTTTCCTCGCCGGGAACCGCAAACGCGTGGTACTCCGTCAGGGATTCACTGCTCGATGTCTATGATGATGGTTTACACAATGGGTCCTCAGGGGTGTTGTTTGTTCGAAGTCACGATGAATTTGGTCCGACTAGTCTCGGAAATGTTGCGCACGCTTTTGCGTTGATGTATCCGGGTAATACCGTTGTCTACTTCAATGGTAAAGAGTTCGGAGCGGAAAGAGATTTCCCCAAGGCTGGACGCGGCGATGCGTTGGGTGGTGTTTACGGGGAGACGATCGAAACCCTTGTGGAGATTCGCCAGTCGCATGGTCGAGGAGATTTTTACGAGCGTTGGATCGACGGCGAGGGACTCTATATTTTTGAGCGAGAAAAGTCTGCGGTCGTCGGTTTATCCAACCGCGGTGATGCGGGCTATGACGAGCGAACCGTTCAAGTTGCATTCGCTCCAGGGACCCGATTGGTGGAGCTAACTGGAAACGCCAGCAACCCTGCGATCGATCCCTACGACGATATTTTTGATTCGGTGGTGGTCGATGGAAATCAGGCGATCACCATTCGGGTGCCACGTAATGTGAATGCCGATGGGAATTGGCATGGAACGGGTTACGTGATCTATGGGCTTGCTACCCCACAGGCACCTGCGGGTATTGAACTTTTGGGTGTCGATTCGGTGCTTTCTGGGGTCACGCCTGATTCAAATGACTTTTCCAATGGTTCCACACGTCTTGCCGATATTCATGTCGTCACGGGCGATGAAGTCACCGTGAAGCTTGCCACGCAAGAGGTTGTTTTATCGGGCGGAATCCGAGATCAAGCGGCGGATGGTGATCAGGCAATGTTGCGGATCGATGGTGGTATCGATGTCAATGGCAACGGAGTGGTCGATCATGTGACGCCAGGTCTTGTGACTTACGGATACGAGCAGTTCGAAGATGTCTCAAGTCCTCTGGTGGGCGCGGACGGGATCGGTGGCTCTACAGGAACCGGCGAGTTCAGTCAGGTGGTTGATGTTTCCGGATTATCAGAGGGATTGCATTTCATCGAAGCTCGAGCGTTCAGGCATCGGTCTGATGGTGGGGAAGCCGTTTTCACCGACTGGAGAGAAACGATTTATGTGGATCGTCTGCCGCCTAACTCAGATGTTCTGAGTTTTCTACCTTACGTTGACGGGCAAAACGAGAATCGAGATCTGATCATTCAGTCGATCGATAAAACTGCGAATAGCGTCCATGTCTTCCTTGACTTGCCGGCCGCAACCTCTGATGCGGATATTTTGGCGATGGTGGATGCGGGAAATCAGGCAAGGCAGATTGATCGTGATCAGTTTGTTTTCGGTTTTAACGATCTAACCCACGGCAACCACGTCGCCACAGTGGTTTCTTTTGAGAGAACAGGGAACGTCAACGTTCAACGGATTCCTGGGCTTTTTACTTCGACAATCTATGGCGCCGGCATCGGTGATCTCGATTTCAACGGAGTGATCGAGGCTGCGGATATAACGTTATTTGAACAGGCTATTTTCAGCCAACAAAACATCTTTAATGTTGCAGCGGATTTTGATGCCAACGGACGCATCGACTACATCGACCTTGAGGGATTCAGCGAACGTTTGGACATTGGAGGATTCCCCCAGTCACTTCAGGATCAGATCGAAGAGCTTCGCGATCAATTATTTCTCGCGGTTGCGGATCAATATGGTTTGAACGAGGATCAAAGTTTAGAAGTCGCTGCTGAAGGTTTTTTGGTTAACGATTTGATTCCGACTGAAGCAACTGATTTTTCACTTGTCACGAGCGGCAACGTCACGAGCAATCGCGGCGTTTCGGTGGTGGTTCAGCCCACAGGTGCTTTTGTTTACGATCCGGTTAATCAATTTGACAGTCTTTCCTCAGGTCAGACGCTAAATGATTACTTTGACTACGTGATTGATGATGGTTTCGGCAATCAATCGACTTCGAGAGTTGAATTTGTGGTTAACGGAGTCAACAATTCGCCAACCTTCGGCGCCTTGCCATCACTTGTTCTGGATGAGGATTCTCCGATCGCGCCTATCGATTTAGGGGTTTTTGACCCTGATCATCCCGTTGATGGGTTGAATGTTAGCGTGAGTGTCAGCAATGCCGCTTTATTTGAAGCGGGCGGATATACCGTTTCGCTTGTGGAAGGTTCTTGGATTTTGGATCTTGTCCTAGCGCCGAATCAATCTGGTGATGCAATCATCACGGTGAAGGTGGAGGACACCGGAAATGATGGGATTCTTTCCACTTCTGAAGATAATTTGAGCGAACAAAAATCATTTCTGTTGACCGTTAATCCCGTCAATGACTCGCCCGTTCTATCCGGTCCAACCGCATTAGTGTTTGATCAGAATGGCGGTGGTCAACGCGTGACGATCGATTCAATTAGTGCTGGCGGGGATGAAACACAACCGCTGAAAATTGAGGTAGTGATCGACAACCCTGAATTGGTTACTTCTTCAATCTCGTCCGCGATTGTTAGCGGGGAAACCTTCGAGATCGAGATTACGCCAGTTGCTCAAGCGAAAGGTGTAACGTTCGTCACGGTTACCGTCGAGGACGGTGGCTTGGACGGATTGCTTGTGACACAGGCGGACAACGGATCTAGTTCGATCGACTTTCAGGTCGCAGTGGGTATTTCGGACTATGAATTTGGCGATGGATTTGTGAAGGTTGATCTTCGGGGCGAATCACTAAGTCCTCGTTTTTTGCGTGATGGTACGGACTGGCTGATTGATTTGGGGGACGCCGATTGGTTTGCGATGGATCAGGCAACCATTAGTCACTTAGGTGGTGTCCTGCGTTTGCCTAGACAGGATGGTAGACGCATTGAAGTTTTTGCGGATCAGTCAATCGACTGGCAATTCGACCCGCCAAGCGATTGGCGTATGTCGTTAGCAGAAGTTCGCACTTCGACGTTTTACCGGTCGGTCATGGTCGCGTCTGAGAGTTCTGAGGTCATATGGATCGACTCGCAAAGTCCATGGCGAAATCTTGTTCAGCCTGCCGATGTGGACAACAGTGGAATATCGACTGCGGGTGATGCGCTTCGAGTCATCAACGAATTGCGCAACCGTCTCTACAGCAGTGATGGCGGTGATGCAGATGACCCACTCACCATGCAAGAGTGGCCAGGTGTCTACTTTGATGTCAGCGGAGATGATCGAGTCACCGCAATCGATGCTTTGCAGGTGATCAACCAATTGGCGCGGCAAGTTTCCACGAGCGGAGGAGAAGGAGAGGTTGTCGCTCCCACCGCGACCTTGAGTTTTTCTCGATCGAGAGTCGAAGCAGTTGATACGGACAGTGGTGCGATGCCCGACATTTGGCCGTCGGTTTTGGTAAACGAGGGCAATCTGATTTCACAGAGAATGGTACCAGCTTTATTTGGCGATCGTCTACGAAGGGATTGGCTGTCAACGCTTGATTCGATGTGGTCGTTGTGGGGCGAGCAACAGCTTGTCGTCGATCGCGACGGTGTGGCACAAGATTCTCTGCAGGATTACGCAACTTTCGGTGCAGAAGGAGTCTTAGCAGAGAGCCTCGACGATGCAATCACAGCCATGGGTGTTGAACGAAGTTGAGGTTTCCCGACGGCTGCGTCCCTGTGTCCGTGAGGTAATCTTGATGCAAATTTAGGGTTGATGTTTGATCCTCAGGATTGAGTGTTATGGGGTCGAGAGCGTTTGGGTTTGTCATTTTTTAACGAAACCCAACCTCGGTGCTGACCATCGCCCCACGTTCATCGGTCACTGTGATGATCCAAGTGTTTGCATCGGCGGGTAGTTCGGTTGCGGTGACTCTACCGGATTCGATTTGTGCCGGTAGTGATTGCCAAACACGTTTCGATCGTAAACCTTGATCGCTTGTGTAGTGAAGCTCCGCTTTAAGTATTTTCGTTTGGGAATCCATCGACGCGGAAACATTGCCAGAAGGATCGTTCTTTAACTTTCCGAGCGAAGGAAGTGGTTTGCCGCCTGCGAGGATCGAGTCAATGAAAATTTCGATTTCATCGGGTTTCCATCCAGCGGGATGACTGTGACCCATTCTCGGTTCAATTCGGAACGTGGTCGGACCGCTGGGGAGACGATAGGACTTTGCGTAGCTGTCGAGCACATAATGGACATCATGAGTCCCGTTAACCCACAAGATGGATGTTTTGCACTTCGCCAGGTGACTTCCCGGATCGTACGCTCTGACCCAGGTGTCTCTGCGATCGGCGAGTGCGTCGATCGATGGTTTTTGAACGGATTCTCCTTCGTGCAAGAAACCGCAGCCATATACTGGAACGGCTGCTTTGAAACGGTCATCAAGCGACGCGACCAAGCATGTGGTGTATCCGCCCCAACTGATGCCAGTGACGGCGGTGCGTTCAGCGTCCACTTCATCAAAGCTTCGTATCAACGAATGCGCTCGCATCACCGAGGCAACAGCATGGTAGGGCCAGTCGTCGTCAATGGAGCCGCCAATACTGTTGAACTTCTCTGCCCCTGTGTGATCTAGTCCTCCGTTGGCTAGTTTTTCCCGTTGTTCCCGAGGGTGGCCATGATCACTGATTTTTGCGCCGCTGCTATCGTACCTTGGAGCAGGGGGGCGTCGTCCAGAGAGGTCCATTGCGATTGCCGCATAGCCCCGTTTAGCCCACATCCATACCCAATCACTAAAGGCGGTTCCGCCTCCTCCGTGGATCAGCACGACGGCAGGCACCTTGTCGGGCGCGTCGGAGAGACCGAGTGTTTTTGGTGAGGCGTAGAACGCAAACACTTCGGTTGCTCTCCCCTCAATGGGTTCGCCCTCGTAGATCAGGGAATGAATCGGACCCGAGCTATCGACGATCCGATACTGAGGGACTTCCGATTTCAGTTTGTCTAACGGCCAAGTTCCGGGTGTTATCAGGGTGTCTTGCGCATTGAGCCAACCGCTCGTGAGGAAAAGGAAGAGTAAGGCGATTGACTGAGTTCGTCGAAGGCGATAGTGCATGAGTTTGTTTCGCGGAGGTCGAATACGTTTCGGGATGGATCTTACTGATGGATTTAAAACCCAATCAGTGGACTGGTTCAAGGATGTGGACTGGTTCAACGTTCTCGCGTCTTCGGTTCTTCACGGCGGAACGCATCATCCTTGAATTTGAAAGCTACTGTTCAGTCAGGTTTTCGAATCGGAAACCAATGCATCTTACCTTTGATTTAAATTAATGGAGTGATCCGGTGTTAACGACCGGTTGAGTGGCTCGATCGCTACAGAGAACGACCAGTAAATTGGAGACCATTTTCGCTTTTTGTTCTTGATTGAGTTCAACGAGTGATCGCTCATTGAGTTGTTCAAGTGCCATCTCCACCATCCCAACAGCTCCCTCGACAATCAGGGTTCGCGCAGCAACCACCGCCTGTGCTTGCTGCCGCTGCAGCATCGCTGCTGCGATCTCAGGTGAATAGGCGAGATGGCTGAGTCTTGCTTCGATGACCTCGACACCAGCATTTTCGAGCCGGCGTTGGATATCTTCTCGTAAAGTGACGCAAACTTCTTCGGGGTTCCCTCGTAGCGAGACCGCTCCGTCGTTGCTGTCGTACGGGTGCCGAGTGGCAAGGTCTCGTAGTGCTGCTTCGCTTTGTACTTCGACATAGTGTTCGTAGTCATCCACCTCAAACAAAGCTTCCACGGTATCGATAACCCGCCACACCACGACTGCCGAAATCTCGACAGGATTGCCATCGCAATCATTCACTTTTGATGGCTTGCTGGGTGTGCGGCTGCTTGGTTTAACCACCTGTCCGGCTTGGTTTTTTTCTTCCGGTGTGGAACTTGAGCCGGTCTCGAAATTGCGGATTCGCAATGATAGTTTTTGTTTGCTGTAGAAGGGGTTCACCCAAAAAAAACCGGTGTCTCGAACCGTCCCGCGATAATCTCCAAACAGCAAGAGAACACGAGATTGATTGGGTGGAACCGCCATGAATCCAAACATTCCGATGCCAGCAACGGCGGCGACCAAGATTGAACCGAAGGATAACCAAGCTTCATCCTCTTCGATTCCATAGATGAATGTGATAACGGCGATAATGATCGCTAAGATTAACCAGCCAAGCGGGATCCAGCCACTCATGGGTTCAAATGGTTTTTCTCGCTTCATGATCAATCCGACTTGTGAATATTGGATGACTTCTAAGGTCAACGATGATCTGATTGGATAGCAGAATCCGCACCAGAATTAGTTTACACGTTCTTAGGATTCCATGTGGATGAAGACCTTTTCCACTAGCTGTACTGTTTTTTGTAAACCAATCGGTTTATCGAACCTCGGTTTCCGGTCCTTCGTTATAAAGATGCAGAGCAACCGAATCGATGACGTTTGCAAGTATGACTTCGTCAGGGCGTTATTTCAAGTCCGAGCCTATTTTCTTCGTAGCGTGCTAAACTGCCCGGTGCGTATTTGAGAAGGAAAGATCGCAAGCCTGATTAGAACGCGAGAAGATATTGACGGTCGTATCTGCTCTAATTGATTGCCGGCTTTCGTGTTGGCGAACGCCATTCTACTCTTAGCAAAATCACTTCTTACAAGACATTCGTTCCAATGAATACCAGCCGACTCAGCGGGCTTATCGCTGCAACCTACACGCCGCTTGATCGTGGCGGTGAACTAAATCTTCGTACCGTTAAGCCGATGGTAGACCATTTGCTCCAACGTGGCGTTAGTGGGTTGTACGTTTGCGGCAGCACGGGCGAAGGCATGTCACTGTCGACTCGCGAGAGGATGATGGTCGCCGAGGCATACGTGAAGGCGTCAGACGGCCGAGTGCCCGTCATTGTTCAGGTAGGGCACAACAGTCTTTGTGAGGCAAAGAGTCTATCTGCCCATGCTCAGGAAGTTGGCGCCGACATGATCTCCGCTACCTGTCCTTCTTACTTCAAGATCGGCACCGTTAAGGGATTGATTGATTCCATGGCAGAAGTTGCCGGCGGAGCACCCGAGTTGCCGTTCTATTATTACCACATGCCTGCCTTGACCGGGTCCACGATCGACATGGTTGAATTTCTCGTTCATGCTGGCGAACGTCTTCCTAACCTTGTTGGTCTCAAGTACACCGACACAAAGTTGTTTGAGTTCCAAGAGTGTGTTGAATTGGATCAGGGGAGGTACGACGTCGTCTGGGGCTGCGACGAGATGTTACTTGGTGCGCTGGCAACCGGAGCTCGTGGAGCAATTGGTAGCACGTACAATATTGCATCGCCTCTTTATCGACGTCTAATTACGGCGTTTGAAGGTGGCGATATTTCTGAGGCAAGACGATTTCAGGCGTTGTCGGTCAAGATGATTCGAACCATCAACCGCTATCCCTTCCATGCAGCCATGAAGGCATTGCTGGAAATGCAAGGATTCGAGATGGGTGGTTGTCGTCTGCCGCAGGGACGCCTCGCCGAAGCAGAGTCAGAAGATTTACGGTCGCATCTCGATTCGATAGGTTTTTTTGATTGGTCTGGTATCTAGTATCGATCTGGTATTAAGTATCGATTCGGTATCCATCGGTTGGTTGCGATCCTAGCCACTAATTGGGATCCTGGCCACCACGGTGTCGATCGCAGGGGTCGCTGCGGGTAATGATCTTGCAGGTGCCGTCAATAAGCGATTGCATGGATTGAATAGCACAACGAACGCTTTAGCAAAAGGGAATCATGAAATCGTACTTGGCGAGACTTGATTCGTTGTTTTTTTTAATCGCGGTGTTGTTGGTCGCACCGTCAAACGTGTTATCTGCGGATAGCGACATGCTGTCGTGGCGAGAGTTGCCTTCGCTGCCAGACGCCTTGGGGGTAGCCGGTCCATTTGCGGGCGTCCATAACGATGCATTGATTGTCGCGGGGGGGGCAAACTTTCCTGAACCTGTTTGGGACAATCCCAAAGTGTGGCACAACCAAATCCACGTGCTCACCAAGTCGGGGGACGGATTTGTATGGGAAAACGGCGGAACGCTTGATCGACCCATCGCTTACGGCGCAGCGGTCTCCACCGCGGATGGTGTTGTTTGCATGGGGGGGAATGATGCGCAAGAAACCTTTGATCGAGTGTTCTTGCTGAAATGGAATCCGTTAACCAAGGAGGTGAATCGAATTGACTATCCATCGCTGCCAAAGCCGTGTGCTTTCGGTGCCGCGACGGTGATCGGTGAGGTGATCTATCTGGCAGGTGGTCAAAGTGATCAGTCGCTTGATACCGCGATGAATAATTTTTGGGCGTTGGATCTTTCCAAGAAAAGTCAGCCCGACGAGTTTCTTTGGCGCGAGCTTCCCGCGTGGCCTGGCGTTTCGCGAGCGTTGAATCTGACTTTACATCAGCACAATGGTTTTAATGATTGTGTGTATGTGATGAGTGGACGACGGCAAAAAAATACGAGTGCCGAGGGCATCGAGTTCTTGCAAGATGTTTGGGAGTTCACGCCCTCCTCACAGAGCTGGCGACGCCGAAATGATGCACCTCGCTGCTTCATGGCGGGGACGGGGATTGGCTTTGGGCAGAGTCATCTACTTGTGTTGGGCGGTGCGGATGGTTCGCTGTTTTTCAAGACTGACGAGTTAAAAGACGAGCATCCCGGTTTTCCGAAAGAGGCACTCATCTATCACACCATCACAGATACTTGGGCGACAGCGGGATCCATGCCAAGTAATCAAGTGACGACGATTGCAGTCGATTGGGATGGAGCGATCATTGTGCCAAGTGGTGAGGTGCGACCTCGAGTGCGTTCCCCCAAGGTTTGGAGTATCACAGTCGAAGGTGGAAGTCCCAAATTTGGAACGATCAATTACTTGGTGTTATTCGGCTATCTTTTGTCGATGGTTGGTGTTGGTGCGTACTTTGCAAAAACGAACCGAAGCACCAACGATTACTTTCGCGGCGGCCAACACATTCCTTGGTGGGCCGCGGGTTGCAGTATCTTTGCGACCATGCTGAGTTCCCTCACTTATACGGGCATTCCGGCAAAGGCTTATGCTCAGGATTGGGTCTACGCGATTGGCAATTTTTTAATCCCTGTAGTGGCCGTGGTTGCCGTTTTTGTCGCAATGCCTTTTTTTCGCGGAATCGATGCAACGAGTGCCTACGAATACCTTGAGAAAAGATTTAGCCGCGGCGTACGCCTGTTCGGGAGCGCGAGTTTTACGTTGTTTCACATTTTTCGGATGGCGGTGGTGATGTCGCTGACGGGATTAGCGCTCGCAGTCGCCACTCCGCTAACACCATCTCAGTCGGTTTTACTGATGGGGATTTTAAGCATCCTGTACTGCACGATGGGTGGGATCGAAGCGGTGATCTGGACGGATACGATACAGACCGGCGTCCTGATGGGCGGCGCGGTTTTGGCGCTGTCCATGTTGATCATGGGCGTAGATGGTGGATTGGTTGGTTTTTTTGACGCTGCTGACAAAGCGGATAAATTTACGATTGCCAACACTCACTGGGATCTAACGAGATCACAGATCGCACTATGGGTCATTATCGTTGGTGCGATTGGTCAGAATCTTTCGTCGTACACAGCGGATCAAGCAGTCGTTCAAAGGTACATGACGACGGCGGATCGTAAGCTGGCGGCGAGA
>Ga0181563_10005599_pt1 | contig 11472 bp, 14 predicted proteins | sample 011ome_25_FD_133759 | JGI IMG/M metagenome (GOLD analysis project Ga0181563, IMG submission 133759) | Coastal salt marsh microbial communities from the Groves Creek Marsh, Skidaway Island, Georgia - 011512CT metaG (megahit assembly) | ecosystem: Environmental > Aquatic > Marine > Intertidal... | reverse complement strand
CGAAGAACAATTTCATTCATTTAACAACTACGATATTAGAGTAGCTAACCACGATTTCTGATATATAAAATCTAAATTAATACACATGCAAGATCTAAAAGCACAAGCTAAAGAATTAGAATCAAAAGTAACTCAACTACAGGTTGATACTGCAAAAACTTTCTACGAACTAAAATTCGATGACATCTCAATTGTAAGTCGAATTCTACAACACATCGATAAGGATTACGAATGGCAGTCTAGAAATGCTGCATTGGCAGTTCACGTTTATGATAAACTAAAGGCCGAAAAAGCCCGCATCTCATCATCAGATGTAGATACAACTGATGGAATCACAATTAATATGCAAGCAACAGAACTAACAGGTCTGTACAATATTCTTTTGAATATTACTGGATCTGGTGTTGAAAAAGCACGTTCATTTACACGCCTATTGACTAACGTTGGTCAGCAGGTTAGTGAATCTATGGAAGTACTTGCTAAAAAGAATGAGGAGATTCAGGCGATGCATGCTGAATTGCGCGACCTAGAATATAAAATTCAAGAAAATGAAATTAGCGAGCAAGTCGAAGAAGAGGTTACAAATTCTTGATGCACTGTGTGAGGGAATCACACACGAGGATGTATTTGGAACCATAGACTATAAGAAGCAGAACGAAGATAAGATCAAGCAGTTCATGTATCCACATATTTTGGATACTATGACTGAATATCTTGTCCAGTCTGAAAATCTTGGTAGAAACGAAGCTAAGCTTAGAGTTAAATCCATGCTTAAGTGGGAAGGTAATGTAAATACAACAGTTCACAATATTGTATTCATGGGTACTCAAAACCGCCCTGATATGGTATTTGAAATGGGTGATTTGCGAGTTGCTATAGAAGTTAAACGAGGTGCTTCAGGTTCAGATCTAAGAGCTGGTATTGGACAGTCTTTGATTTATGCTACACACTACGACTTTGTTATCACATTGTTTATTGATACATCAGATGACAAACGAGTTCATAATGCAAGATCTGGCTCTAATGAGTTTCAGTTCATGGATAATCTTTGGAAAAATTACAACATTAAGTTTATAACTATTTAATGGCTATATTTTTAATTGCTAACTGCCAGTTTGGTAGAGCAAACATTATTAAAAAGAACAAGCGACCTTTTGAATCAGTTCAAGAAATGAACGATGAAATGATTCAAAGATGGAATACTGTTGTTACAGACAAAGACCAGGTTATTCATTTAGGTAACTTTGCATGGGATCCTTCTACTGCTGAAGAAGTATTAAGTAAATTAAATGGTAAAAGTATTCTTTTACTTCCAGGCGAAGAGGACTCTGCTATATTAGATATGCATGCTAAGGGGCTTTTACCTAAGAACGCATCTCTTAGTAATAGAATCTATGAGTTGAATTCTGTTAAAGCAACTTTTGCATATTGGCCAATGCTTGAATGGCCATTAAAAGATAGAGATCATTATTTGTATTATGGTTATTATGGAACAAAGTATAAACCAGACCATAAAAAGAAGATGATCAACATGGCATGTGAGTTTTGGAACTACACACCACATAACATGTCTAATCTTATCAAGCTTTTTACAGATAAAGATGTAGAGTAATTTAAAATTGTTAATAACTTTTTTACTTTTTATTTTCAGGTTAAGCAGGAATTTTGTATATTAGCATAGTTAATCAATAAACATATGGAAGAAACAAGCATCCTTAAAATTGTCATTAATACTTTGTTCATCACAGTGTTGGCATCGATAATCACAGCATATCCTGTGATGTTGCTCTGGAATTATGCATTAGCTCCTGCTGTAAGTGGGATTAATCCAATTGGATTTTGGCAATCACTAGGCATTGTTGTATTGTGCTCTATTTTGTTCAAGAGCCATGGTCAAAGTCTAAAAAAAGATTAAATTTTTTAGTCTGACATTTTTTTATGTCAGATTTTTTTTGTATATTAGCATCTGTAACTAAAAACAAAACAAGTATGGCGACATATCGAGAATTAGCTGAGAATTTTATTGCAAACCGTTCACACGAGAATTACACTGCACTTTATCGTAAAGTGAAACCGGGTCTCCAAAACTATGTTAAGAATTTAATAAAAGACGGAGATATTGCCGAGGATATCGCAGTTAACACATTGATTAAAATGTGGACTAAGATCGATCAGTATGATCCACAGTACCAAATCACAACTTGGTTATATCGAATTGCATATAATGAAGCACTTTATTATATGCGTGAACGTAATCGCAAAACATCACTAGATCGTCTTCGTGATGATTATGGAATTGAAACTATTAATTCTAATAATGGGATGGCTTTAAGTGATATGGTTCAAGATGAAATCATGAAAACTGAAAGCGATTGGTATGAGGAAGAGTCTGAAATCACAGAACGTTATGAAATGGCTATTAAAGCTATTCGTGATCTAAAGCCTCTTTATAAGGATATTTTAGTAGATCGTTTGATTGGAAATATGAAGTACGAAGATATTGCTACTAAGTATTCTCTACCATTGCAAACTATTAAGAATAGAATTCGCCGTGGACGAACTCTTATCGTAGAGTCTGTTGGCAGCGATTTTTCATTATAAATAAATAAATTAAAAAGTCTTAAAACATGACATTAGAAAATCTTTTCAAGACAGAATGGGAAGCATCAGTACAAGAATATTCTGATTCTATCCTAGAAGCACTTCTCGAAACAGAAGATGCATCAAATATTATTACAAGCATTGAACAAGGTGCAATTTTTAGAGAACTTCTCTGCGAAATGGTAACAGAAGGTGCTTCAGAAACTGGAGAGTTTGAATTGACTCAAGAGAAATTGAACACACTTCTTAAAATGGCCACTATTTATTCAAGCCTTATCAATCTTAGAGAGAATGGTATTATTACAATCACAAAAGATGAGAATGGCGAAGAAGCATTTATTGTAACACCACACGGAGAAGAGATCCGATAATAAATTAAATATATACACAAATATATTTAATTATTATGAAAATAGGTATAACAATAAGTTTACATCAAAATTCAATTTGGGCAAGCGGCGTAAATCAAAATGGAATATATCTAGCACTTGTTTTAAAAGAAGGTGGCCATGATGTAACTTTAATTACATCAAATGCCGAAACAGCAGGATCTGCTTCTCAAGTTTTAGATTTATGTAAAGAATATAAATTAAAAACAATTAAAGTAGATGCTAGTCTTTCAAAGTATTACAACATTATTATTGATTTAGGTTTTTGGATTTCTAATAATACTTTGGCAGCTTATAAAACTAAGAATCCAAATGTAAAGTTAATTTCATATAATTGTGGTAATAACTTTCTAATCGAATCTGAAACTATTTTATTTAATGCGTTTCAAGACAGATATAAAGATTATTTAGATGAATCATTCGGTGGTCAACCTTCAAAGCCTGATCAGGTTTGGTTAATTCCGCAGATGGAAAATACAAATAAAGATTGGAATAAGTATGTCTTCGATACTGAAAATGTAACTGTGATTCCTTTTATTTGGGAACCTATTGCAACAGAAATGTATTGCAAAGAAAAGGGATATGGCGAGTATGTGAAAAGACCTATAACAAAGATTGCTTCTATGGAAGCTAATATATCTGTTATGAAGCACTTTTTACCAAATATTGTCACTGTAGAAGAGCTTTTAAAGAGGGGTGTTAACATTGAAAAGTTTTTCATTATGTCAGCAGACCGATTTTTAGAAAATAAAAGAATTCCACAGATTATTAGAAATAAAAGGATTTCAAAAAAAGGATTTATGAGTTTTAATCCAAGAATTCCAACACAAGATATGATTCATGATCATGCTGATCTTGTTCTTAGTTGGCAGTGGGAAAACAATCTAAATTATTTATATTTAGATGCTGCTTGGATGGGTGCTCCTGTTGTACACAATGCAAACTTATGCCAAGATCTTGGTTATTATTACAATGGTTTCGAAATGCACGCAGCTGCTGATATGGTTGAAGAAGCTATTAAAAGCCACCCAACAGATGAAACATATCTAGAAAGAAGTCGAGAGATTATTAAAAGATATACTCATAACAATAAAAATCTAGTAGAACAGTATAACATGTTAATAGATAATGTTATGAAAGATCAGTTTGTTGAAATGACATATAATTGGGAAGATAATTCTGTATCTCCAAAGTAAAGATATATAATTTGCGTATCATCGGTCTCTTTTCACCGCGACCGAAAAAATATGCGGACGCCCCCGTCAAACCCTGCCTTCGGGCAGGGTTTTTAAACAAATTTTAAAAGAAATGTTATTAGACTATAACTCATTCCTATTAGAAAAACAACTAGTAGAATCTAGAAGAGATCTACTAATGAATATTTTCAATCAATTTGAAGATATTAAGCCAGTTATGCATGAAGCAAAGGTACTTGTTGAATCAGGTATTTTTGATGAAGTTTTCGACATGATTAATGAAGAAAACCTAGTAGATAGAATGAAGGATAAGTTTAATAAAGCAGTAGAAGTTGCAAAAGAAAAGGGCAAATCTGCACTAACAGATATGCAATCTAATATCTTAAAATTAGGCGGTAAAATTGGTAATGTTATCAAAATGATGGTAACAGAACTAAAGAATTGGATTAATGAAACTTTCCAAAGTGCTAAAGCTACTTATACTAAATTTGCAAAGTCTAAAGAAAAAGAGATTAAGAATGCTCTAGAAAGTGCAGGTGAAGGAACTAAAAACCTTATTGTTAAAGAAGTTCAACAATTAAAGAAGGTTTCAACAGCTGTTGTGTCTTGGATGACTGGTGGTCTTGTAAAAGATGTTGCAAAGGGATCTGAACAGGTTGTAAAGCAGGATATAAAAGAATCTTTAGATGCTATGTTTGAATTAGCAGTTCTTGATTCTATTAATGAAGCAATTATAACAGGTAAACTTGACTTTACACAAGTAGTAGAAGAAGGCGGTGGAATTCCATTTGTTTCTACTATTGCACATGAGCTACATAATATCCCACCATTCGATATCCTAAATAAGATAAAGGAGAAAGCTGCAGATAAAACAGGTACAATCCTTAATAAGCTTTCACTGTATGCTACTGAATTTGCAGGTGCTCCAGGTCCATTTGAGTTTGTTGCATTGGCAACACTAGTGGGTATCCTTACAGAAGTTGCACTTAAACATACTGTAAAACATGCTCTAGTTGCAAGTATTCCAGGTATTGGAGTATTCTCATCTATTATTAGCAATACTGCAATGGCCCTTGCTGTAGTTGGTATCGTAGAAACTTTGATCAAGACTGATTAAAGAAACAATCCATAAGTTAATTTATATAATACCTTCTTGCACTGGTAGTTCAATGGATAGAATTCCTGACTACGGATCAGGCGATGAGGGTTCGAATCCTTCCCGGTGTACAAACGCGTCCATGGTGTAATGGTAGCATAGCGGTCTCCAAAACCGTTTGTCTGGGTTCGAGTCCTAGTGGGCGTGCAAATTATTTTGAAAATATTTACTCAAATATTTTTTTATTTCATTTTTTTGTTGTATATTAGTAGTATAAATGATAAACACTGTGAAAAATCAAAATCAAGATTGGTCAATTGAAGAGGCCAGAACGTGGATGAAAATGTATCTCGACAACTATACTCGTCAAGATGAGTCCATAATTTTTAAGAACATTGCACAGACCTTAGGACGATCTTACGATAGTGCTAAGATTCGTTATGCTGAAATACGACGTATTCTTGGTGGACAATATGATTTTCCAATCATCACACCTAATTTTGAAAAGGTGGTTCAAGAGACTATTGAATCAGGTCGCGTAAGCGAAAATAAAATGAAAATGCTTTTCGAATAATTTTCATATGTCAATTTTTTGTTGTATATTAGCAAAGTAATCATCAGATAACAGTTCAAATTTAATAGAGACAGTAAACCTTAATTAAATTTATGACTATGAAAACGATGATGACAAATGAAGAAGCAGCTAAGCAATTGTTCGGCCACCTGGTCGATACTTGCGAAAGCTGCGAACAGAAGTTGGGAGTTTGGACTGAGAATCCTTTTGATGCAGATGTCCGTAACGAACACAATATGATGTTCCTTTGCAAAGAGTGCTTTCACGAATTGCAGATGGATGTCTGAGGTCTTTGACTTGGTGGTAATGATCCTTTAGCTCAGCTGGTAGAGCAATACACTTTTAATGTATGGGTCCCGGGTTCGAGCCCCGGAGGGATCACAATAATTTTGAGAACAGAGTAAGGCGTAGAATGTAATCGTGGGGGAACACGAGCGCAAGGGTACACACTAAGTACAAATCCCTAATGGTGTGTGAAGGCTAGACCGGGATGCCCTTAAATACATTCCTGTTCTTTTTTTGGGAGTATCGCATAGTGGCTATTGCAGTTGACTGTAAATCAATCGTCTAACGACATCGGAGGTTCGAGTCCTTCTACTCCCACAAATAAGATCTAACCTAATGTAAACAATGTGTTAATAATGATATATAATTAATAACATTAAAATAACATTGGGACTATGAAAAATCTTAAAAACTTTTTAGTGATGATTTTTTCAACACTATCTATCGCGTCAATTTCATTGGCAGCACTAATGTTATCTACATCATGCTCTTCTAATCATGATCTAGTTGACACTTCAGAATGGGCTTCAAGGCAAACTTGCCAATTTGATCCGCATTGTACGCTTACATCTATTCACAGTCATGTGATTTTTGAATAAATTAACATAGATCCATCGCTCGAAAGAGAGGAAACTCGGGACACTTTAGCTTAAGGTAGCAGAATATAAACGTTTTACTACGCATATATTTGTTTTACTACCGAGTGTGCAACCCATAACAGTCTATTGCGGTGAGCTAGCAGGACAAGGTAGGGGCTTAGATTAATGATGGAATAAAACAGAATCCCGGTTATATATGTTAATCAAACGGTGACTATAGCTCAGTTGGTTAGAGCGCTTGATTGTGGTTCAAGAGGTCGTCGGTTCGATCCCGATTAGTCACCCTAATTTTAGAAACAATTTAAACCTATTGTAGTATAATATTTAATTAATTAAATCTACATGACTGGTAAACGTATTTTTATCACAGGAGGTGCTGGATATCTTGGATCTAATCTTGTTCAAAGATATTACAAAGACAACGAAATAACTGTCTATTCACGAGACGAGGCTAAACATTATTATCTTAAGAAGCGATTTCCAAAGATTAAATGTGTTGTTGGTGACATTAGAAATTATGATCTAATGAAGCGCGCAGCACAGGGCCACGATATCGGCATCTTTGCAGCTTCACTTAAACAGATTGAAGCGGTTGATCAAAATGTTGAAGAGGCAGTACGAGTTATTGTCGATGGTGCTATTAATTCACGCAGAGTTGCAGAAGAAGTTGGTATGGAAGCCGCTTGTTTTATTTCGTCTGACAAATCAAGAGCAGCCACAACACTTTACGGTTCCATGAAATTTGTGGCCGGCGAAAGCTTCATCGTCAACTCAGACAGAACTGAAACAAGATTATCTTCAGCTATTTATGGTAATGTTTTAAATTCAACAGGTAGTGTTATTCCTCTGATTTGGGATGCTATCAACCGTAATTATGAACTAACTATGTACTCTGAAAAGATGACACGTTTCATGATTGATATTGAGCAAGCCATGGATTTGATTGAATACGGTCTAGAAGTTGACGGTTACAATGTTATTCCTAATCTAAAAGCATTCTTAATTAAAGATTTATTTGAAATCTATGCAGATCGTTTCGGTCTTAAGTATAAAATAGGTCAACCTCGTATTTCCGAGAAATTACACGAGATGATGATTTCAAATGAAGAAGCACCTAGAACTTTTTATAATGATAGTAATGACACATACTACATGCACTATCAGCAGATATCCGATACTCCAATTAATTATGAGTTTACAAGTGATAGAGTAGTTGTTAGTAAGGCAGAACTTGAACAAATGTTAGAACAATATGGATTCTTTAAATAATAAAAAGGTATTAGTTTTAGGACACAACGGGATGTTGGGTCACATGGTCAAAAAGTATTTAGAACAATTCTATGAAGTTCAAACAATTGAAAGTCGTTGGCCATCACATGAATTTAGAGATGCTATTGTTCGTTCAGATGCAACATTTTTAGTAGATTGTATCGGTGCTATTCCACAGAGAACAAAAGACTTTAATGTTAATACTGATCTTCCAAAATGGTTAGATCTAAACTTTTCAGGCAATATCATTCATCCAGCAACTGATTGCGAAATGGATGACAATGAGTATGGTATGAGTAAACGTGCCGCTACTACATGGTTGGCTAACAACAGCGTTAGAACTAAAGTTATTAAAACTTCTATTATTGGTCCGGAGCAAAACGGTCAAGCCAGTCTAATGAATTGGTTTCTTTCTAATAAAGATGGTTCTGAGGTTACCGGTTATGCAAACCATTATTGGAACGGTTCTACTACACATCAATGGGCTGTTTATGCCCATAAAATGATCGAAAACTGGGATAACCAAGCAGCATTTACAATTATTGGAACAAGTTGTGTATCTAAGTATGATCTTTTACAAAGTATTAATAAAATATATAATAGAAATATCATTATAAATAGTTTTGAGACTGAAAAACCAGCAATGAAATGTTTAAGTCTTGATTTACAATTTGGTGATATTGAAGAGCAAATTCAAAAAATGAAAGCGTTCTATGAAAATACAGCAGCCTGAGAAAATTGCGATTTGTCTATTAGGCGGTAATGCCGAAAGAAATAGAGAACAGATGGAAACCCTTATGGGTTTATCTAAATTCTATATTATAGAATGGTGGGATAGGAGTAAAAAGCAGAGTGCTGGTTATAATTCATTTTCTCAAATGGTTAATGAGGCCACTTGTGAAACCACTTCTGAATTTATGGTCTACATTAATCCAAAGACCAATCCAACCATTGAATATGTTAATGAAATTATATATGATCTCTGTAATGGGATGTGTTGGTCTGCTAAAGTTGCATTTGGCCTTTTTGGAACAACAAAACAATTATATAGACGTATTGGAATGATGGATGAAAGATTCGTCGGAGGTGAATTTGAAGATGATGATTTTAGTCTTAGACTAAAAAGGTTTGGTAAGGCCATTCGCTGGGAGTTTGATGTTAAAGTATATCCATGGGATCCATCTCCTTTACCTTCAATGCGAGGTTCTACATCATCTCTTTTCATGGACAAATGGATGGAATTTGAACCGCACACATATAGCCTTAATCCGCTATACAAAGAAGAAAAGATGATGCCGTATAGTCTTCAGATTAGAGAAAACTCTTTAATTGAAGATAGTTGGCTTGATTGGGATCAAATGCAAACTGATAATATTTCCCATGTTGTTAAAAGAATTAACAATGCATCTTTTAAAGATCTTCCGATTGAAACAACACTAGAAGAATATGACTTTGCGCTTGAATTAACCGAAGAACAGTTATATGTAGAATACGGCGGTGGAAGGAGTACAACTATTTCAATACAATTAACTAGTGCAGAAATAGGAAAAGAATATCCATTACATGATAGAGTTGAGCTAAAATCTGGTAATTGGATTAGGCACTATTATGATAAAGCAGATGCAGTTCAAGTTAGAATTTATCATCGCGGTGAAAAAATATATCATAATTTTAATGTGAAACCTGGTTTTAAGTTACATATGAGACTAGGTTTAAAGGTTAATTCTATTATTATGTAGTTTTTAAAAAATACATAAGTCTGGACATTAGAAGGTGAATATATAAAAGAAAACATATTTAGCTAAAATGGCAAATCCACATAATAGAAAACCAATTTACTTCAGATCAACTAATCCAGGTCTTGGCAACGTTGACGAAATTGCAAGTAAGGTTTTCCAATTTGATGAGACTGGTTCTAAGCCAGCAGAAGTGCTTACAGGTGTTGCAGTGATGCCACCTCAAGAAGCATTAAATGAAATTCTAGTTTGGTCTGATTCAAACACTCTAGGTTACGCAGGTATTCCAGATGCTCCAATGTTCTGGGGTGATGGCGGTGTAGGTGGCGAAAAGATCATGCAAATGATTAACCACGTTGCTGGTAGAAAATCAGGTCTTCAGTTCTATGACTATGACGTAGCTAGAGATTGGATTCTAGCACAAGATGATATCTATACTAACTTGAGTCTTCCAATTGGTGGCTCGGTTGTTGGTTATGCAGATATTACGATTGAATTAAGATCTGCGCAAGATAAAATCCAGCTTACTAATCTATATTTTAACCAAGGTAAGCCAGAAGTACAACTATTTGGTCTTCATGGTAATTCTCCATTGAATAATCCAGTGTCATGGATACCAATGACAGACGGTGGTTCTCAAACAATTACAAACGTACCTATTGTTACTGATAGTAGCGGTGGTATTAAAATCGGTTGGCAAACCGAATTTGCATATACATACAACGGATATACAAATCCACTTAAAGCATTTACATTGTACGTAAATGGTGTCCATAAATCAGAAGCTAACTGGGAAGCTGGATTTGCAGCAACTGCTATTGCTTCTTCTTTTAGAGCTACAGGTAATCTTCAAAATGGTGACGAAATCAAGTTTATCATTAGCGATGTTCCAGGTGTAGCTCCATTTACTGCAAGCGGCGGATCATCAAGCACTCCTGGTGTAATTAATAATTCAGATTACGTGAGAATTGCATCTACGTCATCTATTACGGCAAACGGTCAAGTACGCTTCAGTGCACCTAATCCAACACAGGGTGGTATAGTTCAAATTACTAGATACGATGCAAATAGTGTAGATTACGCAACACAATTAAGTAACGCTATTGCAAATAAAGTAGCTGGCTCTTCTTCTAATACTAGTGATATCACTATCGGTTTCAACGTAGAACTAGATTCAAATGGAAACCTTTCAAATGTATTAACAGGTACATATGGTTGGGGTATGACTTATGCTGCATATGACACTTCAACACTTCCTGTTGGAACTACATATTACAATGTTGCTAACCCAACCCTAAAAACAATCAATGGTATTGAGGTTTACGAATTCGTAGGATCTATGGACACTGGTTTCTCAACATCTTCTCTTACTGATTCTGGTACTCCACAACCAATCTTGGTTTCACTAAGACACTCATAAGATCATTACAAATCTTTATGTTAAAAGCCCGGTCTTTCGATCGGGCTTTTTCTTTTTGAAACATTTTAAAAGGATGTTATATAATACCTGTTCTTAGGAATAACTACGGGATGTAGATCAGATGGTAGATCGCCTGGTTTGGGACCAGGAGGCCACAGGTTCGAGCCCTGTTATCCCGACTTTATAGTCTTGTAGCTCAGTTGGTTAGAGCATTCGCCTGATACGCGAAGGGTCACTGGTTCGAGTCCAGTCAGGACTACATATTACCCCATCGTCTAACGGCAGGACAAGTGGTTTTGGTCCACTT
>Ga0181563_10005597_pt1 | contig 11476 bp, 9 predicted proteins | sample 011ome_25_FD_133759 | JGI IMG/M metagenome (GOLD analysis project Ga0181563, IMG submission 133759) | Coastal salt marsh microbial communities from the Groves Creek Marsh, Skidaway Island, Georgia - 011512CT metaG (megahit assembly) | ecosystem: Environmental > Aquatic > Marine > Intertidal zone... | reverse complement strand
TCAGCAATGGTCTTCGCTTACACCATCGATGGATGCGCCAAGTTTTGTCGTGAATCGGCTCCGCGCCATGTCACCGAGCGAGGTGATCGATCTTGGTCGACAGCGTCCTGCTCACGTCGCCTAGTCCATTGGGCTTTGATTCGTTCGATGCGACTTTCAAGATCCAGTCTATCGGGTACAAAAAAAAGGTTTGGCTGCCGACGGGGAAGCCAAACCTAGTTGGATTGCAAGCCGTATTTTGTCTCGCGTTTACTCGACTGCTGGTTCGCCCACTGAGTTGTCACTTTGTCCTTCGGATTCACTCGAAGATTTCGGATCGGCGTTATCACGGAATGCGACAAAGAAAATAATCGAGACAACCACCGCAAATCCTGCTGGCATCATCCAGAATTGACCAGCACCTTCGAGCCATCCTTCCTTGGTTGGATTCAGTGCAATTTTGTCGCCCCAAGCACCCGCAACGTAGTTCCCTACTAGCATGCCTGCCCCGTAGGTGAGTAGTCCGACTAAAGCTTGGGCACTGGTTCGCATCTCTTTTGGTGCCACGCGATCGGTGTAGAGTTGCCCGGTGACAAAGAAAAAGTCGTAGCAAATTCCATGCATCGCAATGCCAAGCACGACCATCGCTGCGCTGGAGGGCATCAGTCCAAATAATGCGTAACGCAGAGCCCAAGCCAGCATGCCAACAAGCAGCATCTCCTTGACGCCTAAACGAGATAGAAAAAAGGGAACCAAAGCCATGAAGAATATTTCACTGACTTGTCCTAAGGCCATCACTCCACCGGTATCGTCCCCAAAGTGCACTTGTTTAACGAAGTCGCCTGTTCGAGCGTAGTAGAAGGCAAGAGGGATACAGATCAGAAACGAGCAGATCGCGAAGATCATATAAGAGGGATTACGCATCAAGTTTAAAGAATCAAATCCCAACAGTTTCACCAGGTCTACCGACGTTCCTCTCCCTTCCGGAGGGCTCGCGGGAAGGCTAAAGCTATATACCCCGTAAATCGCACTGACGATTGCAGCGATTTGGAACTGCACCGCTGTGCCCCCAGCATCTTCAATCCCTGGCAGGATCGGTAGGCTTGCCAGTCCAAAGAATGATTGCGACACCGTCAGGCCAGCGAAAATCCAACCAATGGTTCCCCACAGACGAATCTTTGGAAACTCTCCCTCGATGTCGTCCACGTTCTGAAAAGTGATCGTATTGACCAATGCTAAAGTAGGCATGTAGCAAATGAAAAAGGCGAGCAGTCCCCAGAAAATTTGATTTGCATCCGTTATTGTGCTGACCCAAAAAAGCAAACCCGCTCCGATCAGATGCAGGATGCCATTGAGTTGTTCCTTGTTCATCAAACGGTCGCCGACATAGCCAACAATCAGCGGCGCCAGCAGTGCTGCCCAAGTTTGTGTGGCGTAACAACTACCAATGATCGAGTTAACCCCTTCCTCATTCTTAAAGAGTTCCGCGAGGTATCCACCCATCGTGACGAAAAAGACACCCCATACAAAAAATTGTAGGAACATCATGATGTTCAGTCGAATTCTAACCGGCATTCTGCACCATTATTAAGCGTGTGAAAAAATTGTTTGAGGTGGAAAACGATCATGCCGTTCGCCACGTATGAATTCTTTGTTTCGGTGATTGGAAGGTTGGCCTTGGGTCTGCGTCGCTCGCGGCATTGTAAACAACTTCTTCTCCGTCTCCACGCATGGCCTTGTTTCTTTTTTACTTCGAATCAAGCTCTTGAATGACTTGTTGAGCTGGAACTGCCTCAATCTCCGGCAATGGGCTGTCGTCACGTGCGAAGAACATCAAGTGTTGCCAGGGTAATTCATTGAATTCACGCACTAACTTGAACCCATTCTCTTTGTATTCTTTGAGGATTTGGTTCTTGGACATTTTGTGTAGCGGTTTGATGGGGACACGCGGGTCCTCCTCGCGGTATTCCAACAAAGCAACGACACCATTTGACTTCAGTGACCGTCGTATTCCCCATAGCATTGATTCGGGGTGTGAAAACTCATGGTAAACATCCACCATCAGCAACAAGTCGACTTGATTTTCAGGTAATCGAGGATCGCTGACGGTGCTGCGGATGGGCTCGATGTGGGTGTAATTGAATTGAGCGGAACGTTCTCTGAGTTTTTGAAGCATCTCGGCTTGGATATCGACGGCAAGCACACGCCCGTCACCGCCGACTTCTCGCGCCATCGGCAAAGTCCAGTAACCATTTCCGCATCCAAGGTCGCATACCGTCATTCCCGGCTGCAGTTTCAGTTGTCGAAATGAAAGACTGGCGTTTTCTTCTTGGTCTCGCTCAGGGCGAACAAGCCAACTAGCACCGAGATGAGACATCGGTTGAGCAAGGACGCGTCCAAGGTAAGTCTTTCTCGCCTCTTCGTCGGGACGCGGACGTTCTACTCGTTTGGCGTCGCCTGCACCCGCTTGCTCAGCTTGATCCGATGATTCCTGCGTGGTTGTTTGCAGTGGCTCTTCATTACCTTGCTGGACGCTATCTTTCTGTTCACTGGAGTTTGGTTCGACCAACGCTGTTTGACCGCGTAGCGGTGCTGCGTTGGTGTTGAGCAATACCAACCAAAGGAACAAGCCGGCAACGCTGAGCGAGATTGGTCGATGCTGATAAATCATTTGGTCTGTTCTTGCTGGAAAGTGGGTCGAGGGTGCGTCTTAGTCTTGATCATCTGAGGCAAGCTCAAAACTTGGTTCGAAGGCGTCATCGAAAGCGTACAGGTCATCAAAATCCTCGCGTTGATCCGATTCACTTTTTCTCATCTGTTCGATTCGAATCAGGTTATAAACGATCTCGCCGAAATCACTGGTAGAGTGGATGCCCCAGTTCGCAAGGACCATCTTTGACAGATATCCATATTGCTCGATTGCGTAGAGTCGGCAAGCTTCGCAGAGTTGTTGCCCGGTAATATGTCTCGGACTTTGTTCGCCACCGCCACCGCCGGAATCAAGCACATGTTCATGCGCGTATTGCAGGGCTTCACGAATAAACTGATATGCTTCAAGTTTATACCGCGTATCTTCAGAAAGAAGGTCTCGCATGGCTTGCAGGGGCGACTTCATAAGAATCGATCTTTCCGTACAGCGAAGTGGTGGAGAAGTGTTTGAACGGGAGTGAGAAGCGGTAGGTAATCATCAAGATTCAGAAGTCTACTTCGGTTCTGCATTCTCTTGAGGCTTTTCCTCTACTGCCTCTGGTGATTCGGTTTCCTCTGGCTTTGCTTCGGTTGTTTCGCCAGAAATTGTTTCATCAGTGGCATTTTCCTTCTCTGTATCTTGAGGTTCGGGGACCCAGTCCCACGATCTCCCTAGCTTGGAAATATTGTGCTTGCGTGTGCCGACGAGCAGTTCTTGGTCACCATTCCAATAAAGCGACCACACACCACTTTTGGATGTAAATGTTTTTTGCATCGCAGAAGGAGAATTGCTGTCGGACAGTACCAGAAGCTCTCCGCTGACTTCTCCTGCTGCAATCGTGCCAGTCACCGATACGGCAAGCTTGGTGAACCAGTCTTTGCCAGTCGCGATCACTTCAGCCTTTGCGTCCGGTTGATTCTCAACGCGGTAGAGTTTGTTATCGCCACATCCAACAATCAACTGATTTCCAGCGGGGACATAAGCAATGGACCAAGCTGGTGATTCGCTGATTTTAGATTTTCCGATGATCTCAAGGCTCGGCCACTTCAGAAGATGTACTTGACCCGATCCATCACTGGCGGCGAGCTGCTGATGATCCGGTGAAATCGCCAGACCAGTGATGGCATTTCCGTCTAACTCAACCGAAGCGGAGACATTGGATTGTGCTAGATCCCACACCAAAATTTTTCCCGCTTCATTTCCTGCGATGACAAGTGCATTAGAAGGCTCGGTGATCAGTGTTTGACACCACCTTTCCAAAGCGTTCTCGTGGATCTTGAACTCTTGATTCGCAACTTGATACGTTGCAAGGTTCCCACGGTAATCCACACTTGCAATTGTCTCACCATTGGGAGTGCTTGAAACCGCCCACACAGCGGCGGGATGTGAATAGAGCAACGTTCGAGCTTCAGGTGAGTCCGCTGAGAAACTCTCAACCGCCGCGGGTTGCATCAAAAGACCATTGGCGGTCGCTGCAACGAACAGATCACGATCACCAACCTGCGTAATGGAGGTGATCCAATTGCTGGTCTGAACCTGAACCGGTTCTTGGGATTCACCGTCGCCCTTGGGGGGGGCTTGCCCATGGGTTTCCGGAATTAAAAGAAGTGCTGCGACTAGGTAAATGATCGATCGAGGCGTCTGCATCATGGCGGATTTGTTTTCGCTTTTGTTTCTCGTTCGCCAGTGCAAAGTGTTTAACGGCACATGAATCAGTAAGAAACCGATTCAATTCGACGCAGCGTCTTGAACGTTTTTAACCTTCGCACTTCAGAGTTCTCGTCCAGATTCTTTTAGGCGAGAGCTCAGCGGGTGAGTATGAAATCGTGATGAACTTTCAAATCATAACCATTTTCACCTCCGGGTTAGCGATCAAGAATGATGTTTTCGCTTAACCGCGATGAAAAACGCCTAGAAAAAACATCTGGAAAGTCAACCTAGCGTGCCTAATGCTGAAACAGCAAGAATCGAAATCTGGCGCCGAGAGGACTCACCGTAGCGAGCTGCATCGGAACTGTGATGTCGAAACAGTCCGTTGCTGACGGTCGGGCAGAAAAGGACTGGAAACCCAGTGAAGCAGTCATCCAGTGAAGCAGTCATCCAGTGAAGCTGGGTTTTGATTTTCTGACCGATCAAGGAATAGGTAAAGAATCACATCGAATCGGCGGCTACTTACAGTTGGCTAAAGCCAAAAGTGCGTAAGCGGTAACCAGCTGGCGATCGCCTTCCATCCAGCGGTCATTTTGTTGATTGACCCACGATCCGTCTGGTTGCTGCATCTGAATCAGTTGTCGTCCAAGCTCCCGTCGCCAATCATGGGGCTGACCATCGGCATCATCGAGAATGTCGACATCGGCTACTTTCAGCGACTTTGCGAAGGTTTGGTAATAGTAAAACTGTCCGGCATGGCCCATGCCTGGATTTTCCGTCAGGCTGTAGTTCCTGCGAATGAAACCCATCGCTGCGACGACTCTGGGATCATCAGCGGTGAGTCCAGCGTGAATCATGCTCTTTAGGCCTGCGTAGGTCATCGAACCGTAACTTCGCAGTCCACCACCATCTACTTCCCCCGCTTGGCTCTGTCCGCCAGCTGCCGGTGTGTAGTAGAAACCGCCGTCACCCACCGCGTCGGCATGTGGGGTGTCGTTGCCGTGACCGGGTAAATTTTGGGTGCGTTTAACGAAGAGTAACGCTTTTCGAATTGATTCATCTTCCGAATCGTTACCGAGCTCACGAAGTGCATCGATCAGAAATGTTGTGTTCGACAGATCGGGTCGCTCGTGACTCCCGTATCCAGCACCGCCGTAAGCTGGGTCTTTTGGTGTTGCACCCTCATCTTCGTCCCACTGCAGGCCTTTTAAAAACAGTTCTGCTCGATCCAAAACACTGTCATACTTACCATCGCCATTTGCTTTAATCAGTGCTCCAACCGCCACCGATGTTTCGTAATTGCGGTGTTTGGAACCTTGAGTATAGATTCCGCCATCGCTTTGAATTTTAGATTCAAGGTATTTCAGTGCACGCTGCACCACTGGGTCGTTCACCGCCGTAGGGCGATGCTCCAGAATTGCTCGAACACATAGGCCGGTCACCGCAGCCCCAGTCTCTGGACTAAAAGAGCCATTGTCTGCCTGCCCTCGCTGGCGAAGAAACTCAATCCCTTTGGTTGCCGCTTGATCAATATCGATCTCATTCTCGATCTTGCTCGCTTCTTGAGCGTTTGTGCGGATCGCTTGATTCAAGCTGATAAGGAGAGTGGCCAAAAATAGGCAGCACGTCGAGGCTCTCAACAGCATTTTGAACTTCTCTGAGTTGTGTGAGGTGTCGAACATTTTTCGAGAGTTTTTCTTCGTTTTAACCTCTTGCGCGATCGAGAAAGATCTTCGATCAAGTTATTGCCAAGGTGTGACAAATGAGCATTCCCGCATGATGGGAGTGCCTGATTTGTCCCATCGCCCGCTTCGCAATCGCCCCGCAAACGGAAAAAACGATCAAGAGGGAAAACCACTCTTTGGTAGTGTAACACCGATCAAAATCGCAAAGTAGCGGTTATTTTTCTCGCCACTTTACTTGTTGATTCCCAAGTCTGGGCGTCTGGATTTTCTCCATCATTGTTTTCTCACGGCGTGTTAGGTCTTGTTTCGCGAGTTTTTCCGGTGTGGGGCGATTGGCGGCCGAAATACCCGCATCACGAAAAGCACATGCTCGGGTGTAAAAGCCGCGTGTGACCAATCCATTCGCGGGGATCTAGAATTTGCTGTCTCTCAATGATCTCGTCGCCCCAGATCTCGTCGCCCCAGATTGGTCGCCCCAGTGGGATGGATGGCCATGTTGATCACTGCTTGGAGTTCACGGCATCGGATGAATCATGGGTTCGGCGGATGTAACCAAAACGCTGAATTCACCCCTGAGAAGCTCTGGGATGTTGCGTGACGGGGGGAGGTGCGCGCAAAATACCGTCCAATTCATCGTTAATTTGATTTCTTTGAACAACCACGTTGGAGACCTTCATGGCACGTCCCGTAACGCTTTTCACCGGCCAATGGGCAGATCTTCCGATCGAAGAGATGGCTCGTATGACTGCTGAGTTCGGTTATGACGGCATCGAGTTAGCTTGTTGGGGCGACCACTTTGAAGTGGATCGCGCAATTACCGAAGACGATTATTGCGACAATAAACGTAAGCAACTTGATGACGCTGGGCTCCAGTGTCATGCAATCAGCGCGCACCTAGTCGGGCAGGCAGTGCTCGATCAGATCGACCAGCGTCATGAATCCATTCTACCTCCATATGTCTGGGGTGACGGAGATCCAGCAGGCGTGAACCAGCGAGCCGCTGAGGAGTTGATGAACACCGCCCGTGCGGCTCAGAAGTTCGGTGTCGATGTCGTCAATGGATTCACCGGAAGCAGCATCTGGCATCTTCTCTACTCGTTTCCTCCTGTTCCCCCAAGCATGATCGATGCAGGTTTCGATCTTCTTGCTGAACGATTCAATCCAATTCTTGATGTGTTCGGGGAATGTGGAGTGCGGTTCGCCCTCGAGGTGCATCCCACTGAGATTGCGTTTGATATCTACACCGCGCAGCGAGCTCTCGAAGCGTTAGATCATCGTCCAGAATTTGGATTTAACTTTGATCCAAGTCACTTGATCTGGCAGGGTGTCGATCCGGTTGAGTTCATTCGCGCGTTTCCCGATCGCATCTACCACGTGCATGTGAAGGACGCCATTGTCAAACTGAATGGTCGAAGCGGCATCTTGGCGAGCCATCTAAACTTTGGTGATCATCGTCGCGGTTGGGATTTCAGAAGTCCAGGAAGAGGCGGCGTCAACTTTGAGGAGATTATTCGCGCGTTGAACGACATCGGCTACCAAGGTCCACTTTCCATCGAATGGGAAGACAGTGGTATGGAACGTACCTTTGGTGCTCGTGAAGCTTGTGAGTTCACCAAGCGTCTCGACTTTTCACCCAGCAATCGCGCGTTCGACGCGGCTTTCGATGAGGGAAATTGATTCAGCGATTGATCATCTGATCATCGTTGTGGAAATCGCAACCTGAATGGTCATGGAAAAGCCTCCCGAGATTCTGGGTCTCGGGAGGTTTTTTATGCACAGGACTGCCGTTAATTGGTTGTTTCCCGCTACACTCGAGCCGAGATATTCCACTCATCATTGAAATAGAGACTGACAAGTGATTGAGATTTTGGTCAACGGAAAAACCGTATCGATTCCTGATGCCATCACTTTGGAAAAAGTGCTTCGGAGTGTGGAGGTCCCGCCCAACTACCTTGCGGTGGAAATCAATGGTGAGGTTGTCCCTAAGGAGCAGCACGCTTCAACAATCGTGCGAGATGGAGATGAGCTCGAGGTCGTCACTTTAGTAGGTGGTGGTTGAGGATATCTCTCCCGTCGGGTCTCGAGTTGATTGGCATTGCAACATAGAATACACGCAGTGGCCAGCGAGTCAGGCACTCCACTTGATTGCTGCCGTCACCGTTTATGCCGCGAGAATAAGAAGAATACTTCTGTGTCATCTGCTTCCGAAACCACGACCAATGGATTGATTCATCCGGATAAACCACTGGTTGTTGGCCGTCATGAACTCTCTAGCCGATTGATTGTTGGAACGGGACGCTATGACTCAATGGAGCAAATGCGTGACTCGTTGGATTATTCGGGAAGCGATTGCGTGACGGTGGCTGTGCGTCGCGAGAAGCTTTACGATCGCAGTGGTAAAAATATACTGGATTTTATCGATCTGGATCGGTACGTGCTTTTGCCGAATACCGCCGGTTGCTATTCGGCAAAAGATGCGGTGCGGGCTGCACGTCTAGGACGTGAAATTCTTAGAACGCTCGGAAATCCGGGTTCGGATTGGGTCAAGCTAGAGGTGCTTGGAGACAGCCGGACGTTGTTGCCAGATCCGGTGGAAACCGTCGCTGCTTGCAAAGAATTAGTGGACGATGGTTTCAGTGTGCTTTGCTACACAAGTGATTGCCCCGTCACCGCGCAGCGTCTCAAAGCTGCCGGCGCGGCGAGCGTGATGCCAGCAGGTAGTCCGATTGGTAGCGGACAAGGGTTGTTGAACCCTAATAATTTGCGGATCATTCTGGAATATCTCAAAGAAGACGACCCCGATTATCCCGTCATTATTGATGCGGGGGTTGGAACGGCAAGTGATGTCAGTGCAGCGTTTGAGTTGGGCGCGGACGGCGTTTTGTTGAACACCGCCATCGCCCATGCTCGGGATCCTATTCGCATGTCTCGTGCGATGAGGCTCGCTGCACAGGCCGGTCGCGATGCCTTCCTAGCGGGACGTATCCCAAAGCGGCTCTATGCCACGGCAAGCAGTCCACAGGAAGGCGTGATTAGCTCGCGTCCATACGGTAGTCAATCGAACGTCTCTTAGTGGCGGACGTTTCTCCCGTGCGGACGTTTCTCAGCGGTTCGACCGACTCGATTCGACGACCACCCACAGCGGCAAGTTTGATCCGATAAGATAGATTGCTCGAGAGCTGCGTTCTTCTTGTGCAGTTTCGGTTCCATGGAGCATTTCCGTCAGGATGAACCGTCGCAAGTTTTTTCGCTCAGAAATCTCCCCGAAATTCCTGCACGCATCGGATCCGTTAATGAAAAGAATCATGTTAATTGCCGGCCCGATCTTGGCAGCCGTGGTCGGCTGGACCCTTTCGCTGCTTGGGCACGATGCACCGATTGCATGGACAGCGGCGGTTGTTATCTGGTCAGCCATTTGGTGGGTATTTGAGCCGGTGCCGATTCCAGTAACCAGTCTTCTTCCTATCGCCATTTTTCCGATGGTGGGAGTTCTTGATGCCACGCAGGTGGGTGCTGCTTACGGCGATTCTCTGGTGCTGCTGATGATGGGCGGTTTCATGCTCTCAATGGCGATGGAAAAGAGTGGAACCCATCGCAGGATTGCAGTGATGATGGTTCGCGGATTTGGAGGTCAACAGGGAGGTCGTAAATTAGTGTTTGGATTTATGGCCGCGTCCGCCTTCCTAAGCATGTGGATCTCCAATGCGGCAACGGTCCTAATGTTGTTGCCAATCGTTCTTGCGGTGACTTCACACAGTAGTGACGCGATGCTCAAAAAGTGTTTGCTTTTGGCGGTCGCTTATGCAGCGAGTGTGGGAGGAATTGGAACCCCAATCGGAACACCACCCAATCTCGTTTTCATGCGTCTTTACACGGAAAGTGCTGGGGGCTCCGAACCCTCTTTCATGACTTGGATGAGTTGGGCGATGCCAATCGTCCTTGTCATGTTGCCGTTGATGGGTTTCTGGTTAACTCGCCGCCTCGCCGTCGGTGAACCACTTCTCTTACCCGAGGTCGGGAAGTGGCGATTCGAAGAAAAGGCGACCTTAACGGTATTTGCCATCACCGCTGCATTATGGATCACGAGGAAAGGGCCTTGGGGCGGTTGGTCCGAGGCTTTGGGGTTAACCGGAGCGAACGATGCAAGTGTCGCGTTATTGTCGGTCATCGCAATGAATATCATTCCCAATCGAAACGGTGGGAAACTGCTGACCTGGGAAGACTGCAAAAAAATTCCTTGGGGTGTCTTGATACTTTTCGGCGGTGGGATAGCCATCGCGCGCGCGTTCACTGCGTCGGGTCTTGATCAAGTTTTGGCGTCATCACTCTCTGGCCTGGCGACGATCCCGACTTTTTTGATGATTGCTGCAGTCTGTTTTGCCGTAACTTTCTTGACCGAGGTTACCAGCAATACTGCCACGGCTAATCTCATCCTGCCCATCCTAGCGGCCACCGCGGTTGCGGCGGGGATTGACCCAAAATTGGTGATGTTCCCGGCGGCGATTAGTGCCAGTTTTGCATTCATGCTTCCTGTCGCCACTCCTCCAAACGCGATTGTTTTCGGCAGTGATCAGCTGACGATTCGCGAGATGGCGCGAGAAGGTTTCGTCCTGAACTTGCTCGGGGTGGTGGTGGTCGCCGTGATCAGTTGGATGGCATTTAATTGAATCCAGCTGTTTTGGGCATTTGACACCGAAAGATTAAAAGCAGCGTTGGTTGAGCCGGCAAATACCTGAGATTGCTCGATAAGAAATTGACTTGTCTCGCAGTGGGGGTAATCGGAGCTGCACTCTTTGGTCGTGCCCTGTCCAGGTTATCCATCCACTTTCATCGGGGGTGCATGGACTTTTAGAGAGGAAACTCGTCTTCGGCTGCTGCGTCTGCATAAAGCGGCATATGCCGATAGTAGACTTCGAGGATCATGGTCGCAAACGACGTACTTGCTAAACGCCCACCTTCTTTGGGCCCGCGGTGTGAGGCGCTGTTAGGGAAATGCCAACTACCTTTAGCGCCTGGCTCTTGTGATTGCGTAGAAACCAGCCAATCACGAAGTTCAACATTGAACTTGTCCCACTTTTCGCCTCCGTAGTGTCGAAGCACTTGAGCCGCGTAGTAATCGTAATAGATGTCGTTTTTGAGAACGCCGACTTTCGCAAGTCCTTCGACACCTGCGACAATCCCCGGATGTTTTTTATCCCAACCGGTGTACATTCGACACAGCAATCCAATCGCGGTGGTCGATGGACGCATTCCTGCGCTTGGGCCGGCGTAACCGTAGATCGCTCCATTATTCGATTGAACCTTGTCAAGAAACAGCAAAGTACCTTGAATAGTGCGAGGAGGAATCATAAGGTGCCCCATGTATCCACTCTTTAATGCCATGACCTGCCAGCCAGTGACTGAAGTATCACCGCCATCTGGTTGCTGGGGTCGATAACGCCATCCTCCGTCTCGACATTGGGCGTAGACAATG
>Ga0181563_10005595_pt1 | contig 11477 bp, 8 predicted proteins | sample 011ome_25_FD_133759 | JGI IMG/M metagenome (GOLD analysis project Ga0181563, IMG submission 133759) | Coastal salt marsh microbial communities from the Groves Creek Marsh, Skidaway Island, Georgia - 011512CT metaG (megahit assembly) | ecosystem: Environmental > Aquatic > Marine > Intertidal zone... | reverse complement strand
GCGTTGGTGAGGACGTTGGAGTGAACCGGGTCCGCAACGTGGGATTGCCAGTTGGCGATCGGGCCTTCTTGGGTGGCGAGCGCTTGGAAGATGCAGCCCAACCACGCGAACATGGACAAACGGGAGTGCTTCAATTCCTTGATCTTGAGCTCTTCGAGGTCGCCGGCTTCGGCAAAGCCGAGCGGATCGAAGCGGCCACCCGGGGTGACATCACCTTGGGTGAGTTCCGGGAACGGGTTCTCGAAGATACCGGTACGGTAAGATTCCGCGGAACCGACGAGGAAGATCTCAATGGCGAGCACCGCCCAGAAGGACGGGTAGCCAGAGCCCTCCGGCGCGAGCGGCGCGACGGCGCCCGGGAACTTATCCGCGACGGCGGTGCAGTCATCCGGGGTGCACAACGTACCAGCCGTGAACCACGGGATACCAGTACCGTTCTCGGCCGCCCACGCACCGGTGACACCAAGCATCGCCCAGCGACCGTGAATAATTTCACGCTCGGCGTTCTTTTCGTCGCCAAACGGAACGATCGGCGAATCGCCGCCGCCCGGGTAGGTACCGAATTCCGGGTACAAATCCGGCGGCGCAATCGAACCGAACTTGTTCACCTACGCATTCACGCATATACACACACACCACACGCACACGTCAGTCAACGAGAACAACACATACACACACACGCGCGCCGAGCCGGCGCCCGTCCCGCTTTATCCGCGCGCGCGCCGTCTCTCCATCCCCGCGCGAGCTCATCATCCACCCTCCTCGCGCACCGCCGCGCTTCGCGCCTCGCGCCGCATCGCACGCGCAACGCAAACCCCATGCTCCATCGCTGATTCTCCAGATCACCACTTCGACGCGATGCACGGCGCCAATAATCATCATCATCATCATCATCGACCCATCGCGCGCGAAAGATACGCCGCATCGCCATCGCGCACCTTGAGCGCAGACTTCTTCGCCGGCGCGGACGCCTTGGTGCGTCGGGCGGAGATTTCGGTGTTAATCTTCTTCGAAGATTGGGTGTGCTTGGAGGCGACGCGAGCGCCGGTGAAGGACGAGGTCAACATGGTGTCGAGTGGGTGCGTGCGATGGGTGTGCGCGAATGGCGCGCGTGGGAGATTTTTGTGTGGATTTTTTGTGCGCGTGGGCATAAAAAAAGTCTAATAACGTGGACGCGGAGGACGTCGGGACGAGAACCGCGAGGCTAAAGGTGTGCATGCGCGTGCGTGTGGCGTGACCGTGTGCGCGTAAAGAATACACAGACACAGACGCGGCGCATGCGAGACTAGTTGTACTGCATGTATTTCGCGGTCGAGCTAAACTTTTGGTAGCCCTTGATGACTTTGTTGACGGCGTCGAGAAAGTCTTTTTCGTTGACGGTTTTACGACGCTGACGAATGGCAAACATGCCCGCCTCTGTGCACACGGAGTGGATTTCTGCGCCCGTGGCGTTGGGGCATAGTCGCGCGAGGAGCTCGTAGCGGACATCGCGCTCGACAGCCATGGAGCGGGTGTGGATTTTGAAAATTTGAGCGCGCGACTCGAGGTCGGGTAAGCCGAATTCAACCTTGCGGTCGAGACGTCCAGGGCGCAAAAGCGCGGGATCTAACGTGTCCGGACGGTTCGTCGCCATGAGAACCTTGATGTTCCCGCGCGCGTCGAAACCATCGAGTTGGTTGACGATTTCAAGCATCGTACGTTGGACTTCGTTATCGCCACCTTGACCGTCGTCGAAACGCGCCCCTCCGATGGCGTCGACTTCGTCGAAAAAAATCAAACAAGCCTTCTTGCTCCGCGCCATTTGGAACAACTCACGAACTAATCTAGCCCCTTCACCGACGTACTTTTGAACTAATTCACTCCCAATGACGCGAATGAAGCACGCATCCGTGCGGTTCGCCACCGCGCGCGCCGAAAGCGTCTTCCCCGTCCCCGGCGGACCGTAACACAAAACCCCCTTGGGTGGATCGATCCCGAGCTTGACAAACTTTTCAGGATGCAACAATGGAAGCTCCACAACCTCTCGAAGCTTCTCGATTTGTTCCTTCGACCCACCAACGTCGCCGTACGTCACGTCTGGTTTCTCCTCAACAGTCATCATCGTCACGCTCGGGTCAATCTTAGGTGGCAACGGTAACTGAATAAAGTACTTGTTGCGATCGACACCTACGCGCATACCCTCCTCAATATCCGTCGGCGCCACTTCGTTCCCTAACCCAACCACAAACTTGGCGATTTGCTTCACGTTGATGACGTACTGCGCGTCATCCGTCCCCGGGTTGATGATCTTCGTACACCGCGCCACCTGTAACGGTTGCTGCTCCTGCATCGCCTGCTTATCCGCCGTCAAATCCCACTGCGACGGCGGCGCGAGCCCGGTGTCCGACTCCTTGATCCCGCACAGCGTATTCACCCGTTTCGAGATCGCCGTCAGGTCGTGTTCGAGATCCTTAATCGCATCGTTATACGCCCCCAACCCGTACGTCTTCAGCAACGCGATGTCATCCGCGTCGAGCGGGATGATGGTTTTCTCCGCCTCGCCGTTTTCGATGTCTTCCGCGCTCGGTACGCCCATGGTGCGCGCGCGACGACGACGCAGAGCGACGAGAAGTGCCGTTCGCAGTCGTTGCCGTTGTGTGCGTCGAGCGTCGCGTCAACGCCGCGCTCGCGACAATTATCCACGCCGTGCGCGCGATGTCGAGCGACGACGAGCGCAAGCGCGCGGCTGGGGAGTTATTTGCCGCCCTCGCCGGCGGTTCGGTGGCGTTCGCGGACGTTGTCGCCACGCGTTTTGCCGAGTGGCGCGCGTTGTTTTCGTATTTGAAGGAGTTTAAAGATGATGAGCGCAGCGCGTTTTCGGTCGTGGCGTCGTCGAGCGGGGTGTGTGAGTTCGACACGTGGGGGCGCGAGCGACAACCGATGTTTGGAGATGAGTTTGGGAAGTTGTTGAAGCACACGGGGGTGGTTGAGGCGATTGGGGAGGACTTTGGGGTGCGCGCGAGCGCGCGAGCGGTTGAGGCGTCGCCGGCGCGTAGAGACACTGAAGCGTCGTTTCAGAGCGTAGAAAACGTGGAACATGCGTTTAGGAAGATGCAAACACCATCTCGCGTTGCGCATGAGCCGATGGCGATTGAGGTGAATGTTGTGCAGGAGAAGCAGTCGCGCGGATTGGGCGCGGCGACGCGCGTGGAGCGCGCGGCGGAGCCGCCGCCGCCGCCGCCGCCACGAGCCAAGGCGCAAATGGTGCAAAACTCACCGCCACCGACGCCGAGGCCGGCGCAATTATCGCCACCACCGAACGAATACGAACGGTACACGCCCGAAACGCGTGATGCCACGATGCATGGGGCTTCGGCGGCGGCGGTCACGGATGACGCGCACGTCGAACATTTAATGTCCTATTTGACTGGATTCCATGGCTTGTTGTTTGGCTTGAAGGACCACGTGGAGAGAATAAGATCAGCGACGATTGAAAATGTCGCTCACGAGTTGGCGCGCACTGATGCGCGTTTAGACACAGCCATTGCGCGATTAGAAGCAGCCATGGGCGTCGAAAGCGGCGGGGCGTAAAAATTTAAAATCCCATTTTAACAACGATAAACGACAATCAGTTGCGTAAAATCTCTACTAATTTGTATTACCAGTACTACTTATCAATGCGTGGTGATTACTTTCGAGCTCGGGTGGCGCGTGTCGACGCACGCGCCACCTTGGCGGGCGGAGGCGCCGCTTCCGCGGGCGCCGCCTTGCGCACCTTTGGCTTGGCAGCCGCGGCTTTCGGCTTGGCAGGCGCCTTGCCGGCAACATCGGCTTTGGGCTCGGGATCAGGCGGCTCTTCGGCATCTGCAATTGCAGGCGTTTCTTCGTTTTCACCATCGGCGAGAACGACGCGCGCGAGCGCGGGCGATTGCTCGGCGCCTTCGGCGGCTTGCGCTTGCAGCACAGCGATCAAATTCTTGTACATCATGGGATCTTGATCCCGGCTCTTAATTGCTTGCTCGACCCGACGCGGATCGGCGCGGTCTTCGATGAGGTACTTGCGCTTTACTTGGCGTCGGCTGCGGCCTGGGAACAGGCGCGCGATGAGGGAAAAGTCTGTGCCAAATTGCGTCATCGCTCGGTAAAACAACTCTGTGTCCTCCTTTGACCACTTTTCAGCCTTGGCGCGGTTGGAATACGTTGCCGAATTGAGTCTCGTACCGCTTTCTTCGACGCGCTTGAACTCGGTCATTCCCATGTCTTTTTCCGCCGCCGCATTCACCGTGAGTGATTGAGGATTGATGACAATGTTACCATCGATGACTTGAACTTGCGGCGCCATGACGGCGAGCTTACTCGCGTCACCACCCGCTTGACGACCGGGAAGCGCTAACAACGGTGCCGGTGGTTCCATATTCGCCTTGAGTTTAGCGAAATCAGGAAGCGGCTTCTTACTTGGCATCGGTCCACCCGCCGCGCGGTTCGCCACACGCGCCTTTGCATCGTTGACTTTCTCTTCGGCGCTCTTTCGGCGAATAATGTCGCGAATCGTAATCGCCGGGTCGTCGGCGAACGACGTCGACGCTTCCAGCGCATCACGGCGACTACCCTCACCGACGCGTCCACCTCGCGTTGAACCCGCCGAGCGTACCCATCGATGTGCGGGCACGACTAACGGCGGCGTCGCGGCCACGAGCGCCATCGCGCCCGGCGAGCCGGGATCCGGTACGCCGCCCGCGGGCAGCGCCATCGGCGACACCACAGGTTGCGGTGGCGTCAATTTCGTCTCCAAACGCACCACCGCGGGTACCATTTGTTTCGCAGCACGACTCGGCGCGGGCGTTCGCGACCCGAGTGGCGTCGACACCCGTCCAGCGAGCGTCGATTTCGCCGGAGTCCCGCTCGGAGTCCCGCTCGCCGCTTTCCCGTCACCCTGACTCGCCCTCGCCGTGCGCAATCTCGACCCCGCACTCGCAGCATTCGACGCACTCAACGACAACCTACTCTTCTTCCTATCCTGACCCGCACCCGAATGCTCCGCCACCGTGCGCCCCAACCTCGACGTCGAAGACGGTTTCGCCTCCTTCGCGCTCGAAGACGGTTTCGCCGCCTCGGATTGCGTCGTCGTCGTCGTCGTCGTCGCCGCCGCCTTCCCGCGCGCCTTCCCACGCGGTGAATTCACATTCGGCGCGAACGCGCTCTCGCGCCTCACCTGCACGCGATCCGTCGTCGTCGTCGTCGTCGTCGACGGGACGCGCCCGCGCCCATCCCCAACCGCTCCCGAGGATTCATCATTCGCCCGCGCGCGCGCCGACGACGCGTCCGACACCGCGTGCTCCGCCATCGCGCGTCACGCGCGTCGTCACCCTCCCCAACCTCGGGTCTCGCGCGTCGTCGTCGTCGTCGTCGTCGTCGTCGTCGATGCGCACGAATGAAATTCGCGCGTCACCGTGTGACGATGCGTCGCGTCGAATCACCGCCATCAATTATACCCATCACATTTGCCACGTGACCCGCGCCGACGACGCCCGCGAGTGACGCGCGCCCGTGCGCGCGCCCAGCGTCACGGCGGACGCACGTGTGCGCGGCGTCGCGCGAATGAACGACGCCCCGGACGACGCACGCGACGCGCACGGCGACGCATCCATCGTTCATTCATTCGCGCGCGCCCGAGCGTCGCGCGTTGATTACGTACGTACGCACGTACGCGCCGTGTGGCGTGAGGGTTTAGCGCCGCCGAGGCGTCAGAGCCGCTCGCGCGCGGGAATGGCGGCGGCGGACGACGACGGAGGCGTAGGCGGAGGCTTAGGCGGAGACAGGGGCGATGGCGCCGCACGCGGTGGCGACGCCGACGGCGCCGTCGCGGCGTGGCGCGCGCTGGGCGTGTGCGACGCCCTCGCGCGCGCATTGGTGGCGACAAAGCTCACGACGCCGACGGGCGCGCAGCGCGCGGTGATTCCGCACGCGCGCCGCGGGCGAGACGTCGTCGCGCGCGCGAGCACGGGGTCGGGGAAGACGATGGCGTATTTGATACCGGCGTTGTGTAAGGTGCTCGGGGAGGGCGGCGGTGGGACCGCTGGGGGGAATCCGCGGGTGGTGGTGCTGGCGCCGACGCGCGAGTTGGCGCACCAGGTGCGTCGGGCGTGCGCTGGGGTGCTCAAGGTGTGCGCGCCGTCGATGCGCGTGGGTGAGCTTCCGGCGGCGAATGTTGGGACGAATGTGTTGCGCGAGACCGCGGGGTCGCCGCCGGATGTGCTCGTGGCGACGCCGACGCGCGTGGCGGAGTGCGTGCGGGGCGGGTACTTTCCGCCGGGCGCGCTCGGGGATGGGTTGGAAATGTTAGTGCTAGATGAGGCGGATTTGTTGTTGTCGTTTGGATACGTGGATGATATTAAATGTGTGGTGAAAGCTATCAAGCGTGGCACGCAAGTGATGATGTTGAGTGCGACGATGAGTAAGGAGATTGAAGAGTTGAGAGACGTCGTGGCGCACAAGCCGACGACGGTGGACGTGGAAGACGAGGACGCGGCGGCGGCGGCAGCGGGCGCGGGTGCTGACGGCATGAAGGCGAGCGGTCCAAATATTGCGCACTTTTCCTTACATATTGACAAATCAAGCGACCGGTTACTGTATTGCATGGCGTTGTTGCGGTTGGGACTGTGCAAGAAGAAGGTGCTCGTTTTTGTGTCAAACGCAGACGCCGCGGTGCGCCTGCGATTATTTTTGCACAAGTTTGGCGTGCCGTGCTGTGCAATGCACGCCGAACTCCCCGCGAATTCGCGCACGCACATCTTACAAGAGTTCAATCGCGGGGTGTACGACTTTATGATTGCCGCCGCGGACGACGCGAACATGAAGGATGAGCCGGCGACGAAGACGGAGGAGGAAGAAGAGGACGAAGACACCGCACCGACGCGTGAGAGTAAAAGGAAGAAAAAGGACAGGCGAGATAAAGAGTTCGGCGTCGTTCGCGGTATTGATTTTCAAGCCGTAAACACGGTGGTGAACTTTGAAGTGCCGACGACGGCGGCGGCGTACGTGCATCGAGTCGGCCGCACAGGTCGCGCCGGGAATTCAGGCACCGCCATTACCATTGTCGCCCCGAGCGAGGTCGAGGCATTCGGTGCCATACAATCCAAACTCGCAGCGGCTGTCGGCGATACTGTGGCGTCGACGCAAATCGTTCAACCGTTCACGCGATTACCAAAGGAGGCGGTGGACGCGTTGCGCTATCGCGCCGAAGACGCCGCGCGCGCTGTAGGAAAGACTGCCGTTAAAGAAGCGCGCGTGCGTGAATTGCGACAAGAACTCTTGAATTCAGAACGTCTCGCCGCACACTTTGAAGACAATCCTGAAGATTTAGCGTTGCTGAAGCATGATGTGAGTTTGGCAAAGCACCCAGACGCAAAGCATTTGAGCCACTTGCCCGGGTACTTGCGTGGCGCTGGCAAAAAGCGTGGTGCGCCGAAATCTGTCAATCCCGATTCACAGCACGCGAAAGACGCGGCGACGTATCACCTCGACGTAGACGTCGCCGAGTTTGGGTCAAAAAAGAAGCGCAAGCGTTCGGATAAACGTGAAACGGGTCCGGATTTGCGCATCAAGCCAGATAAGTTCAAATACAAGCAGAAAAAGAAGAGCGCCGGGCGTAAACGTTCTCGTTAGACTTTAGACTATTAATACATGATTACAGGGATATATGCTATGTCTATGTGCTCAAAGCTCGTCGCGACCGCCGCCCACCGTGCACGCTGCGTCTGGCGAAAGAATGTCGCACGCGAAACGCGCTTGCGCATCCGATAACGGACGCACATCCGCAATCGCACTCAAGCTTGATACCAACCAATCGCGCGCTTGTAAGTCGTCTCGCAACAGTACACACATGCGCTCGAGCATGGCGACAGCGATCGTATCCGTCACGTTCTCTGGTACCACTCGCGCCTCGCCAGGATTTGAGATTTCAGAGTCTCGCGTGTCTTCGCGCGCGTCCACCAATCGCCCCTTCCCATCGCGACGCAACGCTGAGACATTCACCATTCTCGCGCACGTCGTTTCCGACCACACTAATTCTACCACGCTCTCACGCATGGGCTCATCGAGCGCTTTCCAACTCGACGCTCGAGTCGTTCTCGCGCTCGCGACGGCATCCGCGAACAGAGCTCGAGCCGTCAACTTGCATCCATCGCACGTGACATCATCCGGCGCCGAATCGAGGGACGTCCACGGAACGAACATAACCGTATCGTCAATCTCGTACGCATCCGCCGCACTCGGACGCGACTCGGGCGGGGCAGTCACGCCCGCGTCCGCCGCTTGTAACCGACGCCTTCGCGCGGCCCGAGTCGCCGCGTCGTTCTCGTCATCCTCGCCGCGCCGCCGCTGCACCTGCGCCTTCGTGCGAGTCCTATCTCCCCTGTGGTCCTCTCCGTGCCCGCGACGCGCGCCGAATCCATCGTGTGCGGGCGTGAGCGACCGCGCGCGTCCTGGCTTGACGTGCGAGCCGCGCGCGAGCGGCGCACCGCGCCGAATCGGACGCACGTGCGCGCCACCCACCGCAGTGGCGCACGACATCAATACGCTGAGTGCGATACACGCGACCGCGGCAATGCGGCGCCGCGAGACGCCGCGCATGGCTGCGACACGCGCGTTGAAATGTGCCGCATTCACCGACGCCGTGAGCGATGCCGTGCGCGCGCCGCGCGCCACCGCCGCGAGCGATGCCGCGCGACAGCCGTCGGCCCGCACGCGGTCGTCGCGTTCGGTCGGTGCGCCGCCCGAGCGCGCGCGCAGAGGCGAACGCGCGCGAGGAGGCGGCGACGGAGAATCGTCGCGTGGGTGCTGCGATGCGTAGCGAGTTGGCGTCGAATCGCGCGCTCGTCGTCGGCGTACTCGCCACGTGCGCGTGGTTGAGCGGTGTGTTGGGCGCGCCCGAACGCGCGCACGCCGCGAGACGACCGAGAGTGGCGAACGCGTCGTCGTCGTATACGGAATTCGCCGAGCGAGTGGGGAGGCACGCGGCGCCTCGTCGTGCGAAGAGAAACTCATTCGTGCGCGACGCGGCCGAACGGGTCGGGCCTGCGGTGGTGAGAATAGATAGCGATTCTATGTCATTAAAGAAGGCGATGCCGGTGGCGTCTGGGGGGTCGTCATCGAATGGGAAGAATGCGTCGCAGAAGTCGAATGGGCGAAGCGGCGTCATTCGCGGCACTGGGTGTGGACTCGTGATCGACGCCGAGGAAGGGTACGTGGTAACGAATAGTCACGTCGTGCGTGGTGAAGGAAATGTCAAGGTGACGTTTATTGATGGTAATGTGTACGACGGTGAAGTGAAAGGGGTTGATACGTTGACGGATATCGCGTTGATAAAGTTGAAACCGCGCGCTGGACACCAACTTCCCGTAGCAAAGCTTGGCGATAGTGATCACATGGAAGTTGGCGATTACGCCATCGCACTCGGGAATCCATTGGGTTTGGACAATAGTGTGACTTTAGGCATCATCAGCAACGTCCATCGAACGTCTGCGGAATTGGGTATCACCGAGCGCCGCGTCGATTTCGTGCAAACAGACTGCGCCATCAACCCAGGCAATTCGGGTGGGCCGCTCGTGAACGAGTTTAGCGAAGTCGTGGCGTTGAACACTGCCATTCGTGCAGATGCCGAAGGGATTGGCTTTGCAATCCCCATCAATACCGTGAAACGTGTGGTTGGGATTCTCGCCGCCGGCGCCAAGGTGCCGCATCCATTCATCGGTATTCGTATGGTTGATAATTTCACCGCAAATTCTGCATTTGGCGAACGCGGACTCGAGCTGCCAATTGGTACTGTGATTGTAGACGTGCTCGAAAATTCCCCAGCGGCTTTGGCTGGTCTGACCGAGGGAGATGTCATCATCGCCATTGACGGCGTCGTCATGACGGGAGCGCAAATTCTTGAACACGTCAAGGTGACCCCACCCGGTGACTCCTACGAAGTCACCGTGTTCTCACCTTCAGCCAAAGATCCGCATAAGCATCGACGCGTGATGATTCGTGTCGGAGACCTAGCCGATCATAAAACTCGTTCACAAGACTCATCCGCCGACAGGAACGTTTCGCCTCCCGGCGTGGGAGTAAGGCCGCCGACCATCCCAAGAACGCGCGGCGCGTAGACGGGAAAAGTGTGCATATGTACACGTGTGCCATATTTATTCTAGATTGTAATCATATTGCGCAGGATCAGGAAAATGATAAAACATCGTGATGTTCGTTGAACCTCGCGCCTGTTTCCGCGCGTTGACCACCATCGGTCACCGCACATCGCGCCTCGGCACGCGCTCACCGTTTCGTACTCACGAACGAACGCGTCCCGCACAAGTCACGTCGAACGGTATATTTTACTCGCGGCACGGGGTCCTAGAACTCGACTCGCGTGCGATACGTGGTAGATCGCAACACCGCTGGTTCAACTGTCATCATGGCGTACGATAGCGCCATCACCGTATTCTCCCCCGATGGACACTTGTTCCAGGTACGCATCCGCCTTGGCGACTTGCGTTGAACGTATTCGTGGTGATCAACGTCTTTAGCATAGGAGATGCGCGCGCCGTCACGAAAGATTACTCGTTGAGCCCAAACCTAACCGATCGCGCGTTTCGTTCTCAACCACAGGTCGAATACGCCATGGAAGCCGTACGCAAAGGGACGCTCGCCGTGGGCGTTCGAGGAAGTGACATCGTAGTCTTAGGCGTCGAGCGCAAGGCTGTGCCGAAATTACAAGACTCTCGTACGCTGAGAAAAATCCAGTTGTTGGACGATCACATCGCGATTGCGTTCGCCGGTTTAACCGCGGACGCGCGCATTTTGATCAACCGTGCGCGCACGGAGTGCCAGAGCCATCGTTTGACTTTAGAAGACGAAGCATCTGTGGAGCACATCACCCGTTATATCGGTGGCGTACAGCAAAAGTACACACAAAGTGGAGGCGTTCGACCATTCGGTTTGAGCACGCTCATCACTGGCTTCTCCCCGGAAGGCAAACCGCAGTTATTTCACACCGATCCGAGTGGGACGTACAGTCAATGGAAAGCGAACGCCACGGGCAGAAACTCAAAGTCTGTTCGTGAGTGGTTAGAAAAGCACTACGAAGATTTTAGCGGGGATGAGGCAATTAAATTTACGCTCAAGGCATTGCTCGAAGTCGTCGAACCGGGCTCAAAAAACATAGAAATTGCCGTCATGCGCTCGCCGAAGAGTGGTTTAGAAATATTAAGCGCCGAGACCGTCGATGCGATGGTGAAGCAGATTGAAGAAGAAAAGGAGAAGGCTGACGCGGAGAAGAAGGCCAAGGCCAAGGCGGCGGCGGAAGCAGCCGCTGCTGCGGCGACGATTTAGACGTTCACGTTGTAAAACACATTACCGCATTAGTTTACTCGCCGAGTCATGCGCATTCCGGCATCACGTGGTTATAGTCGTATGCATCCGCCACGACATTCCGTGCTTGTCCGTTCGTTCTCGTCGTT
>Ga0181563_10005589_pt1 | contig 11484 bp, 10 predicted proteins | sample 011ome_25_FD_133759 | JGI IMG/M metagenome (GOLD analysis project Ga0181563, IMG submission 133759) | Coastal salt marsh microbial communities from the Groves Creek Marsh, Skidaway Island, Georgia - 011512CT metaG (megahit assembly) | ecosystem: Environmental > Aquatic > Marine > Intertidal... | reverse complement strand
CCATGATTTTCTGTGCCGCTGCGTTGAAGCGGCGATCAAGTCGGGCGCAAACTGTATCAACCTGCCGGATACGGTCGGCTATGCCGTGCCCGAGGAATTCGGCGGGCTTATCCGTATGCTGATCGAGCGCGTGCCCAACAGCGACAAGGCCGTCTTCTCGACCCATTGCCACAACGACCTGGGATTGGCGGTCGCCAACTCACTGGCCGGTGTCGAAGCGGGGGCCCGTCAGGTCGAATGCACGATCAACGGTCTCGGCGAACGGGCAGGCAATGCCGCGCTCGAGGAAATCGTGATGGCGTTACGCACGCGCCAGGACATATTGCCCTACACCACCAACGTGAAGACCGAGATGATCACCAAGGCATCCCGCCTGGTATCGACCATCACCGGGTTCACGGTGCAGCCGAACAAGGCGATTGTCGGGGCGAATGCCTTCGCGCATGAATCCGGCATTCATCAGGACGGTATGCTGAAGAATGCGAGCACGTACGAGATCATGACACCGGCTTCGGTCGGGCTGTCCGAATCAAAGCTCGTCATGGGCAAGCTGTCCGGCCGTGCCGCGTTCAAGGAAAAGCTCAGCGAGCTGGGTTATAACCTGGGCGACAATGCCTTTCAGGACGCCTTTCGCCGGTTCAAGGCGCTGGCGGACAAGAAACGCGAAATTTTCGATGAAGATATTGTTGCCCTCGTGGATGACGAAATCGTGCGCGGCAATGACCGTATCCGTTTCGTCTCGCTGCAGGTCGTCTGCGGATCCGAAGGCCCGCAGACGGCGGACCTGAAGATTGAAGTGGATGGCGAAGCGCGGCAGATGACGGCGACGGGCGATGGCCCGGTAGATGCCACGTTCAACGCCATCAAGGAACTGACCGGCTACAACGCGCGCCTGCAGCTTTATCAGGTGCACGCTGTAACCCAGGGAACGGACGCGCAGGCGGAAGTGACCGTGCGATTGGAAGAAGGCGGCAAGACCGTGAACGGTCAGGGCGCCGATACCGATACGCTGGTTGCATCGGCCCGCGCTTATATGAATGCGCTCAACAAGCTGCTGGTAAAAAGGGAAAAGACAGCCCCCAGTGCGATGAGCGCGTGAAACAGGATTGGCGCCGGCCGGGGTAGGACTTTCCGCGCCGGCGTCGATTGATCGTTTGAACGATGAATAATGTGAGGTTGCATGTTCTCTAAACTACTTGGCGTTTTGTCCGCAGACATGGCCATCGACCTGGGTACCGCGAATACCCTGGTCTATGTGAAAGGTCGCGGGATCGTGCTGAACGAGCCGTCTGTTGTGGCGATCGCGAACGTCAAGGGCCGAAAACAGGTTCTTGCCGTCGGTGACGAGGCGAAGATGATGCTGGGTCGCACGCCCGGCAATATCGAGGCAATCCGTCCGCTCCGCGATGGGGTGATCGCCGATTTCGAAATCGCCGAAGAAATGATCAAGCACTTCATTCGCAAGGTGCACAATCGGCGGAGCTTCGCCAGTCCGCAGGTGATCGTGTGCGTCCCGTCGGGGTCGACCGCAGTTGAACGTCGCGCAATTCAGGAATCCGCTGAAAGCGCCGGCGCCCGCCGTGTCTTCCTGATCGAGGAGCCAATGGCGGCCGCGATCGGCGCCGGGCTGCCCGTGACGGAGCCGACCGGTTCCATGGTCGTTGATATTGGCGGTGGGACGACCGAGGTTGCCGTCTTGTCTCTTGGCGGCATCGTTTATTCGCGGTCGGTCCGCGTCGGCGGCGACAAGATGGACGAGGCCATTATCGCCTATATTCGACGCAACCATAACCTGCTGGTCGGTGAAGGCAGCGCCGAGCGGATCAAGAAGGAAATCGGATCCGCCTGCGTGCCGCCGGATGGCGATGGCGGCGTGATGGAGATCAAGGGCCGCGACCTGATGAACGGCGTGCCGAAAGAACTGGTGATCAGCGAGCGCCAGATCGCCGAAAGCCTGGCCGAACCGGTCAGCGCAATCATAGAGGCGGTGAAAGTCGCACTCGAACACACCGCGCCCGAACTCGCGGCGGATATCGTGGATAAGGGCATCGTGCTCACAGGCGGCGGTGCATTGCTCGGGAATATCGATCTTGTGCTCCGGCATGCAACCGGTCTTCCGGTGACGCTTGCGGAGGAGCCGTTGTCCTGCGTTGCGCTGGGAACCGGGCGATGCCTTGAAGAGATGAAAACCCTGCGAAACGTGTTGACGACAATGTATTGATCGTCGCGCGACGTTAACTATTTGTTAACCGATTTGGGCCGATCTTGGTAAGCGGATGCTAAAGGAAATGGCGTGAAACACCGCGCGGAGTCAGTAGCGAAAGTCACAGTGCCCATTCGGGCGCTGCTGAACCGCTTTGCGCTGCTTTTCCTTATTATTGCGGCATTTGCCATCATGCTGCTCGGCAAGGCGGATACGCTTGTCGTTGAACGTGCCCGGTCCAGCGTCGTCGATGTCGTCGCACCGGTGATGGATGCGCTTTCCCGCCCGATTGCCACTGTTTCCGAAGGCGTCGACCGCGTCGAGAATTTCTTCAGCGTCTATTCGGAGAATGCCCAGCTGCGCGAACAGAATGCCCGTCTTCTTGAATGGCAGAGCGCGGCACTCGCCCTCGCAGCCGAGAACTCCACATTTCGCAAAATGCTGAATTTCGTGCCTGAACGGGGCGCTTCTTTTGCCGCTGCGCGCGTTATTGGCGATTCCGGAGGGGTGTTCGTGCGCTCTGTCCTGATCAATGGCGGCATGGTCGACGGGATCCAGAAGGGCGATGCCGTGGTCAACGGTGACGGGTTGATCGGCCGCGTTGCGGAATCCGGCCGCCGGTCAGGCCGCGTGCTGCTGCTGTCGGACCTGAACTCCCGGATTCCCGTCGTCGGCGAAAAAACCCGGGTCCGGGCGATACTTGCCGGCGATAACAGTCCGTTGCCCCGGCTCGATTTCCTGCCCCCGAATGCCCGCCTGGCGGTCGGGGACCGTATCGTGACCTCCGGTCATGGCGGCGTGTTTCCCGCGGGATTGCCCGTCGGACGAATTTCCAGCATTGGCGACGGCGGCGTTCGGGTCGAGCCGTTTGCCGATTTCTACCGGCTGGAGTATGTGCGGATTATTACGGAGTTCCCTGGTGAGGTTGCGGGGCGCATTGTGCCGTCTGCGGCCCGTCCAACGCAGCAGAAATGATCGCGGCTGCCTTCCAGCGTCTGGATCGTTCCGCACGCCAGCTTGCGCCCTTCTTCATAAGTGTCGTGCTAGTCATGCTGTCGGCTTTGCCCGTTTACCTGCCCGGATACGGACAGGTGGCAGTCGATGTCGGGCTTATGACGGTTTTTTACTGGGCGATTTACCGGCCTGATCTTTTCCCCGCCATTGCCGCTTTCATGCTGGGGCTTTGGGAAGATATCCTCGTCGGCTCGCCGATCGGTCTGCACGCTTTGATTTTGCTTTTGGCGAACTGGGCGATTATTTCGCAGCGTACGTTTTTTCAGGGCAAATCCTTCGGTGTTATCTGGTGGTGTTTCTCGATGGTCGCGATGGCCTCGGGTCTCGCATCCTGGGTAATCGTCTGCGCACTTAACGTGACGCTTATGAGCCCGGTGCCTGTCCTGTTCCAGTCCGTTCTGACCATCGGGGTCTTTCCCTTCATGGCGTGGCTGCTGGCCCGGGCCCAGCATGCAATTATCAGGCCGCTGGATGTATAAGGATTCGACCCGCTTCAAGTCGTTCTCGCGCCGGGTGGCTTTCCTGGGCGGCGGCAAGGTTCTGCTGCTCAGCCTGCTGGCGGGGCGGATGTATCAGCTCCAGGTTATCGAATCCGACAAATACAAGACCTTGGCCGACGAGAACCGGATCAATCTGCGCTTGTTGCCGCCGCCGCGCGGCACCATCGTTGACCGATACGGTCGGGCCCTTGCCGTTAACCAGGAAAATTACCGGGTCACGCTGGTCGCCGAGCAGGTCAACGATATCAACACGATGCTCGACACCCTGTCAGGGATCATCTCGCTGGAGGATTACGAACGCCATCGTATTCTGCGCGAAGTGCGCCGGCGGCGGGGATTTGTGCCGGTAACCGTCCGTGAGAATCTCGATTGGCGGGACGTATCGCGGATAGAGGTCAACGCTCCCGACCTGCCCGGTCTTTCGATCGAGGTAGGGCAGAGCCGGCAGTACCCGTTCGCCGAGGATTTTGCCCACGTCCTTGGCTATGTTTCGGCGGTTTCCGAAAAGGAAGCGACGGGCGACCCGCTTCTCGAACTCCCCGGTTTCAAAGTCGGCAAGAATGGTGTCGAGCGGGTGTTCGATCTTGATCTCCGCGGAAAGGCCGGCAACACCCAGGTAGAGGTAAACGCCGTCGGCCGGGTGATCCGCGAACTGTCGCGCCAGGAAGGTCAGCCCGGCGCGGACCTGCGCCTGACGATCGATCGGGATCTCCAGAAACTGGCGGCAGATCGCCTGAAGGAGGAAAAAAGCGCCTCTGCCGTTGTTATGGATATACATAATGGCGACGTGCTCGCCTTGTCTTCGGTTCCAGGCTACGACCCGAACGAATTCGTCACCGGGCTTTCCACGAAGACATGGCGCCGGCTGATCAACGATCCCTATGCGCCGTTGACCAACAAGGCGATATCGGGGCTCTACGCACCGGGGTCGACATTCAAGATGGTGGTGGCGCTTGCCGCGCTCGAGGCGCGTATCGTGGCGCCCGATCATCAGGTCTTCTGCCGTGGCCACACGCAACTCGGCAATGCGCGGTTTCATTGCTGGAAACGCCACGGTCACGGCTGGCAGGACATGTACGATGCACATCAGAACTCCTGCGACGTTTATTTTTACGATATCGCCAAACGGATCGGTATAGACCGGATCGCCGAGATGGCGACACGCTTCGGACTGGGCGACAAAACCGGGATAGACCTGCCGTCGGAAAAAGGCGGCGTCATCCCGACACGGGCGTGGAAGAAGGCGTTGATCGGCACGGCGTGGCAACAGGGAGAAACGCTTATCTCCGGTATCGGGCAGGGCTTTATCCTGACGACGCCCCTGCAGCTTGCGATCATGACCGCGCGTATCGCGAATGGCGGCAAGGCGGTTGTGCCGCGGCTCATCCGGCCCGCCGACACGGACGGCAAGGAGGAGGAGCCGGTTTTCAAGGATCTCGGTATTTCCAAACGCGCGCTTGACGTTGTGCGCGAGGGGATGAACCGGGTAACGAACGTGCAGCGCGGCACCGCCTATCGGGCACGGATATCCGAGGAAGGCATGGAAATGTCCGGAAAAACCGGCACTGCCCAGGTGCGCCGGATCAGCAAGGCGGAGCGCGATACCCGGGTACTCAAAAACCACGAGCGACCCTGGCGCGAGCGCGACCATGCCCTGTTCGTCGGCTATGCGCCGTCCAACAATCCCCGCTATGCGGTTTCCGTCGTCGTCGAGCACGGCGGCGGTGGTTCGACCGTGGCGGCCCCGATCGCGCGCGATCTGCTGCTGGCAACCCAGCGACGCGATCCGGCCAATCGCAGCGTTGCGCCCGCGGCCGCCAAGGCGCCGGCGAAAAGCGAGGAGATCTGAGCATGTCCATGCACGGATTTGCGCCGTCTCAACGCCTCAGCCTGGGGCGCAAGTTTCTGCAGATCAACTGGGGGCTGGTCCTCCTGATCACCGCGACCGCGGCGGTCGGGATCGCCATGCTGTATTCGGCGGCGAACGGTTCCTGGAATCCCTGGGCAACCCGCCAGATTGCGCGGTATGGCGTCGGGCTGGTGATCCTGATCACCGTTGCCCTGGTCGATATCCGGTTCTTGTATCGCTACGCCTATCTGATTTACGGCGTTCTTCTGGTAATGCTCGTCGCGGTCGAGGTCGTGGGCTCGGTCGGGATGGGTGCGCAGCGCTGGATCAACCTCGGTGTAATCAGGCTTCAGCCGTCCGAACTGATGAAGGTCGGTATCGCCCTGGCGCTGGCACGCTATTTTCATGGCGTGTCCGCCGAGGACATCCGGCGTATTCCCTATCTTCTCGCGCCGCTGCTGATGATTGGCGCCCCCTCGGCGCTCGTCCTCAAGCAACCCGATCTGGGCACGGCCCTGTTCATTATCATGACCGGCGGCGCGGTGTTTTTTGTGGCTGGCGTGCGGCTATGGAAGTTCGGCGTGGTCCTTGCCGCGGCGGGTGCCGCCGTGCCGATCGTCTGGAGCATGCTGCGTCCCTATCAGCAGAAACGCATCTTTACATTCCTTGACCCCGAGACGGATCCGCTGGGGGCCGGCTATCACATCCTGCAGTCGAAGATCGCCCTCGGATCGGGCGGGCTGTTCGGCAAGGGGTTCATGCAGGGCTCGCAGAGCCACCTGAATTTCCTGCCCGAAAAGCAGACGGACTTCATCTTCACCATGCTGGCGGAGGAATTCGGCATGGTCGGCGGGCTGGTCCTGCTGGGGCTGTACATGCTGATCATGGTGTACGGTTTTGCCATCAGCCTGCGGTCGCGCACGCATTTCGGCCGCCTGCTGGCGATGGGGATTACCAGCATGCTGTTCCTGTATGTGTTCATCAATATCGCCATGGTCATGGGGCTGATCCCGGTTGTCGGCGTGCCGCTGCCGCTGATCTCTTACGGCGGTACCGCGATGCTGACCCTGATGATCGGGATGGGCTTCCTGATCTGCACGTATATTCACCGCGACGTCACCATATCCCGGCACGGCGCCGGCGGCGACGGATAGGCGCATTTATGGGCTGCCGCGCCTATCGACAAATTTAAGGCGCTCTGGTATCAGTCTCGCCGCTTGAGGGCGATTAGCTCAGTTGGTAGAGCAGCTGACTCTTAATCAGCGGGTCGTAGGTTCGAGCCCTACATCGCCCACCAAGCTTTTCAATGACTTAGCCCCGTTTTCATGCGGGGCTTTGTCCGTTTTTATGTCTGGTTGACGCTGAGTTGACGCTCAGGCCTTCCGAACCACTTGGCAATCTCTGACAGTAAATGGACCGATATTTATCGTCACGAGTCCATGTGATCGCTCTGAAACCAGTTTTTCGACGTCGTCCGCGATCTTGGACACGGTTTTCCAGTCGATAATTTCAGCGTCGTCATATTTAAATCCGACGATTCCAATTTCTAAATTCATCTCCAATTTTTTGACGTCCGGATCAAGGCGTCCAGGGAGGCAGACGGCGTTTTGGTAATTGTCACTCATCTTCGTCACCGTCGTGGATGAATGGTTGCGGTTCTGGCTGATCAGGATTGGGTTCTGCCATCTGCTCGTCGAACTCGAGCTTGTAGTTGCGGCTATCATCATCCAGGTGGGCATATGGTTCGGGCTCGGTCGGTGTAATTAAATCCAACTCATCTTCAAGCGTGGCCAGAGCATCAGCCTCAGGCACGCCAGATTTGATCTCAATGACCGCGTCGGTTAGTCGTAAAAAACTCTCGGCCTGACTGGTACTGGCGCCAATACTTTCGGCCAGAGTCCGCACAGCAGCGTCAAAATAATTATCGGCGTTCAGGTCGTTGAGAAATTCACCCCACTGCGCCGGCTCACCACCGCTATCCATCCTGATAGCATCGTCGAGTAGTGAGGCGTATGTCTGAATCGTCGTGCTGGTCGCATCAGTCCCAAGCTCTTTCATCGCAACTTCCAATATCGCCTGGATCGGATTTTCAGCGTTTGCTAATGCACTAAGCGACATGGTTCAGGTCCTCGGCAGAGGCTTCTCGCCAATCGCCCGTATCGTCAGCGTCATTTTCAGATTCATCGGTTTCGGGATTCTGCCAAGCGTCGCGTAGCAGAAACAATGAACGAAAAACATGGGACACGTCAGCGGAGCGTTGGGCGCTATCGGATTTAGGCCAAAAAGGCGGTGGCGCTGTTGGCAGATCATAATTCGTGCATATCGCGCCAATCAAAAGTTCATAAGGCAGTTCGCCGGGTCCCTTCGTTCTCGTCCAGTCAGGGCTTGGCCAATCAGAAGCGTTTTCTGACGTAATTCTCAGGTCCCGTTCCAGATCCACAATGTCGGCGTAGTGCTTGGCAGCGCGCTTGATCGCCAGCGCCAACGTTTTGCCCTTTTTTTCAATCTGATCGGTCAGCTCACAGCATTTATCGCGTTGTGCATCGCGCCAGGCTTTATCACTTGCGTCGCTCTCAAGCCTCAGGCGGTCTTTAGCCTCGGACAGTGCCATTTTTTTCAGGCGATATTGCTCGCGGATCTCGATTAGACCCTGAGCCTGTTGGACTATGTCAGCACCGCCTTCCACATCGGTGATGACCGCTATTTTCGCTTTTTCGGCTAGTTCATTCGATAGCTGCTCGACCTGGTCGGTAAGTCGTTCGACGGTGTCTTTAATCTTTGTCATTCAGATTTCCTAAAATTTTGGGTGAGGCCCCCGAGACATAACGACCGCCCCCGGGGGGGAAGGGGTGGGTCATTTTTTGCGCGATAGAGGGAACTTCCAACGTCAACTGAACGTCAACTGTCGTGTCTTGTGGGTTGGAAGAACCCGAATTTCTGACGTTCTTGCGCCGTTGATGTCCTGACAACAGATCAGAGGGTCGCCCCGTATCGCTGGCACAACGAATACGGAACGACCCAGGCCAACCGCCGGAAGGAGGGCAACCGCGGCGGGCGTTCTGACTGTCTTTATGCGGGATTGCGGATCGATCCCCCGGAACCCCCTTTTTCAATGGCGTCACCATCGGTTCGTCCTCGAGCCCCAGCCGATCTCCAGCTCTTTCGCTGAAGGCAGTGGCTGATCTTCGTGATACAGGATTTGGTAACGGTTGCCGCGTTGCATAGCGCGGGGATGCTTTTTACCTGCCGGAAGCAGCATGCGGAGCAACCGTGCCTCGTGCAGTTCTTTTACGGCGCGGGAAACGTCTGCCTGGTCGATACCGCCAGCCATCTCACCGAGCGTGCCCTGGTTCGGATAACAGATACCCCAGCCGCTTGCGTAATGCCCGAGTGCAGCCAATACACGCCAGGTCTGGCCGCGTTTAATCATTGGAACAGCTCTTGCAGGAATAATGGAGTAGTGGCGACGATCAATCATCATGCCGGCCACCCACACATAGGGGTGTAAGGTATGTAACTAGTGTAACTAGCCATAAAAAAGTTACATGACTTACATAGGTTACATAGGTGTATGTGGGTCATGGCTGGCATCAGAACAGGTTCCCGCCCTTGGTAATCAGTTCGACAGGTGGACCCTTTTTCACCAACCCTGCATTGCTCAGCTTTTTGATGTAATTGCTGACATGGCTGGTTTGTAAATCCAACTTTTCAGCAATCACTTTCTGCGTGGCTGGCCCGTCCTTCAGCAGATTCAAGATGGATGCCTGTACATCAGCTTTACCCCCCAGGATGGCGCCAGGGCTGTCATCGAGCTCAAACCGATTGTCATTCAGTATGAAGATTTTTTTGCTCTGCGGAGTCATCCGGCCCCGGGTGTGCAGCACGGATTTGCCGTCATTGGCCTCGAGAACAATGAGGCTATCCGGCACGGCAGCGAGCGCCGTTGATCCAAGCATCCTTTCGAACCGGTTTTCTGGATCATCGTGCTGATTGCCCTTACGCGTATGGTGAATAATTACCGCCGAAACGGCATGCTTGTTGAACAGAGCGGACAGTTCTGCCATCGCCTCAGTTTCAGCTTCGTAGCTCTGGTGGTCGGCCTGCCGTTTGAAGCGTGCGAGCGTGTCAATCACGACAAGGCGAGGTTTAATCTTCCTGAGAATTCGGTCCAGCCAAGCCTCGCCACCGTCGCCCATTCGCGGTGCCTGATCCTGCGTGAACAGCCGCATATTCAGCTGCGGGCCGGCCATCCAACGGAACCGGTCCTGAGCCATCGGCGGTGCGTATTCAAGCGCGAGGTAAATCACTGGCGCCTCTTGCGCGACCTCATAGGCGATCCATTCGCAGAACGTGGACTTGCCGGCCTTCGCGGCACCGCCAAACAATGTTATCCCGGCCGGAATGTGTTTGTGCACCGGTTCAGGCACGACGTATTCGGCCGCCAACAACTCCGCAAGCGTTATGCCCAGGCCATTGTCCACCGACTCGGCGCAAGACACCTCATTAACGAGTTCCGAAAGCACGTTGCCCTGTTTAAACCAATCAACAACGTCGCCCTTCGGCGGCAGATCGGACAATCGACACACCTTTACCGTTTTGGCGATGTCCTCGAGTTGGTCAGCGACATCTAGGAAATGCGCTTCGCCAGCCTCATCGTTATCGGGCAGGATGACTACGTCACGGCCTTCGAAATATTGATTCAGAGATACCTGCCAGTTACCGGCTCCACCCGCATTGCAGGTCGCAACCAGCCCAAGGGCCGTCAACATGTCCGCGCACTTTTCGCCCTCGACAATATGGATGATGGCATCAGAGGAGTTGAGGATTTCGTCCAGGTTATAGGGCACGTATTCGAACTGATCGTCTTTGGAAGGCGACAGGCCTCGCGCTGTTTTCTGTGAAAATTTCTTCTTGCCGTCACCGAGATCCGTTCGGGTGACGATCAGGCTTAGTTGCCCATCTGGCCCGGTGTATTCGTGACGCGTTTCGTGAGGCGTTTTAAGAGTCACTGAGCGCGTTTCGGGTCCATCGGCCCCCAGAGACTCGGCAACCATATGCAGAGCCTCAGCGGGGCTTGTAGCCTTCCCTGCGTGGATCAATAGACCGAAGCCATCACCAGCATGGTCGCCCTTACCGCCCTGACTGCAAATGAACGTGCCCGTTCCCTCTAGATCGTCGAAACGAAAGCGATCTTTGCCACCGCATCCGGGACATGGGTGATGCTTTCCATCAAGTACTGTGGATGGAATACCAAACCGGGGCAGCAATTCTCGCCACCGGCCATTGGCTTTAGGGCGAACCGTGTCGAAGGTCGGCGTCTCCAGCTGTGCCAGGCTGGTCATGATTAAACTCTTGTCGTCGAGCTGTATTCGGGGAGCTCGGCAAGATACCGTTCGACGGTTTGGCGTTTGTAATAAACCAGTCGGCCGACACGGACATGTTGAGGCCCTTTATGTACCATCCGCCACTGCCGCAGCGTTCCCGGTGCTATACGCAAAAGCTCAGCGGTTTCGTCGCTGTTCAGCAGTACTTCGTTATTCGCCATCGTTTGTCTCCATGAAGCGCGATTGGAAGAGAAAGACGACGATACATTTAGATTCTGGACTTTAAAGTGTAACGTTAGAGAACAGCAGAAGAAAACCGCGTGAAAAGAACTCAAAAAGACGATTTATTTTAAATAGTTAAGCTGAATTTTTGTGATTCGTTATTGACGATGATTAACCGCAAAATCACAAAGTTTTACCAAAAACAGATGATTGGATTTCTGTATCGGGTAGCAATGACGCTGCTTCGTTTGTCTAGCCCCCAAGTTCTGTGCCATTCCTGATTAGAGTTTCGGGGGCTGTCGGTCGCATATTCAGGGCCTGGTGCGGGCGGATGTGGTTGGACTGTCTGAGCCACTGGTTGATGACGATCTT
>Ga0181563_10005588_pt1 | contig 11485 bp, 6 predicted proteins | sample 011ome_25_FD_133759 | JGI IMG/M metagenome (GOLD analysis project Ga0181563, IMG submission 133759) | Coastal salt marsh microbial communities from the Groves Creek Marsh, Skidaway Island, Georgia - 011512CT metaG (megahit assembly) | ecosystem: Environmental > Aquatic > Marine > Intertidal zone... | reverse complement strand
CTGCGAAACGTGGAACTGCGCGTTTCAAAAACGGCGGTCGTTGTTGCCCACCACCGTCCTTCGCCCTTCGACAGACCCTCTCGGCGCGCTCGACGACCCCGCCGCCGGGGCGTATCGGCGCGTCGCGATGATCCACTACCCGAAGCGGTACTGGGGCCTGCCCCTGGCGCTCCGGTGGTTCGGCAGCCCCTTCCCTCGCACGATCCCGTTCGTCGCGCTCAGCGTCGGCCTCACGACAGCCCTGCAGCTGGCGGGCGAGTGGAAGCGGACGATCGTGGACGCGTTCGGGCACCCGTACCCGTTCCAGGTGTACGCGTTCGTCATCGGCTTCCTGGTGGTGCTCCGCACGAACCACGCGCTGGCGCGCTTCATGGAGGCGCGCGGAGGGGTGGAGCAGATGCAGTCCAAGTGGGCGGACGCGGCGCTCATGCTGCAGGCGTTCGACGGCGTCGCCGGGGGCGACAAAAAGAAAACCGACGGGTCCGACGCCTTCATCGCGCGGATCGTGCACTTGCTCAGCCTGCTGCACGCGCTCGCGCTGCAGCAGCTGCGGGGCGACGAGGACGTGCGGAACCTCGTCGCCGCGCGGCAGAGGAGGGGAAACGGCGTCGACCTCGCGCCGGCGGAGGGCGGCGACGCGTCCGGCGTCGCGGCGGACGTCGTGGTGGTGGCGGAACGCGCCGACGAAACGCGCGCGGCTTCTTCTTCCGCCGCCGCGGCTTCCGATCGAGTGGTGCGCGTGGTGTTGGCCGGCGAGGCGTTCGCGAAGCGCACACCGTCGCGGGCCACGTACAACCTGGGCGGCGCGTTCCACCAAACGGCGGCGGTGGCGGACGCGCACCAAAACCGCGCGAACCTGCTCAGCGCGTTTTCGCTGACGGAGGCGGATGACGCGTGGCGCGCGTGCTGCGCGGCGACGCCGCTGGCGGTGGTCGGCGGCGTGGACGGCACCGAGCTGGCAGCGCTGCGGCGCCTAGACTGCGACCGCGCGTACCTGGTCATGAGCTGGATCCAGGCGCACATCGTCGCGCGCGCGGAGGATGCTGAGGGGCTGCGCGTGCCGCCCCCGGTGCTTTCGCGCGTCTACCAGACGCTGTCGGAGGGCATGCTCGGGTTCAACCAGGCGGATAAGCTGGCGAAGACGCCGTTTCCCATGCCGTACGCGCAGATGCTCACCGTGCTTTTGCTGGTGTTCAACGTCACGCTGCCGGTGATGATCGCGGGCAACGTCAACGCGCTGTGGCTGGGCGTCGTGGTGAGCGCGGTGAGCGTCGCGGCGTACCAGGGGCTCAACGAAACCGCGCGCGAGCTGGAGGACCCGTTCAAGCCGACGCACGCGAACGATCTCGGTTTGCCGCAGCTGCAGGCGATGTTCAACTCGAAGGTGCGCGCGGCGACGCCAGGCGCGAGCGCGCTGATCGATCAGATGGAGCAGATGAAGGCGGTGCGTTCCGTAGAGCGGAGGGAGTGAAGGGAGGGAGCGGAGGTGGATGAACGTTTTACGTACGTACTCTCGCGTTTCGCGCGCGCGCGTCCCCCCGTGTATTACTCCTTTTTCGTCGCTCACCGCGTCGCTCACCGCTTCGCTAGTCCGTCACCGGCGCGGCCGTCGTTCGCCTTCTTCGCCTCGACGCCGACGCCCTCATCCGACGCCGTATCCTTCGCACCCAACGCCAAGTACTTGGGCTGCCTGTAGTAGATGATGGCGAGCGCCAGCGCGTTGAATCCGACGATCATCCCGAACAGAATGAGACAGTTCTCCCAAATCTTGACGTCGTCGAACTTGAGCCGCTCCAGGTGCTCGTCGCCGTCGATGCACGTCGCCGTCGTGTTCGGGTCGCACGTGAACTCCGCGCCCGCGAACTCGTTCACGCACAGCGCCTGAAACGCGTACCGTATGAACGAGAGCTCGCGGAGCCAGATCAGGAACACCGGCACGTTGCTCTCGTTCAGGAAAAACCCGGAGAACATCAGGAACAGGATCACGAACGCCGGCGCGAGCTGCGGCGCCATCTCCACGGAGTTGAAGGACGCGCTGAGGCACATCCCCAGCCCGATCCCCGCGAAGTTCTCCAGTAACATCACGCCGATGTACACCAGGTAGTGCGAAAGCCCCTCCCTGAGCGCGGTCATGAAATACAAAACCGTGCCGTAGATGATGCCGGGCGCGAGCTCCAGCGGGAGCGTCACGAGGAACGTCGACAGGAAGTACGGCAGCGGCGTGTACATGCGCGCGGCGCGCTCGCGCGACACCACCTTGAGCTGCTGCGGGATGATCTTCGAGATACCGATGGCGCTTCCGAACGCCTGGTTCATCGCCTGGAAGAACAAAATCCCGGTGCGGTCCTGGATGGAGATCTGGTCGCGCCGCATGCGCAGGTACACCACGCCGAAGAGCAAACAGAAAAACGTGTTCATCGCGTACTTGATGGTGAGCGTCGCGACGTCGCGCGTCTGTTCACGCCAAGTGCGGAAGAACAAAAGCTTGAACGGAATCCAAAACTGCGACCGCGCGCGATATCCCGCGTCATCGGACGACAAACGTGTGTCCGTCAAGCGTGCAATGCCCGGGGTCAAGCTGCCGTCCGCGTCGTTCGCGCGCGTCTTCGCGAAGCCCTCGTACAGCGTCTCGATGCGCGCGCGCGTCGTCGCCTCGAGCGTCGGCGAGCGGAAGTCCACGGAGATGGCGTCCAGGAAGTGGTCCGCGGGGTTGAAGTCCTGGGGCACGGGCGCGCCCAGCGCCGCGAAGTGCGCGGAGCACTTGGCGCCGCCGTCCCCGGCGTACATCAAGCGTCCGCCGGAGAGCAGCACGAGCTGATCTACCAGCGCGTAGATGGAGGAACGCGGCTGGTGCACGGACGCCACCACCGTCCGCCCTTTGTCCCGCGCGAGGTGCTTCAGCGTGGTCATCACGTTCAGCGCCTGGAACGCGTCCAAACCAGACGTGGGCTCGTCCATGAAGATGAGCTTCGGGTCGTGCAGGAGGTCCATGCCTATGGCGACGCGCTTGCGCTCGCCGCCCGAGATGCCGCGAATGACCTCGTTGCCGACGCACGTGTCGGCGGCGGCAACCAGGCCGAGGTCGGCGATGACCAGCTCCACCGCGCGCTTCTTCTCCTCCAGAGGCACCTCCGGCCCCAGGCGGAGCTGCGCGGCGAACATCAGCGTCTCGCGCACGGTGGACAAAGCGAAGAGCGCGTCCTCTTGCTCCACGTACGCGCTCATGCGCGCCATCTGGCCGGGCGTCGCGACGACCCGGCCGTCCGCGAGCACAGTGCCCGTGATCTCGGCACCCGGGCCGCGCGGGACGCGGAACGCCAGCGCGTTGAGCAAGGAGGTCTTGCCGCTCCCGCTCGGGCCCATGAGCGCGAGCAGGGTGCCGCCCTCGGTCTCGCCGCTGATATGCGACAGGATGGTCTTCACCTCCACGTTCGGCGAGTCGGCGGCATCGGACGAGGCGTTCGTTACTTTTTTCGTCGCCTTGCGGGTGACCGTGTAGGTCACGTCGCGCCACTGCAGGTGGACCCCGGCGTCGGACGGCGCGTCCATCGTCCCCGTCTTAGGGAGCACGTCTTCGATGGACAGGACGGACGTCATATCCCCCGGCTTCCAGCGTCGCCACCGCCGCGAAAAGTGCGCGCCGACGATCGTCTGCGGACACGTCGTCGCAACCTGAGGCAGCGACGCGTTTAATCCACCCGACATCCGTCGTTGTGAGGCTGCCACGCGGCGAAAAAAGAGGCTGTAAACGAAATTTTCGAAAATCGTCCTATATGAGCAAACAGTCACGAGAGGTGCGTTCTGGAGATGTAATTCACAGTCACAGTCAAAGCTCCAAACTGCAAGCCACCAGGTCCGCTCGGCTCCGTCGTGTTGGGTCAGAACGTGGATATCTCAGGAAGACTCGTGCGGCGGTACAGGCACCACCACAGGATTCAAAACAAACGCAAACGGTCGTACTCGCTCGCTATCACGTGTTCCTTATTCCTCACACATGTCGTCCCTCGTCTCACCTGGCGGCGCGCTCCGACGCGCTCGCGCCGCCGTCGCCGCCGCCGCCGCCGCCGTCGCCGTCGCCGTCGTCGCGCCGCGCCGCCTCGGCGGCGCCGGCGTCCGCCACGCCCCTGACGGTTTTCACGACGCGCCCCACCTGCTTGGCGACGCCCGCGGCTCGGATCGCGCCGCGCGCGTACCGCACGCCGCTCTTCGTCGCGCGCGCCGCCGCCGCGACGACCGGCTCGGAGTACGCCTCCGTGTCGGCGTTGCGTCTGAGCGTCTCGTCCGAGCGCCGCAGCGCGTCGTCGACGGAGGCGGAGGCGTTTTCGAGCGCGCGGCGGGCGGCGGGCGTCGCGCGCTCGCGCGCGCGCCGCACTTCGGGCATCGCTTTCCGCACCTGCGTCGCCGCGGCTTTGCCCAGGACCGCCGCGGTGTCCACCGTGTACGCCACCGCCTTCCCCGTGCCCTTGACCCCCTCGCCGACGTCGCGCGTCAGCTCGCCAACCTCCTCCAGGCAATCCGTCAGCTCCAGCCCGGAGACGCGCACGGCGGCGAGCGTGTCCGGCACCTCCTCGCGGACGCTCGCGGCGAGGTCCGCGATCTCGTCCGCCGCGGCGGCGATCGCGCGAAGCGTGGGCACGCACGCCAGCAGGAACGCGGAGAGCGCGCCGCCGAACACGCACGCCGCGAAGGAGAGCGCCAGGGAGAGCGCCGGCGCCGCCGAATCGGCGCGCGTTGAGAAGGAGCCGGACGCGAGCGCGGGCGGCGCGAGCGGGCGCGTCTCGGGCGCGACGCCCACGAGCGCGAGTTGGCGCGAGTTGGCGCGAGTTTGCGGCGGGCGGGGCAACGGCGGCGGCGGGTTCGCGGCGTGACCCGAATCCGTTTCACTCGAGTGAATCGAAGGCGTCGAAAAGAGCGCCGACTCGCCGGCGTCGCGCTCGAGCGCTGACTGGAACGGCGGGAGCGCCGTCTCGGAGCCCGACGCGACGCGGCGCGCGTCGAGGGCGGCGAACGCCTCGTCGAGCGTCGGCGCGGACGAGCCGCCGGCGCGCGGAACAACGCGCGCCGTGGGGCGCCGCGCGAGGCGCGCGGGCGGCGTGGAGACGCCGCGCGCCGGCGCCGGCGCGAAGTCCGCGCGCGACAGCGCGTGACGCATCATCGCGGCTGCGCTTTTCGAGGCGAACGAATCGGCCGAGGCGCGAGGGCGGACGGAGCGACCGTGGGTGGGCGAGGCGTCGCGCGAGGGAGTGCCCGGCGCGAAACCGACCCGGGGGACCCGGATCTCACGCGCGGAGGCGGATGGGGGTGAGCCGCACGCGGCCTCGTGTGCGCTCGAGAGTCGGGGAGAGGTAACATCGGGAATTCATCATGGAATATCTGACGGTGTGAGTCCCGCGCTTTTCGGCATTTGGAGTGTCGGAAAGGTGCTGGCCCGAAAATCGTATGAGAGCCAGTCTCTCACCTCGACAAATGCCCAAATTTAGACGCAGGGGAACGCTTTGGCATGAACCACGAGGCTTGACCGCGCGGTCCCCACCATTTCGGGCGGCACGCGCGCGTGCGTGACCTCGCGGCGCGGGCGGGCGGAGGCGCTGACGCCTCCGCGCGCTGCCTCGCGCGTCACCGTCGGGGCGATGACCGCGATGACGGCGTCGCGCGACCGCGCGGGTGACGACGCCGTCCCCGCGGTGGACGTGGACTACGCGCGTCTGATGGCGCTGTTGCGCTCGCCGCACAGCGCGTCGCTGCGCGACAGGCACGCCGCGGCCGTCGACCGCGTGTGCCGCGCGCACGATGCCCGGGGCGGGATCCCCCTGCGCGAGCTGGACGACATGGAGCAAGTCGTGCGGTTCGTGTACGACGCCGTCGCGGACGGCCACGCCGAGGCGTTCGAGCGGACGCTGTGCGCGCTCATGCGCCTCTACGCCAAGCCGTTCGTGGAGCGGGCGGCGTCCGACGCGGGACGCCACGTCGACGCGGTCGTGCGCGCGCTCGCGCTCGTCTCCGAGTGTCTGGCGCTCCAGGGCGCGCCCGCGAGCGCCGCCCTCGCCGCGTCCGACGCCATTCGCGCCTTCGCGAGCCCCCGAGGCGATCGCGCCGAGAAGCATTCGCCGTCGGGGGAGGCGGCGGCGCGAGAGACGCGCGAGCGCCGCGCGCTCGCCTGCGCCGCCGGGTGCGCGCCGGCGTGCCTCCGGAGCCTTTCCGCGGCGGACGCGCGCGCGAAGGGTTCTGTGACGCCCGGCGGCGAGGACGACGCCGTGGTCTTGACGGTCTCGCTGCTGCGCACCTTGACGGAGCTCTCCCGGGACGCCGCGTGCGCGGCGCGGATGGCCTCCGCCGGCGCGCTGGACCGGCTGACGCCGACGTTCGGGCGCGATTTCCGCGACCGGCGCGTCTTCGTGGGCGCGGAGCTGCTGTGGAACGTGCTCGAGGCCATCTCACCCGGCGCGGGTTCGAAAAAAGACGACACAGAAAGCGTCGCCCTTCCCTCCGAGAAGTTCTTTGCCGCCTTCGCCGACGCGCTGGCGCGCGCGACGCGCGACGCGCACGGCGACGCCGACAAAGATTTGCGGAACGAGATGTTCGTCGCCGCGCGTCTGCTCGCCGAGCGCGGCGGCGCGTGGCGCGCGCGGTTCCGGGAGACGCGCGTCATCGTGGACGTCGCCGTCGCGGCGTCCACGATCCCCGAGTGGCACGACGCGCACGCCTCCAAGCGCGTCCACCCGTCGGCGTGCGCGTCGCCGGCGCGGCGGCGCGACTTTGAGATGAAGCGCCTGGCGTGGGTGTTGATGACAGAGCTCGCCGCCGACGAGGCGGGCGCGGAGGTGTTGATGACAGAGGACGGCGGCGTGTTCGTCGCCGCGCTGCTCGCGCACCTCGCGCCGCTCGCGGGATTCCCCGACCACGCCGGCGCGCGCGGCGCGGCGGAGGCGATCGAACGCCGGTGGTCCGACGCGCAGCGCGCCGATTTGCAGACGCTCGCGCTGCGGAGCCTGGCGCGGCTCGCGCCGGTTACCATGGACGCGCTCGCCGCCGCGGGCGCGGTGGAGACGGCGATCGCCGCCGCCGCGGACGAGCGGTGCGCGTCGCACGACGCGCCCGACGAACGCCGCGCCGCCGCGCTGGCGTTTCTGGAGCGCGCCGCGCGGAGCAGCGCGGCGCTCGCCGCGCGCATCGGCGGCTCCGCCGTCGCCGTCGAGGCGGCGCTGCGGGCGCTGGACCCGGGCCGCGCGGGGGCGGGATTCCCGCGCGGCGGCGAGGGCGAGGGCGAGGGCGAGGAGGAGCGGAACCTTTTTCGCTCTCTCGACGCTCGGACGACGGAAACGACGGGTCTCGCGCGCTCGCGCGGGACCTTGCGCGGCGGGCGCGTCACGCTGGCTCCCGGCGCGACGGCGTCGTCGGGCGGCGGCGGCGGCCCGTTTCGCCCGCGCGTCGCGGACGACCCCGCCAGCCTCGCGGCGTGCGCTTTGCTGGCGGCGCTGTGCGACGGCGACGCCCGGAACTTCCGCGTGTTGCGGCGCGCGGGGGGCGTGCTCGTGCTGCTTCGCGCGACGCAGGGCCTGGTCGCGACGGACGCGGCGGTGCCCATCGCGTTCGGCGCGGCGACGGTGCGCGCCGTCTGGCGCTGCGTCGTGCCCGACGCCAAGAACCGCGCGGTGTTCGTCGCCGAGGGGGGGGTGGGCGCGCTGCTGGACGCCGCCTGCCGGTGCCACGCCGCGCTGCGCCCGGTGATCCTCTCCGCGCTCGCGGACATCCTGGAGAACCCCAAGACGCACCTGTTCTTCCACGAGTGGAGGTCCACCGCGCCGCGCGCCGCGCTCGCGCCCGCGGGCGCGCAGGCGGTCACGCTCGTGCTCAACCTCTGGCGCGTCGAGGCGCGCGGCGACGTCGCCGAGTCCTTCCGAGACTCGGAGACGGGCGAGCCGGGCGCGCCCGGGGCGTTCGCGTCCCTGGAGGACTCGGGTCTGAACACCGCGTACGTGCACGTGCGACGCGCGCGCGCGGAAGCAGACGCGCGCGCGCTGGCGGCGGCGGCGCGCGCGGGGACGCACGCCGGCGAAGGCGACGCCGCGCGCGCCGCCGCCGCCGATTCGACGCGCGCGAGGGTCTTCGCGGTGTGCTCTCTGCTCGGCTTCGAGCACCTGCGCCGGACGTGCGCCCGCGCGGATGCGGCGACGCTCGCGGCGGTGGAGCGGTACGTGGACCTGCGCGAGGGCGAGACCTGGGCGCGCACGGAGCGCATCTTCGCCGAGGAGGGCACGTTCCCGGTGGGGCCGGACCGCGCGGCGATGGACGCCGCGCTCGACGCGGCGGCGGAGTCGCGGCGGGCGCTGGCGTCGGCGGTTTCCGCGTACGACGCCGAGGCGCGCGCGGAGGCGGCGGCGGCGGAGGCGGCGGCGCACGACGAGGCGCGCGAGCGGTGGGAGGCGGAGGAGGCTGCGCGGTGGTACCGCGGGGACAAAACGAAGCTGACCATGCGCGAGCGCCTGGCCAACGGCGTGAAGCACGAGGCGATGCTTCGTAGCTCGTTCAAGGGGCTGAGCGCGAGCGGGCGCTTCTCCGAAATCGAGGCGAGCGTCGCGAGTCGCGCGGACGTCGCCGATCGAGCGGCGGCGTAGGACACCGCGACTTTCGTTCGCAAATATTTTAAAAACTACGGAGAGGAGAGGCTTTCTCCCCCATCTACAGACACGCCATCGCTCTCGATTCGTGTAGTCGTCAGTCGTCTACGTGCGCACGTGTGCGGAATATGTCCCCGTCGTACCCCTCACGCCGCGTCGCCGCGTCCTCGAAGCGTCATCCGAAGGCGTCGGCGAAGGCCCCCTCGAGCGCGCGCGCGTCGTCGGCGTCGGCGTCGGTTTTTCGCCTGTGCACCAGACACTCGACGGCGCCCCAGGAAAACGCCATCTCCGCCTCCTCGATCACGTCGAACTTGTGCGACACCAGCGGGCACAGCACGGTGACGAAGACGGCGCCGGGGCGCATGCGCTCCGCGAGCCTCGAGAGCCGCGTCATGGTGGCCTCGTCCCACGTCACGCAGTTGCAGAAGACGAAGTCGGCGCGCGTCCACGCGCGCGCGAAGGTTTCACTGAAAAAGTCACCCGCCTCGGCGCGGATGTCCAGCAACGGCCGCGACGCCGGCCGCGCGTTCGGGAGCACGTCCCGCTTGAAGTCCTCGACGAGGACGTCGGCGATGGCCCCCGTGCACGGCAGGATCTCCACGCCGTACGCGCGCGCGAAGTGACGGCACAGGCCGGCGACCAGGACGCCCTTGCCGGTGCCGCTGCCGAGGTCGAAGAAGACGCGACCGTCGGTGGCGCCGGCGTCGGCGGCGTGGACGTCGCCGTGCTTCTCAAGGAGCGCCGCGAAGTCGCGCGCGGCGATCTCGCCGTAAACCAGGACGTCGGCGTCTTCCTCCGCGGTGCCCTCGAGCTCCTCCAGAACGATCAGCTTGGCCACGTCCGGCCGCACCTGCTCGAGGAGCACCTCCAGCCGCTCCATCGCGCTCGGCTGCGAGCATCCTTTCTCGCACCACGCGCGCAGGTCGAAACGCTTCGCCACGCCGTTCTCCACCAGGCTGCGCAGAATCTGCGCCTCCGAGCGCGGCGGCGGCGCAAACCCCTCCATCGCGACCGCGTCGACCCGAGGCGCCGGCGTGGAGACGCGCCGCCTGGAGTGAAGCGCGCGCGGCGTTTCGACGAACTTGTCGGCGGGCAGACGACACAGTTCGCAGCGTCTGGGTTTCTTGCGAGATCTCGTCCACGGCGGGCACACTCGAACGCGCACCGTACGATGTACGGGCAAGGTCAAGGCTACGCGGCGCCTGGCGGGTACGCGGCTCCCGCGGGTGGGTACGCCGCGCCCGGGGGGTACGCGGCTCCCGGCGGGTACGCCGCGCCCGCGGGTTACGCGGCCCCCCAGGGAGGGTACGGCGGTGGCGGATCTCGCTCGACCCCGAGCGCGGACGATCTCGAGCGCACGATGCGAACCGTGCACGTCGCGGGCATCCGCGGCCTGCGCGGCTCGCCGGGCATCAACCCCGGCGAGGAGATCACCGAGGACGACCTGGCGGCGTTTTTCAGCAACGACGGCGAGGTGGTGGGCGTGCGCATCAACGGCTCGAACTGCTGGATCGAGTTCGCGGACGCCTCGGGCGCCAACGCGGCGCTCATGAAGGATGGCACCGAGAGCGGGGGGCACAACCTGCGGGTTTCGGCGTCCAAGACGCCCATCCGCTCGAACGGGTACGCCGCGGGCAGGGCGAAGCAGGCGGCGGCCGCGGGGACGGGCGCCGCGGCGCCCATGGCGGGCCCGCCCATGGGCGCGGCGGCGGCGAACCCGGCGACCGCGCCGGCGGCGCCCTCGCGACAGATGAGCCCCGAGGAAATGGTCGCCGCCATCAACGCCGACCTGTGTCGCGCCGTGGACGAGGCCAGGGCCAACGGGACGCTGGTGACGTGAGTAGCAGCGCGAGAGCGAAGGCGTCGGACGTGCAGACGGCGGTTCGAACGTGCGTGTAGCGCGCTTTCGTCAAAAACACACACCAAGGTTGAGAACGTCTACGTATCCGCGCTTTCGCGCCGCTTCGCTCGAGAGCGTTCGCGCGGATTCACTTTTACAAAAGTAAAAAAATTCTCACGGTATACGTACGCGTTACGCGGGACGCGTTCGCGGCGCGGCGCTTCGGAACTTTACCCTCGCGTCCACGCAGAAGATGGTGGTTTCGTTCTGCGTCGCGTCGAGCACGACGCGGTACCAGCCCGTGGGCGCGTCCGGCGGCACGTCCAGTCCGCCCCGAACCGTCGCGACGCCGTCGTCCGACGCGGACACCGGGCAGGCGAAATCGGCGCAGAGCGGACCGCGTATTTTCGAAACCGCGAACCAGCGACTGAACGCGCGGTAGTAGACGCGCACCGAGACCGTCGGGTGCGCGTCCGCGTCTATGCCGCGCGTGTCTCCGCGGAAGGTGCCGGTCAGGGTCACGCGCACGTGCTCGCCGAGCCGAGGACTCGGCGGGTCGAGACCGAACGCGGCCACGCGCAGCGCGCACCGCGGGGCTGCGGGAAAAGTATATTTCGCCGAAAAAGTCAGAGCGGAGGAAGACAGACGTATTACTACTACGAGAGGGGTCGCGAGAGCGTCTTCCCGCCGTCGCGTCGGCGCGGGGGCTCGGCCGCTCGCTGCGTGGTGACCTCGCGCGCACCGCATGAAGACCAGCTCGAGGCGGCGACGTCGACGAGGCACGCCGAGACGAACGCGAGCGCGAGCGCTCGCCGGCGCGTTCGCTCGTGGCCGGAACGGGCGAGACAGCGGGGCATAGCAGCCCCGGCGCTTTCACGTCTTCGCGCGTCTCGCAGAGTGAGCCTATCTATACCTGTAGGCCGGCTCTCCGTTCGACGTGTGTTTCCCGTGGCTGACGCGCTCACGCTGGCGCGCCGTCGTGGCGTCCGAGGAGGACACGCGCCCGTCAAAAGCAAGTCGTGGCTTT
>Ga0181563_10005587_pt1 | contig 11486 bp, 10 predicted proteins | sample 011ome_25_FD_133759 | JGI IMG/M metagenome (GOLD analysis project Ga0181563, IMG submission 133759) | Coastal salt marsh microbial communities from the Groves Creek Marsh, Skidaway Island, Georgia - 011512CT metaG (megahit assembly) | ecosystem: Environmental > Aquatic > Marine > Intertidal... | reverse complement strand
GCGCGACCGCCACATGACCGTCAGCCGTCAGAACCAGATGGTGCGCGACGTCACCCAAGTTGCACGCGCAGCCAAGCTAGGCGATCACACGATCCTCGACGCACGCGGCCCTGCACGGTTCAAAGGCGAAGTAGCCGAGCCCCGCGAAGGCCTGCGCTCAGGGCACATCCCCACTTCGCGCAACGTCTTTTTTGGCGATCTGATTAACGCGGATGGCACACTGAAAACAAAGGCCGAAATTCGCGCCGTGATGGAGGCCGCAGGCGCGGACCTTACCAAGCCAATCATCACAACTTGTGGCTCTGGCGTGACCGCATCCATCCTTTGCCTTGCACTCGAGCGGATCGGCAAAACCGACCATTCACTCTACGATGGCTCATGGTCCGAATGGGGCATGTACGCCGATCTTCCTATCGCAACCGGAGCCGCATAATGCTGGAAAATCTCAAAGCCCAACCTGCCGACAAAATCCTCGCCCTCATGGCCGCCTACCGTGAAGACCCGCGCGACACCAAGGTTGACCTTGGCGTAGGCGTTTACAAAGACGCATCAGGCAACACGCCCGTCATGCGCGCCGTCAAAGCCGCTGAAAAGATCCTGCAAGCCGAGCAGACGACGAAAGCCTACGTCGGCCTCGCGGGCGACCCTGCCTTCTCTGACGCGATGATCGGCCTCGTCCTTGGCGACACGATCCCGCGTGACCGCATCGCTGCCGCCGCCACTCCGGGTGGCACGGGGGCGATCCGCCAAGCCTTGGAGCTCATCAAACTCGCAGCACCAGACGCCACCGTCTGGCTCTCCGATCCAACATGGCCAAACCACCCGTCGATCATCAAATATCTCGGCATGAAATCAAAGACCTACCGCTACTTCGACAAGGAAACACGCGGCGTCGATTACGACGGCATGCTCACAGACCTCGGCGCGGCCCTCCCCGGTGATGTAGTCCTGCTGCACGGCTGCTGCCATAACCCGACGGGCGCGAACCTGACGCTGCCACAGTGGGACGGCGTGATCAAACTCATGCAAGAGAAATCCGTCATCCCCTTCATCGACATCGCCTACCAAGGGTTCGGCGACGGCCTTGAAGAAGACGCCGCAGCGACGCGCAAAATCACAGCCGCATTCGACAATGTGATCCTCGCGGCCTCTTGCTCCAAAAACTTCGGCATCTACCGCGAGCGTACAGGCATCCTGATGGCCGTTGGCAAAGACGCGGCACACACCCCGCTCGTCCAGCAAAACCTCAACTTCCTGAACCGTCAAAACTACTCTTTCCCGCCAGACCACGGCGCACGGGTTGTGACGACGATCCTCAACGATCCGGAATTGCGCGCCGATTGGGAAGCCGAACTTGAGGAAACCCGCAACGGCATGCTTGGTCTGCGCAAACAACTCGCCGACGAACTGCGCCGCTTGACCAACTCTGATCGGTTCGACTTCCTCGCCGATCACCGTGGTATGTTTAGCCAGCTTGGCACCAGCCCCGAGATGGTCGAAAAACTCCGCGCCGATCACGGCATCTATATGGTCAGCGACAGCCGGATGAACATCGCGGGTCTGAACGCGAAAACCGTGCCAATCCTTGCTAAGGCCATCGTCGCCGCTGGCATCTAAGACACATCGGCGCGGGGGACACTCCGCGCCGAAATTGCTGCACCTGCAAAATGCGCCTTGCGATCCGCTGCGCAACATTCTAACTCTTGTTGCGATAAAATCGAAATAAAGGTGCGCCACCATGTCATTCCGTCTGCAACCCACACCGCCAGCCCGCCCAAACCGCTGCCAACTCTTCGGCCCCGGATCGAACGTGAAACTCTTCGCGAAAATGGCGGCCAGCGACGCAGACGTGATCAACCTCGATCTCGAAGACAGCGTTTCCCCCTCCGACAAAGACACCGCACGAGCGAATGTGATCGAGGCGATCAATACCATCGACTGGAACACCAAGACCCTCTCCGTGCGGATCAACTCGCTTGATACGCCCTACTGGTATCGCGACGTCGTGTATCTTCTGGAGCAAGCAGGCGACCGCCTCGACCAGATCATGATCCCGAAAGTAGGCTGCGCCGCAGACATCTACGCCGTTGACGCGCTTGTCACCGCGATTGAACGCGCCAAGGGCCGCAGCAAGCGTATCAACTTCGAGGTCATCATCGAATCTGCCGCGGGCCTCGTGAACGTCAATGAAATCGCCGCCTCCAGCCCCCGCATGGTCGCCATGTCGCTCGGAGCCGCCGACTTTGCCGCCTCCATGGGCATGCAAACAACGGGAATCGGCGGGACGCAAGAAAACTACTACATGCTGCACGGCGAGACACGCCATTACTCGGACCCGTGGCACTGGGCACAAACCGCCATCGTGGCCGCCTGCCGCACCCATGGCATCCTGCCCGTTGACGGCCCCTTCGGCGACTTCTCCGACGACGAAGGCTACCGCGCACAGGCCCGCCGCTCCGCTACCCTTGGCATGGTTGGCAAATGGGCGATCCACCCCAAGCAAATCGCGCTCGCCAACGAGGTCTTCACCCCATCTGCAGAGGCCGTCGCCGAAGCCCGCGAAATCCTCGCCGCCATGGCAGAAGCCACCGCCAAAGGCGAAGGTGCCACCGTCTACAAAGGCCGCCTCGTCGATATCGCGTCTATCAAACAGGCCGAAGTCATCGTGAAACAGTCAGAGTTGATCGGAGGTCACTAGCTGTAAAGGGCACAGATAACCTCTTCAGCCTACCGACAGGCGCGCCACCAGATTTCGCCAACATCAAAACTTTCACGGTTATCAATGGCGCATCCGTCAAGCGGACAAAACGCCTGACCATCCACCGTCGGGAAAAAAACAGCCGCTGTTTCTAACAAAACAGGTGCACCTTCTGTGCCAGCCAAAGGGACAACCACGCGATCCATCCACAAACGCAAGAAGGTCGGGCCTTGTCGGTAGTACCGAGCGCCCAAACCGGCTGGCGCCTGCGCAGGGCTGTAAGAAATCCCGACCCGTGGCGCACCAAGAGGATCAATAGCCCGACAGTTCGCTGCACCGGGCAGGATCATTTGACCGTCGTAGGTCACGGTCTCGTCGCCAAACGCAATCACAGCAGACCATTGCCCTTCTAAAATGTGAAAGGACGTTAAAGACTGACAAATAGTCACCTCACCCTCGACATTCAGTTGCAGTTCCTCAACGGAAACGAGGTCATTCAGATTTCTTTTTGTTTCGTCTACCTCGCAAGGTATCGGTCGCCTGACACGCTCTGAGCCTTTGCGTTCAGTGATATAGCATTGCTTTTGCTCCTTCACCGGAAGACCCGCCCCCGACGGGTAACTCGCCGTGCGCGAGCAGTCGGCCTCATAAACATCGGCGCCACGCCGCTCAAGGCTTGAACAATCGGCCGAAGAAACCGACGTTTCCGTCGGTTGCACATCAACGAAACCTTGCCAATTCGGGCCGCCAAGTCGAAAATGCAGACCATCCGCGCGCATAGCCACACGAAAGGCGGTGTCACCTGCGTTTTGGCATGCGGGATGATCCTCAACAATCGCCACCGGGGCAAATGCCGCATTTATAGTCGTATCAGGGATGACCTATGCCGCCCCGAATGAAGGCGCAATGGCGAATAAACACAATGAAAGATGTTTCAATATTAGCTGCAAATCTGGCATGGGAGCCCTTCCATCGTAAAAATTCTGCCTAGACGACCACATTATCAAAATCAACCGATACGTGCAGCTTCGATGACACGCGCAAGCGCGCCATCAAAATTTCTGGCGGTTAGGCCCAGCCAAATCCGCCCCTTATAACGTTGCGTCGCAGCCCTGCGCCCATTATATCTACATCAACAAAAATAGAGGCGCTCCCATGATCCAATATCTTGAGTTTGAAAAACCACTTGCCGAAATCGAAGGCAAAGCGGAAGAACTGCGTGCAATGGCCCGCGACAACGAAGACATGGACATCGAAAAAGAGGCCGCAGCGCTTGACAAAAAAGCCGTCGATCTGCTTGATAAACTCTACAAAGACCTGACCCCTTGGCGCAAATGCCAAGTTGCGCGTCACCCCGACCGCCCCCATTGCATTGACTATATCGAGGCGCTTTTCACCGAATACACCCCGCTTGCTGGCGACCGTAACTTTGCCGACGATCAAGCTGTCATGGGCGGCATTGCGCGGCTTGATGGGCGTCCCGTCATGGTGATCGGACACGAAAAAGGCAACGATACCAAATCCCGCATCGAGCGCAATTTCGGCATGGCCCGCCCCGAAGGCTACCGCAAGGCGATCCGCTTGATGGAACTGGCCAACCGCTTTGGTCTGCCTGTGATTACCCTCGTTGACACTCCCGGCGCCTATCCTGGCAAAGGCGCAGAAGAGCGCGGCCAATCCGAGGCCATCGCACGCTCCACCGAGAAATGCTTAGAGATTGGCGTTCCCCTCGTCTCCGTCATCATCGGCGAAGGCGGCTCTGGTGGTGCTGTTGCATTCGCGACAGCCAGTAGCGTGATCATGTTAGAGCACTCCGTCTATTCCGTCATCAGCCCCGAAGGCTGCGCCTCGATCCTGTGGAAAGACGGCGGCAAAATGCGCGAAGCGGCAGAGGCGTTGCGCCTGACCGCCCAGAACCTCAAAGAGCTCGGCGTTTGCGACGTTGTGATCCCAGAACCACGCGGTGGCGCACAACGCGACAAAGCGGCCGCAATCAAATCCGTGGGCGAGGCCCTGTCCACGCAACTGGCGACCTTCGACGGCAAAAAGCCAGACGCAATTCGCAAGGCGCGCCGCGCGAAATATCTCGCACTCGGTTCAAAGGGCTTAGCTGCTTAAGCACACAAGCGGTGCACGTCCGGTGCACGCGCTGTGCACGGTTACCACATCGTCTTTTCGGCGCGGTCCGCCCATGTGGCATCATAGGTCGCGCCGTCAAATTCCGCCTCATGCGCCATCAATATCTGCCCCAAACTTGGCAGCTCGTTGCTATCATCGATGCCACTCCACGTCGCGGCACGGATCAGCGCACGGGCGCATTGGATGTAAACCTCACCCACGCGCACGAGAATAACAGAACGCGGCGCACGTCCTTTATCCTCAAATTGAGCAATCAGTTCGGCGTCTAAACGCACCTCGGCTATACCATTCACGCGCACCACATTGTTGGACCCGCGCACGACAAACATCAGGCTCACGCGACCATCGGTTACGATATTGCGCAGACAATCAATCCGGTTATTGCCGCGCCAATCGGGCATCAACAGGGTCTTTGGGTCCGCTATCTGCACCACGGGGCCGTCATCGCCACGTGGGCTGGCGTCCGTGCCCTCTGGGCCAACTGTGCTCAATACACACAGGCGCGAGGCATCAAGCCACTTGGCGTAAAGCCGTGTGATATGATCTGCGACCTTAATGATTGAGGCCTTTGCAGGCTCCCCATAAAGCGCCTCCAGCGCCGCGATATCTGTGACCTTAGCCAACGAATCCAGCCTCGGCAGCAAGCGCATCAGACCGCGCCTCAACCTCCGTTTCCAGTTTCTTCATAAAGTCATGCACAGGCATCCCCGGCGCGATCTCTGGCAAGAAATCCACGACCGCGACACCCGGTTTGCGGTAAACACCGCGCTTGGGCCAAAACACGCCCGCATTCGTCGCCACAGGCACACAAGGTTGCCCCATTTCCTTATAAAGCGCACCAACGCCGATCTTATAGGGAGCCTTCACACCGACGTTAATCCGCGTGCCTTGGCTGTAAATAATCAGCTGCCCCGCCAGTGCCTTGCCCGATTTCACATCCGCTAGCATCTTCTTAATCGCCGCACCGCGCTTGCCGCGCTTCACGGGAATACAACCGATCCGCAAACCAAACTGACCCACAATAGGAGCATATTTCAGGATGTCTTTCATGATGAATTTGCCGCGCGGAATCGCGTTATAGATCATCAAAACATCCAAGAAAGACTGGTGTTTTGCAGCAACCATCGCTTCATGCGTTGGCGGCGTGCCACGCACTTCGAACCGCAATCCGATCATCCACTTGGCCGACCACTCAACCCAACGGCAATAGGCGTGACAGCCCGAAATCGCACCATGCGGCGAGGCAATCGCCCAAGGCGCCCAAAGGATGCCTACAACAAAGAGCATGATATACATCTGGATGTTAAACAGCAGCGATCTGATCCATTGAATAGCGTAGCTCATGATTGCTCCCTCAAGGTGCGCAAGGCAGCAGCCCGTGTCGCGAAAAATGCCACCGCTGCGGCCAGTGGTGGGATGACAAACGGCCAAAGCCAATGCGCCCCTTGGAACCCAAGCCCCGTCAGAAATCCGCCCGCAACATCTGCCGACGGCAGCAGCCAAACCGCGAACATGCCCGCGACCGTGCCTATCGCCGCCCCCACCAAGGCCCGTAACGTGAACCTGCGCACAAAGGCGCGCGCGATGTAGATGTCACGTGCCCCGACAAGGCGCATCACGCGGATAACTTGGGCATTAGCAGCCAATGCGGCCTGCGCGGCCAGCGTAATCATCGCCCCCGTTGAGGCCCCAATCAGCAGGATCGCGACCCACCCCAGCGAACGCAAACGCATCGCGGCTGCAATCAGCGGCTCCCGCCAGCGGGTATGGTCATCCAGGACCGCTGCGGGCACTTCCGCCTGCAAACGCGCACGCAGGCCTGCGGGATCATACCCGCTCCCGTCTTCAATGATTTCAATCAGTTGCGGGATCGGCAAATCTTCCACGGGCAGGTCTGGCCCGAACCAAGGCTCTAGCAAGGCCCGCTGTTCGTCAGGCGTTAACGCACGCGCCGCAGCCACCCCCGGTGTGGTATTCAGCACAGCCAAAGCGGCCCGCACTTGGGCGTCTGCCTGATCCGCCGGGGCCGAAATCCGCAGGGTCGATGTCCGCGCCAATTCGGCTGACCACCGATCCGCCAAGCGGCCCGTCGCCAGCGACAAGGCCATCGCGAACACCGCCAGAAACGCCATCGCGCCCGCCGTAAACAAGGTCAAACGCGCGGTAAATCCTGTGGGCGGGACGGCACGATCTGCCTGCGGATCACCCGCAATCAAATCAATCAAACGTCGGAAATCAAATTTCATAGCTCTACCCCCGCCTGCATCAATCGGCGATCTTTTAGGCGCAATACACGTGTCGTCACTTGGCTTTTCGCGGCGCGGATCAGGTTCATATCGTGGGTCGCGATCAACACGGTTTTGCCCATCTTGTTGAGCTCAATCAGCAAGGTTAGCAACCGCTGCGACATCTCCCAATCGACGTTGCCTGTCGGCTCGTCGGCGATAATCACATCCGGCGACATAATCACCGCACGGGCCAAGGCGGCGCGCTGGCGCTCCCCGCCCGACAGTTGCGGCGGGAATTGAGCAGCTTGATTACTTAGGCCAACCCACCCCAACAAATCAGGTAGATTCGATGCAGCCTCTGCCTCGCGACCCGAAACGGTCAACGGCAAGGCGATATTTTCGGTCAGTGGTAAATGGTCGAGGAACTGGCAATCCTGATGCACAACGCCGATCCTGCGGCGCGACATGGCAACCGCATCACGGTCCATCATCGCAGCATCTTCGCCAAAGAGACGTACCTGACCACCCGTGGCCTGCAATTCGCCGTAGCACAATTTCAACAGCGTGGTTTTCCCTGCGCCAGACGGTCCCGTCAGGAAATGGAACGTGCCAGCCGCGAGTTTTAGCTTCACTTGCGAGAAAAGCTCTGCGCCGCCATAACTATAGGCTACATTGTCGAGTTCAATCACGAGGGCTATCCTTTGTGTTACTGCAACCGTTTTGCCCAAATTTGCAACAGGTTACAATGTTTCGACAGGCTATACAGTCGCATTACCTTTGCGTTTCTTTTTCCAAAGGGTAAATAATGGTCAGTGATCCTACGCTTATATGCGGCTATCACGGGCGAAAAGGAAGTATTATGCGATTGATCTGTCCAAATTGCGGTGCTCAATATGAGGTTGCAGACGATGTCATCCCCAAGGATGGCCGTGATGTGCAGTGCTCTAACTGTGCGCATACGTGGTTTGAAAGCCGCGAAACGTCTAACGTTGAGGATGTACTCTCCGAAGAAGTCGTGGCACCGGACAGCACGCTCGCCGCTGAGGGCAAGGCCGTTAAGGAAGCCAAAGCTGAAGTTGAAGCTGTAAAAGAAGACGCCGCTGAGGATGACGATGAGGTTTGGGGCGCCGAGGCATATGCACCCAAGCCCGCGCCCGCGCCCGCGGTAAAACCACAGCCACAGCGCCAAGAACTCGACTCATCGATCGCCGACATCCTGCGCGAAGAGGCCGCCCGCGAGGCTGCAGCCCGCCGCGCAGAAGCTGAATACGAGATGGAAAATCAACCCGATCTCGGACTCGATAGTGCCAATGCCGCACCAGACCAACGCTCCGCTGAAGCGCAAAAGCGTATGGCCCTGCTCAAGGGCGAAAGCTCGAACGCCGCTGCCGCTGCCGTTGCCGCAACTGTTGCCGCAACTGTTGCCGCGTCGCGCCGCGAGCTTTTGCCCGATATCGAAGACATCAACTCCAGCCTGCGCTCCGAGGCAGAGCGCGGCACGGGTTACGCCGAAGTCGAAGTTGTGCAAGCAAAGCAGAAACGCGGCTTCCGCACGGGGTTTCTGTCTGTCATGACGCTGCTGGCGGTTCTCGCCGCCATCTACCTCTTCGCGTCACAGCTTAGCGCCAAATTCCCTGCCGCCGAAGGTGCGCTCAAGGCCTATGTTGCATCCGTCGATTCAGGCAGGCTTTGGCTAAATGGCAAACTCGAAGACTTGCTGGCCTCTTTGACTGACAATGAGATTGCCGTATCCGAGCCCGTTCTCGACGCACAGCCAGACACAGCGCCCGCTGTCACGACAGAAGCACCCGCCCTGCCGTCGGTTGACCAATAAACATGCAAACGGTTCACCTTAATGGCCGCATTGACGTGCCCTCGGGCAGGCTTGCCGAAGTCGCCGCAGCCCTGCCAGCCCATATCGCAGCCACTCACGCAGAGGCAGGCTGCATCTCCTTTGAAGTTGTTCCCTGTGAGACTGTCGCGGGCCGCTTTCTGGTGTCTGAATCCTTCGTCGATCAAGCCGCCTTTGACGCGCATCAAGCCCGCACCAAAGCATCGCCATGGTTCACCGTGACCGAAGGCATCCCGCGCGAGTACGAAATCACGCTTGGCGATCCCGCCTAAAACTGATCCAGCAACCGCTGCAGGTAATTGCGCTCGACTTCGGGGCGCGTTTGTTCGGCGGAACGGCGGCGGATTTCACCAAGTAATTCCTCAGCGCGGCGGTAGACATCCCCCCCCTGTAACAGGCTGTCGTCGGTTCCAAACTGGCCCGTATTCCCTAACTCACGCCCCAAGGGGTCGCGACGGCTCGGCTCCACGCGGCCTGTCGCTTCGCCTGCTTCCGCACCTTGGCCCGGTTGGTCTGTCGTATCGTTGTTCTGCGCCAAGGCCTCGTTCAGCGCCCGCATCCCGCCGCGCAGCGCGTCCATCGCTTCGGCCTGACGGTCAATCGCTTCGGCCAAGTTGCCTTCTTTGAGCGCCTGTTCCGCACCATCCATCGCACCTTCGGCACGCTCCAACGCTTGGCCCGCCGCGTCGCCGGCCTCGCCCTCAAGTGACGGCAATGCGCCCCGCTGGCGGTTCAATTCATCGCGCAAGGCCTGCTGACGTTCGGCCAGCGACCCTTCGCCGCCCGTGCCGCCATCGCCCTGCTGACCCGAAGTGCCATCTTCGCCCACGCCTTGGCCTTTGCCTTGCTCGCCACCTTGATCTGTGCCGCTACCGTCTTGGCCCTGCTGGCCTTGCTGGTCGCCGCCTTGCTCTTCGCCGCCTTGTGGCTGCTGGCCCTGTTGCCCATTAGCGCGGTCCTGCAATTCGCCAAAGGCATCGTCAGACAACTGCTCCTGTTCCTTCAACGTCTCGGCCAAATCCTGCATCGACTGCTGACCGGGTGTGCGCGGGCCGTCGCCCGAGCCTTCACCTTGGGTAATGCGCAGGTTTTCCATCAGCGCGTTGAGTTGATCCATCAACTCGGCGGCCTCCGCCATGCGGCCCTCTTCCATCAACTCTTGGATACGGTCCATCAAGGCTTGAATTTCGTCCTGCCCGATCTCTTTGGAATCCGCCGAATTATCTGCCTGATCGGTGCTATCTGACGGCTCCATTTGATCGGCAAGCAACTGTATGTAATCGTCAGTCGCCTCGCGCAACTCTTGCATCAACTCTGCGATTTCGGCCTGAGACGCGCCATCGCGCATCGCCTCGGCCAGACGCTCTTGCGCACGGCGCAGACGTTCGCGGGCATCGGCCAATGTGCCGTCTTCCAACTGGATCGCCAAATCCCAAAGCGCCTGCACGATCTCCGCTTGGCCCTCGACCGACAAACCGTCTTCGATGGCCTTAAACGACTCGAGCCGCCTGATAATCGTCCGCATCCGCAGGTAAGTCACCTCATTGGAAAACAGCCCCTCAGGACGGTTTGAAATCGTCCGCATGATTTGCGCGGCACGCGGGCCATTCGCACGGCTCCACATAATATCGCGGCGCTGCTCGATGATCGCCTTGGCAAATGGCTGAAAGAACCGACGCCCGGGCAAGATCAGCGGTTCTGCCGCGCTTTCCCCCACCTGACCTGCCGCATCAACCACCTGCATCGACAGCGTCACCGGCATATTCGCCAGCGGATGCTCTGAGAGGTTCTCGACCAAAAACGTCTCGAAATCCGTGCGATCGCCGTTGAACGGCATCGGAAGATCGAGAACCAGCGGCTCGATCGGATCGGGATCAACAGCCAAACCGTGACGGCGATCGACCGCCCCAAGATCAAGCGCAATTGTCGCCGTGCCACTCTCAACGCCGTAGTCATCATAGGCCGTAAACGGCTGTGACATCTCACCGTCGGCGTCCGCCTCGACAGGACCAGCCAATTCCACAAAGGGTGCCTCATCCGCCACTACCGTGATATCCCACGCGGCACCATTCTCGCCGTCAACCGCCAAGCGACCAGTGGCATTCGCCAAAAACGTTTGTTGGGCCTCTGACGCCGCACCGAGATCTTCTGTGCGCCCCGAAATTGTTTCGGCCACGGTGAGCGCACCAACCTCGCCGTAAAGGCGCAAAGTTACCTTGCTGCCCACAGGCACACTTAGGTTCCTTTGCGGAATATCATTTAGGTAAAGCGCAGGTTTGCCCGTATAGGCAGGCGGTTCAATCCAAGCCTCCCACGTCGGCCCTGTCGCCAAAGTTTGCCCCCCAGAGGCCGCATCACCCACCGTGCCAACCCGCCAAAGCGAGCCAAACATCAAGGCGGTGACAAAGAACAACAGCGCCATAAACCGCAGCCCATATGGGTCACGATCTGCAATCCGCAAGTCAGGCTCGATCGCTTTCGCCTCGCGGCTACGGGCCTCCATGCGGGCGAGATGCGCGTTCCAAACCGCCTCGGATGCAGGATCACCGCGCCCAATCGCTTGCGCATC
>Ga0181563_10005584_pt1 | contig 11488 bp, 4 predicted proteins | sample 011ome_25_FD_133759 | JGI IMG/M metagenome (GOLD analysis project Ga0181563, IMG submission 133759) | Coastal salt marsh microbial communities from the Groves Creek Marsh, Skidaway Island, Georgia - 011512CT metaG (megahit assembly) | ecosystem: Environmental > Aquatic > Marine > Intertidal zone... | reverse complement strand
CAGTCTGCACTCTACAGCTCGAGCAGCGAACTCGCGATGACGCGCGCGTCGTTCACTCGAGCGTGAAGCGCGCTCGCCCGCGCGGCGACCCCCCAGTCGCAACTCCCCCCAGCGCTTCGCGGATCAGCGTCGCGTCTCCCTCGCCCGCCACCTCCAGCGCCGCCCTGAGCGCCGCGTCCGGGTCGTCCGGGTTGCGCCGCGCCGCCGCCGCGCGCAGCATCGAAACCGCCGCCGCGACGTCGGCGCGCGAGTGGCTAGGTCGCGCGATTTCGTCCCGGAACACGGAAGACGACGCGTTCTGGAGGGGCTCACGGTCCCCCCGCGGCGTTCTTTCCGACGAGACCCCGCCCGTGACGCGCGCGAACAGGGAGAGGAGGCCCTCCTCCATCTTCGCCGCCGTCGCCGAGGCGGGCACGGCGGCGCGCGCGCGCGAGCGCTCCGGCGAAGGCGTCCGCGAAGTCTTCCCGCCGCGCCGCTTGAATCGCCCGCGGCCGCCGCGCGCCTCCTGCACCATGTTGCGCAGGTCAGCCATCTCCAAGCGCTCATCGGCCGCCACCGCCCTGCCGCCGGCTTGCCCGTTTCCGGACTCCACGTCGCCGACGCGCGCGCCTCCGGCTCTCGCGTCGGAGCGGCTCTTCGCACGAGAGGGCTTCTCGTCGTCCCAGCCGTCGCCCCAGCCGTCGCCCCAGTCGTCGTCCTCCCGCGCGAGCCGCCGGTGCGCCACCGCCGCGCCGCTCGTCGTTCCGGAATCGGCGGCGCCTCCCGCCGAGCCGCTCCCGCCGCGGAACAGGGGCTGCCCCCTCCTGTGCGCGCCCGGACCGATCCAGCCGTGGATCACCAGCAGCGCGGCGACGGTGGCGGCGAGCGAGACGGAGAGGAACACCGCGCACAGCGCGCCGAGCGCGGCGGCGGCGCGCATGTGCTGCGTGGCGAACGCCGCCGCGTCCTCGGCGGCGACGTTGTCGCCCACGACGCCGGTCTGAATTACCTGCCAGTGGTTCGCCAGGTACGTCTTCGTGTCGTCCGAGTGCTCCAGCAGCGTGTGCGCGGCGGCCACCGCGAAGGACCACGCGAACGCGCAGAAGAAGAAGTGCGTCCAGAGGTGCGCCGTCACGCCGGTGGTGATCCCCACGAAGCCGGCGACGCTCGCGAGCATCACCAGCACGCCCGCGGCGGCGAGCAAGTGCGCGGCCCACGCGCCGCCGTACGCGTGCGTGCCTCCCCGGCGCAGGTCCGAGACCACCACCTCGTCCTCGCCAACCGCCGCGCGCTCGACGCGCGCCCGCACCGCCGGCGGCAGCGTCGCGTTCAGGTCGACGTCCTCGGTGGCGTTCACGCCCGAGAACGACGCCGTGAAGTGCACCACCGTGCTCTGCAGCACGCCGTTGCGCGAGCGCTTGCGGCGGTCCACGGCGTTGATCCACATCGCGCGCGCGGGGAAGGCCTCGTCCGTCCCGGCGGGAGGTGAAGGAGGGGGAGAAGGCGCCGCCGGGGGGGGCGGGAACGGCGGAGGCGGCGGCGGAGGCGGCACGGCAGTCGCGTTGCCGTCCTCCAGAAGCCTTCTCGTCGGAGGCGCGGGGGGGCTCGTGTCGTTCGTGGGCGGAGGCAGCGGCGGCAGCGGCGGCGGCGGTGTCGCGCTCACGGGGTCGACGCCGTGCGGCCTGCTCGAGCCCGCGCCCTCATCGTCCCTGAAGATCTTCCAGGGCTCGCGCCGGAGCAGTGTCACGAAGGCGTCGACGGGCTCGCCCGGCCCGCCGTCGGCGTCCACCGGGAAGTCCACCGAGACGTCCAGGCTGAGCGCGCCCGGCACGACGTAGGTGGCCCTGGCGACCACCGCGCAGAGCACGAGTAGGAAGAAGCCGAAGAGGATGCCCATGAAGTTGGCGCCGGCGCCGACGCGCTTGAGCGTGTACTTGAGGCCCATGACGCTTCCCGAGGCGACGAGCGCGAAGGAGAGGAACACCGCGACGGCGATGAGGATGTTGTTCGCGTCCGTGAACCACCGCTTGGCGATGTGCTTGGTTCTGTCCTCGGAGTAGTTCACGAGGTTGTCGTCGCGAGCGCTCATGTCCCGCGGGTCGAGCCGGGACCAGTACGCGGCGACGGTGGCGTCAGCCTCGTCGCGGTAAATGCGGGTCATCTCCGCGGCGTAAATCACGCCCGTCAGGAGAAACAGGCAGAACGTGTGGTACGCGAAGAGCGTGGGTTTGTGCCCGGTCATCGCGCCGACGATGCCCTGCATGGAGGTTAGCGTGATGAACGCGCCCGCGACGGCCATGGCGTAGTCGGGTTCCTGGAACGCCGCGAACGTCACGCCGTGGTTCGCGTAGATGCTCTTGACCAATCCGGCGGTTCCCTCTTCGTTCGATCCCATCACCGCCAGCGCGATGCCGAGCCCGAACAGCGCGACGTTCAGCACGAGGAGCGACAGGCGCGCGAACAGCGCCTTAGCGCCGCCCCCCTCGGTTTCCACCATCTCGGCGACGTCCCAAGGATGCTCCAGCTCAGCGCAAAGCGAACTGATGAAACCGGGAATTCGTTCGATCTGAAGAGCTTAGAGCCCGAAACAAACGTCCACGAGTCGGTTTTTATTTTCGGGTCCTGTTTTCTCGCGCGGCTCGCAGTCTCCCGATCGCGGGCGCGACCATGGGAGCCGCGGTGTCCGCTCTGAATAATGTGGGGTACAGCACGCAGAAGAACGTGGTCATCAAGAGCTGGAGCCTCAGTGCGTGTTGCCCGCGTTTCCGCGTCCCTTCGCCACGCCACCCAGAGTCTCGAAACGCGCAACACCCAAAAAAACCACAGCGTCTCCATTCTCTCTCGGTCCCTCATCTCACCACCCAGACGCGTCCCCCGCCCCGTCACGCAGGCTTGCTGTACTACAGCATCATCGCCGTGATGTTCGCGTACATCGTCGGTTTCACCCTGGTGGCGAAGAAAGGGTACCAGGCGACCGTCCCCGCGGTGGGGAGCGTCGCGCTCAAGGTGAAAGGCATCGCGAGCCGCCCGAGCCCGCCGGGCTCGCTCGAACCGCCGGAGCTGTGGGACGCGTCGGACCTCACCGTGTACGACTCGACGGGCGTGTTCGTGGCGACCAACATCATGCGCACGGAGCAGGCCAGGGGCGTATGCCCCGGGACGCACGAGGACGAAGCGTGCGCGCTCCCCGGAAGCGGGCACGAAACGGAAGCGTCGCCGGCGACGGAGTGCCGCGAAGGCGTCTTCTCGCGCTCCGGCGAGCAAACCGGTCGCTGCGTTCCGGCGCCCTCCGCCGGCGCCGGCGGCGCGTGCGAGGTGCGGGGCTGGTGCCCCGGCGAGCCCGACGCGGACGACGCGAGCGCGCCGCTGGAGAACGTGGGGAACTTCACCGTGTTTCTGCGCACGGACGTGCGTTTCCCGGGGATGCGCGACAAGTTCGGGCGCACGTTTGACGTGACCAACGCCAACGGCACCGAGCCGACGCCCGGCTGGAACTTGTTCACGCTTGACGAGATTTTGAAAATGGGCGGGACGCGGTACGAGGACGTGAAGGATGCTGGCGCGGATTTGCAGATGAACATCTACTACGACTGCGACCTCGACAGCGCCCTGGAGGCGTGCACGCCGAGGATGCCCTTCGAGGTGATGCGCATCGACACCGCGGACTCGGCGTTGTCGCACGGGTACAACGCGCGATGGCTGTCGGCGGCGAAACAAGCGGGAAGTACCGCGTTTCCCAAACACGCCGACACGCGCGCTCTGGTGAAAGCCTCCGGCCCGCGCATCCGCGTCTCCATCACGGGCGTCGGGCGCAGGTTCGACCTGGGGCAGTTGACCACCGTGGTCGGCGCCGGCGTCGCGCTCATGGGCATCGCCACCGCGGCGGTGGACGTCCTGCTCCTCTACGTGCTGCCCAAGCGCGCGCGCTACTTCGGGCTCAAGTACGAGGTGTACGGCGCGAACGACGAAAACCTGGTGTGCGGCGCCGAGGAGGCGGCGCACACGGAGACGCGAGAGGAGGGCGAGGAACCGCTCTTACGCGGCGCATAACGCGTGGACTACGTCGTAGCCGTTATGTATCACTATCACTATTACTATGTTTACTATGTATCACGGATATCATCACGCTCTATGATCCTGGCGCCGTCTCCCGTTCCGGCGAGCTCGACGCGCGCGTCGCCGGCGAGTTCCGGAAACGCCGCCGAGTACGTTTCCCGCACGCTTTTCGCCGCCGCCTCCGCTTCCGCCGCGTCGACGAGCCCGACGACGCACCCCCTGAACCCCGCGCCGCTGAACCGCGCGCCGAACACGCCGCGCGTCGCGCACACGATCGCGCGCAGCGCGTTCATGGGCGCGCACCCGCACTCGTAGTTCTCCACAGAGGAGACGCCGCTTTCGGTGACGAGCGCGCCGAACCCTCGCAAATCGCCGCGGCGCCAAAAAAACTCCCCGTCGGCGACGCGTTTGGCTTCGCCGAAGAAGTGCGCGGCGCGGCGCGCGAGGTGCGCGGGGAGGCGCGTTTTCTCGCGCGCGTGCGTGTCCGGGGAGACGTCGCCGAGGACGGCGTCGGACGCGCCGTCCTCGGACGCGCGCAGCAGCAGCCGCGCCGCCTCGCGGCACTCCTCGACGCGCGCGTTGTACCCCGTGGACGTCAACGCTTCCCGCAGCCCGGAAAACGCGAGCATGATTTTGAACGGCGGTCCGCCCGGCGGTCCTGAGGGTCCTCGGTCCCTCGGCGTTTTACCTATAGTAGGCTCGGCGGCGAACACTGCGGACCTCTCTTCTTTCCGATCGGCACCGAACCTGATTCGCGCGTGCGTCTCGCCGGCGCAGTCGATGAGCGTCAGCGCGTCGCGCTCGGCCAGCGCGATGGACGCCTGGTCCAGCACGCCGCACCGCACGCCGACGCGTTCGTTCTCCGCGCGCCGCGCCATGCGCGCGACGCGCCAACGCGCCGCGTCCGCCGCGTCGTTCGCGTCCGTCGCGTCGTTCGCGAAACGCTTCGCGACTGACGCCACCTCCGTTCGTTCGTTCTTTTCGTTCACGCGCTGGATGGCCATGACGCACGCGACGGTGATCGCGGCGGAGGAGCTGAGCCCGCCGCCGTCCATGCGCGCGCCCGGCGGGAAGGACCGCGCGACGCCCACGACGCCGCGCGCCGGCGGCGCCGAGCCGCGAAGCCGCGCGTCGTCGGCGAGAACCCACGCCGCGCCTCGCGCGAACTTTTCCCAGCCGGAACTTTTCCCAGCCGTCTCTTCCTTCTCTTTCACGGACCTCCGTGAAAGAGATACCTCCGTGTCGTTCGTCTCGGTCGCGGCCGCCTCCACGAACACCCCAGGGACCCCAGAAGACCCCAAAAGCTCGTCGTCGGGACGCGTGACGTCGAAGCGGGCGACCTCGCCGGCGAACGCGTCCGAGCGCAGGAGCACCTCCGACGCGCCGATTTCGGGTTCGGGTTCGGTTTCGGTTCGATGCGCTTTGTCGGCACCCGTTTTCCGCGCGGGCGCGGGGAGGAACCCGAGGAGCACGCCGCAGTCGAGCGCCATGCCCGCGACGCGTCCGCCCTGGTGGTCCACGTGCGCGCCGAGAGGGCACACGCGGTAGGGCGCGACCGCGACGCGCACGTCCCGCGGGTCCGCGGGGACGCCGTGGAGCTCGGCGAAGGCGGCGACGTCTTCGCGGAGGGTGGCCAAGTCGCGATCGGAGGGCCACGCGTGTTGCGACGCGCCGGGAGGCTGAGGCTGGTCCACCGCCGGGGACGGCATGGCGCCCCCGCGCGAGCTACGGGCGCGTGCGCGGTCGATGCAACCCGCGACGCCCACGCGCATCCACCGCCCGACCCGGTGTGTGCCCGGCGGTCTGAGCGCGCACTCTTCAGAGAGAAGAGAAAACGGCGTGGTCAGAGTAGGCTTTCCTCGGCTGTCGTAAAAAGGCGTGATCACGATCGCGATCTTCGTCCACTTCGGCCAGCGCTGCCCTTCCAGCTAGCCTTCTTCCAGCTACAGGTATACGGCCCGCCACGATGTCGACCGCGCCCACGCTCGAGGCGATCCGCTACGCGCGCGGTTCGCTGCAGCTGCTCGACCAGCTGAAGCTCCCCGGCGAGACCGTGTTCATGGACGTCGCCGATTGCGACGCGTGCTGGACGATGATCCGCGACATGAACGTGCGCGGCGCGCCCGCGATCGCGATCGCCGCCGCGCTCGCGCTCGCGGTGGACCTCGAGGCGTCGAAGGCGGGCTTAAGCACCTCCGCGGAGGTGTGCGCGTTCGTCGCCGGTAAGCTGGACCACCTGTTCACCAGCCGGCCCACCGCGGTGAACCTGGGCGAGGCTGTGCAGAGGCTAAAAGCCTCGGCGAGCGCGCTCGCCGCGGCGGGCGCGTCTGGCGCGGACGCGGCGGAGCGGATCATCGCGGAGTGCGAGGCCATGCTGGCGGACGACGTCGCGGCGAACCGCGCGATCGGCGCGTTCGGCGCGGACGCGCTGTGCGCCGCCGTCGGCAAGGGGCCCGGCGCGCCTCTACGCGTGCTGACGCACTGCAACACCGGCTCGCTCGCCACCGCCGGCTACGGCACGGCGCTGGGCGTGGTGCGCGCGCTCCGCGAGAGCGACCGTCTCGAACACATCTACTGCAACGAGACGCGCCCGTACAACCAGGGCGCGCGGCTCACCGCGTACGAGATTGCGTTCGAGAAGATGCCTGGGACGCTCATCTGCGACTCGGCGGCGGCGAGCCTGATGCGGCAAAAAAAGGTGGACGCCGTCGTGGTGGGCGCCGACCGCGTCGCCGACAACGGAGACACCGCGAACAAAATCGGTACCTACAACCTGGCGGTCTCCTGCGCGTACCACGGCGTGCCGTTCTTCGTCGCCGCGCCCGTGTCCACGCTGGATCCGAGCACGAAGAAGGGGGGCGACATCGTCATCGAGGACCGCCCCGCGGAGGAGATCACGCACGTCCGGGGCGCGCGCGTCGCCGCCGACGGCATCGGCGTCTGGAACCCCTCCTTCGACGTCACCCCCGGGTGCCTGATCGCCGGGATCATCACCGAGAAGGGCGTGGTGCCGAAAACCTCCAACGGGACGTTCGAGGTGGGCAAGTTCGTGGCGGCTGCCACGGACGCCGCCGCGCCCGCCGCCGTCGCGCCCGCCGCCGCCGCGCCCGCCGCGGGCTTCTACGCGATGGACGTCGACTCCGTTCTGGAGTACTGCGCGTCCAAGCCCAGCATCGCCGCCGCGCTCGGCGGGAAGGACAACCACGAGCGTTGGTCCGCGAAGGAAGTGGGCGACGGGAACATCAACTTCGTCTACATCGTGAGCTGCGCCGCCACTCAAAACGCCGTCGTCGTCAAGCAGGGCTTGCCTTTCGTGCGCGTCGTGGGCGAGTCCTGGCCTTTAACGCAGGAGCGCGTGCGGTACGAAGCCGAGGCGCTGCAGACCGCGCACGGCTTTTGCCCCGCGCACGTTCCCGAGGTGTTCCTGTACGACGCCTCGATGTCCGTGATCGCGATGCGGTTCCTGGAGCCGCCGCACATCATCCTGCGGGGCGGCATCGTGGCGGGCGCGACGTACCCGCGCCTCGCCGCGCACGCCGGCGAGTACCTGGCGACGACGCTCTTCGGGAGCAGCGCTCTGGCGGTCGGGTGCGAGCGCCTGCGCGAGCAGAGACAGGCGTTCGGGCAGAACGAGGCGATGTGCGCGCTCACCGAGCAGGTCATCTTCACCGAGCCGTACTGCGACGCGGAGAACAACAAGTGGACCTCGCCGCAGCTGGACGCGGCGGCGGCGTCGCTCCGCGGCGACGTCGCGCTCAAAACGAAAATGGCGGCGCTGAAGCGCGCGTTCGCGACGGACGCCGCCGCGTTGCTGCACGGCGACCTGCACACCGGGAGCATCATGTGCACGTCGACGACGACGTTCGTGATCGACCACGAGTTCGCGTTCTACGGGCCCATGGGGTTCGACGTCGGCGCGTTCCTCGCCAACGTCCTGCTCGCGTACTTCTCGCAGGACGGGCACGAAAAGACGAGCGGCGGCGACCGGTCCGCCAGCCGCGCGTGGCTCCTGGCGACTTCCACGGGCACGTGGCACACGTTCGAGCGGCGGTTCCTGCAGCTGTGGGACGAACGCGGTGTCGCGGCCGGCACGGCGGGCATCACGCCCGCCTCGGTGTACGGAGGGAGCGCGGGGGAAGACGCGCTCCGCGCCGTGCAAAAGGCGTACGTGAAGGGCGTGCTGCGCGACTCGCTGGCGTTCGCCGGCGCCAAGATGACGCGGCGCATCGTGGGCATCGCGCACGTCGCGGACCTGGAGTCCATCGGGGACCCCGACGTGCGCGCCAAGTGCGAGCTCGCTGCGCTGGCGTGCGCCCGAAGGCTCATCCTGGAGGCGGACGAGCTGTCCATCGACGACGTCGCAGCCGTCGCGGAGAGCCTCCGAGCGACGTTGTAATCGTTTCGCGTTTTGTGTCGTCTCTCGTTTCCACAGTGATGTCAGATGGCAAATCGCGCCACACCCGGCAACAGTTTCTGCGGATTCGTTCGACGCGTGTTTTTCCCCGCTGGTCTCGGCGCGGCCGAGCGCCTCGTTTCGGCGCTCCCTCCGCGGGTGGCACTGCCTTCCGCGCGGCCCACGTCCGGCGCGATGAAGTCGAAGACGGGAGGCGGCGCCTCCGGGGGAGGCGCGAAGAAGAAGCTCTCCGGCGGCGTGAAGAAGAAGGGCAAGCCTCGGCGCGAAGCCTTCGAGGATGAAGATTTCGGCGGCGGCGGTGCGGGCGGCGGAGACGCGCCGGAAGATGCGCCTATTCTGTCAGGGCTGTCGACGGACGCCGGCGAGGTGGACTTCGGGTTCGAGCGCACGGAGGCTCTGACCGGCCGCCGACGCAAGGCGGAGAAGGCCAAGGGCAAGGGCGGCGGTTTCGAGAGCATGGATCTGCTTCCCGAGGTGTTCCGCGCGGTGAAGAGGAAAGGCTACCGCATCCCGACGCCCATCCAGCGAAAAGCCATCCCCGTGGCGCTCGCCGGCGCCGACGTGGTCGCCATGGCTCGCACCGGCTCCGGCAAGACCGCGGCGTTCCTCATCCCCATGCTGCATAAGCTGCGGCAGCACTCGCTCAAGGCGGGAGCGCGCGCGGTGGTGCTCTCGCCCACGCGCGAGCTCGCGCTGCAGACGTTCAAGTTTGCGCAGGAGCTGCTCAAGTTCACCGACTTGCGTGCGGCGTGCGTGGTGGGCGGCGACTCCATGGAGGCGCAGTTCTCGGACCTCGCCGGGAACCCCGACATGATCGTCGCCACGCCCGGTCGCCTGCTGCACATGGTGGACGAGGTGGAGGGGTTCACCATCCGCAGCGTCACGATGGTGTGCCTGGACGAGGCGGACCGCCTGCTGGAGATGGGCTTCAGCGACCAGCTCCGCGACATCCTGAGACAGGTGGCGGAGATGCGCCAGACGCTTCTCTTCTCCGCCACCATGCCCACCGCGCTCGCGGAGTTCGTGCGCGTCGGTCTACGCGAGCCGCAGGTGATCCGCCTGGACGCGGAGATGAAGGTGAGCCCGGACCTGAAGCTCTCCTTCACCGTGGTCCGCATCGACGAGAAGATCCCGGCGCTGCTGTACGTGCTGCGCGAGGTTGTGCCGCCGAAGCAGCAAACCGTGGTGTTCGCCGCGACGAGGCACCACGTGGAGCTGCTGGTGACGGTGCTGGAGTCGGAGGGCATCGCGTGCTCCTCCGTGTACGGCACGATGGACTTCGCCGCGCGCAAGCTGAACATAGGCAAGTTCCGCGCGAGGAAGACGGAGGTGCTGGTGGTGACAGACGTCGCCGCGCGCGGCATCGACATTCCCTTGCTCGACAACGTCGTCAACTTCGATTTCCCGCCGCGGCCGAAGCTCTTCGTGCACCGCGTGGGCCGCGTCGCGCGCGCCGGGCGCGCCGGCGTCGCGCACTCCATCCTCGTCAAGGAGGAGATGGGCTTCCTGGTGGACCTGCACCTGTTCCTGGGCAGGCCGCTCGCGCCAGCCTCCACCACGCCGCCGGCGTCGCGCGAGGAGGCGCGCCGCCTCGCCGACGCCGCCGACGAGTCCGGTCAGAGCGTGGTGGGCGCGCCGCCGCCGACGAGCCTGGACCTGGTGGCGGACCGCGTGCGCGATTTGTTCGAGGCGCGCACGGAGCTGGACGGGCTGCGGCGCGCGTGCGACAACGCGTACAAGCTGTACCAGCGCACGCGCGGTAGCGCGGGCAACGAGTCCGTGGCGCGCGGCGCGGAGATGGTCGCCGCGATGGGGCCGTCGCCGATCCTGTGCGCGTCGCTCCGCGAGGAGAGCCAGATGGACGCGGTGGGCCTGGCGGACATCGCGCGGCAGATCCGCGCCTACCGGCCGGCGGCGACGGTGTTCGAGGCGGACATCGCGCACGCCGCGAAGGGCCAGGGCCTGCTGGCGGCGGCCGCCAGGAAGAGCACCGCCATGCAGGCGAAGCGCGCCGCGCACGACAAGCACATCGACAAGGCGAAGGAAACCGGGCACGGCATCGTCGCGCGACGGCGGCGCCGGCCGGCGGCCGGCGGCGACGCGTCGGACGACGCGTCGGACGACGAACGCGACGACGACGAACGCGACGACGACGATGAGCCTGAGCCGTATCAATCACGCGCAGACGACGCGTCTGAAAAAGACGAAACCGTAAATACGGTTTCCGATCCGCTCGCGCCTTCGGACGCGTTTCGCGTCGGCGCGTTCCGCGACGACGCCTTTTTCCTTGACGTGACGCCTCGGGGCGTGAACCACACCGAGCTCGGGCTGAGCACGATGGAGGACAACCTGGGGCGCCCGATGCAGGACCACCTGTCGCTGGAGGGCGCGCTCGCGGAGGCCACGCTGGACATCGTGGAGGAGGACGGCAAGGGCATCAGCCAGCAGCGGCGCGTGCGCATCTGGGACAAGAAGAAGCGCAACTACGTGCAGGTGAACGCGAGCGAGGTGGACCGCGCGCGCGGCGGGAAGCGCGTCAAGACGGAGAGCGGCGCCGTGGTGAAGAAGGACGAGAAGGCGCAGGGCGAGGTGTACAAGAAGTGGCAGCAGCGCACGCACAGGAGCATCTCCGCGACCGGGTCGCAGGAGGACCCGCTCGGCGCGGGCGGCGGCAAAAGAAAGGGGGGCGTGGGCAGGTTCAAGTACAGGCACACGAAGGGTGGGGAGGAGGACCGCGGGCGCGGCGGGCGCGGCGGGCGCGGCGGGCGCGGCGGGCGCGGCGGGCGCGGCGGCGAGGGCGGCGGCTGGGGCGCCGACGACATGGGCGAGCTCAAATCTCGCGACCAGATCATGAAGGAACGCAAGGAGGCGAAGAAGAAGGCCGGACGCGGGCGCGGGGGCGCGCGCGGAGGAAGGGGCGATGACGGCGGCGGAGGTAGAGGCGGAGGCAGAGGCGGCGGCAGAGGCGGCGGCGGCGGTCGCGGCGGCGGTCGCGGCGGCGGTCGCGGCGGCGGTCGCGGCGGCGGTCGCGGCGGCGGT
>Ga0181563_10005577_pt1 | contig 11494 bp, 6 predicted proteins | sample 011ome_25_FD_133759 | JGI IMG/M metagenome (GOLD analysis project Ga0181563, IMG submission 133759) | Coastal salt marsh microbial communities from the Groves Creek Marsh, Skidaway Island, Georgia - 011512CT metaG (megahit assembly) | ecosystem: Environmental > Aquatic > Marine > Intertidal zone... | reverse complement strand
TTTAATGATACGCAGAAAAGATACGCTGGGATTTATTGATTTTATGAGGGGAAAATATTCAGTAAACAATAAGGACTATATAATGAATATGTTAAAACAGATGACACAAGACGAAAAAGAAAATTTGGATACATTGAGTTTTGATGATCTATGGTTATCTGTTTGGGGTAGTCATCGATTGTCGAATCAATACAAACAAGAAGAAATTGTATCTAAAAACAAATTTCAATCCATGAAAGATGGAATTTACAACAAGCAACAATTCTATAATTTACATATATTAATTGAGGAAAGTAAACAATATACTTTATGGAAGGAGCCCGAATGGGGATTTCCCAAAGGACGTCGTAATTTCCAAGAAAAAGATTTCGATTGTGCGTTACGAGAATTCAAAGAAGAAACCGGTGTCCCCGTTGATTATTTACATAGTATTCAAAATATTTTCCCATTTGAAGAAAACTTTACAGGTTCGAATTATAAATCATACAAACATAAATATTACATTACTTATATGGATTATGAGAAAACGATTATACCATATAAATATGATAAGATGGAGGTAAGTAAAATAGAGTGGAAAACCTTAGAACAATGCATTCAATGTATTCGTCCTTACAATTTAGAGAAACATAACATGTTGACGAATTTAGATAATATGCTAACTTATCACAAACCAGTATTATTTTATTAAAAAACAACAGAAATATATGTTTATTCTATATACATATATTTACCATTCATGCCAAGAAATACAAAAAAAGTGAAATCCAACGAGTCTAAGCGTGTGACTAAAAAGAAGAAATCTATCGAAAAAATCGCAGAAATTCAACCAATGGAAGTAAGTGATCGAAATTTGTTAGTTGATGCCGCTTTGAATGAAATAGCAACCGCATTGGATGAGCGCAGCAAACCGACAGAACAAACAAAAGAAGACGACAAGAAAAATCAAAGATGTCCTAAGGGACATCGTCGCAACAAAACGACTGGTGAATGTGAACCAATTGAAAAGAAACCGCGTAAGTTAATCGAAGGTTGTAATTATGAATATAAAATGGAAACACCTGTAGAAATTGCTCGTGGAGATGAATTGAGAAAAAAAACGATTAAAGAATTGCGAACCAAATTGATTGTTATGCTAGGCATTGATGACCCAAAAACAGAAAGTGTATTAGGTGCACGTCTTAAACCACAATTTATCAATTGGATTGTGTGTCTAGAAAAAAAACGAGGATTATTAGAACCCGAAGAAGATGACGAAAAAGAGGACGAAAAAGAGGACGAAAAAGAGGACGAAGATGACGAAGATGACGAAGATGACGAAGATGACGAAGATGACGAAGATGACGAAGATGACGAAGAAGACGAAGAAGACGAAGATGACGAAGATGACGAAGATGACGAAGATGACGAAGATGACGAAGATGACGAAGATGACGATGACGAAGATGACGACGTAGACATTTCGGAAATGAATAATGTGAAACTTAACGACAAAGATACTCAATTATTGTCAAAATTGGAATTATTGCCAGGAGAAGTAGACACAAATGATTATAATAGAATTAATAAACAAAACGAGAGAGTCCTCTATGAAAATTCATCAATAGAAGATGAATATAATTTCCTGTATCCTGGTTTAAATGACCCAGACTTCAATTCTAAAATCGCCTCTAGAAAAGAATTCAATTCGATTCGTTATGACGGTACTATCAAAAATATCAAGGAACAAGCAGAAGAAATGTGCGACCAAGAGTTCTCATTAATGCCTCATCAAATGTTTGTGAAGAACTTTTTATCCGTTCAAACTCCGTATAATGCTCTTCTGTTGTATCACGGTTTAGGTACTGGTAAAACATGTAGTGCAATTGGCGTTGCCGAAGAAATGCGAAATTATATGAAGCAAATCGGATTGGAACAAAAAATATATGTTGTTGCTTCACCTAACGTTCAAAATAATTTTCGTATGCAATTATTTGATGAAGGCAAGTTGATGAAAATTGGCGATCAATGGAATTTACACACATGTATTGGAAACGAGTTGTTGAAAGAAATCAATCCGACATCTATGAAGAACATTCCGAAGGAAAAGATAGTTTCACAAATGAATACGCTCATCAATGAACATTATCGGTTTATTGGATATGGAGAACTTGGTAATTACATTCAACGTAAAATCAATTTAGTTCAAGATGATTCAGAAGCAGCACAAGAAAAACGAATCCAAAAAATACAAAAATATTTTAATGACCATTTATTTATTATTGATGAATTTCACAATATTCGTATTTCGGACGATAACAAGGAGAAGAAAAAAACGGCAACAATGTTGATGGATGTGATTAAACATGCAGAAAATATCCGTTTAGTATTGTTATCTGGTACGCCTATGTACAATAGTTATAAAGAGATTATATGGACGGTGAATTTACTGAACATGGTAGACAAACGGAGCACCATTAAAGAAAGTGAGGTGTTCGACGCACAAGGCAATTTTGTAGAGAGCACTGACGAGAAAGAAGGCGGTAAAGAACTACTGCAAAGGAAATTAACAGGTTATGTATCTTATGTGCGAGGAGAGAACCCATATACATTCCCTTACCGAATTTATCCTGATAAGTTTGAACGCGAGAACACGCTATTAGAAAAGGATTATCCGCCATATCAACTAAACGGGAAGGAAATCGAAGAAAAAATTGAGAACCTACCGATTTATATAAATAAAATGGATGCTTATCAAGAGAAAGGATATTTAACTATTTTGAAGCATCTTAAACAAAAAACCGCTTCGAATACCGAAGATAACGCCTTTCCCGATTTTGAAAATATGGAAAAATTCGGATATACATTCTTACAACAATTATTAGAGTCACTTAATATTGTATATCCGAGCGAAGAACTTGAAGAACTTTCGTTGGAGAACAATTTAATTGTTCCCGATACCATGATTAAGAGTTTCATAGGAAAAAATGGATTAAGTGAAATTATGAATCATCAAAGTATACAAAAAGACTACATGTTGCGTTATAATTTTGACTATAAACCTGATATATTGGAGAAATATGGACGAATATTTCATCCTGATAACTTATCCAAATATAGTCATAAGATATCGAATATTGCGAACAAAATTAAAAACTCGAAGGGTATCGTCATTGTTTATTCGCATTATATCGATGGCGGTGTAGTCCCAATGGCACTTGCACTGGAAGAAATGGGATTTACGCGATATGGTACCGCTCCGTATACGAAACCATTGTTGGCTACAGCAGTTCCACCGATTCAACCGGTAGATAGTATACAAATGGTGGAGAAAGGCACTTTTGACGATTCGAATGGACAAACGTTTAAACAAGCAAAATATGTAATGATTACGGGTGACAAACATTTTTCTCCTAACAACTTGGATGATTTGAAATATGTTACCAACGAAAATAATAAAAACGGTGAATTGGTAAAAGTGATATTGATTACTCGAGCTGCTGCGGAAGGATTGGATTTTAAGAATGTGCGTCAGGTGCATTTAATGGAGCCTTGGTACAATATGAACCGACCAGAACAGATTACGGGAAGAGCAGTGCGTAACTTAAGTCATTGTAAATTACCATTTGAGGAACGAAATGTAGAAATCTACTATCACACTACAGATGCAGTCGACGAAAAAGAAGCTGCCGATATGTACGTATATCGTTTTGCCGAGAAGAAGGCAAAGAAAATCGGTGAAATTACCCGTATATTGAAAGAGCAATCGGTAGACTGTCTATTGAATATTGGTCAATCTAATTTTACAGTGGACAAACTGTTAGCAATAACTGAGAACAAAGATGTAAAGGTAAATATTTCAAGTGGTCATACTATCGAATTTGAAATAGGCGACAAACCATTTTCGAATGTATGTGACTACATGGACAATTGTGAATATACGTGTTCTCGTGGTATCGATATAGACAACGTCAATATTATTGATTCCACTTACAACGATGGTTTTATCAAAATGAATTATAATGAGATTATCAAGCGCATACGAGAACTTTTTAAAGAAGAGTTTTTTTATAAACGCGATACATTGTTTAATTCAGTCAACATTCGTAAGAAATATCCAGATGAAGAAATTGATTTTGCATTAACTCGTTTCATACAAAACAAACACGATTATTTGATTGATAAATATGGACGCAGAGGTTATCTGGTAAACAAGGAAGATGTATATGCGTTTCAACCTGTCGAAATGAATGATGAAAACGCTAGTATACACGAAAGAAGTGTTCCAATTAACTACAAACGTGATGGTGTGCGAGTAGAATTTCCAACCAGACAACCAAGTAAAGTGAAAATGATAATAGATGATGAACTTGAACAAGTTGAAACATTTCACACTATTTCGAATCAAGTTGTCGCAAATGTGAAATCCTCATTTGCTATGAAAAATTCATTGTTGACACAAGGTTCTCATGATTGGTATAAACATGTAGGTAACGTAATGAATCTTCTTATGAAAAATCATGATATGTCTGCGTCCGAAATTACAGAGTATGTAGTGTATCATAGTTTAGATACAATGCGGTTAAAAGATAAGTTAGTGCTGATACAAAGTATATATGGGAGCAAGCCGGATTATCCGGAAGAAAATAACGAAATTATGAATTACATTGAACAATATTTCGAAGAAAGAATAATCACTTCGGATAATGATGAGAAGGGTATATTGTTGTTTCGTACATTTGGGGATTCATCGAGCTATATCATTTACCAACAAGATAACGTAAACAATATGTTATGGAATGAGGTAGAAGACGAAGATTTAGAAGACTATAAAGCAAGCATCATTTCCAAATTTATAAAACCGAAGGGCAGTTACAACAAAATGGTTGGATTTATGTTTTTGTCAAAGAATGATGTGATTGACTTCAAAATGAAGGATTTCTCCGAAAAGAAAAATATCGTAGGAATTTTTTGCGAATCAAAAGGAAAAGCGGATATTATAAAACGCATTAATTCTATCTTACCTAGTCGCGTATACACCGATGAAAATATAATACAGACAATCGAAATAGAAGAAATTAAACAAAATAAGAAAATCGTGAAAATGAAATCAAACGGAGTATTCAAAACTGGATTATGCGCGATTACTGAACTGTTGTTACGTCATATGGATAAACACAAGAAAGACAATAAGAAATGGTTTTTCAGTAAAGAAGAAGCTATCATTAATAATCTGATTGGAATAAAAAAATAATATAAGAAAATTGAATTAGATACTTGATATCAATTAAAATATATAAAAGTTTCTGTTTATATATTAGTGATGGAAACCAAAAAACCTCAAGAACGTAAACTACGCACAGATGTATACACAAAGTCGATGCTTACAAAAAAAATATCGTTGACCATGAATCAGATTGGTAAAAATATCAAACCAAATTTAGAAAAGTCAATTTCGAACTCTATTCAAGGTAAGTGTAGTCCAGAGGGATTTATCAAACCCGATTCGGTTCGCATAACCAGTTATTCAAGTGGCGTAGTAGAAAATGAGAAAATTAATTTTGATACGATATACGAATGTATGATTTGTTATCCGGTAGAAGGAATGATTATCGAATGTACTACGAAGACAATCACCAAAGCAGGTATTCACGGTCAAGTTGAAGATGATGTTGGTAATATCCCAATACACGTATTTATCGCGCGTGACCATTTTCACAACGATAAACGATTCAATAATGTAGAAGAAAATCAAAAAATACTTGTCCGTGTTATCGGAAGTCGTTTCGAACTGAATGATCCGTATATTGTTTGTATGGGCGAATTGGTAAATGAAAAATAAGTAAAAAAAATTTGTAATATGAAAAATATTTTTTTATTGTATGTATGGTTTGGTTACCTTTTGATATATGGCGATATATAGCATATTTTACAGACGATATTGAAATTCGCAGAGATTTTGGGGCATATAGCCCAGTCGCAATACCTCCTCAATTAAAAACTATGTATCATATTTTACCTGGTATATCACCAGACGGCACAATGCGATGCATTTTACCAAATCGGTTGAATTCACATGAACGAACACACAATAACATTGATGACGACACACTTGACTTACGCATCCAAATATTCGACGATTATGTTGAGTATCATTATAAATATTACATTTTTGGCAAATTCCCTGAAAATATGCATAATAGTCACGGCGAATTGGATATGGTATTAGAAATATATTGTTGGCAATATTACGAATTAATATATATACGATATTAAAACCATATAAACTGTATTTCATCTATATGTATAATAATGACCAGTGATAATACGTATTCTTCCGATGAACTAGAAAACATAAAACATAGCATAGAGATAATGAACAAACAAGACCAACTCGAAATATTAAAACTACTATCCAAACATCTATGTAAATTGAATGAAAATAAAAGTGGAGTGTTTATAAATATGTCCTTTTTGTCAAATGATATACTGGAGGAGATGAAAAATTATATTAACTATACACAAGAAAAAACTACGAATTTGGAAACTATGGAGTATCAAAAAGACGAGTTTAAGAAATCATTACTTAATGAAAAAGAAGATAAAGACAACTCCATAATATCATATAGCTCTATACACTCTTAACGCACACCATGACTGCTATCGGTAATTCAGTATTTTATTGTTTTCATAAAAACAATAATGTAAACGACGCTATACAACTGCTACAGCAACATACGTATAAAAATGATATCGCAACAACTCCCGTGCACAATGAACATCATATTCGAGAAACTCACGATAAAAATATACAAACGCAAAAAGTAGCGCCGATGGTTGAAATGGTAAATCATCGTGATTTTTTCGTACCTACACAAAAGGATTCACTATTTTGGTGTTTGTTTGTAGCAATGTATTCACAAGGGGAGTATGAAGCGATTCATCGAAATTATGGTTTAAAAAAGATGGAATTGAATCAGACAATCTTAGATTATTTACAAGACAAGACATATCTTTTGAAACAAGTGAATCACAAGTTTACTAAGGTAGCAATGACCGAATTGTTAACCGACCTGTCCATTAATCAACAATCTACGTCCTTAGTAAATATATATGCGTATTTGTCGTTCTACAAGATGAATGTATATGTAATCAATAAAGAAAAACAGAGTTATTTGCCTTTTATTTTTGATACTGAGTTACCTACGTATTTTATTTACATCGATGGATTCAAACAATATAAATTACAACTAGAACAGGTTTCATCGTGTGATGTTGAAAATTTGAAGAATAACTATATTTGTTTAGAAGGAATCCGTAAATCTTTGAAAGGTCTTTCTGCCTATAAAATCGCAGATTTAACAATTATTATGGAGAAATTGAAATTATCTTCATCGGGTATGAAAAAAAACGACATGTACGAAACTATCTTGGAAACGATACATTGGTAATTATACAAAATTGATTACATGAAAATAATATATGATTTTACTATATAAGATTCTATATTATGGACTCAACAACTCACAATACAAGTAACAATATGCGTGAAAAGAAGGAAGAATTCCATAGAATCGCGTCTCTCTATTTAGAAAGCAATCCTATTTTGTCTACAAACAACAAGATGAGTGAATTGGAGATTCGTTTCGGAACAAACCCGCGTATCAAAAAACCTATTACCAAAACGAATTATGATAACGTGATTAAGCAACTATATGCATGTGGTTTCAAAACGGAAAACAATAATGGAAATCAGATGTTACGTATTCAGAATGAATATACTGATCCTCGTACAGGACAAACAAAGATGTCGAATATCCGTGCTGAAATTGTAGGTACAGACTTGATTCAACAATATTGCGAAACCAATGATATTCAGAAATTAGTGAATATGCCTTCCAATGTATTCAATAAAATCAAATTCACTCGCAAATCTTTTCCAAAAGATAAACAAGACAAGTTTATTCAAAAATTAGATATGGAAGATTTCAATTTTCGCGTGTCTTTTCAGGAAGAGCAAGATTTCAATATTCATAGCAATCTTGCGAGGAATATTATGTCAAAGTGGGTGGACTCCAAGAAAATATTCCGTTCATTGAATCGCGTTCGGTTCTATCACGAGACCTATCCTATATTTGCGGATTTGACCATTGTGAAATCATCTCGAGTGAATAATTACGTACCCATTCCACAATACAATATTCAAGATGCCGGCGTGTTTACGAATATAGAGCGTTATGAAATAGAATTGGAGGTCGATAATGCACGTGTTGGTTCTGGAACGGATTTCGATAATGCCGAGAAATTGCTTTCCGAATTACGTAAAGTGATTCGTATTGTGTTGTCAGGTATCCAAGACACCAAATACCCTGTATCATATAGTGAACAAGATGAAGTAATGAAAACATATATGGAAATGTTACATGGCAAAGAATACGAATACAAACGCGTATTACCCAAACATTTCGTAGGTCCCAGTTCGTATACTTTACAGTTGTCCAATATTATTGAATCAGATAATGAAAACGAACATAAGACTATATTGAAAGATTATACTGTAACAGATAAGGCCGATGGCGAAAGACGTTTACTATATGTACATAAGAACGGAAAAATTTATATGATTGATACAAATATGCGTGTTATCTTTACTGGGTCAAAAACTACCAATACAATTTTGTTTGATAGTTTATTGGATGGCGAATTTATAAAATATGATAAAAATAAAAAAATGGTCAATTTATATGCTGCTTTTGATATTTACTATATTAACGGTAAATCGGTTAGACATCATCCGTTCATGATGCGCAGCGAAGATGGTTCACCTGGAAAATCTCGCATGAATTTGCTGGTTACTTATGTAAAAGAACTCGATGCGGTGTCTATCTTGGATAGCGCACAAGAGAAAGAAGTGAAACCTAAAAATAAGACAGTTAACGTCGGAATCCGCATCCAAGTAAAAGAATTTGAACACAGCACCGACGAAAAAACGATATTTAAAGCTTGTTCTACTATTTTATCTAAGGTGAAAGACGAGAATTATGAATACGAAACTGATGGTTTAATCTTTACCCCTGCGTATTATCCCGTTGGTGCAGACAATGAGGACGACGAACCATCTAGTGTATTCAAGACCACTTGGAATTCGTCTTTCAAATGGAAACCGCCACAATATAATACGATTGATTTCCTCGTTTCCATAGAAAAAACCGAGACAGGGAAAGACAAGGTTTCGAATATTTATCAAGACGGGTTGAGTATGGATGCAAATACCAATATTATTCAATACAAAACATTAACTCTTCGTTGTGGCTATGATGAACGTAAACACGGTTTCTTGAACCCATGTCAAGATATATTGAATGACAATCTACATAACTCATATGACGTGGACAGTAATGAGGATTATAAGCCAGTTCCATTCGTTCCTACGCACCCTTACGACGAAAACGCACATGTATGTAATGTTATTTTGAAAAAACAAGGTGATAATAGTGTACTCATGTCTGAAGAAGGCGAATATTTTGAAGAAGATATGATTGTAGAGTTCAAATATGTACAAGAAAACAAAGAGGGATGGAAATGGGTTCCCCTACGCGTGAGGTATGATAAAACTGCTGAATTAAAAGCAGGACTCAAAAACTACGGTAATGCTTATCATGTTGCTAACAGTAATTGGCGTTCCATTCATCATCCCATTACAGAAGAAATGATTGGTACTGGCGATAATATTCCACAATACATAGAAGAAAATGATGTGTATTACAGTCGTTCCAACGAACAAACCAGTACACAAGGGTTGCGCGATTTCCATAATTTAGTTGTCAAACGTTCACTCATCACCGGTGTTTCGAACCGAGGAGATACATTGATTGACTATGCTGTAGGAAAAGCAGGGGACTTATCTAAATGGTCTAAGTCGAAATTGAAGTTTGTATTTGGTGTAGACGTTTCGCGAGATAATATTTATAATCGTATGGATGGTGCGTGTGCTCGCTATTTGAATTCGATGAAGAAATACAAAAATAGTAAGATGCGGGCATTGTTCTTGCGTGGGACGAGTGGAGCAAATATTAGAAATGGCGCTGCGTTTGAAACAGACAAGGACAAGCAAATCGCAAAAGCATTATTTGGAAACGGACCAAAAGACCTACAACTTCTCGGAAAGGGAGTATACAATCAATATGGTATTGGTGAACAGGGCTTTCAAATTAGTTCTTGTCAATTTGCTATGCATTATTTCTTCGAAAATAACGAGACTTTGTATGAATTTATACGCAATTTGAGTGAGTGTACCAAAGTTGATGGATATTTCATTGGAACTTGTTATGATGGTCGCACAGTATTCAATTTGCTAAAAAATAAAGAAGAAGGTGAAAGTATTCCTATTATGAAAGGTGACCGAAAGATTTATGAAATTACGAAGATGTATAACAAAACTGGTTTCCCCGATGACGAACAAAGTCTCGGTTATAATATTGGTATCTACCAAGAAAGTATTAATAAAACGTTCGTTGAGTCTTTGGTCAATTTTGATTATTTCATTCGCGAAATGGAAAACTATGGATTTGTTGTAGTACCCACCGAAGACGCAGCCCATATGAATTTACCGAGCGGAACTGGTATGTTTTCTGATTTATTTAAACAAATGGAAGATGATATTGGACGAAACCCTCACATGAAGAATGATGTTGGACAAGCACTGTTGATGACTTCTGAAGAAAAACGTATATCGTTTATGAATCGTTATTTCGTATTCAAGAAAGTAAGAAATGTAAATATGACGAATAAAGCAAAAGTAGATACTGAAATGATTCATACACAAATCGAGGAACTTGAAACCAAAGAAACCAAAGAAAAAACAGATATGGATGAACCCAAAACAACTGTTCAACCAAAAAAAATCAGAAAGAATAAAAAGAAAGTTGTTATAGAAAAAAATAAGCCATAATGAAACAATATAAAAATAATTACTCTGTATTATTAGCGAGAATAATTATTTAATTGATGACATATTATCAGTTGCCAAGAAATAATTTTTTTACTTACAAATATATTGATTACATTGAAACAAATGAACAGCCCAGATCTATTATATCGCCCTCCCAAAGCGATTATTTATATGAAATAAAAAAACATATTGGGTTGATTGAAAAAGACTGGGATATATTCAAAAAATATACGAACCCGTATGAATACATACATACCAATATCCCTCATAAAAATAAATACGTAGCAACATGTAATCCATTGTCCAGGTCTTATTTCAAAATGATTGAAATTATGAAGATATTCAAATTAGAAGTAAGTTCCAAACCCATTCGAAGTTTCCATCTAGCAGAAGGACCTGGCGGATTTATTGAAGCGTTGTGTAAACAGCGCAAATGTAAATATGACAAATATATTGGAATGACTATCTTGGATGACAAGCACGACCCGAACATCCCCGCATGGAAAAAAACAAGAAACTTCCTGAACCAAAATAAAAATGTAGTTATTGAAAATGGCGAAGATG
>Ga0181563_10005576_pt1 | contig 11496 bp, 2 predicted proteins | sample 011ome_25_FD_133759 | JGI IMG/M metagenome (GOLD analysis project Ga0181563, IMG submission 133759) | Coastal salt marsh microbial communities from the Groves Creek Marsh, Skidaway Island, Georgia - 011512CT metaG (megahit assembly) | ecosystem: Environmental > Aquatic > Marine > Intertidal zone... | reverse complement strand
GCGTAGTCGGGGACCATCATCGCCACCGTGCGGAACAGCGCCTTTAAATTGTCGGGAAGCTCCGAGCGCCCGGCGTAGCCGGGGTTCATCGTGATGGAGCACCACGCGCTGTACTTGAGCCCGATCTCCGTGCCCTCGAACACGAACGACGTGACCTTCGCCGAGATGGCTCGCTGGATGTCCAGCACCTGCTGCGCCACCACGGACAGAACCTCCAGGTCGATGCGGTTGAACTCGTCGAAGCACGCCCACGCGCCGGAGGACGCGAGGCCTTTGAAAAACTTGCCCATCTGGATGTAATCCATCGAATCCGAGCAGTTGAACACCACGCACTGGCGCGCCAGCGCCTTGGCTAAATCCTTCGTGGTTTCCGTCTTGCCCGTCCCCGCGGGGCCCTCGGGGGCGCCCCCCATCGTCAGGTGGATCGCGCCCATCAACGTGCGGTAACACCGGTCCGTTAAAGGCGTGATCACCAGCCGCGACGAGTTCCCTAAGTACTCGTACCCGTACTCCACCTCGGCGTTCATGATGCGCATGATCGCCGTCAAGTCTCTTTCCTCGCGCGGGTCCTCTTCCCAGTACGACCGGAGCTGCGCCTGCCAATCGAAGTCGCTGGCGCTCGCGACGCCATTTTTCGCCAACACGGAGACGACGTCGCGCGCGTGGACGTCCATCACCACCAGCGCGCCCAGCGTCTTGCGCTGCAGCGACGTCAGCTCGCCGCGCACGCGGTCGACGATTTTCAGCAAATCCGCCGTGCACTTCTCCTCGTACGCCTTGACGGCGCCCTTGCCCTCGCCGATGGCCCGCGTGACGTCCGCGGTCCAGTTCACGGCGGTGCACACGAGCACGACCATGCCCGGCCAGTCCAGAACCCACTGGTCGCGGGGTTTCGCGGTGTACGCCTTGAGGCCCTCGCCGGTGACGTTGTGGATCGAGTCGAACATCGCGGCTTCCGTCTGGAGCAGCCACTTCTCCACCGCGCCGTTGGCGTCGGCGACTGCGATGGGGTTCATCAGAGGCACCTCCTCCTGCTCCTCAGAGATCATGGCGGTGATCAGGAAGTCCTCGCCCTCGAACTTGAGCTTCGCGACGCCCTCGAAGCACTTCTTCAGGTGCGGCTGCACGCGCGTCGGGTCCTTCGTCTCGGACAAAATCTCGAGCATCTCGTCGTTGGACAGGAAGAAGAAGCGCGGGAAAAATAAGCGCTTCTTCTCCAGGTACGCGGAGAGCCCCTTCTGGATCGCGTCCAACAAGATGTTGCACTCCTCCAGTCGGTCCAGCCGCTCTTTGTCCTTGCCGATTTCGATGACGTCGGGCGCCTCCTTAGTGGCGTTCATGATGTCTCGCCACTCGTTGTCCACCTGGCGGAACTTCTCGCCCTCCTCGGGCATCTGCTTCACGATGTCCTCCGACGAGAAGATGGGCTCCAGGTACAGCCACGTCTGCTGGCACTTCAGCCAGTTGTCCAGCATGTCCTGCAAGGTGTTCAGCGTCGCGGACCACGCCTTGGCGTCCGCCTCGAAGGGTTTCACGAACGGGCTCGCGCACATGCCCTGCGCCTTGACGATCTGGTCGTCCAGCAGCGCCTGCGCGTCGTCCGACCCGCCCAGCACGTACGTCCCCGAGTCTTTGTACGGGATGCACCGGAACTCCTGCCCCTCCCACTCCTTGGTCATCTTCTTCAGCGTCTGGGCCAGCGAGTACTCCTTCGAGGCGTTCGCGCCGATGTTCTCGAGCTGCTCCAGCCGGTCCAGCGCGCCCCACTCCAGGAGGTCCGACGCGGTCGGCGGCTTTTCCGGGTCGTACGCGCCCTTCTCGAAAACCGCGAAGATCTTTTCCCAGTGCCGCGGCTGTAACGCCGGGTTCGCCACTTCGTTGAGCAGCGGGACGTACTTGCGAAACGCCTCGATTTCCTCGCGCGTGCGCATCACCACCTGGTCGTCCCGGCGCAGCTTGAGCATCTTGTACGCGGCGGTGTACGCGTCGTCCACGCCGTTGGTGATGGCGTCCAGCTCCAGCGTCTCGCACGCGTTGGACATCCAGCTCTGCGAGTCCGAACGGAAGCGGAACAGCGCGTCCCACGAGTCGTGTTTCTGGTCGTACTCCTTCGCCGCCAAATCCAGCGACGAAAACGCGCCAACCGCGACGCCGAAGAGTTTCTGGTACCGCTTGTACAGGTCGCACTTCGCCGCGTGCGCGTCCAGCGTGGCGCGCACGGCGGCCAGCGCCCGCACAACCTCCGCGGGGTCGCTCTCCCGGTCCATGTACATCCCGGTGTTCAGCGAGGTTTGCTCGCGGAACAGCGCCTCCTCGACGTCGGCGACGCCCGTCTTGAGCGCCTTCATCATCTCCGCCTTTTTGCTCTCTACGTATTCCCCCGCCGAGCGCATCGCCTCGGCGAAGGCGGCGCGCGCTTCGTTCAGGTCGTCCAGGCGCACCTGGTCCGCCGCCGGGATCTTCATCTCGTACTCCACTAGCATCGCGAACATCTCCTCCACCGTCGCGTGCTCGGCGACGTACGCCGCCTTCGCCGCGGCGTGCCGCTGGTGCTGCTCCACCAGGGACATGAACCCGTCCAAATCCTCCGGCCGCGGCGCCAGCGTCTTGGCGCGCTTCGCAAAGTTCGACCCCGCCTTGATCGCCTCCTCGCGCGCCTTGACCAGCAGGAGCGCCTTCATGCTCTCCAGCATGCCGTGCACGGTGCTCACCAGCTCGGCGCGCAGCGGCTTGCCGTCCACGAACACGCACCCGGCAGTGGCGGAGGTTTTCATCTTGTCCAGGTCCCGCGCCCAGCCTCGCTGCACGAGCATGTCCGCGCGGAACGCCGCGACGCTCCGGGGCGCCTTCTCGTACGCCTCGCGGTCCCACGAGGCGCCGAACGCGTGGATGGGCCGCAGGTCCTCGTACGTCTTGACGTATTCGCGCGCGTCCGCGAAGGAAGCGGCGATCTTCGCGTCCAGCGACGCGCGCATCGAGAGCCACGTCGCGTCCGCCAGCAGAACCGCCATCGGGCCCAGGCCCGAGTTCTTCGCCGGAGTTCTCGCCGGAGCCGACGGGAGCGCGCCCGACTCGGAGCCGCTCTCTGCTACGACATCTGTGACGCCTTCCACGGAAACCTCAGTCACGCGCGCCGCCGCCTCGAGCAGCGGCTGGAACGCGCGCGCGAAGGCGACGCGCGGCGCGGCGCCGACGGCGCGCGCGACGCCGTCGAGCACCGTCTCGTTCACCGTCAAAAGCGTGCTCCGCTCATCCGGCTCGAACACGGTTTGATCGCGCGAGGCGAACGCCACGCAAACGCTGAGCGCGCCCTTGGATTTCGGGTCGGGGCGCTCGACGACGTCAAGCAGCCTCCGCGCGTTGGCGTTGGCCATCGCCACGAGCGCCTCGGTGAGCATGTAGTCCGCCAGGCGCACCAGCGCGGGGAGCATCTGGCGTTCCTCCTCGACGCGCTTGTGTGCGCGCGCGCGCTCGTGGCGCTCGCGTTTCAGAGCGACCATGCTCTTGGTCTTCGAGACGAACGAGTCGATGCCGCCCGTCGCGGCGACGGCGGCGGACACCGCTTTGGCTTCGTCGGCGACGTCGCGCACCACGCGCTCCAGAATCTTGCGCGCCTTCTCCTGCGCCGCCTCCATCGCGGGAACCGCGATCTGCGTGAGCTGCGTGTCCTGTTTGTGTTTGAAGTCATCCAGCGTGTGCGTCACCAGCGGGTTGATCGTGATGGCCTGCGTCTCCCGCAGCTCGTCGCACAGCACGCCGATCTCGGCGACGGCGGGCGCGAACGTCGCGCGCGCGCGCGCCAGTTTGCGCTCGATCTTCGCCCGCACCAGCGCGTACATCTTGTACCGCACGTTCCCGCGCCAGAACGTGAACGCCTTCTTCGTGAGGTACTCGCGAAAAAAACGCATCTGGCGCATCAGCGCGAACACCGAGCCGTCCCGCATCCAGTCCCCGAGCGGCGTGAACTCGCCCCCGGCGCCCCCCGCGCGCACCAGCGTCGCGCCGGACGACGTCACCGTGTAGTGCTCGACGTCTTTGTTCTCGACGTGCTCCTTCGGCACCACCACCAGGTCGTACGGCGCGTACCCCGTGTTGGTCACGGGCGCGGGCACGCAGTAAAACACCTTGATGGGCGCGCCGAGCCCGTTGCGCACGTAGTACTCCACGATGTCCTCCGACGTCTTGATGAGCGCCTCGCCGGGCAGCATGTTTTTGATCTGCGCGGGCGTGGGGGCGGGGATGCCCCCGGACGAACGGGACGCGCGCGACGCCTCGCCGCCGCCGCGGGAGCCGTCCGAGGCTCTGTCCGGGGGGGTCCCGGTCCCGAGCGAGGCTCGGCCGGGCGTCCGGGGCGCGTCGCCCCTGTCGAACCCGGAGGGCGACGACGGCGCGGACGCGCGCGACAGCTTGGCGGAGCGCGCGTCCGCCGAGGAGGGCGGACCGGACAATCGGGCGCCGAGCGCGCGGTCGCCCGTACCGCCCAGCGCGCGCCGTTGCTGCGACGCGCGCGGCTGCGTCTTGCCCAGCTCTCGTATGTCCGCGCCCGAGGCGCCGTACGCGTCCGCCGCGCCCAGCACGTCCTCGGGCGCGAACATGCGCGGTCGCGAGGAGCGCGATTTCATCGGACTGATCGTGCTCGGCGGAGGCTTCTCACCTGGCAAGCCCCGGTTGCGGGGCAGGTCCGTCTGCGCCACACCCCCATCCCTCGAGAGCCAGGACGGCGCGATGCGCACGAAGTTCGCGCCGTTCACGCCTAGCGCGGGACTCTCCGCGATGCTCGGCCGCGCCGGCCACTCCGCGCGCTCGTCCGCCAGACGCGACCGACGCGCGTCCCCGGCGGTCATCTCGTCAGTCGTCCACCCTTCGAGGTGTCAATCCAAACGATTCTTTCTGCCGCGCCACGTCCCGTCGACGCGCACCGCGAGACCGACGCGCGGGTCCGTTCGCGCGTGCCGCCGTGAGCCGGTGCCGCCGCGCCGACCACGAAGCCGCCGGATGCGCCTCGGCGACGTCCAAGCCGCGGCGAGCCGCGCGAGGATTCTGATCGGTGCCTTCTCCGATGAAGGAGGCGAGAGCTTCGACACGAAACGCAGAGCGAGTGGTCCGAGTGGAAAAAAAACCCAAATTTGGCACGAGCGCACCAGTGTGATGACTGCCCATTCCAAGTCGCGCGTGCGCTCGCGAAATCTCTATTGCTTGGTCCGATCCCAAACCTTACGGAAAACGTCACCCCGGGGCGACGCGCAGCATCGCCTCCAGGTCGAGCATCCCCCCGCCCCCCCCGACTTCCTCGCGCCCGTCGTCCCACGTCACCGCGGTGGCTGTGGTGGTCAGCGCGCGCGCGACGTCGCTCGGTTTCGCGGTGGGGTACTTCTCCAGGTACAGCGCCGCCGCGCCCGCCACCAGAGGCGCCGCCATCGACGTCCCGCTGCTCTTCTCGAACGCGTCGTCGCCGGCGTTCCACGCGCTGCGCACGCCGTGCCCCGGCGCGTACACCCGTACGACGTCGCCGTGGTTGCTGAACGGCGAGACGACGTCCGCGACGCACCGTTCGCTCGACGCGCCGCGCGAGCGAGCGGCTCGCGCGTCTTCCGCGTTCGTCTTCGTCTTCGTCTCCGCGTCGGGGTAACAGCTCGTGCTCCCGACGGCGACGGCGGCGCCGGCGCCGGCGGGGCTGGTGTCGCTCGCGTCGCGCGCTTCGTTGCCGGCGGCGACGATCACGGGCACGCCGTGCCGCTCGGCCATCTCGGCCACCGCGTCGTCCACCGCACCGGACCTCGGGCCGCCGAGGGACATCGAGACCACCGAGCGGCGACCGCCGTTTTCCGAAACGCGCGCGGCGATCCAATCGAGCGCCTCGAGGATGGACGAGCTCTTGCCCTTCCCGTCGCCGTCCAGGATGCGCACCGGGCGGAGCGTCGCGCACTTCGCGACGCCACTCGTCGACCCGAGCGCCGTGCCGGCGACGTGCGTCCCGTGCCCCGAGTCGTCGTGCACGTCCCCGGAAACCTCGGCGGAGGTCCCGGAACCGTCGCACGCGGACGGGTCCCGCGGGTCCACGAAGTTGGCGCCGCCGCCGACGCGACCGCGGAACTCGGAGTGGCTCGTCCGCGCGCCGGTGTCCACGACGAACACGTCCACGCCGCGCCCGCACAGGCACTCCGGCGCCGCGAACGCGCCGTCCAGCCGGGAACGCCTCGTCCCCGCCGCCCCCGCCGGCGCGGAGACGCGGTCCAGGTTCCACTGAGCGGCAGTCAGGGCGCCTTGCGCGAGCGCCGCGCAGCTCGCGCGCGGGCGGAGCGCGGCGGCGGCGGCGGTCGCCGGCGGGCGCGGGGCGGACAGACGCGGCGTCTTCTCGGAGTCTTCTCGCGCGTCGTACGCGGGTCTTCTTCGCGCGATGGTTCCGTTTTCAAAAAAATTTGAAAACGCCATCACCTCCGCGTCGAGCTCGACTTTTTCGATCTCGCCCGCGTGCGTCGCGCGAAAGCTTCGCTTCTCGGCGCGCGTCACTCCGCCGAGCACGGCGACGCGGAACCCCGGCGCGGCGGCGCGAAGCCGGGGAACGTTTCGGTTATTTCGTGACTGATATCGGGACCCCGTCTCGATTTCGCGCTTCAGCTCGAAGAAACGCGTGTCCGTCACGTTTTCGCGGAACCGGACGATGTACCGCCGGTCGAGCGAGGATGAGGACGAGGATGCTTGTTTCTTCGAGCCGCACTCGGGCTCGCGCCGGACGCCTCCCCCGACGAACCCCCGCGGGGCGTACTCGCGACCGAAGTCGCGCCCGCCCCCGAAATACGGAGACTGCCGCGCGGGTCCGACGGGAGCGACGGTTCCCGCCGCGGCGTTCGTTTCGGCGAAGCCGGTCGCGGTCGACCCCGGACCTCGGTCCGCTTTTTCCCGCGCGGACGGTGACCCGTCGGAAGGCGGGGAAAACGACGACGCTTCCTGGAAATCTTCCTGTTGGGGATCGGCGATGTCCTCGTTCATCGGCGCCGTCATCGAAGGCGTTTCCGGGGAAGACGTCCCCGCTTCCGCCTCAACTCCCGTCCCCGCTCCCGCGCCCACCGCCGAGACGCTCGCCGCGGGGACTTCCGTTTCCGCCGCGTCCGCGGTATCCGCCGGCGGACGCGACGCGGGGACGACCGCGGGGTCCGTCGCCGCGGCGTCGGATACGTACGCATCGGTGAGCGACGAGGTCGGCGTCGCATCGGGGAGGTCGGCGAACGGTTCCTCCGGGACGTCCCCGGGGACGTCGGCGTCCGAAGACGCGCCGTTCGTCGCGGCGGCGAGATCAGCCGCGAGACCGTCGTCGGTCTCTGGAACCGTCGCTCCGTCCGTCCCGACGGCGACGGCGTCTCGCTCGCGGAAACGGGGGACGTCCTCGAGGACGTCGGTCGCGCTTTCGGTTTTTTCTCGCGAAGCGCCGACGCGAATCGCGGACTCCGTCTCGGACGCGCCGCCGCTCTCCGTCGTCGTTCGCGCCGCGGCCGCGTCCGCCGCCGCGCGGTCCGTCTGGTCCGCCTCTTCCGCCCGTCGTCCGTCGCGGCGCCGCACGTCGATTCGCGGAGACGCGCTTGTCGTGTCCGCGGCATCCGCCGAAGACGTCGAGGCGTCGGCGGAGGAAGCGAAGAGGTCAGCCGAGACTGCGGGGCGCGCCGTCTCGCGGACGGCGGGCGCCGCCTCGTCCGCGGTCGCGGCGAGCCCCGGACGCGCGCGCGCACGCGCCGCGGCGGCGCGCGGCGCGGTCTCGGCGGCGGCGGCGCCGACGGTCTGTGGCCGACGAGCCTCGTGGCGGATACCGGCCCCGAACTGGGGTGCGGACCTCTCCGCGGGTCTCGCCGGTCTCTCCGCGGCGCGCGCGCCAGCCCCGAGTCCCCCGCGCGTTTGCGCCGGGCGAGACGACGCGAAAGCTGGGCGCGCGCGGCCGTTGAACGAGACGCCGGCGCCGACACCGCGCGCGGCGGCGCGCGTGGCGGCGTTCACGCTGGAGCGCGCGCCCGCTTGCCGCGCGGATGGCACGCCTCGAGCGCGCGTCGCGCCCGCGCCGCGAGTCGAGACCCCGCGGGCGCTTCCCCCGAAACGTCTCGCTGCGTTCGACCGACCCGAGGAAGCGCTCCGCCTGCCCGCGCTGCTTCGCGCGTCGACGCGCGCGAGGCAGAGGAGCAGGACGAACACGACGAACCACGCGTGCGAGACGCGTCGTCGTCGTCGCATGGTCGCGGGGCGGGGTGGACGCCGCGCGGTGTGGCTCGAAGCGCCGCGGCGGCGTCCGAGAAACTCAAGAGACACGTGGACCGCTCTTCTTTCGCGAAACCGATATTTTATACGTATACTTTTACAAGGCACTGTCGGCCGTTCCGACGTTCGCGGCACAAGCGTCGACGCCGCTCAGCGACGCGCGCGGCGACGATGGAGCCGACGACCAACGAACGGACGAACGGGGGGGGGGTCGTGGGCTCCCTCGCCGCCGAACCCGAAGAGCCGCCCGCCGCGACGAAGGAGGGCGAAGGAGAGACCGAAAGAGTTTCTTCGGAACAGAAGGGCGAAGAAGAAGGCAAGGAAAAACCGCCCGAGCCCGAGAAGAAGAAACGCGGCCGACCGAAAGGTTCGAAGAACCGGCCCAAGGAGACGCTCCTTGGGCAGGAACTTCCGCCGAAGAAGGCCAAGAAGGCGGCACCCGAGAAGAAGGCGGCGCCCAAGAAGGCCAAGAAGGCGGCGCCCAAGAAGGCCAAGAAGGCGGCGAAAGCGAAAGCGGCGTAAAAAAAAAAAATCGAGTGCGGCCTCATCAGGAGGCGGTTTTTTTTTGTAGAGTCCCGCGAAACGCGCCGAAAAAAACGTCGCGTCGTCGTCGGCGTCTTCTTCGTTCGAAAGACATGAATGAGGGATACACGATCGGTCTATCTTCGTCCATCTTCGTCACCGTCATCAAAAGAAAAAAGCCCCTGAGGCTGAGGCTCACCCCCTCTTGACCCAGCGCGGCGTCCACTCTCCGTCCACGGATTTCGGGCCGTCGCGAGTCTCCGCGCCCGCGCCCGCCGCGCGGCGCAGGGGCTCGATCCTCGCCGCCGCCGAGTGCAGCGCGTGCGCCGCCGCCTCCGCGATTCTGTCCGCGCGCCCGCTCCCCGGCCCCGCGCTCTGCTCGCCCCCGAGCTCCGCGGCGTCCAGGAAGCGGTCCGTCGCGGCCTCCCACGAGAGCCGGTACCGGTCGCGCACGCTGAGCGGCGCCGGGTCGCTCGAGAGCGCCTTCTCGACGCATTTTGAAAACTCCCCCGGGCTCGAGTAGACGAGGCAGTTGGGGAACGTCGAGAAGAACGCGTTGGACGGGTGCTGCGCGACGATCGCGAACTTGCCCATCGCGAGCGCCTCCGCGGTGGTGGTCGCGACCACGTCCGACAACGAGGGGTTCACGAACACCTTGTAGTCGTGCATCTGGTCGGACGCGTGGTCGGCGCGGCCCTTGAACGTCAGCGGCAGACGTTTCGCCGCCGACGCGCTCGACACGTCCGAAAAGTCCTCGCCCGACCCGAACACGTCCAGCTCCAGCGGGAACGAAGCGCCAGACGCCGACGCGTTGTGCGTCTCGACACATTGAAGAAGCTCGTGGAAACCCTTGCCCCACACCACCTTGCCGAGGAAGTAGCACCCCTTGTTGAACACCTCGCGCGAAGGGTGGACCGCCTCGGGCGAAGGCGGCGATTCCGATTCCAATCTCTCGCTTCGCCGCCGCGCCGCGCGACGCTCGGCGCGCGCGCCGAGGGATGCGAGCGCCCTGCCGACGGTGCGGCCGACCACCTGCGCGGCGGCGGCGTCCGGGTCGGCCTCCGCCGCGCGCGCCTGCGCGGCCGCGGTGGCTTTCCTGCGCCCCACCTCCAGAAACACGGGCGAGACCCCGTGCACGTTCATCGTCTGGCTGCGCGGGAAGTCCTGCACGGCGTCCGAGAGCTTGATGATCTTGTGGCAGTGCATGCGCGACACCCACGAGTTGACAAAGCGCATCGCCGCCTCCTTCACCTCGCCGTGCTGTTCCAGGCGCGCGTACTCCAGGTAGTTCGTGTGCACCACCCCCACGACGTGCTCGAACGTGTCCGACCACCGGCCGCCGGAGTGGTACCAGTTGAGGTGCTCGGGCTCCTCCAGGATGGCGACGTCGCGGCGCTTCGGCGAGGTGATGTACGCGCTCACGTCGCCCACCGGGATGATGGAGTACTTGTCCGTGGCGTACCGCCCGGGGTAGAAGTCCAGCTTCATGTTCGTCGGCGAGAACCCGCACCGGTCCTGCACCCACTGCCGCACGTACGCCGCCTGCGCCTCGGGGGTTTGGAAAATCACCGAGGGGTGAATCAGCGCCTGCTCCGCGGGCGGGAGCCAAGGCACCACCAGCGTCACGTCGTGCGCGCCGCGCTTCGCGAGGTACGCCGCGCGCAGCAGCGGGTTCACCGCCGTGCCCGTCATCCACGGCAAAGACGCGGTGGTCACGATCGCGACGCTGCGTCCGGGGTCGCGCAGCGACTTTTTTTTCTTCCTGCCGTCGATCGAGTCGATCGACGCGCGCTCGACCGGCGTTCGAGACGCGCGGATGTCCGTCGCTTCGTTCGAGAATCGCGAAGACGCGCGAGATTCCGCGTCCAAAGAAGATTCGCGGCGCGCGTCGTCGCGCGCCGTCGTCGTCGCCGCCGCAGTCTCCGTCTCCGTCTCCGGAGTTTCCGTCTCCGGAGTTTCCGTCTCCGGAGTTTCCGTCTCCGGAGAGTCGTTCGTGTCCCCGTAAACGTCTCCCGCCATCTCCTCGATCCTGCGCTCCATCGCCTCCGCCGCCGCCTCAGCCTCGGCGAACTCCGACTCCGTCATCGACGCGGCGCGCGAGGAAGTGGACAGCTTGCCTCGCTCGCCTCGCGACTTGTTCTCGAGCGCCGCCGCCTCCGCCTTCTCGCGCGCGGCGGCCATCCACTCGCGCACGGCGGCGTTGCCGGCGTCCTGCACCTTGCTCAGGAGCTCGGAGGGCGCCATCGCGCGCCGGGGGGGGGCTTCGCCGCTCTTCGAAGAGGAAAAGGGCGTGGCGCCGATCTTCTCCTCGATCTTGCTCTCGATGGTGCGCAGCAAGTCGTCCAAGCTCGCGCCGCTGGGCGGGAGCGGCGGCCGCGGCGGCGACCAGCGCCGCCGCGCGGCGCCGCTCGGGTCGCCCTTCTTTTCCGTCGCGCCGGTCTTGAGCGACTTGAACACGTCCCACTCGGGGAGCGCCACCTTCACACTACTGCGTAGCGGCTCGTCCGCCGCGCGCGCGCGCCGCACGCCGGTGGCGGCGGCGCTCATCCCGGTTTTCATCCCGCGGATCAGCGCGTTGTCCTCGGGGGCGAGGCGCGCGACGGTGTCCGCCATCTTCCGCGCCGGCTCACGCGCGAGCTCCACCAGGTGCGTCGCGCTCGGGATCTTAGGCACGGGCTCGCCGCCGCGCGCGGGAACGAAGCCCTGAGACGCCGTCAGGAGCCGCTGCCGCAT